>Ga0209542_10003278_pt1 | contig 34846 bp, 42 predicted proteins | sample RifCSPhighO2_01_FD_184028 | JGI IMG/M metagenome (GOLD analysis project Ga0209542, IMG submission 184028) | Soil microbial communities from Rifle, Colorado - Rifle CSP2_plank highO2_0.1 (SPAdes) (version 2) | ecosystem: Environmental > Terrestrial > Deep subsurface > Rock core/Sediment ...
TTCTTCCTCAATATCCGGCTGTTGAGGCTCTTGAGAAGGAGGCGGCGGTGGCAGAATCTCTTTGGGCTTTGGCTTGAACAAAAGCATGGCAATACCTCTTTTTGCATTGTTTTGTTTAATTTGCATATAAATACTTATTGGTTTTAAAAATTGAGTTTATTTTAACTACTTTATAATAACAAAAAATAGAAAGGTTTATAAAGGGAAATATTGTTTTAAATGGCATGGCAAGCGATGGTTTGGAAAGTAAGTTGTCTGACGCTAAATTTGGAAGGCTAAAGAGAATAGCCAAAGCTATGCATAATTTTTATTATCCGGATTTTAGAACGGATATACATAACATTGCAGGATATGTGGGACTGTATGTTGATTCTATAGGCGGCAAAAAACAAGAGTACGTGCAAAAGTCGCTGGATTTGTTAAAAAAAATAAGAGATTTCTATGAAGAAAAGGCAAAAAAGTACAGGCTTGACAGCTGGATGTTCGAAGAATTGAGAAATACAAGGGATTTGCTGCCAAAATTAGATAATACATTAAACTTGTTATTTGATACGAAATACGGAAATGACGGGCTAACAGAAAAGGATTCTTACCCAAATAGGGAACAGGCGCTGGAAATAGAGTTTAAGGGGCAGGTCAACAGGCTGCTTGACTACGGCTTGCATTATCACTCTAAACTCATTAGTCTTTATGCAAGAATAAAAGCAGATGAAAGGGGAAAAGATTTTGAATTAAAAGCTAAGGATGGTGTAGATAGGGATATCTTAAGAACTTCTTAAATCTAATTTAAATCAATCATAATCCCTCCAAGTATGCCCGCATTTCTCGCACCTTAGGAACTTTGTCTCGGGCTCGTCCCCAGCTCGAGTCTGCACAAGCCAGAAATATGCTGTCCTGTGCCCGCATTTCGGGCATTCTGCTGTTGTCTTCGGCAATGTCTGAAGCTCGCCTTTGTCAACTACTTCAACATTCTTTGCGCTGCTTGTGACAGTCTCCTTTATTGTGGCTCCTGCTACCTGGGTTGTCTTGTAGCCGCACGAGCAAACTAGCATCTTCTTGCTGTCCTCTTTCCTCGGCACCAGTATTGAGCCGCACTTTGGGCAAAACATCCTAAACAAAGTCCTTAAACAAATCCTATATAAATTTAACCTTTTTGGGTTATTGCCAGAGCCAGCGGCTTGATAATTGGGTTCCAGAACCATTCAACAGCAAATATCTTGATGTAGCCAAGCAAAGGAATTCTGAAAACAGCATTGCCGACAACTTGCCCCTCGCTTACTTTTGTCTCGTCAAGAAATTGGCTGTTTATTGGAGCAGGGTTATTATCACCCTTTGTCTGAAAATAATAAGATCCTTTGTCCTGCCATTTCTTGACAACCCTGTGTATTATGGGGTCTCTTTTGGCGCTCCAGAACACGACAACATCGCCAGTTTTAATGTGCTCTGCCTTCCTGCCCCTCAAGACCATTATATCCCCTTTGTTGAACCCATTTTTAAACCTAAATTCATTGAAATCGTCCTTATTTATGCCGTTTTGCTCGTACCATTTGCCCCCATTGAGCCACCATTCGCCAAAGCCGCTATTATGCTCCATGCTCTCGCTCACAACTGCAACAACTGGGTGCGATGTCTTAAGCGCAAATCCCAAGCCGGGATATACAATAAACTTAATAAGGACAAAAGCCAGAACAATATTGGCAAGCCAGCTCCAAATGCTGTCATCCTCCCATATAAAATACCAGACTTTTTTCCACGCCCCCTTCCAGTTCTTCATAAGCCGCTTTCTTTCCAAAAAGAATAAAAAGGTTTGCTTTTTAACATATGGAATGAAACTATCACGCCCGAATTATTACCAGGGAATACTGCAGCTTAGGGATGTAAATGAAGAAATGATTGGCTTTGTGCAAAAACAGATTGCAAAAAGAGGCGATGTTGCAATAACAAAAACCGCGAGGCTACCGAATGGTGTAGATCTCTATATAACTTCACAAAAATTCATCAGGATAGTGGGAAAGAAGCTGAGGGACAACTTTGGCGGCGAGCTTAAGATAAGCTCAAAGCTCCATACAAGAAGCAAAGAGGGAAAGGATTTGTACAGGATTAATGCCCTTTTCAGGCCGTTAAGGTACAAACGGGGCGACATTATTTCAGTAAGAGGCGACGAGGTAAAGCTATTGCATGTCGGCAGAAGGGTATTTGCAAGAGATTTGAAAAGCGGAAAGAAGGTCGCAATCAGAAGCGCTGACTTACCCAAGTAACTGCTCTTTCTCCCTTTTATAATCATCAATAACCTTTCCGACCCAGTTTATTTTGCTCTTTTCCGCTTCAAAATGCTTTTTTTCAACAAAGCCAAAATACCTGTCTTCATCTATCCGGAGGTTCTTGGCGCTGATAAAGACAAAAGGCAGATTTTCTTCAGTTTTTCTGCTTACTGGCTTTTTGTGGACAATGACAAATACGTTGTTTCTTAATAACTCAATGACACCGGCGCTTGAGATGTTTGGGTCATCAACAAGCAAAACGTCATTTTTTTGTATATTGAGGACTTTATTCTTAAAATGGAGCTCGTTCGCGCCCAAATTGTCCAGCTTTTTCATTACGTAAAAATTGCCTATAGTTGAAATTACATCTCTGAATTTCCTGATTAAAGAATTTAGTTGCCTTATGTACTCCTCTTTTGATTGAATGTTATAGCCAAGCGCCTTAACCCTGCCGCTCATGAAACTCAGTTTTTTGTCATCGGTCGCAGGCGCCTTATTTGCATTTTTAATTTGGTTTTTTTCTAGTTTTCCAATTCTGTTTTTAAGGCTGTCATTATAATTCCTGACCAGCTTTAATTCCGATTCATATCTTTTTAATTTGCTGTATAACTTCAAGAAGTCATTCTCGTTTAATTTTTTCTCAAATACAGCCTTTTCTATTATTCTGTCTTCATCGTTTTTTCCCTCTATTATGCTGACTGCGCTTTTTATGCTTACCCCCTTTGTTATTACGATTTCTTTTATAATGTTCTTTATGTTGCTCTTTTTATTTTCTTTTGCAAAAACATCTATCTTGTCAAGCAAAGCTCTTGCTGATTTGTGCGCGAACAGCGCAGATGCCAATGCATCGCCTTGATGCTCGTCGCTAAAATTAAAATTTTCAGTAATCTTTCTTTTCTCATCAACTTTTAAGTCCTCATACGGATTTATTATTTTTGCACCTAGTTTTGTTGCAAATGCTTCCACTAAATTTGGCGCTTTTGCCTTGTCCGTGCCTACAAAGACCGCTTTGCCGAGTTTTATTGTTTCAGAAATAAGCTGATTCAAGCCAAGCTGTTTTGAGGATTTTATATGAAGTGGATTGCCTTCAATATCAAGAACTGCGTAGCCTGTAGTCGTGCCAGGATCGATGCCTACTATGAGCAGTTTCTTCTCTTCCATCCAATTTCAGAATATTTTGCAGGTTTAAAAAGCTTTGCGCAATAACCTTTATAAGCAAAATTATACTACTAATTCATATGGGCGTTCAAGTGATTTCAGGCGTTGTTGCAAGAGGCTTGGGGGAAGGCGCTTATTTCATGTCAATACAGCATTACAGGAAAGAAATTAAAAAAAAACTCGGATTTAATGCCTATCCCGGCACACTGAATTTGAATGTTAACAAAAAACAAATAGATTTATTAAAAAATACCAAACCCATAAAAATAAGCGGCTTTAAATCCAAAAATAAAACTTTTGGCGGAGCAAGCTGTTACATGGCAAGTATTAAAAACATAAATGGCTCGATTATAGTGCCTAATCTGACAAAGCATAAAAGTATGATAGAATTCATCGCGCCAGTTCATATTAAATCAGAATTAAAAATTAAGGACGGGGACAAGATAAAGGTTGAATTGCTATGAAAATAGGCATTGCTGACACAACATTTGCAAGAGTGGATATGGCAAAATCTGCAATAGGCACAATCAAAAAAAATTCTGATTATAAAATTGAGAGATATACTGTGCCTGGGTTTAAGGATTTGCCTGTCGCATGCAAAAAGCTTATTGAAGAGGAAAAATGCGATATTGTTATTGCTTTGGGCATGGCGGGCTCCAAGCCCATCGATAAGCAGTGCGCCCACGAGGCGGCTCTTGGCTTGCAGGCAGTGCAGCTAATGACAAACAAGCACATTCTCGAGGTTTTTGTCCACATGGACGAAGCCAAATCAGAGAAAGAAATATACGAGATTGCAAAAAACAGGGCGGAAAAGCACGCCCTTAACGCTTTGGCATTGCTTAAAGGCAAAACAGAGCTTACAAAATATGCTGGCATGGGCAGAAGGCAAGGCAAGGAAGATGAAGGGCCTATAAAGGTGTAAAATGACAGAGAAGCTTGGAATGGTTGTTTCAACGTTTAATTACGAGATTACAGGTGAGATGAGCAAAAGGGCTATTGAAAGGGCAAGAGAGGCAGGAGCCAAAATCGTGAAGGTTATCGAGGTGCCGGGCTCTTTTGAGATTCCCATGGCTGTAAAAGAGTTATTGGAGCAAAAAGATATTGAGGGAGTTGTCACAATAGGCACTATCATCAAAGGCGGCACGGACCACGACATGGTCATCGCGCATGCAATAGCAAAAAAGCTCATGGACTTGTCATGCGAGTATGGCAAGCCGGTTTCTCTTGGAATTTCAGGCCCGAACATCACTTGGCAGCAGGCAGAGAAAAGGATTGAGGAATATGCTACAAGGGCTGTTGACAGTGTTGTTAAGATGCTGAGGAAAGGTTGACTATTCAATTTTGCAAACAATTAAATAATAGCCAATTTTATTCTTTTTATGAAATTTTATGTTGATACAAATATTTATTTAAATCTCTGGAAAAAAGAAGGTGATGCAACCAAAGGCACTCCTTACTGGAAGCTCGCAAAAGATTTTATGGATAAAGCTGAAAGGGAGAATTCCATCATTGAATTTTCTGGACTTATTCTTAAAGAACTTGAATATAAATTAACTCCTGAACAATTTAAGGAAAAATCAGACTTGCTGAAATCAACATATCAAAAGGTTGAGGTTTTGGAAGAAGATTATAACAATGCAAGAAAATTGGAGTCAAAAAGCAGATTTGATATCAGCTTTTATGATTGCCTGCACATAGCGGTTTGCAAAAGATTGAATCTTGTGCTTGTCACAAGGGATAGGTTAATGCTGGATTTTGCAAAAAGTGAAGGCTTAAGATGCGGCAAGCCAGAAGAATTTTTATAGAGAATTTTGGATGAGAATAACTAAAATAATGGATTATTCAAAGTTCCCTATAAGCTGTTTATTTCTTTCAAATCAAATCTTTCTTTTGACAATTTTTCTCTTATTTCCCTGACTTCCTGAACAGAATCACCGGTATTTGGAATTGTGCCAATTTCCTTTTCCCATACAAGCCTTCTGACAGCATCCCTAATAGCATCGGATTTGTTTGGATAGTAGCCTTTTTGGACTAATCCATCTATCTTGTCTATCAATCCTTTAGTCAATCTAACCTGAGTCATTTGCATAGGCATTGTATTACGAATGAGATACTATTGTATATATAAAAGTTTTGGATGCTATTAACTTAAGTTATAATAGAAAGATTTAAATATAAGTATATAATTATAATCTAATATATGGAAGTAACTTATAAAACAAAAGTAAAAAAATTGGGAAGCTCGCTGGCAGTAATAATCCCAATGGAACATATAAAGTATGAACAAGAGAAGGTCAATGTGGGGGATATAGTTACTGTCATGATTAAAAAATAAAGAAGGTGTAAGATATGAGTAAAAATGAGTGGACAAACTTTACAAATTGATACCAACAAAGTCAGAAGCATAAGTAACTCAAAATTTAAAATAGTGGATTATGTTATACATAGACAAACCACCAACCCAACTAAATATTTCTCACTTGAAAAATTAAAATTTTTTAACTCAAAAGACCAAGAGAAACATGGTGATATAAGGATAAGGTTTGGAAGCAATTCTAATGGTAACTTTAAAAGTGGAAATATGGGTTCACCGATTATACCACATAAAGATTTTGTCTCGTTAATTGAAAAAGCTAAAAAGTCTCATATACTTTAGGTTATAAAAATGAAAAAACATTCATGGATGCATACAAGAAGCCGAAACAAGAATGGATTACTCAGGAAGAAGAGAAGCGATGCAAAGGTAGACTCCAAAATCAAAGAAAAATTAGGTTGCAGAGGAGATAAAACTATTGGCTCTTTGATTAGGGATTTGAATGTGACATCTATATCTGAAGCCCGCAGAAAATTAAAGTTGAGCTGATTGAAATGACATTCACAATGCTTAAATTGGATTGCCCAAGATGTAAAGAAAATTTTATTATTCAGCGCAAAGAGTATAAAAGGAATATTAAAAACGCCAAAAAGCCTAAAAATCTCAATAAAATCTTTTTACAAACAGTCAAACGGGCTTTAGAAAATCCAAAGCAAACTGGAATTATTACACAAAAACTTTCTATGAAATTGAAAAATAATCCTTAAAAAAACTTACCCAAAGAAACATTCACTTTCTTTACCCTCTTTTGCTTACTTATGCCTTTTCTTGTTGCTTCCTGCCCCATCAATGAATTCAAAAACGCCTTTCTTGTTTTCTTGTTCAAGACATTGTTTTCAAGCATTTCCGCCAGTTCAGGCGCTTTCAGGCCGGAACTCTTCAGTATTGCTCCAAGCCTTTCTACATTTGTTTTTCTAAACTCCTTGACTATTTCATCATTATTTAGAATATTGGTTAAAAATTCTTTTCTCAAATTTGAGGTGAATGCGTCATTTGAAAGCAGCTTTGCAAGCTTTGTTGGCTCACTCAACAGCAGGAATTTTGCCAGCTGCAAAGTCCTTATTATGTCATTCTTGTAATACTGGGTGTCAAGCTGCTCAAGCACGTCATAAAGAATGTTTTCAAATTCAATAATCTCAACATCCTTTTCATTGAATTTCCTTATTATCTCGCTTTTTCTCGACTTTGGAACAGCGCCAAGTATCATTATCCTCTTTATCTTGCTTTTTTGAATGGAGAAATTTTTGATGTGGTTGTTTACTGCATCAAGAATCTTTTTATCATCGAATTTTTCATTTACAATAGCGCTGACTGACTTGTCAAGGTTTGTTGTCTCTGCTATGTTGTTTGTCAACGAGCAGCTAACCTCAATGTGAAACACTTCATTTACCCTGTCATTGTCGAACTTCAAAGCAAGAATTCCAGCATCGCGATTGCTGCTTGTCTTGATATTATTTATAGTGAAAAGCCCCTTTTTGTTGTACCAGTAATTAACAATCTCTTTTTCAGCGCTCATGAACCAACCAACCCCTTTATCGAATGTAGTGGTATTATTGTTTATAAGGTTTGTGGTTTTTATTTGTTTATTTTCTTTTTAAAATTATAATATTCCCCCTTCCCTTTTTGATTTTCTCAACAATTCCCTTATGCTCCAGCTCAGCAATCATCAGGCTTATCTTAGCCTCTGACAATGGAATCTGCTTTCTTATTTCTTTTTGGGTGGCTCTGCCGCCCTCGTTTTTGATTATCTTTACAAGTTGGCTTAAGCCATCATCTTCTGGCTCTTCTGCTTCCTCTTTTTGTACTGTTATTCTTTCAGGCTCTTTTTTCCTTGGCCTGATTTTTTTGATGTAATAGAATGCTACGATTGACAGCACAATCAAAATAAAAGCAAATGTTAAAACCGAATAGCCAATATTGCCTTTGGCGTTTCCAACAACATCATCACCAACATCAATGCCAATCTCCTCAATACCCTCTTCAACATCAGGGAACAGAATCAAGTCAAGGACGTAATTACCATCCTGCCTTATGGTGATGTTCTCCTGCACTGACGCAAGCACTGTATTTTTCTGGACAATCTGCGCTTTTATTGTGTAAAATCCATAAGGCACGTTAAATGAGTAAGAGCCGTTTTGGGCAACCATCACCTGTTTTGGCAGAGTGTTTATTTCAACCCTTGCATTGCTTACTTTATTTAGCGACAAATCGTAAATAGTGCCGTGTATTGTTGCTGCATTTGCTATACCGGCAAAAACCAGCATTAGCAGTATAAAGTTTAATACCCTTAACATCCCCATAAAATATTGTTAATATTATGCCTATAAAAATATTTTGGAATTGATAAATTATTTTAACAGCTTTAAGGCAAAAATAAGCCCAAAATGGCTTTTTTAAAGCTAAAAAGGAAAGAATAAAGCTTTGTAAAGTTTTAAAAACCATAAAAAACCTTTAATTTTTTGGACAAAAAAGTTTGTTTATAAATAAAATAGCCTACCCTATGCAAGAGATTTTGATAAAATCAACAAAATAAGCATCAAAATTAAAAACAAAATTGGAGGCATAAGAATGAAAAAGGCAATTTCGTTGGCATTGATTGTTATGTTTGTTTTGAGTTTGGTGCCTGTTTTTGCAGAAGAAGGCAGCTCAAACGCCGATACGGATTCTGATGCAGAAATCAAGGAAGAGTCTTCTGTTTCTTCTTCTGGAAGCGGCAGTTCTGAAGTGAAAACAGAAACAAGGATAAGGACAAGTGCAAGGACTAAAGCAAGCGGGGAAGAAAAGAACAGGCTTGAGGAAATGAGGGAAAAGAATAAAGAAAGGCTTGCAAAAATTGCAGAGCTTGACAAAAAGCAGATTGAAAGGCTTTCTGGATTAGAAGTGAAAAATGTTGAAAAGATAGCCCAGCTCAAGAAAGAAAGGCTTGAAAAGCTGGCAAAGCTTAGTGAAGAAAAGCTCAAGAAAATCTCAGAGCTAGAAAAGGAGAAGCTTGAGAAAGTTGCTGATTTAGAGGAAAAAGAGCTTGACAAATTATCAACATTAAACAGGGCAAGGCTTAAACAGCTTGCAAAGCTTGACGAGAAAAGGCTGAAGGCTGAATTGAAAGCACTCAAAATAGTAAAGGTAAAGAGCGCTGAAGACCTTGACAAAAGGGACATTTCTGAGGTAAGGCTGAAGCAGATTAAAGACAAGTTCGAGAAGGCAAAGGAAGAGTTTGAGGATGCAAAAGACGAGCTGAAGGATGCAAGGGAAGCCCTTAAGGAAGCAAAACAGAATCGGGATGAAAATGCAACATTGGAGCATGCAAAAGACTACTTATTGCACACTGCAGACGCTTTGATAAGCCATCTTGAGAAGCTGAAAGCCAAGGTTCAGGAAAGCGAGAACATAGATGCAGAGCTTGAAGCCAAGATGGTTGCAGAGATTGATGCCCAGATTGCCGAAATAAACTCCATAAAGGCGAATGTTGAGGCGGCAACAACAAAAGAGCAGGTAAAAGAGGCTGCCAAAAAGCTTCGCACAAAATGGAACAGGCTCAAGCACATCATAAAGCTGCATACTGAAAGGATTGTGTCAGCCAGAGTCCAGGGCATTGTAAACAAAGGTGTAGTGCTCGAGAAGAAGCTTGACCATATATTACAAAAAGCCAAAGAGAAAGGCATTGAAGTCAATGTTAGTGCAGAAATCAGCGCTTTCAGCGAGAAAATAGCGCTTGCAAAGGACAAGTACCAGCAGGCTCAGACAAAACTTTCATCGATGCTTGAATTGAAATCAGGCAATGCAACTTCAGAGGAGATAAGGAAAGTTGCTGATGAGGCAAATGCCCTGCTGAAAGAGTCCAGGGAAGCCATCAAGGATGCGCATGATATCCTTAAGGACATAGTCAGGAAGATAAAGGAAGCAGACGAAGAAGCTGACTTGTCTGAGGAAGTTGAGGTAGAGGTTGAGGAGGAAGACGAAGGAGAGGATGCTGATGATGAGGAAGAAGTGGAGGACGATGAAGACGAGTCTTCAACGGAAACTGAATCAAATACAACAGCCACCGCTTCAACCTGATTTTTTATTTTTATTTTTTTGGAAAAGTTTAAATATAGACAATCATATAAAAAGTAAAAGGTGGTTTTAATGAAAAAGGCATTTTTGTTAGTTCTTATTGTTTTGATAGTTTTTATTGCGTCATGCAAGCCGGCAGCCCAGGCTCCTCCAAAGGATGCTATGCAAAAGCCTGCAGCTACAAGCGATGCTGCTGTCGATGCTGTTGGCAGCGATATAAACAATGTTGACAGCGTTGAGAAGGAATTAAGCACCAATGAACTGAGCGATTTGGACTCAGGATTGAGCGATGTTGAGAATATTTAGAGAACATTTATAATTTAATGCTTTTTCTTTTATCTTATGATTAGGATTGACGGAAATTATGGAGAAGGTGGCGGCGCTATAGCACGCGTGGCGTTAGCCCTGTCAACAATAACACAAAAACCCTTTGAGGTTTATGGCATAAGAAAAGGGCGCAAGGATGCAGGATTGAAAAATCAGCATCTTTATTGCGTCAAATCCCTACAGGAGCTTTGCAGTGCAGAAGCAGAAGGCGCTGAGCTTGGCTCATTATACCTGAAATATTATCCCAAAAAGATAGTCGCCAAAAACCTGGACATTGACATTGAAACAGCAGGCTCTATTACTTTGCTTATGCAGGCTTTATTGCTGCCATCTATGTTTGCCAGCAAGCCAATGACAATATCTGTAACAGGCGGCACAGACACAAAATGGAGCCAGCCGTTTGACTATTTCAGCAATGTTTTGCTGCCGCAATTGCAAAGATTTGCAAAAATAGAGGCAAAGCTGCTGAAGCGAGGATATTACCCGAAAGGCAACGGCAAAGTGGAGATAAAAATAAATCCGAAGTTTAAGCTTAATGATTCTTCCGGTTTTGAGGAATTTCATGAAAATTTAAAGCAAAATATACAAAAATATAATCTAATTGAACAGCATCATTTGATACAAATCAAGGGAATTTCTCATGCCTCAATAGGCCTGCAGCAGGCAAAAGTAGCTGAAAGGCAAGCAGAATCCGCACAACAAATGTTAAAACAAAGATATAATGTTCCAATCCAAATAATTACCCAATATCAAGATACGCTTTCTACAGGTTCAGGCATCACTTTATGGGCAATCTTTTCAAAAAATAAAGACGACATTGATGAAAACAACCCTATAAGGCTCGGGGCAGACGCTTTAGGGGAGCAGGGCAAAAAGGCTGAAATTGTTGGAGAGGAAGCAGCCAAAAATCTTGTAAAAGAAATCGAAAGCAAAGCGCCTGTTGACAGGCATCTTGCAGACCAAATATTGCCGTTCATGGCTTTAGCCGGGGGCTCAATTAAAACATCTGAAGTAACAAGCCATTGCAGGACTAATATTTACACAATACATCAGTTTATGGGGGAGGTTTTTAAGGTGGATGAAAGCTATAAAACTATCTCATCAAATTAATTTATAGAAAAAAATTACAAGTAAAGATAGAGATATTCATCCAGTTAGACTGTGACGATTTACTATTTGAACTAAATCACCTTTGTTTACTCTAAATAACGCAGTCATTTCGTTCATGTTCTCTTCCAATAACCTATCCACCAATTTGTCACTGAATTTAAAAAAATCAAATAATTCAATTAGTCTTATCCGCTGTGCTAACAAATTAGTAGTTAATCCATATCTGTCTTTTGCATGATGTGCACCAACTATTAAAAGAGATTCTTCTATTTCATATGAAGGTTGTATTCTTTCCAACCAGACGCCCTCTCGCTTACGTTGGTTTTCCTCATCCTCTTCATGTACATCTCCATTTACAATAGCAAGATGGTAGGGGTTATCCCTGCCAAGATAAACTACCTTTAATCCATGAGTTTCTGCATAAGGGCATATAGGTTTACCTGTCCTACCCTCATGGTAAAGCACTTTATATCTGCCACTTTCAATCTCATCAAATTCTGACGACCAAACATGTTTCGATGATTCAAATGCCTCTCTAAAAATTATTCTTATGTATACCTCTCGTAAAATCGGGTTTTCTTCTGCTACAGACATTCTTCTATTAAACTCGTCCGTAACTTGACCCTCCAATTCACACCAGAAAATATTATCTTTAAGTCGTTTTGGATTCTTTTCAAATGTATTTTTAAGATTGGCATCGACAAAACCTACGAATTTATCATCAAGCCCCGATATACGCAGAGTTCTGATAATTTTTTCATATGGATGGATTTCTGGTATTGTTCTTAGATTATACATAATTATAGGGAAACAAATATGATTTAAAAATCTATCACTTATTATTTTAGATTATACTAATTAAAACAACAACCTTTTTAAATTGACTTCTTATCCCAAATAACAAAATGGCAGAGCAAAAAGCAGTGTGCACGTCATGCAAGAGGAGGATAACAAATACCATAGGCTCTACAAGGTTCATGTGCCCTAAGTGCGCGAAGGTGGAGATTATAAGATGCAACCATTGCAGGGAGATAGCTGCAAAATACAGGTGCTCTTCATGTAGCTTTGAAGGCCCTGACTAAGATGGCAAGTGTGGTTGTTACTCTGAAGATAATGCCCCAGAATACAAGCGTGGATTTGTCTAAGATTGAGTCTGAAGCAAAAAAGGAGATTGTTGATTTCTGCTCCTCAAAGGAGTTCAAAACTACAATTGAGCCCATAGCATTTGGCCTGAAGGCTTTGAACATATTCTTTGTCATGGATGAAAGCAAGGGCAGCACAGAGGCATTGGAAAGCAGAATAAGCCAGATTGAAGGCGTTGAGTCAGTCGAAGTGACTGACGTAAGAAGGGCGATTGGCTAACTGAGCAATTTCCATTCAAGCTCGGTTGGCGATGCCTGCCAGCTTCCGCCCACAGCGGCAAGGGTGCCTTCCGCAGTCTGCACGCACAATGACTGCCCGGAATATAAAGTGGCGACTGCGGCATCCCCAATAATACAGTCTTCTTTTTTAACATCTTTTATCGGCTTGTTCAAAGCCCTTATTTTTGCAGGCGCCAGTGCAGTGAAATCTATATAAGCATCATACTTTCCTGAGAACAAATCGCTTCCGCTGGTCCTTATCTCGGTGAACTGGATATTGTCAAAATCATAATACATTGCAAAGCTGCTTAATTTAATCTTGCTGGAGTCAGGCATAGGCTCCGGCGCACTTTCAGGCTTGGGCGCATCAGCAGGCTTTTGCTTTTCGGCTGCTGCCGGCTGAGCCAACACAGCCTCTACCTCTTCTGTTCTGCCAACCTTCACACCCACAGCCTTTTCAAAGTCTGCATAGCCCTCTTTTTTGACAATCAGGCTGTATGCACCGACCGGTACATTGTACAGGGTTAAAGGCGTTTCGCCCTTAAGCTCGCCGTCAATATAAACCTGGGCTTGGCTTGGCTCGGAGCTTACAGAAATAATCCCGGTATCGGCAATCTCCTCTATTTCTTCCGATGGCTTTTCCTTTGCCCGGCATCCGGCAATAATCAAAATAACAGCAAGAAATGACACAATACTTATGATTTTGCTGTTTTTCATTTTCATGCAATTACCAATGCAGCTATAGAGAATTTTGAAATATATTAATTTTGTCAAAATTCTCTAAGAGAACTTTGAATGAAATGGTGAAAATAATGAATTATTCAAAGTTCTCTATAAAAACTTATTTATTTTCATTATGCCGACCAGTTTCTGGCAAGGAATATCGCTTCTTAAAGAATGCCCGCTAAAATGCGTTTCGCACGCCTTATACCCGGACTTTCTTATTTTCTCCATGATTTCCTCCCTTTTCAGCAGGCTTTTTATGTTATTTTTACTGCATATATCATGCAAATCATAAAATCCAACGGCATTTATTTTTGATTCCTCTTTTATTGTTTTCAGGAATTTTATCAGCTCTTTGTTCTTGCTGAAATAACTGCTTTTTAATGCTTTACGATACATTGCATCAACTAAGCTTTTATCCCATAGTCCTCCAAGCCACATCGGGCCAGTGCCATTAAACATCCCGTGCTGCTTTAAGATATCATCAGCCTTGGTTTTTCCCTTATCATTCCTAAAAAAAACTCTCACGTAGTGCTCTTTTGAATACGAGAATATAGGAAAAAGCGCCTTGTCGTACTGGGCACCTGCCAACTGGACTTTCCTTACCAGTATTCTCAGCCCAGTTTCATGCATAATGGCGTCTTTTTTTGGCATTGCCCAGTATTTTCTTAAGCAGGCTTTTGGAGCTGTGCCGCAAAGAGCTGAAGTGTCAGTAGCTGTTACGGCAAGAATCCCGTTTCTGGCAAGCCTCTTGCATGCAGCGTCAAGAAACGGGTTTGGGGTTCCAAACGGGTCTATGTCAATATAGTCAAAGCCAGTTGAATTCAGCAGAAAAATATTAGCGTCTTGATTTTGTATGATTATTTTTGGATTATTTTTATATTGAATTTTGTTTAATGCAAAATTTTCTTTTATTAATTTTGCTGCATTTTTATCATAATCATTAATGCAAATTCTTTTTATTTTGCTTGCACTTAGCTCTTTCAAAAACCTTATGCTTCTCACCCCTGTTGCAGCCAGCGGGTCTGCTATCTGCATGCCGCTTCTGCCTGCGGAATCCAGCAACAAAACAGAAATGTCCCTGTTCAGGCTCATCGCAGGATTGTAAAAAACGCCCATGCTTCTTGATATCTTCTCTTCTTTTGGAATTTCAATTTTTGCCGAGCCTTCAATTATTTGCCTGTACATACAGGCAAAAAACCCCATTTTGAATAAAAATGTTTCCCATTACAAACTTTTAAAAACACAGTTCCTTTACTTTGCAGCATGCTGAGGCAGCCTATAATAACAGTAATGGGGAACGTTGACAGCGGAAAAACGCAGTTGCTTGACACCATTAGAAATACGGCTATTGTCAAGTCAGAGCCGGGCAGGATAACGCAAAGCATCGGCTGCTCCATAATACCTATGGGAACAATAAGGAGGATATGCGGCGCGCTGCTGGAGCAGACCAAGCTGCAGGTAAGGATTCCGGGCTTTGTCATAATTGACACGCCGGGGCATGCCGCATTCACAAACCTGAGAAAAAGAGGGGGTAATCTGGCTGACATAGCAATAGTTGTCATTGACATAAATGAGGGAGTAAAACCGCAGACAATCGAGTGTGTTGACATACTTAAGCAGTACAAAACCCCTTTTGTCATAGCATTGAACAAGATTGACCTGCTGCCTGCATGGCAGTCAAGCCCAAAAATAGCATTGCTTGACAGCATTAAAAAACAGAGCGAGAATGCGATAATTCTTATCGAGAAAAAGCTTTACGAGATTGTTGGCAAGCTCAGCGAACTGGGCTTTGACTCTGAAAGGTTCGACAGGGTGGAAGACTACACAAAGCAGATAGCCATCATTCCAATTTCTGCAAAGACATCAGAGGGGCTGCCTGAGCTTTTGATGGTTATAGCCGGGTTGTCCCAAAAATTCCTCGAGCAAAGCCTTAAGATTGACGTTGGAGGGAATGCAAAAGGCACTGTGCTGGAAGTAAAGGAGGAAAAAGGGCTTGGCGCAACAGCGGATGTTATAATTTATGACGGCACTTTGAAGAAAAACGACACAATTGTCATAGGCTCTTTGAACGAGCCAATCGCGACAAAAGTCAAGGCGATGTTCGAGCCGGCGCCACTTGCAGAGATGCGCGACAAAAGGACGAAGTTTAATGCAGTAACCAAAGTTTCAGCGGCATCAGGCGTCAAGATTTCAGCCCCGGAGCTCGGAAATGTTGTTGCAGGCATGCCCCTAAGGGGCTGTGAGACTAAAGATGTTGAAAAAGTCAAGCAGGAAATAAAAAGGGAGATTGAAGAAGTTATAATTGAGACAGGCAAGCAGGGCATAGTGATAAAGGCTGACACGCTTGGCAGCCTGGAAGCCCTGACAAAAATGCTGAAAGAGAAAAGCATTGAGATAAAGAAAGCAAGCATAGGCAGCATCTCGAAAAAAGATATTTCAGATGCAGAGGCAAACTATCCAAAAGACCCGCTGCAGAGCGTCGTCTTGGGGTTTAATGTCGAGCTTGTCCAAAACGTCAATCCAGGCAACGTAAAAGTGCTCAGCAACAATGTAATTTACAAGCTGATGGAGGAGTTTGAAAAATGGCAGGATGAGGAAAAAAAGAGGATGAGCGCTGAAACTATGGATGTTTTGTACAAGCCGTGCAAAATACAGCTTTTGAAAGGCTATGTTTTCAGGCAGAATAATCCTGCCATTGCAGGTGTTGATGTGATTGCCGGCACTTTAAAAGTCGGTACGCCATTGATGAAAAAGGACGGCTCGGTGATAACAGAGGCCAAGAGCATACAGCAGGAGCAGGAAAATATAGAAAAGGCTGAGAAAGGCAAGCAAGTCGCTGTTTCGCTGCCAAATGTAACCATAGGCAGGCAGCTTCATGAAGGAGACATTCTGTACTCGGCAATCCCGGAAGAGCATTTCAAGAAATACAAAGAGTCGAAGAAGCAGCTTGCACAGGAAGAAATAGAGATTTTGAAGGAGGTCGCAGAAATAATGAGAAAGCGGAATCCCATGTGGGGAATTTAGCTGTTAAATTACAATAATCTTCCCGAAAGGCCCTGGATTTATTATTTTTGTTCTTTTGATTTTGTCTTCCTTGCCGAAATTCTCGTGCAAATGCCCGCAAATCAATAAATCTACTTTATTTTTCTCAACAAAATGCCTTATTGACTTGTTGCCGCAGTGCCCCTGAATGAGCTTGTCCAGCCTTGTTTTGTAAGGCGGGGCATGCGTTATGAGTATTATTTTTTTATCGTGGTGATTTTTAATTATATCTTTGAATTTTTCTTTTGCTGTTTTTTCAAATCCTTTGTCAACTATGGAAAAACCCCCTCCACCATAACCTATGAATAAAACGCCATTTTCGGTATAAGAGCTTCTATGGATGAAAATGATGTTTTTGAATATTTTTGCGAGTTTTGCAAAGGTATGGATGTCCTCGTGGTTGCCGTGAATGATTATTATCTTTTTGTTTAGCTTATTCAGCCTCCTTAGTACGCCGGCAATCCCATGCTCGAAAATAGAAACATCGCCAGCGCATACTAATAAGTCAGGCTTCTGCGACTTAACCTTCTGCTGTATCCTCCTCAATGCCGTTAAAGAGCCGTGAATGTCGGTAAATGCAAGTATTTTCATAATGTTGGGAAATAAAGCCTATATTTAAAGGTAATTGTTACTACTAATAAGTAAATCCTAATAGAAAGATTTAAAAGGTAGGGAAAAATATAGTTGACATATGGCTAATTCAGATGTTTTATTAAAAAATTTTGAAAGGCTTGGCTGGAACTTAGACGGGAGCCTAGATGATTTACTTGAGTTAAAATCGTCCTCACACCAGTCTACGACAGTAATCCGAATTGCAAATAGGGGTGATAAATATAAGGTTGGTTGCATAGTTTACGATCAACACGGGAATGAACTAATAAAAACAGGCTACGTCTCAACACTTGCTAATGTCATATCTTATTTAAGGGACAAGCTTTTGCCCCAAACAGAGGATTTGGCCGCCAGAGCCTTCCATAGCCCTCGAATAACTATTCCGTCGATGTATAAAGATTACTATAGCAAAAATGGGGTTTATATTTCAATTCAATCACATGTTGAAGCGAGTAATTATTTAATTTTGGCGCCAGAAGAAAATGTAAATTTATGGAAATCCCACGATTTTTGGGATGATATTTTGGCACAGTTTCTGCCAAGATTGCCTAGAATTAAAGCATTAACAAGAAGTGATGGTACTCAGTCTATCAAACTTTCGCCTTATGATGCAGAACATCTAAAATTAGAAAAGAGTTCAAAGCCTATTGTCAAGAGGGCTCTGGATTATTTTTTGATTTGGAATGAAAAAGATCTTAATCACTTTATAGAACATAATGGTGGAAAATCTGCTGAGGCTGCTTCAGAATTGGGATTATAAGACTCACCCAACACTATAATAATCCTCCAGTACAATCTTGTCAACATTCTCCAAGTTCCTGACAACGTACAGCCTTCCCTCTCCAAGCTCGACTATTTTTTCAGCAAGTCTCTTGCCTTTTTCATCGAGGTTTATTCCAATAAGTGAAATGGTTATGCCTTTGCTTCTTGCAATTGAAGCTTCCTCCAAAGTCGCTTTTTCAGGCTCGTCTCCTTTTGTAGGCAAGGCATCTGTTATCAAAATCAGGTGCTTTGTTATGCCTTCACTTGGGAACAATTCAATTGCTTTCTGCAATGTTGAGACAATATCTGTTTCCTTGGAAGCCTTTATCCTTGTAATCTCCTTCAAAAGCATTGTAAAGTCAACTGTAGGTTCTATAACCTCTTTTACTTCAGAGCCAAACACTATCAGCCCAACCTTGTCTTTTTCGTTTATTGCCTTGTAGGCAAGCGCTATCCCAGCCCTTTTGCATGCATCAATCTTCTTTCCTTTCATCGAACCGGAGGCATCAAGCGCATAGACAATATAGGTTTGCCCTTTGCTTTGCCTTTCATGCACCTGCAAATCCTTATTGTCAAAATAAGAATGCCCTCTCCTGATAGCAAGCTTCAGCGATTTTCTGAGCGCAATGTCCCTATACCTATCTCCTTTCTTGTACAGCCTTGAGCTTTCCTTTTCCCCATAAATGAAATGCTTTTTGCTTGTCTTCTCGCCTATAATTCCCTTTGGCACAATCTTGTCCAGTTCCTCAAAATACAAAACCAAAGAAGCCAGTTCAACGCCTTTTTCAGACAAGGAATTGTCTTTTTGCAAAAAGCCTTCCTCCTTAAGCTCATCTATTTTCTGGTTTATTTTCTCCCTTAATTCCTTCTGGAATTCTGGAATGCCGATATTCTTCTTTATGTAATCTGACTCGTACCCTGAAACAAGCCTTACCAGCGATTCGCCGTAAATCTGCTTTGCAATGGTATAGTTTTTGACAAGCTGCTCAAACATCAAGTCAGGAGAAAATGAGGACATGCCCTGGCTTATGGCATCGCTTATCAGCTTGCCGTTGTCAATTGTCTTTTTATCGTTTTCAAGGACAGAATGCATGAACTTGTCTTCAAGTTGCTGGAACTGCAGCTTTCCGGAAATCTCCTCTGCTTTGCTTAATTCTTTTACTTCAAGCTGCTCGCTACCGGTAATCACCAGTTTCCTGCTCTTCCACATGACTCTGCCATTTGGAAGCCTCTACGTTTTTATGGAACTGCTCCTTTATGTAATCTTCAATGCCCTGCAAATACCTCACAGAAGGCTTCAGCCTTATCCTATGCGACAAGACAGAGACAAGCACTTCTTTTATATCATCAAACTGGACATTTTTTCTTTCATTAAGAAGCGCGTTTGACTGCGCCCTTTCATACAGGCCGATTGAAGCCCTTACACTCGGCTTTTTCTCAAGCTTCTCATCCTGCCTCAGCAGCCTTATGAAATAAGCCATCAGGTTAAGCAATCCATCGCTTACATTTGCAATCTTCTTGCCTTTCATAACAACAATTTCCTTCTCTATTTCAATGCTTTCAGGATAATCCATATAAATTATGTCGAACCTGTCAAGCAGCACATCGCTCAGCCTTTCAGTTGACGCATCCTCAGGGTTCATTGTCCCTATAAAGATAAAATTGACATCAAAATCAACATCATAAGAGCCGATTGTAGCCTTTCTCTCTTCAAGAACCTGCAGTAAGGCATTCTGAAGCTTTTCAGGGCACCTGTTCAGCTCGTCAAAAAACAAAACGCCGTTATTGGCTTTGAAGATTTTGCCGGGAGTGAAAGCTTCCAGGCTCAAAGGGCCGAATTTCAATGCCTTAATTGGGTCAATGTCACCAAGCAAGTCTTCCACAGTCAAATCTGGCGAGCCTTGAACTCTGATGAAGCGCTTGATGCCTTGCAATTTGATAACTTTATGCTTTTTATCCTGTTTGCAGGACGGGCAGATTGGTTCGTTTGGAGTGCAATGATAAGAGCAGCCTTCCATAACTTCGATGTCTGGCAATAATTTCGCTATGTTTTTTGCCAATGTTGTCTTGCCGATTCCAGGCGCTCCGACTATTATTATGTGCCTGTTCATGAGCAAGGCTGACTTTAAGCCCTGCTTTGCGCTTTCCTGCCCGAGTATGTCTGTGAATGGGTCTTTGTTCTTCAGGAAGATTTCTTTAAGTTGTTCGCTTAGCATTTTAAAATCGAAGAGATAAGGATTGTTTGTTTATAAAATTATGGGCTTAGAACAGTCTTATAGCCAATACAACAGCCCCAGCCACAAGAGGCACAAGCAAATTGTCATCAACTTGCTGTGTCCCGATTTTTACCTCGATAGCCTCAACAATCATGGCAGCTAAAGAAGCAAAAAATGCCTCATGCCACGGAAGAAAAACCAAAGCGCCGATAAAGCCAGCAGCAAACCCTGCAATTGTGCCTTCAAGAAATTTCGTTTTTGACAATGGGTGCCTTGTTCTGCCGTAATGCAGCCCAAACAAATGGCTTATTGAATCTCCCAAAGCCAAAACCATTATGGACGCCATTGCAATATCCTTTGAAAACAATATCAATGCTATATAAATGCCGGTAAAGTAAAAAATAATGCCTTTGCCGGGAAATTTCTCAAGATCTTCCTTGCGCTCAAATTTTTGCAATAAATCATGCACTACGGGCACGCTTGTTTTTTTGCTTAGATAAGACAAAACCAGCCCAGCAATTATCGCGATTAAAATAGTATTTTTACCAATAAAATCATATTCCAATAGTGCAGCAAGGAATATCCCCAGAAGAATATGGAAAAGCTGCCTGTTCCACTCAAATTTGTTTATTTCCATAGTTTTCCTTTTTCATGCATTTCCAATAAAAAATTTCCAATAAAATAGCCTAAAAATCCTCCAAATACAACATCACTCAAGAAATGAAATCCAAAATAAACCCTGCTGAACGCAACCAAAAAAGCAAATATAATCCAAAAAAATTTCTGTTTTGGCAGATATTTTATTATTACGGGCAGCAATGAAAAAGCAACCATTGCATGCATACTTGGAAAAGAATAAACAAGTATGTTGATGAGCGGGTAAGTAAGCGGCTTTATTTGATAGACTAATGCTTCCAATGGCCTCTGCCTTAGCACAATTAACTTGATTATGAATGCTAAAATAACCGAAATTAAAAAAGTGAGCCATAGCAAATATACCGACTTCTTTTTGTTCCTGTAAAATATAATTGATGGCATTACCACCATTGCTAATATAACCAAATTAAAATTAGTTATCAAGCCAAAAACAACATCCAATAACGGGAATCTTAAGCCCGTAAAAAGTAAGTTAACTTGGTTATCAAGCTTGTAGGATATAATAAAAAGCAGAGTGCCGATAATCAGCAGCCAAATCCTGTTTATATTCTTCATGTTGCGTCTTTTTCCACAATCTTATTTTGGATTGCCTTATTGGGCCATATTTTGCAGTTTTTAACAGTGACATTTTTCAATTCAGCATTATCGGCCACCACAGAATTCAATATTCTGCCGCTTAAATGCACGTTTTCGCCTATTATGGAGTCCTCGACAACAGAGCCTTTGTCAATGATTGCACCGTCCATGACAATCGAATTCCTGACATTACCTTCAATAATGCAGCCATTGCCTATGCTTGAGTTCCTGGCAATGCCGCTTATTCTTGCATTATCCCAGATAGAATTCTTGTTTTTTCTTAAAGCCTTGTCCGCTTTCAGCAGGTCAGAAGGGCAACCGACAGGAATCCAGCCGCTTGATTTTACGCAAAACACCTTATCATGCTTAGCCAACTGCTTTATTGCATCAGTAAGCTCGTATTCATTCCTTTTCGATTTTCTTAATTTTTTTAATAAAACGAAAACACTCTTGTCTAGTTTATACAGCCCCGTATTAACCAAGTCCGAGACAAACCTTTGTGGCTTCTCTATAAGCCCTGTAAGCAGGCTGTTTTTCTGTATTATGATTCCAAATGATTTTGGGTTTTTTAGTCTTGCAGTTAGGATTGAATATCTGTTCCTTGCAACATTTTTGAAATCACGGTTTGAGTAGATGTCATCGCCGTGCAAAGAAATAAAACTCCCTTTGATGTGCTTTTCAGCCATTAAAAGCGCATTTCCGGTGCCTAGCTGGGCTTTCTGCTCGATGTACCTTATCTTTATGCCTTTATATTTTTTCCCTATATACTTTTTTATCATATCTTTTTTGTAGCCTACAACAATAACAGCCTCGTTTGCAATTCCGTCCAAATTGTCAAGATTGTGCTCAAGCAATGTCTTGTTTGCAGCCTTGAGCAGCGGCTTTGGCCTTGTGAGTGTCAATGGATAGGTTCTTGTTGATTTCCCTGCCGCCAGTATTACCGCCTGCATTTTAGACAACTTCAAGCCTTATTGAGCTGCATCTTTCCCTGGCAAACTCATTTTTCACCAGCTTTTTCATCAAATCTTCCGGTTTTGTGAACTCTCTCAGCCCAACGGCAAAGATTTTGCCGTTTTTTACAAATGTTTTTTTATGCAATTTTTTAAAGCGCCCTGCATGCTCCTTTATTTTTAGCGGGGGGCCTTCAACTTGGACAGTCCTTGACAGCGGCTTTTTATCAAGCAGAAAATACATAATTGCATCGTTCTTTTTCTCCCATTCCCAGTCGCTTCTTATTATCCTGAAGCCGTGCTTTTTCATGCCCGCCAACAAAAACTCGTAGATTTTCAGCAGTTTGCTCCCTACAACATCAATCTTCCCGCCTAATGGCGTTGCTTTTGCCCTTATTAGAATATTGCCGCCTGATCTTTCCTTTAAGAACCCCATGTCCATATTTTTCCTGCCAAAAAACTCTTTTGAAGGGCTTTTCAAAAACTTTTTTGCAGCATTTTTGAACACATCAAACTTCTCGATGCTTAAGGCAGCTGCCGCATTCCTGTCTTTTTGCACAGGGTCTATGACAACCAATGGCGACACAAGCTTTGAGGTATTGACCAGCTTGAACACATCTTTGCCCTTGTAATATCTCCCAGCATCAATCACAACCTTGTCCTGCCATTTTGCTGCATTTCTTACCAAATTCAAAAAAGAGCCGTAGTAAACTGCCAGTATCTCGCATACATACCCTGAAAAACCCCTTATGTAGCTTTCCGCACCATAGACATTCTGCGCCTGGCAGAACTGCTTTGTCAATTTTATCTCATTAACCTTTTTTTTGTGCTTTAAAACCCATTTTGAATGGAGAGGGCTTACATCAGTTATGTTTTTTGCCTGCTCTGCCTTCCGTATTTTAAGTATTGGCACTATCTCAAATGTAAAATCGCCCTGCTTTATCTGAAAGTAGTCTCTTGAGCCATGCAGCCTTATTATTTTTTTGAATTTTTTTCTTAATATTTTTTCCAGAATATCTGACAATTTGTCGCTTTTGTCCTTGTATTTTTTATAATCAAACAACACAAATATGTCTGCATCAAAAGTCCTGAGCCAGGTTCCTTTTGCGCCGGAGCCGCCAAGAATTGCCTTGATGTGCTTTTGCCCCTTGTTTACCTTTTTGATTATAACACTCAGCTTTTCAAATATGTCTTTCTCGTAGTCCTTGTCCGGCTGTATGCTCTCCAGCACTTCATCAAGAACCTGCCTGATTTTCATAAATAGAAATCAACTTTGATGGCTATAAAAAAGTTTGTTTTTTATTTGCCGTTGTCTCCAGCCACCTTAACAGCGCTGACAACCTTGTCATTTTCTTCCAGCTTCATTATCTTTACACCCTGGGTGTTCCTTCCGATAACGGAAATATCAGTTGATGGAACCCTTATTATAATGCCGTTTCTGCTTATGAAGATAATATCATCATTGTCTGTTACAGGGCAGATTGCAACAACTTTGCCATTTCTTTCGCTGCATTGGATGTTTATGACTCCCGAGCCGCCCCTGCTGATGAGCCTGTACTCAGAAATCGGGGTTCTTTTTCCATAGCCGTTTTCTGTCACGCTGAGCAATGACTTCTCATCAGATGCAACTTCCATTCCTATGACTTCGTCATTGTCTTTTAACGAAATGCCCCTTACACCCTGCGCAGAGCGTCCTGTCGGCCTTACATCCCTTTCCTCGAACCTTACAGCCAGCCCATTTTTGGTTGCAAGGATAATCTGCTGGCTGCCGTCAGTCAATTCAACATTTATCAGCTCATCGCCCTCTTCAAGTGTTATGGCAACAATTCCATGCCTTCTTGGATTGCTGTAAGCCATCAGCTCTGTTTTCTTGACAGTTCCTTTCCTTGTTGCCATCACAAGATAATGCGCATTGTCGAAGGTCCTTACAGGCACAAAGGCTGTGACTGTTTCATTGTTTCCAAGCTCAAGGAGATTTACAATTGCCTTGCCCCTTGCCTGCCTGCCCGCCTCCGGCAGGCTGTAGACTTTAAGCCAGTAAACTTTGCCCCTGTTTGTAAAGAATAATATATAGGAATGCGTGCTTGCAATGAAAATGTCCTTTACAATGTCCTCTTCTTTTGTTGTAGTTGCAATAACTCCCTTGCCGCCCCTGTGCTGCAGCTTGTATGTCTGCAAAGGCAGCCTTTTTATGTAGCCGGAATTTGTTATCGTTATTGCCATCTCCTCGTCTTTTATCAGGTCTTCAGTTTCAATATCTGCACTTTCAACCTCTATAATCTGTGTTCTCCTTTTATCGCTGTATTTCTCTTTTAATTCAGAAAGCTCTTTCTTTATTATATCAAGTATTTTCTGCGGATTCGAAAGTATCAGCTCTAATTCTTCAATCAGTTTCAGCAGGCCTGCATGCTCCTGCTTTATCTTTTCCTGCTCCAGAGACGTCAACCTTTGCAGGCGCATTTCCAGGATTGCAACCGCCTGCTCATTTGTCAGGTTAAAGTTAGATGTTAATGCTTCTCTCGCAGTTTCTACCGACTTGCTGTCCTTAATCAGCTTAATCACATTGTTTATGTTTGCCAGTGCTATAATCAGGCCTTCAAGAATATGGGCTCTTGTCTGCGCCTTGTTCAGGTCAAACAAAGTTCTTTTCCTGACAACTTCCTTTCTGTGCTCTATGTAATAATGGACTAATTGCTTTATGTTAAGTATCTTGGGTTCGTTGTTGACAAGGGCGAGCATTATGATGCCAAAAGTCGTCTGCATCCTTGTATGCTGGAATAGCTGGTTAAGCACAACATTTGAATCAGCGTCCTTTCTTAATTCAATTACAATTCTTATGCCGTGCCTGTCGCTTTCATCCCTCAAGTCCGCAATTCCCACAATCTTCTTGTCCCTTACAAGATCAGCCGCTTCCTCCAAAAGCTCTGACTTGTTGACCATGAATGGTATTTCATTTACAATAATGACAGGCTTGTTCTTGTCGTGCTCAATGCTTGTTTTCGCCCTTACAAGTATTTTTCCTCTTCCGGTTGAGTACGCCTCTTTTATGCCTGCTCTGCCGCAGATTAAAGCGCCTGTCGGAAAATCCGGGCCCTGAATGGCTTGCATCAGCTCTTCAATGCTTATGTTGGGATTGTCTATCTGCATTACGGCAGCGTCAATAATCTCGCCGATATTATGGGGGGGGATATTTGTTGCCATCCCGACTGCAATGCCGGAGCTTCCGTTAATCAATAAGTTTGGGAGCTTTGAGGGCAATACAACAGGCTCTGTTGTGCTGCTGTCAAAATTAGGGATGAACCTTACAGTTTTCTTGTCAATGTCATCGAGCATCTCCTCTGCAAGTTTTGTTAACCTGCATTCTGTGTATCTCATAGCAGCAGGCGCATCGCCATCAACAGAGCCGAAATTTCCCTGCCCGTCAACAAGCATGTATCGCATTGAGAAGTCTTGGGCTAGTCTGACAAGAGTGTCGTAAATGGCGGAATCAGAATGGGGATGAAAACGCGCCATACAATTTCCCACCACATTAGCGGATTTTTTGAATGGCTTATCATGAGTTAGCCCTATCTCCCACATTGTGTATAAAACGCGCCTGTGCACAGGCTTTAAGCCGTCTCTGACATCAGGAAGCGCTCTGCCAACTATAACTGACATTGAGTAATCCAAATAGCTCTGCTTCATCTCCTCCTGTATGACTCTAGGTATTATTCTCGTGCCTAATTTTTGCCCTGTTTCTTCTGTCATTTTTTAAAGAATTTGAATGTCAATTTATCGTCTATAAAATGGTATATTTTACGCTTTATAAGGGTTATGTTTTTGTATTAATTTCTATATAGAAATTTTCAATATGGGAAGGAAGTAAATTTATCTTTGAATTTTCTTTACAACAGCCTGTTAACACTTATCGAGAACCCGCAATAAACACATTTCTTTCTTTTTCCACTTAAGTAAATGTCTTTGCTCTGGTACTTCATCCTGTTCTTGCATTTTGGGCATTGGAGAAGGAACATTTTTGTTTGGAATTTTATTTTTTATCAATCTTTGTCTGAATTAAAAATTATTTTATTGATTTTCTTCTTTATTTTCCTGCTTTACGCCAAGCATCTCCTGCACTTTTTCCTCTGCTTTTGCCTCCATCTCTGGAGTTGTTTTGATTCCTTGGCTTTTATTTCCTTGCTTTTTTGTTCGTTTTTGGGTTTTTTCTGATTCAAATATTTGGCTTGGTTTTTCAGCTGCCGCTGTCTGCATATGTTCACTATCCTGTTTTATTTCCTTTTTTGGCGCTGTTTTTTGCGCTTCATCTTCAATCACTTCCATCTCGCCTATTTTCTCCTTTTCAACAACTAAATTGCCTTCCTGCTCGAATTCCTCTGTAATAATTTCTTTTGGCTTTGCTTCATAAGTCTCCAGCGGAACCTCAAATTCTTCTTGTGACTCATCAAGAGACTCTATCTCCTTCCTAATCTTCTCGTCCTCTTTTTTTAGCTCCTCTGCTTTTCTGTGTTGCTCTTCTCTGATATTTTCAACCTCGATTTCTTTTTCCTTTATAGCCTTTGCAATGCTGTCAAAGTCCTTGAACTCCTCTTTCAGCTTTTCCTCTGTCAAGTCAAAATACCTGAAGAATTTTTCAGTGAGCTTTATCAGATTGGTTCTGGAGTGCTTCTGCCTTGATATGTAGCCTGACTTTTCAAGCTCGGCAAGATGGTCATAAGCCTTGTTTGTCCTGAGCTTAATCAAGTCTGACTGCAGGATTGGGTATTTGAATGCTATGATGGCAAGAGTCTCGAGCACGCTTCTTGTAAGCTCTGTTTCTGTAACAATCTTCCTTACTATTGATATGAGGTGGTCCCTTACTGTTAATTTCCAGAAATCGCCTTCCTCGACAAGCATCAAGGATGACTGCTTTTCATCATACTCTCTTTGCAACTCTTTTAAAGCCGCAAGGGCATCCTCTTTTTTTGCCCTGCAAAGCCTGCTTATATCATCAAGGCTTATCCTGTGCCCTGTTGAAAACAATACAGCCTCAACCTTGCTTTTCACGCTTGCTTTTTTAAGCTCTGCCATCATGCCAAGCTGTATACATCATTCTCTTTTTTAATTTTGTTCTCTTTAACGAGCTTTTCAACAAAAATTTCAAGCTCTTTTTTGTCAACTCCCGTCACTTGCGAAAGCTGTTCCAAGGAAAGCCTGCTTACTTTCAGGCATATCATAACGGCATTATGAAGAACTGCATTCATGTTGAGCTTAATGAAGTCATTTTCCGCCTTCATCTGCTTTACAACCATGTCAACATTGTGAAGCCTTGCCTGCAAATCATTTAGAAAGTTGGACAGCTCAGGGTTTGTCATGACCAAATGCTCCGGCTTAACAACCTCTATTGAGGAAGGCATGTACTCAAAGCAGAAGCTTATGAGCTTTTTCGTGCCCTTTACAATCAAGTCGAGCTCAACAAACTTGCTCCAGAGCTTGCCCTGCTCTTTTATTTCAGAATAATCCTCATTTAAAATTACAAGCTCAGAATCCTGCTTTATGTGCTCGATGTACTCTTTCAGAGCACTCTCAACGTGCTCTTTGGGCTTGCCCAAAACCTCGATGATAGTCCTGCACCTTATATGCGCGTGCTCGCCCTGTTTTTCTGCCTCAGCCATACGCCTTTAGTAAAGATGTTTGTTTAAAAATCTTTGCTACGAAACTTATCGAAAATCTTTGATTTTCGGGAAGTCCGAAAAAAATAATTTTTTCGATACTTATTTAAACATACCATGATGAGCTTTTGGAATGAGAAAAATAATCAGCTTTATTCTTCCCAAGGAAAAGAAGTTTCTCGAGATGATTTCACGCCAGTCTGAAACTGTTTTTGAGGTTTCAAAAATGCTGAGAGATTTTGTGGATGAATACCCGAGCTTGCAGAGAAGCGAAAGAAAATCAAGAGCACATCTGATAAAAAAAACCGGATTAAAGGCTGATGAGCTGAAAAAAGCCATAGCGCTTCAGCTCGAGAGCAGCTATGCGGTTCCCGCCAACAGGGAGCACATAGCAAGGATTGCCGCTCTTCTCGGAGAGGTATCTGATTTGGCAGGCCGCACAGCATTGATGCTTGTTATTTTAAGCATAGAGAGGATTGACGGCTACACAACAAAGATGGCTGGAATGGCGCACAGCATAATTGAGGAGACAAGCAAAGGCGTAAAAAGCATTGGAAAGCCTAAAAATATCAAGGAGCATTGCGAGAGAATATACAGCCTCGGGGCTGAAGCAGGTGAAATCTATAATGAGGCCCTGTCTGAACTGTTCCATTTCTACAAGAACTCAATTGACATAATAAAATACAGGGAAATTTACGGGCTTCTTAAGGCTGCCATGAACAAGTGCAGCGAGACTGCGGAAATTCTGGAGCTTATTGCCGCGAGGCATTTTTAGCTACCTCTTCCATATCAATATTATGTTAAGCAAAACAGACAAGGTTAGAAGAAAAGCCATTATCATGCCTTTTGCCTTTTCATTGGATGACTTGTAAACAACTTCAGGTTGTTTTATCGCATATGTTGTTGCCTGCAATTGATGGCTTTTCTGATTGTTTTTATTATTGAGTTGGATAACATTATCTGTTTCTTCGCTTGCTGTTGGCTGCTTGGATCTTGTTGTCATTGCATTCTGGCTTGTTGGAGTTTGCTCTTTGCCATTTATTTTGTTATTAACAGCTTCCTGATTTTCACTTTTGCTTTTTTTAGCCTTTGTTTCTTCATTTTCGCCTTTTATCTTTATCTCCATAATGTCTTTGTTGTTACCCTTGTCTCCGTCATCGCACTGGACACTTACCTCTGCAATTATCTCATAGCTGCCTGGCTTGAGGTTTGGAGTGTACTCATTTGAGGTTTTCTGCCTTGATATGGGGGCAGAATTCCACGGCTTGTAGCTTTTGGCTGTTTTTCCATCTGACTTTATTTCAGCAGTGCCTGTTATGTTTGTCGGAGGCCCGTCAAGCTTTGTAGCCTTCATGCGCCACTTGAAATCCTCCTTTTCAAATTCGCTGCCGTCAGCAAGTATTTCAACCTTGTAGTCGCATGCCTGCTGGGCAAAAACTCTGCAGGAAAGAAGCATTGCAAAGGCAACGGCAAGGGCTAAACTCTTCATTGAATGAGATTTTGCCGTATGCTATTTATTTTTTATGAAAATACCAGTTTGGTTATATTACCATTAAATAATGCTAACAAAAGTTTTAATAACAACTGCTTTATATATTTAATAGGGTGTGTTTTGTGGGTTTTTTGAAGTTCTTAAAGAGAGGAAAGAAGGAAAGTTCAGACGAGCTGGATTTGCCTCCTGCACCTCCTCCATTGGAAGGCTTTGAGGAGAGCCTGCAGGATATGCCTGAACTGCCGCCTTTTGATGAGAAGATTTCAGCTCCGAAGGACAGCAGCTTTGATTTTCCTGAAGATAAAATTCCCGACTTTGGCAAAGAGGAATTTCCTGATTTTCCGGATTTCCCTGAGCCTGAAGAGAAATCCATTGCTCCGGTAAGCGCGCAAATGCCGCAGCTGCCTGAGACAGAGCCTATGGCTCCGATGCCCGAACAAGAGGAGCCTGAGGAAAAGCCAAGCTTCATGCCGGAGCCAAAAATCGAGAGGAGGCTTTTCAGCCATGAAAGAAGGGCAAAAGAAACGCCAAAAACCATCTATGTAAAGGTTGACAATTTCAAGGCAACCCTTGGAAACATAAGCATGGCAAGGGGGAATTTGAGAAAATCAGAAGAAGCGCTTGCGAAAATGGAAAGCATAAAAAGCGCAAAAGACAAGTCATTTGACAAAATAAGGGCGTCTCTTGACGACTTGCAGAAGAAGCTTGTATACGTTGATAAAATATTATTCAAAGGTGATTAAAACGAAAGTTTTAAGCACCTCTAAAAATTATTAAAAATTTTTGACAGGTGAGTAAAAATGAGAGAGCAGAGAGGAATGCCGGTTTTCGTGAAGGTTGATGAGTACAAGGAGATTCTCGACGTGCTCGATATGGCAAAGGCCAAGATAAAGGAGATTAGGGACACATTGGGCAGCATCAATTCCCTGCGCAACGAGGAAGACGCGGAGCTTGCCATGTGGAACAGCACAATAAATGAAATCGAGAAGAAGATAGAAAGCATAGACAAGATAATGTTCGAGCCGGAACAGGCATGGTAAAGGAAAAAGATGAAGACAGCGGGCTTTTTTTCGTACAGATTAAAGAGCCTGCTGAAGTGAGGAGGAACATACTAGAAACCCTCAAAGAGATAGTTGAAGTCCTGAAGAGGTTTGAAAAATTCAGGCACATAAGGCATGAAAAGCTGCAGAAAATACAGCACCTCAGGGTTTTAATCAGGCAGGCAAACAAGACGCTCGGAGTTCTGAAGGCAAAGCTGCCTCAGACGAACTTAAGAGCCACTGTTGTGAGGGAAGCCCAGCCCAGGAAAATACACCACAAAAAAAAGAAGAAGGAAAAGCACGCCGAGCCTGAAAAAGCTCCGAAGAAAGAAATGACCGAGGCGGAAAAGCTCGAAGCAGAGCTCAATGCCATAGAAAGCAAGCTCAAGAATCTGGCTTGAAAGGATTGTTAAATAAAAATAACGCAAATTAATTCTGCATTAACTTGTCCACTGGCTTGCGTCTGTTGTGAATACAAGCCTTTTTGTGCTTGTCGCTGAGAGGACTATTGCAGTTGATGTTTCATTTATGTTGAAATTAGTGCTTGTCAGGTTGCTCGCAAGCCTTATGTTGCCCCTAACATCAAGCTTTTCTGATGGCGAAGTTGTGCCGATGCCGACGTTGCCGGTGTTATTCTTCTTTCGGCTCCGTTTTAAGTATTGCTATTATTTTTCTCTTTAAATCTGGAAGGTCCTTTTTTACGATATCCCAAACGGTATTTAAATCAATTCCAAAATAATGATGGATGATTTTGTCCCTTGTTCCAGCTATTTTTTTCCATTCAACTTCGCTGTATTTTTCCCTGAAATTTTCCGGTAAGTTCTTTGACGCTTCTCCGATTATTTCCAATTGCCTTATGACTGCACTCTGCCTTAATTTATTTTTTAGGAATTTGCTTTTAGTTAATCCCTTGGTAAATGACTCTATATCATTTACGGCATCTATTATATGCTCCAAATAAGGAAGGCTTTCGTGTTTAGTCATATTATCTTTATTTCGTCTTCCATAATATATTTTTTCAAATATGGGCTTATTCCATTATATGTCAGCAAGTCCACTTTTTTGCCTAATTTTTCCTCCAATTCCATCTGCAATCCAACTAAATCAAGCAGGCTGAATTTTTTTCCCTTCCTTACTTTAATCAGTATATCAATATCAGACCTTTTTTTTGCTTCTCCTCTTGCATAACTTCCAAATATTCCAGCCCTGACTACATTATTGCTTTTAAGTATTGGCACTATTTTCTGCTGCAATTTTCTCAACTCATTTTTATTGGTAATTTTAATCACTTGGCTTTCATAGGTAAGCTAAGTTTAAATAATTAACTGATTTTTGGCTTTTTCTTCTCATAAACAGCATGCAGTGGAAAAAACTCAAAGTAATTATTTTCATCAAACCATGCGCATTTGAAATAATATAATGGCAGGTTTAATTTTCTGGATAATGCCAATGCATAGATTGTGAGCTGCTCTATTGGATTTATTTTGTTTGCATCAGGCTTATAGTCAAGAATATGGAGCAAGCCGTTTCTTACTTGCAGAATGTCTATATGGCCCGTGATTGGAGTTGTATAATTGTTTAATGGGAAAATAAAGCCTTTTTGATTTCTGTAATAGCCAGCGTCCCAGTTTGTTAAGTAGACTGGAACTTCTACTGCAATTGTTGTGCTGTCATTGATAAGCATGAAGTCTTGGATTGCATTATGCCTTTGCTTATTGTCTTTTGCTAAATTCAGGGCTAATTTCGCCAGTTTGTTGGCTTGATTGCTTTTTGAGGCTGATATTATTTTTAGATGATTGAATTTTAGCTGTGATGCTCTTTGCCTATTGTTTTGATTAGGATAGGTAAATATATGATGAGGGAACTCTTTTGCGCTTATTTTTTCGATGTAGTCTTTTAATTTTGTGAATTGAGGATTTTCTTTTAGGAGAATGTCTAGTTTGGCTTTATTATATTTGAAAGTATAAGGTTGTATGTGATTTAGTGATTTTTTAAAAATAATATCTTTTGGCTGGTATAATTTAACTGCTTCGTTTCGTAATCTTTCAAAAGTGCATATGTCTTTATACTTGTTCAGCCATGAGGATATAGTCGGCAATGCAGCTTCTATATGTAGATTTTCTTTTGTTTGCTGCAATGTGCGCCCTAAATTGTAGCTGGAGATGGCTTTAAGAATTGTAGTTATTGGGTAAGTTGTATTTTTTGATGGATTTTTTGTGAAGATGTAATTGCATTCTTTGCATTGGTATTGCTGCAGTGCCTGAAGCTTGTTTTTTCTTATGCCTTTTTTGACTGTGATTTTTGAATGACATTTCGGGCATTGGGGTTGGTTGGCTTGCGGCATATTTTTTTGAAGATATGTAACGGATATTTAAATTTTTGTTAAAAAATTTAAGCTACAAATGGAGCGAAGTGTAACAAGTACGTTTAAATTTTATGTGACGAATTTTTAAATAGTATGTAATTTATTTTTAAATAGTCATGTAACGGATTTTTAAAATTGCTATGTAACGGATTTTACAAAGGAAAAGGCTGGATTGGGCTGTTCTTGTTCAGCAGAGGCGGAATAAGGGGTTTTTGGAGAGTAGGTGTGGTGGTGGAGAGTGGGTGGTAGTTACCAAAGCCTTAACCTACCCACAGGCTTGCGTCTGTTGTGAAGACAAGACTTTTGCTGCCTGTGGCAGAGAAGACTATTGCGCTTGAAGTCTCATTTATGTTGAAGTTGGTGCTTGTCAAGTTGCTTGCAAGCCTTATGTTGCCCCTGACATCCAGCTTTTCTGATGGCGAAGTCGTCCCGATGCCGACGTTGCCGCTTATTCCTTTTATTGTCAATCGGTTAGTCCCAGCTACGCCATCCCCCGTATCGGTTTCAAAGAGATAATTTCTGTATGTTCTAAATGTCATGTCATTTTGTCCGTCCATACCAGAGATAGATGTATACGCGGCATAATTGCCCTCATTGGTGCCACCAAGAACCAGCGCATTCGTTCCTGTCAGCCATACATTACCTCTTACGTCCAACTTTGATTGTGGACTCGCCGTCCCGATGCCGACGTTGCCGTCTTGGTCGATATACAAAACATCAGTTGTAGAGTCATTCAAAGCAATTTTAAAGTCATCACCAACAGCGCCAACTTGCCACCAATTTGGATTGTCTGTGTCATTAAGCCTGATTTCTGGAGTTGCAGAAGATAGATGTAAAAGCGAGCCTGGGCTTGTCGTCCCGATGCCGACGTTGCCTGATGAATCTATTGTTAATCTTGGATTTACATCAATATTAGCACCATCTGCTATCCTGAATTGGTCTAAACCGCCTTCCATTCCCACAATCCATTCCTCTCCTGCGCTATTAGTAAAAGACATATCTGAGTTTGCGTCTGTGGTTCTGTTTACTATTAAGCCCTTAGCATCAGTGCTACGGATATCTAATTTAGCGCCAGGCGCCGCCGTCCCGATGCCGACATTGCCTGTTGACGTATCTACAAATAGCCTGCTTGTGCCATCTGTGTTATTAACACTTAAATTGCCCATGACAACTAAACGTGCAGATGGACTCGTCGTCCCGATGCCGACGTTGCCGGATAAAGTAGCCAAATAAACATTCCCGGAAACATTCAATGTAGAGGAATTAATTCCGCCTGCAACATCAAGCTCTGTTGCAGGGTTTGTCTTGCCTATGCCAACTTTGTTAATAGAGCCGTCAACAAACAATGTATTTGTATCAACAGTCAGATTTTGGGCATCTTGGATAAACAACGGAAAGTTCATGTCAAACCTTTTATTTGTTGAGTCCCAGAAAATGACAGCGTTTGTTGTTGGCGTGCCCCTCTCAAATATAAGCTCAACATTTCTTGCATCATCTCCCGAGTAATTTGAATTAAAGACAAATGTCGGCGATGTAGTCCCTCCAAGATCCGTGCCGCTGGCGCTCAAGTTGCCTATAGTTGCAAGGTCAATGTAAGCCCTTCTCCAGAAGTTTGTTGCACTGCCCAAGTCAACATTGTTTTGGTTAGGTATTAGATTGGTGGTAAACTGAGCATTTATCGCTATAGTGTCAGTGCTTGCGTCTCCAATTATGGTGTTTGAAGTGGTATTCAAGATGCCATCTATCTTAAGCACAGTAGTTGTATCTCTGCCAATTGTTGCATTTCCAGTTACGCTTAAGTTAGTTACCGTATAACTTTGATTTGGGTTCAATGCTTCGCTTACATTTGCCCTGAAAGCATAAGGGGATGATGTCAGGTTGATTCTCGGCGAGCTTTCATTGTCTGTCCTTACAGTAATGCCCAAGTAATACTGGTCTGCAAAGCTCAGGTTAATGTTGCCAAGAATTACATCGTAAACTCCATTGGCATCAGTTGTTATGTTGTAATCCACAAGCTGCCATAAAATGTTGCCGTTTGTAAAGGCGTCATAAATCCTGAAAGTAAAGTTGAATGTTCCAACTTGAGAAGCTCCGCTTGGATTTGTCAGCTTTCCCT
>Ga0209542_10003279_pt1 | contig 34844 bp, 45 predicted proteins | sample RifCSPhighO2_01_FD_184028 | JGI IMG/M metagenome (GOLD analysis project Ga0209542, IMG submission 184028) | Soil microbial communities from Rifle, Colorado - Rifle CSP2_plank highO2_0.1 (SPAdes) (version 2) | ecosystem: Environmental > Terrestrial > Deep subsurface > Rock core/Sediment ...
AAAATATCCTGAACGATTCTTTGAAGTAGGTGTTGCGGAACAAAACTTGGCCGGCATTGCTGCAGGCCTCGCACTTTGGGGTAAAATACCCTTTATGAATTCCTACGCCGTGTTCAGCCCGGGAAGGAATTGGGACCAAATTCGTGTGAGTATCTGCTACAGTCAGGCTAACGTGAAAATAGCGGGATGTCACGCAGGGGTTACTGTTGGACCTGATGGAGCGACTCACCAAGCTCTTGAAGACATCGCGTGCATGCGCGTTCTACCTAACATGATTGTGATTGTCCCTTGTGATTCTGTTGAAGCTAAAAAAGCTGCCCAGGCAGCAGCCCAGATCCGAGGGCCTGTTTACTTACGATTTGGACGGGAAAAAATGCCTGTTATTACTCAAGAAGAAACGCCTTTCGCCATTGGAAAAGCACAGATCTTCCGCGAAGGAAACGACGCCACCGTTATTGCTTGTGGTGCCTTAGTTTACGAAGCTCTTGTCGCTGCACAACAACTCGAAAAAGAAGGCATTTCAGTTTGTGTTGTGAATTGTCCAACGATCAAACCACTTGACGCTGAAACACTGACTGCTGTAGCAAAAAAAACAGGTTGTATTGTGACAGCTGAAGAACACCAAGTCACTGGAGGTTTGGGAGGGGCGGTGACTGAATTATTGAGTGAACATTGCCCAGTACCTATTGCCCGCGTCGGCATGCTGGATCATTTTGGAGAAAGCGGTGAAGCAGCAGAACTCATGAAAAAATATGGCATGACGGCTGAAGCCATTGTTTCAGCTGTACTAAACGTTCTGCAAAAAAAGAAGCAGATTGGAATAATACAAATCCAGAATCCTACCGAGCAATTCTATCTGGAAGGCAAGTACTTGAAGAACCTGATCGAATTGGTTGTTGCGTTGGAAACCATTTCGGATGAACTTTACCAGAAGCATGTAGGTGCTGGAAAAAACGACTTTGCCAATTGGATTGAGCATGTATTTAAGGATTTGACATTGGCAGGACAAGTGCGAGGCGCAGGAGACAGGAAAGAGATGGCACAGATTATTTTACAACAGGTTTATTAACTATTCAGAAACCATTAAAAACTAAGGAATATCTGCTTAGGCATGGAGAAAATACTCGGCCAAGATCCGGTCATGATTGCCTTGGTGGTTTTTACATTGGTTGTACTGGGATGGTTGGCGAAGAAAGCCTTCAGCGGAGACTTCAGCAGGTATTAACAATGAAACTCAGACATGCTATAGAACAGGTTGAAGCCAGTGACGTATTCAAACAATTCCAGAAAGAAAACCCTGGCTATTACTTAGCTCATGTGTTTCACACGAGCGGAAAAGGAGAAGTAACGCAAGTAGGCTACTATAACCCTGACAAAGATCGAGTTGTCGTCTTTGATGTGAGTGCTACGATCCAGCAACAGCCCGAAGATGAAGTCTTTAAGGAACACCCTGCCGTCAACAAATTGGATTTAGGTCAAGTTAAAATCGATCTGGAACAAGCCCTGAAAACTGCGGATGAACTTCACCAAAAAAAACACGCTGCTGAACTCATCACTCAGAAAATCATCATTTTACAAAACTTGAACGGCTTGGTGTACAACATCACACACGTAACTCGGACCTTTAATATCTTTAACATTAAGATCGACGCTGTGACTGGAGAGGTTCTAAGCGAGCACACACAGAGCATCCTTGGGCTCCAAGGATGAATTACTTTCTTGACGCTGATGAATCTCTGCTGTTCTACATTGCTTAGTGAACATTCCTCCATTTTTCTTTTTATCCTCAAGAAAAGAATAGTGGAACATACTATTCCTAGCGTATACATTCTATTTGTATACACTCACGTATCTACATTCGGGTTTAATCAACTTTATAAACACACGTATCTCAGAATGGATTTATCGACGAGCTTCGGTGCAAGGAAGTAACGGTTCTTGCCACTCATCAAAGTGATTACAACAGACCTTGCAGTGACAAACCGTTCTCTTTCATTATAGATAAAAATAGAAGCTAGTCGAAAGACTAAAAAAAGCGGTGAACTTATGGGCAAAATTATGGGAAAAATCAGTTACAAAGAAATGATCAACAGTAAAACACTAAATTCTTACATTGAAAAGGAGGAAGAAAAGACAGCTTCTTAGTTAAAAGATGACAGCTTCTTAGTTAAAAGATCAGGGGGATCTTATTTTAATTCGTTTTTGAGCGTAGCACAAACTTTAAAACATGTTGAACAAATCTTTTCCAGATGAAACGAGAAATCATCTTTATGGACGCGGAGTTTCCTCAACTGAGCGCGTATGGTACTGAATTTTTATCCATTGCCCTTATCAAACCTAGCGGTGAAGAACTCTATTTGGAAATCGAAACCGAGGCTCAGCTTACTGAGTGGGTACAGCGAAATGTTGTTCCGTACTTGATTGGCAATAAGACCTCCAAGGAAGAAGCAAAAAAACAACTCTTAGCCTTCATCGGACCCAACAAACCTTATTTTGTATCTTTTGTACCTTGCTTTGACTGGATGGGCATCTGCGCCTACTTTGGACCGAATAAACAAGACTTGCCGTTCTACTGGATTCCTATTGACTTTGCTAACATCCTGCTGATGAAAGGAATCGATCCTGAACAAGATAAATTGAAACTGGCCAAAAGCCTAAGAATTGATACGTCTGGTTTGAGACTTCACAATGCTATTGATGATGCGAGGCTCCTAAAGAAATTGTGGGAAAAAGTGAACCCTTCTCTTTTTTAACTCACATCCCGTACTCATACTGTTCATAATCAAATATGCCACTTTCACGGACCTTATTTAGGGCAAGGGCGTATTGCTCTAGAATCTTAAGCGAATAGATGATCCGATTCTTGATGTAAAAATCTTCTTTCTTTGATTCATCCATATTGAAGTCGTTTAAGACATCCTTGACACTACGAACGATGACATGCTCTGGGATGTAACAGATGAAGGTGTTCTTGTAGCTACTCATCCGCAGTTCAGCGACAGGATAGGATCCTCCCCGGCTTGCTGAAACGGCGATGATCAATGCCGGCTTGTTGGCTAATTCATAATCTTCACATAATAGAAAAATGTTTTTAAGCCCTGCTGGTACCATCCCTGACCATTCTGGCGAGATGACCACAAAAGCTTCCGCTGCTTTCAATTGATCTGAATAAGGCTTCCACAATTTGTTTAAGGCGCTGCTTGCGTCCCACTTTTCTTCGCTCCACAATGGCAAATGTGTTTTCCCCAAATCCAACACGGAAACATCATGCTTTCCTTCTTTTAACTGATGTTCAATAAAACGACCGACCTTAGAAGACTCTGAAGCTGGACGATGACTTCCTACGATGATTGCACACTTCATGCCATTTGGATTGGAAAGTGATATTTAAACGTGCTGGTTCACAGTACGTGGAAAGCTAAGTCGATAAGTAAAAACCTTCTGACGAGAAAAAAAGAGCTGTATTTTCATCAAGCATTTTCGTGTAAAATCGCTCTCGTCGACAAGCCCTTTTTCAGGGAATCTGTTTTTGCAGTTTTCCAGAGGCATCCTCCTCTAAGCTTTCCACATACGGTTCACAAATACTTGTTTATGATCTTCATAACCTCCTTATGGATCTCTGCAATCGACTTCTGAGCATTAATCACTTTGATCCTTTTCGGATATTTTTTAGCCAAACTCAAGAATACTCTGCGTGCTTTTTCATGATGTTTCAAGGATTCCCGTTCAATGCGATCCCCACCTCGATCTCGTTTTCGCGAACGATTTACACTTATTTTTGTTGGGATGTCCAGGAGAAAGGTAAGCTTGGGCTCTATTGGACCCACGAGGACTCTTTTCAACGTATTTAGCAATGACAATGATATCCCTCGCACACCATGCTGGAATGCCCTCGAACTATCAAAGAAACGATCGGCGATAACCACCCACCTTTTTTTCAGTGAGGGAAGCAAGATCTCCTCGACGTTCTGGCATTCCACAGCCATGAACAACGTTGCTTCTGTCTTATTTGTTATTGAGGTGTTTTTTGGATCAAGCAATATTTTTCTGACTTGGCGGCCAATCCGCGTGCTGCCTGGCTCTCGAAAGGTTCGGACATGGTAGCCCTTTCGTTCCAATGCCTTTTGCAGTAATAAGACTTGAGTCGACTTGCCGCAGCCATCAATGCCTTCAAAGGAAAGAAAGAAACCTTTTTTCATACCCTTTTCCTTACCTTACGAGTTTATTTAACTTTTGGTATCTTATTTTAGCTTGAGAAACACTGAATTTTTAGCTCCGTACTTTTGCTTCATCCAAAGATCGGCATCTTTCACTACAGCTTTTCCATAAGCATTGTCTGGGACGATCACTACATCAATTGCCCATTCTTTACCTACATGATCCTTTGTTTTAATTACCAAGATAAAATCTACATCCGCAGGCCTCTTCTTTTTTGTTGTGAAACTACCTCGAATGTATGCTGAGGAAACAGGCAATGCTCTCTCTATTCTCTTAAGGACTCGCTTGGCGTTTTGCCATAACTCTCTTCGGTATTTTGACTTCAAAAATTTCTTAGGCAACTGCGTCTTCATACTCTATTTGTTCCTCTCGCGTTTATTTAAGTTCCGATGAGTGTCGCTTGCTTGGTTGTGATTCCCACTTTTCGTAGGATGCTTGAGATGTCCTTTTCAATCTGCTGAGTACCCCCTTTGAGGTACCTTGCCGCATTGGGATGAAAGGTCGGACAGAGAGGAACACCTTGATAGTAGAACAAACTGCCGTGAACCTCTTTCAATTTAATCTTCTGATGGACCAAGACTTCAGTTGCGGTCGTACCTAGTGTTATGATCAATTTGGGCTGAACGAGGCGCACTTGCTCCTCCAAGTGGTTTTTGCATAACTCTACTTCTTCCTTGGTCGGCTTTCGATTGTCTGGCGGCCAACACTTAATTGCATTTGTAAGAAATAGTTGGTCCTTATCCACTCCCAAATGGCCTAATATCTTATAGAGGATCTTTCCTCCCAATCCTACAAAAGGACGACCGGTTTCATCGTTCACCCTGCCTGGAGCCTCTCCGATGATCATGACCCCTGCATCCAGAACTCCTTCTCCCGGCACTGCATTTTTTCTTGTTTTGCAAAGATCGCATCTCGTGCATCGCTTTATTTGTGTGTGAAGTGCAGCAAGTTGAGTTTCACGGTTCACTTTTTTCACCCGTAACGTTCCTCCTTTAATGCATCGCCATGATTGTGATAACCGCGAACTTCCCAAAAACCAGGCTTATCTTTATCGGAGAATTCCAGTGCGATTAGGAATTTAGAAGCTTTCCAGCCATATAAATGAGGAATGATTAAGCGAATGACGCCATGCTCCTTTGGAATGGGTTTGCCGTCCAGCTCGAATGCAAGGAAGATATCATCGCGTTCCACGTCTTCTCTTGGGACGTTTGTTGAGTAGTCTTCTGCACCGTATTGGATGAGGTGCTTCCATTCTGGCAAAGGCTGAACCCGATCTAAGATTTTTTTGAATGGAATTCCGGTCCAATGCACGTCCAGCTTCGACCACATGGTAACGCAATGAAAATCTTTGGTATACTCTTGAGCTCCCAGTTTTTTGAGCTCGTTTAAAGAATATTCTTCTGGCTTCTTTACTAAGCCGGTTATCTTTAGCTTCCACGTATCTAAGTCGATTTCTGGCTGGATGCCGAGGTCTAATACAGGAAAGCCTTGAGTCAGATGCTGACCTGGAGGAACACGGCCCGGATGAGGTTCGCTTTTGCCCTTTCTTCTAAATAGCTCAAGCAGCTTTTCCTTTGCCGAAACCTTTCGAGGATCGAAGTCCATCGCCTTTTTACCCGCTGTTTGTTTATAAATATTGGTCTACCTAGAGATGAAAAACTTTTTAAAGAGCACATGGATTGCTATCATATATTATCATATATTTCGGGGGGTGTTCAATGGAACTCGTAAGCTTTACTAAAGGCACAGAAGATGCCCGGTACGTCAATAAACTCGTTTGCACAGAGGGATACTACCTCGTCAAGCAAGTCGAGCAGCGCAATGGGCGCTTCTATATGCGCATCAAGAAACGAGCTATGCAACTCTAATTTTTTCTTCTAACAAAAATGCAGGGCATTTTTGGAAGCCTCAAAAATCATCGATTTTTGGGACACAGAAATACATAGCATTTCTGTTGGTTCGAAGAAGTGCGCAGCATTTCTTGAACCCGAAATCCGGTTAGGATTTCTGTGTTCCAAAAATCTGCTTTTCAACTAGAAGCTAAAATTATGGATTAGTCTAGGGATATCTCCGAGCGACGGATTTTTGTTACTTTCTTAGACCTCTTTAATTGCTTTAGAAAGTATTCTAAACAATCCATTGCACAACAATACACCTGCTGGCGCAGATCCGCCGGGCCGAACTGCAATATCAAAGCATTTGCAGAAGGCTTGTTATGGCAAGTAGGGCAGACCTTGTTTTCGTCCTCAAAAAAGGCCAAGCGCTCATCGATTAGGTCTCTAAGAATTCCCTGTTCCAGATCCAATTGGATCTTCTGCAACTCCTCATAACTCATTTCATTGACGATCTTGATCAAGCGATTCATACCCTTTTCTCACGTCTTATTCTATATAAATTTATAGGTAAGGCGCTAAACCATCGAACCTTGGTTAACCTTATCACCCAGAGATGATTCATAGAAGCTTCGGTTCCAAGCCAACGGTAACTATTTAAAGCTCTCCAGACTTAACCTGCTTCATGAGTCAGGAAGACTTAGGATTGGATCGCATGGATGGAAGTCACAAAGGCTCTAAAAAAAGCCATCGAAAGACCAAGAGAATACAAGGAATAGATACTGCCAAAATTGTCCTTGTTGTTTTCCTCGTTCTCCTCGCTCTCGTCGTCATCGTGAACATCTACACTATCCTTAACCTCAAACAAGAGATCCAAGAGCGCAAAACCACCCTAGAAGAGGAATTAAGACCGCCCCTACTCAACTTATATATTCTCAAAGACCCTAATTGTTCTGAATGCATTGACTTGTCCCCCTTAGTCGGATCCATAAAAAGTGGAAACGTTAAGATACAACTCCAGAAAGAAGTTCTCCTGGGAAGTGATGAAGCTAAACACCTCATTCCTACTTATGGACTTCAAAAAATACCTGCCATCATCATTACCGGAGAAGTTAACAAACTTCCCCCCACCTCCTTCCAGAAACGTGGTGACGGCTTAGTCTATGAACCTACCACTCCTCCGTATACCCACGCTGTCACTGGAGAAATCATCGGCCAAATCACGGCCATTTTATTGAACGACACTACTTGCACAGTATGCTTTGACCTTAAACAGTACTTACTTCTCTTCCAAGAAGCAGGTTTCCACATCACTCAAATAAGGAACATTGACGCTCGTTCCGAAGAAGGAGAGACCCTCATCCGTCGGTATACTATTGCCAAACTCCCAGGCATGGTTCTCAGCAAAGACATGGGAGCCTATCCCAATATCACTCAGATTTGGAGCCAACTTGGTACTATTGAAGATGATGGAGCCTTTGTATTAAGAGAAGCCAATCCGCCTTATCGGGACTTGGACACTGGTAAAATCCGAGGCCTTGTTGATGTTACCTATATTATTGACCTTAATTGTACGGCTTGCTATAATGTCCTCCTTCACAAACAAATCCTTAGCAACTTTGGCATTACTTTCGGACAAGAAAAGACGTATGATATCAGCAGCAACATTAGCAAACAACTTATTGCGCAGTATAATATCACTAAAGTACCTGTCCTTATTCTAGACCAAGAAGGTGGTGCTTATCCTAATCTTGTCCGAGTTTGGAACCAAGTTGGTACCATTGAAAACGGAAACTTTGTCTTCCGACGAGTAGAATCCCTCGGTGCGTACCATGACTTGATTACTGATCAAATTGTGACGCCGAAGAAAGAGGAAACATCCACTCCTTCCGGATAAAATCCTTTAAAATTATAAAAAAGATTCATCATAAATGAGCATCAGATCAGAATTTATAAGTTTTTGGCGCTTTTAGTTGAATACTATTTTATCCAATCTTCCCGCCAAAAACAAGCCAGATCATCCAGATGATAAGGACGACTATGACAACTGTTAAGATCGTTTGGGATGGATCGGAGCTTCTCATTTTTTACTCAAAACAACTGTGAGTTTGCCACGTTGCTCAGCTAATTCTTTTTCAAGCCTTTCTAACCTATTTGACATATTTAACCTTTTCGTTAATTCATTGATGTCATCTGTATTTTGGTCGATCTGATCTAATTTTCCTTTGAGAACAACAGATGAAACAATGATAAGAGCCCCTATAACGATGAAATTAATGTTTTGTGGCGTAATCAAAATACCTGTACCAGCCAATAGGGCAAGAAGAATAACAATCAAACCCGTTGATTTTGTAAAAATGGAATCTTCTATACATTTCATAAAATTAGGGGTGAGGTAGTATTCATAAAGGTTACGTGAAAAAATTCGTATCTTTTTCGCTATAGTCAGGGAAGCCAATGATTGAGCAGTTTTAGTTGGCTTCCCTGCATATAGCAAAGGAAACCTATTGTTCAATTATTTGCTTTCTTTGCTATAGAATTGAAAATGCTCCGGACTCTTCGGAAGCATAAGGCAATCTTTATAAAGCCAGAAAGCAGATAGAATACCATGAGTATTTCGTTCATCCACAAACTCTTCTCGGACGCACAGAAAAGACGTTATGCCCTTGGCGCTTTTAACTTTAGCAACAGCGAAATCCTCAAAGGCATCTTTCTTGGAGCCCACCACACCAAATCCCCCATCATTGTCGAAGCTAGCGAAGGAGAACAAGCTTTCTTTTTTGACGAAAAACTTGGCGCTGAAGAAGCGGTTGCCATTGTCAACACGTTTAAAAAATATCATAAAAACAAGATGATCCTGCACGCTGACCATCATAAAAGCTTTGAGGCCATCAAAACTGCGATTGACGCAGGATATCCTTCTGTTCACATTGATGCGAGCGAATATGACTATGAGAAAAACGTTCGACTCACCAAGAAAGTAGTTGACTATGCTCACAAAAAAAATGTCTGGGTGGAGGGTGAACTTGGCCATGTTGCTGGAACAAGCACTCTTCATAAGAACGTAGACATCCGAGACTATGTTAAAGGCATGGCACAAACAGACCCTTATCAAGCCAGAGAATTTGTTCAGCGCACTGGTGTCAATGCCTTAGCCATCATGGTTGGAAATGCCCATGGCCTTTACAAAGGCACTAAGCAACTTGACTTTGACCGTATTGCGGCCATTAAAAAAACCACTAAAGCCTTTCTCGTTTTGCATGGTGGAAGCGGGACACCAGATTGGGCTTACCAGAAAGCCATCAAACTGGGCATCAATAAAATCAATGTCAACACTGAAATGAGAGTTGCGTTTGCCAAAGCCCTGCACCAAAGCGTCCATACCTTACAAGAACTCACCCCTTACAAATACATGGCCAACGCCATTGAAGAAGTCCGAAAAGTTGTCGAACACAAACTCATTGTGTACGGTGCTCGCAACAAACTATGAGGGACCTATGCTAAAGCTTGAACTCAATAACGTACTCCTTGCGGTAAACCCCCCTTTACAAACCGTACTCCATGATATTCAATACCGACCCGTACCCGACTTTGCCACGTACACTCCCGACTTTGCCAGGATCTATGAAGCAGCCACCCAATATGGCAACTTAGAACACTTCATCATTGCCGGACGAGGAGGAAGCATCACCGGATTCCAAGCCTTATGGAACGCTCTTGGACGATTTTCCACCACTAAAAATGTTCATATTTTGAATACGACCGACCCTGAGCGGATTCTCTACCTCAAAAACAAGTGCCCACTGTATACCACTTTGTTGATTGTGATCAGCAAAAGCGGCAACACGGTTGACCTCATTGAAGACTTCTTCAGCTTCTCTGAATATAAAAAATTGATCATCACAGAACCTAATGAAGGCACTTTACACCAACTTGCCCAAAAATTCAACATTCCCCTAATCAACCACCCCCCCATTGGAGGACGCTTTTCTGCCAACACCGAATGCGCGCTTTGTCCAGCTAGCATTCTCTATGTTCCCGTCGACCAGATTTATGCAGGCTCTCAGCACTTGTACGACCAATGTCATCCCAATAAAACCTGGCAAGAAAACCCAGCCTTGCAACTGGCACTTGCTTTATATCTACTTGAACAAAAGGGATACTCCGAGATTTACGTGCCCCTTTATGGCGAGGAACTCTATGGCTTTCAAGAATACATTGTACAACTCATGCATGAAACTGTTTGCAAACAAGGCCAAGGACAGACGTTCTATACTGCTATGGCTCCGGAAGCTGAGCATCATACTAACCAACGCTTTTTGGGCGGTAAGAAAAATGTGGCTGGATTGTTTTTGAAAGTGGATCAACACGCAGATGCCGGAGTTACTCGCATCCCCCTCGATCTAAGAAATATCCCTCTTCGCAATGGATTCCTTAGTGATTTGCATGATATCCCCCTCACCCAAACCCTGGAATTCGAATATCAAGGAACCCTCCGAGATGCCACTCAACACGGGATACCCACCCTCACCATCTCCCTTGACAAAATCACCCCGTATACTGTCGGAGAGTTGCTTGGGTTTTGGCAGTATGTGGCTGTGTACAGTGCGTGGTTGCGGGGTGTGAACCCATTTGATCAACCTGCTGTGGAAAATGCTAAAACCATCAGTTTTGATTTAAGGAAGAATTATGGGCGGGTATAATCCACAAGGCTTTTAACTCTGCAGATCCTATCTCGTATAATGGTCCTTACTCTTGCTCCCGTCACTCATACAGAAGCCTTGGCTATACTCGAAAAAATCAACTTGGAGGTCTTACGACAAACTCTGCAAACTTATCAGCAACTTAGACTTATGTACCCCACCATTCCCCTGGCTAACCTTAAACCCCCCTATGGAAAGATTGCCAGCGAACACCCTTATTTTCCTTGCCACATCAATGTGCTCTTTTGGGAAACCTATCAAGTACGCAAGCACGACAAGCACTTTCCCATTAAACACCGAATGACTCTGCAAGACGTTCGAGAAATTGCGGGGCCGCAATCCAGCCGATTCATGGGTGCTACTGGCTTTCCTACCCTCTACAAAACCCTTGCGAATGGTGACGATGGAGCCACGCTCATCACCTTAGATCCTAAACATCACCACCCCAAGATGACCCATCACCGTGCACATATCAACAGCAACGCAACGCATGCCATGAAAAAACTCACTAATCATCTTGCTGATCAAGGCATCCGGAAAAGACTCAGAGACGGAACGAAAGAATACTATGAATTCAAGCATCGGCTGGCAGACAAACTTTATGAACATGTTGCCTGGCCCAACACAGGAGGACAGAAACACCTTGCAGCTAGTTGCTTACACTTAAACTTAGACAGCCCTGGACTAACCATTGATATCCTCAGTAAAAGTGGAACGTATACAAGACTCTCTTCGGATCAAGATCGGAATCCGGTTGTACAACACATCACTATACAACACAAAGAAGACCTTCAACCTTTACTTACTCAACCAATTCCTATAGATTACCTTTTAGACAATCAATACGCCCTTGTTAGCTTCATTTACCGCAGAGTGAATACATATGACCTTGAGCAGCCTTGGCTTATGATCTCTGAGCAAGAACTTGTCTGCCCAGAAAATCCACAAGAAAGAATGCCTGTGAAACTTATCGCTTAAGTTGTAACATCTTCTTCTCAAAACCAAATAAAGGCTCATAGATCAATTCAATCTTTTTTGGCTTCAGACGATACCAAGATTGCCCTTTCTTCAAGAGCCAAGGGGTTGTTCGGCCTTTCTTGGCGTTGTAAGCCAACGCAGTCTTTTTATTTTTGTCATGGACTTTTTCTGCCACACCCTCTATCTGAAGACCGATGTCTTTATCATTTGTGCTCGCGCTGAGTGTAATGGTGCCTGCTACGTTAGTGGTTTTCAACAGTGCAACTGAGTGGCGGGCAGTGTCGTATGAGAACCAGTAGATGTTGAACTGCTCATCATGCACATAGACTAGATCTGTAACCCAGACCCCTCCTTCGTCTGAAGTGCCTAAACTAATGACGTAACCTTTTTCCAGAACTTCCCTGATTAGATTCTTTATCTCTTCCATAGAACTCACTTTTGCTTGTCAAACTTCTCCTTGGCTGCTTGCTCCTTCCAATAAATGACGTGGCTTGCTCGTTTTTCGAACAAGGCAATGGCGGCTTGGATGATATCGCTTTGGAAGTCTTTCAAGCTTTCCTTTGCAAAAATCTTTTTGGCGTCCTTGATGCACTCCTCCATTAGGTGACGGTTTTCTTCTTTGGCTTTACCTTCAATCTCCTTTTCTTCGTCCAGTGTTAAATAGATCTCCTCCCACTTAGGATAGATGGTTTTATCTGTGGTCTTTGGGAAGGATTTGCTGAACGGCATTATGAGGGGAAAGAAGGGTTGTTAATAAAGATTGCTAGGAAAAAACCGGAAGAATTCCGAGTTATCTTTTGCGCTTTTTCCTTATTTTTCTGAAAAGAGTCTCTGCTTCATCTTCGGTCTTCAAGAACGTGTACAAAACAGTGAATAGGATGATGGTGGCGATTACCGCCGCAATCAACTTATAAAAAAGAGCTTGTTGAGGTGGCACAACGTGATTTAGAGCTTCTATGATTACATCCTTCCAGATCAATCCTGCTGCGATGGTGAAGGCTGTTATGATCTAGGTTTGCATAACACTCCGTACGGTGATTTTCTCCATTAGAATAACTTCTCCTTCTTCTTGATGGCCATCGCTGCTTCACCATCATACCATGGCTTTACCTCTTCCTAAATCTGAATTTTTTGTCGTATTCATCGTGATTGATGATGTCTAGGATGAAGGCAAGAATCTCAATTTCGTCGCTTTCCAAAGTGTATATCATCCGCCAATAGTTAGGCAGGTCCGCGATGAACAAGTTATCAGCGTCGTATTTTTGCCTGTATTCTTTCGGGATCAAGTCTTTTTTCGCGTTTTCTCCATAAAAAGGGTTCTTGACTATAATGTCAAATATCCTGTTGATGGCACTAAGAAGGGTTATGTCTCTTGAGCTTGTGATACCCTTACCGCGCTGCTCGCCCACTACCCTGTTTAATTCACGGAAGGCTTTTTCTGCATCGCCTACCAGTTTAACAGAAACCTTTTTCTTTATCTTTCCTTGGTATGTTTTCATCGGACGGCCAGTCCCTTCATCTTTTTTAGTTTGCTCTGAGGCTTGAACGCCCATAGGACCTTATCATCCGACACGATGACTTTGCCGCTGTATTCGAGGTAGTCGATGATGGCCATCAATGTTTGGTGCATGACTTGCTTTGGGAGCAGGCGTTTGAGCTTGCCGATGGTTAATACTTCGCCTGTCTTACTTAGCGTTGCCTCTACCATCAAGACGGTGTTCAAAGTAGGGCTTCTTTGCTCGCTGTAGCTTCTTTTTCTTATAACGATGGTTTCTGATCCCATATCAAGTGATATAATATCAGCTGATATATAAAGGTTTGTGTTTTTTGGCCATAACTTTAGAAAGTTATATAAAGAATTGTCAGGTCAGGAAAGGGATATGAAGTTTTACTTATCATCTTATAAACTCGGTAATGAGATTGAAAAACTGAAATCGTTGGTGTCTAAAAATAAAAATAAGCTAGGATACATCCCAAATGCGTTAGACTTCTCAAAAGCAGATCCAGAAGAAAAAACTAAACACATTGAATCTGATATGAATGACTTAAAAGCCATCGGATTTGACGTCGAATTGCTGGATCTTCGTGATTACTTTGGAAGGTAAGATGCCTTGCAGAAGAAAGTAGACGAATTAGGTGGGGTTTGGGTGAGTGGTGGAAATACGTTTGTTTTAAGACAAGCCATGAAACTTTGTGGATTTGATGAGATACTTAAACGCCTTGTAGCTAGGGATGATTTTCTCTATGGCGCTTATAGTGCAGGGGTATGTGTATTATCCCACAACCTAAAATCATACGCTATTACAGATGATGCAACGGATACACCTTATGATGAACTTAAGATAGTATTATGGGAGGGGATAGGCTTAATTGATTATATAGTAGAACCTCATTATGATTCAGATCATCCTGAATCAAAAAGTACAGATAAAGAAATTCAATATTGCATTGAAAATAAAATCTTGTTCAAAGCTCTCAGAGATGGAGAAGTTATAATTATCGAGTGAGTGTTGACTTGTCTTCTCAGAACAACTTCTCCTTCTTCTTGATGGCCGTTGGGGCGTCCCCCCCGTGCCAGGTGAAGCGCGGGCGGATCTTGATTGGGAAGACTTTTTCATTGCTGTCATCTAAAATTAAGGCAGCGCCTTTCTCCCTTGGAAGATCATCTAAGAGCTTGTCCAAACCTTCTCGCAGATAGGATTGCATCAATGCACCTAAGGCGTCCGTATCGATTTTAGCGGTAATGCGGTGACTGATTAAGATATCTGATTGTGTTGCGACATCTGTATGAATTTTAGCGGGTTGCTGAGTGGCCAGAACTAATGAAATGCCTGGTTGACGTCCCTCCCTTAAGATGGTAACCAAGGGATCTGTAGCGGCGGTTCTTCCCTCTCGAGGCAGGAATTCATGTGCCTCGTCCACCACCAACCATACTAATGGGAAAGCCTGTTTTTCTTCACCTTCTTCACTGATGAAACTGATCTTGGCATTGATGTCCTTGAATTCCTCTTCCAATCGGTTTACCATACGCTGGATGAATAATTTTTGCGCAACCACTCCAACCACTAACGATTTAATTCCCCAGCTTCCCGGGATGGTTGCGTAAGCTGAAACATCCAATACCGTGACTTGACCGCCTTTTGCTAGTTCACTAATGGGCGTGCCGTTTTTGTCGAATACTCCCCAATTCTGTGCGTTTAAGAAACGATTCTTCACGGCTGCTCGAATGGTACCATCAAAATCCTTGTCCTTGTCAATTTCCTTTATGATATCTGGAATGTCATAGTCTTTTCCTCTTTCTTTCAAATCATGAATGATGCGCTCCATCAATACATTTACTGGATCGTTGTTGTTCAACTCAAACGCAAGCTGCCAATCCCTTGCATCCAACTCCGAAGGCTTAATTGAAAATGGGTGATCGGTTGGAATGCCCTTATCCTTGTACTCCTGGTAATAACCTGTTGGCGTATAAATCGTAACATCGAGCGGCTTTAACGGCAAACCCCACTGATCCAGCAAGTCTTTGTCCTTATGATTTGGATATCGCATCGTCCAATAAATCCCCATGGTATCTAACAAAATGATGGAGATGTTGTTCTTGATCTCAGGCGGAAGATCAGCCATGCCTTCGGCGATTACGCCCATGGTGTAACTATTGTGGACGATGATGCCATTCGCGACGAAGTTATGAAGTTCTGGAACTGAGATGTCGTAGACGGTTGTTTTCTCTTGAATTTTTTCGATGCTGACGATTTCATCCCAGAAGATGTCAGCTTTTTCTAAGCACTCTAAGCGCTCTTTACTTATAACTTGTTGTATTAAGTGCTGTCTTTGTGTTGAGCAGTTTTGATGTGAAATACTCCCTATTTTTTTTATTAGCTCTATATCCCCCCCTTTTTTAGGGGTAGCAATGTAAGAGCCCGCCTCCAAGTATTCGGCGGGAATCCAGCCACTCATCGTGAGTAAAGGATGCTCTGGCGTAAGGGTGATGTGCTTGCCACTCTTAAGATTCATTTTTAAGACACTGTTCACTTCTCGCCTGTAGAATCCTTCTTTCTTGACTGAAGTAAGCTTTAGATTGTGATTTATCGCCAGAATTTTGCGAGCATCACTCACAAGATTTTCTATAGGAACTTCAGAACCGTTTTCTAGACTAACCAGAGCATCCCCCGCCAGGCACTTTCCGCCTCCTCTCTTTCCAACGATGAACACTACATGACTTCGGTTCATATCCATGTAAACCTTATTCGACAATGAGGTACGTTGACCCATCTTCACATAATGTTTACCTAGAAAGATTGTACCTGCGCTTCCGAACTTCTCCCGGTCTGAATCTAAGCGGCCGATGATGATGTCGTACATGACTCTATTTTTTGAGCTTTGTATTTAAATAATCTGTGATTATGCCTCGAGTCTTACATATACCATACTCTTAAAATTCTGTATTGTACACAACAAGTCCCAAGTCTGCGATGTGTGAGGCTAACACCCCTAAATTTCCTAGGACATAAGGGACCGGTAATTCACAATGCTCCTTAATGTAGACGTCTAGTTTTTCTCGGATTATGCGTGTTTCTTCAATGGTGTTCCCCGCTAGCTTGCGGTCATGCATGATGTATGCTTTTACAGCGTTTTCATACGCTACAAGAATTTCATGCGTGTACTTTGCAAACTCCTTATTGAATTTCGCCTTGGACTTTTTCAAAAGAGCGGCATCACACAGTTGGCGTGCCATGTTTTTTAATTGATCGCCAATTTTTTCTTGCATGTCTATTACTTTAAGTGCAAAAGCAGCTTCGGTGAGTTCCATCTTGATCAAGCCCCGGAAATGCGTGCTTTTGATTGCTTTCGTTAAGATGCGTGTTGCAAAATAAGTTTGACGGTTTACCTCTCGATCGCTGTCGACCATGGAAGCATAATTACGCTCCCCTTCAAATAAGCTTTGAAGCTCCTCAAACATGGCCTTGGTGATGAGCGAAATACGTCGAATGATATTACTCACATGGGTATTTGTTACATCGGAGAAAACCTTTGCGACTGTTTTATTGTTAGAAACTTCCATGATTTCAAGACCGATTAGTTCATTTAGCATCTCTCGAATTTCCCTTACTTTACCCTGTACGTTTCCTATTAGGTTGATGATGGAGTAATCATTGATGTATGCTGTGATCAATTCGCGTTCGAGCTCCTTTGAACTTTTATCGTTTACGCTTAAGGTGACTTCCTTGATGAGCTCTTGCTGCTCGCCTAACTTGGGTGAGATTTCAAGCTTTTCTGGGCTTTTTTCCTGAATCAGAATCAGATCTCCTTTTACAAGGGCATTTTCCGTCACCCACTTTTTGGGCAGTGTGATGCTATAGGTTGCCTTACCAAATGCGATTAATTTACGCAATTCCATACATCCCCTCCCCTTCTCCTTACATAACTAAAAGGGTATATATATTTTTCTCTTTTCACACTATAAGATCCTATAAGGGGGCTTTTTAAGACTTTCTTTTTTTATTATACCCTCTTTAGGCCTTTTTTTATCGTCGGCGTTATTTTATGTTCCGAATAGACCGTAAACTTTCCGGAAAGGTATATACATTTATTAAGATATATAAAGTATTAAGGAAATCTTTTTATAAAATAGGATCTACCCCCCATTAAGAAGAGTATAGAGGGGGTGGAAATATGAAAAAAGAGGAAGCTTACGAATTTGAGCTCCCTAATGAGCTCGAAGAATTAGACGCGCCCGACAATAAACCTGAAAATACCCACACCGAGCCAGAAATTGAAGCCGAAGACTTTGACACCATCTATTCAGACAATGGCGTTGAAGACTTACTCACCAACGATGAAGTGGACAGTTTCGAAGCCGGATTTATGCACGGCTACCTTGAAGAAGCGGAGGAAGGCGCATGAAACGTGGCTTGTTGTACGTAAAAAACAACCAGACCATCATCTCCACAGACCAAGGAACAACCCTCATCAACATCGGCAGTATGGACTACCTCTGCAACAAAACACTTACCCGCTTACTCGAAGAAGAACTGATCGAGCAAGTTGCCGACAAACCCTGCGATATCTTTATCTTTGATGAGGAGAATGAAGAACTCGTCCAACACTACTTGGGCAGGAAAAATGAATTCCTCAACACGAGTTTCGTGGCTGCGATGACGTAAACTATTCTGTTTTTTCTTTTATTTTGGGATGAGCGCATCTAGATCCTGAAAAAGTCTTGCGACCTTAATGTTCACTTGCTCTAATGCCCGGGCAAGATGACGATCTGCATCTTTCGACCTTAAGTTCGACAGCAAGGGAATCCGATAACGACTTATATCGTCTTTTATCTCCTTAACCCTAGCCTTCATTTCCGATGAGAGTAGTTTTTTTAACCTTAGGGATTGTTGCAAAATAAAGTGCCATATTTTTTGTATTGTATCGTCAATAACGGCTGTACTATTTTGTCAGTTTATTTTGCGCTGAGCCCTTAGTTCTGTTGTGATCCCATCTAGACAAAGAAACTTTCTTTCTAAAGTAACCCCTTTTAATGCCAAATCAATCAGTTCATTTACTCTCTTCACTGCTTCATCACGTAAGGCCATTCTTAGACCCGATTGCCTCTTCAATGTTTTTAAAACCATCCTTTTTGAGGAGCTCAACGAGGCCCTTATTGATTTTAGAGATGAGACCTGGACCCTCGTAAATAAGACCGGTTACGAGTTGCACGAGGCTGGCGCCGAGCTGGATCTTTTCATAAGCGTCCTCGGCTGAGAAGATGCCTCCACAACCGATGAAGACAAAGCGTTTATGGGCTTTCCTATACGCATGGGCTAACAACCGATTGCTGCGCTCTTTCGTTGGCAGTCCACTGAGCCCCCCTGACTTTGTCCAGCCATCCAGTTTGGACTTATACGAAAGGCCTGAGCGGTCCTTACGGAGATTGCCCATAATAAAGCCTGTAACCCACTTGTAAGGCCAGGCAATTTTTAAAATTTTATCCAAGTCCTTCAAGGAATAATCTGGTTTAATCTTCAAAAAAACAGGCTTCGCGTGTTTACACTGATCCAGGCGTTTGAGTAACTTCGGAAGGTACTCTGGATTCCCATACGTACATGTGTTGTCATCTACACTACTGGGACAACTCACATTGATCGTTGTGTAAGCTCCAATTGAATGTAAAGTGTCAAAACCCTTTGCATAATCCTCAATCGCTCTAGCTCCTTTAATATTTGGGTCGTTTGTCTTTGCTACACTCAACCCTGTAGGAATTGAAAAGACCTCCTTCTTCAATCGAGCTGCTGCGCTTTCAACCCCTATATTGCACAGTCCCAAGTTCACTAAGATGGTCTTTTTTTCCGGAAGGCGGAACAAGCGAGGCTTTGCATTCCCTAGAGAAGCTTTTCCTGTAAAAGAACCTAATTCCATAAAACCAAAACCCACTGAAGGAAGGATTTTGAAGAGCTCCCCATTCTTGTCAAACCCTGCTGCGAGACCCACTGGATTATTGAAATGCACACCTCCTACTGTGGTGTGGAGGGAAGGATGATCATACTTCCACAAAGAAGAAACGAGATTTCGAGTTATAACATTGCTGCCTAGCCCTTTCCCTAATTTTATAAAAAGGTGATGCATATCCTCCGGATCAAACTTAAAGAGCAAAGGCTTTATAATTGAATACATGGCCCCTCCGTTGCTTCTTCTTGTATATGAACAAGGCTGCCGCTAAAATGAGCAAGATGTCGATGGTTACACAGTATGGACAAAACGCCTCCAGAACAAAAGCCTGGATGAACAAAAAACGCAAAGCACCTAAGCTTCCTAGGACCAATAGCACGACTAGGATCTCTTCAGCAAGGGCACTTCCGATCACCAAGCCATACCATGCGATTAAAGCGACTAAACCAAAACTCACAAGCCCTATTAAAGCCACGGGAATGCCAAAAAAAGAAGCATAGGAACTGTTCAAAACCGTATCGCACTTGAAGACACTGTTGGATATAGGACAGATATTGCTGCTCGGGTCTTTATGCTTCTGTAAGATAATTCCAGATAGGATCATGTTTACGATTGAAACAGTTAAGACGAACCAGTAGACTTTACGCATACCCTTCTGGTGAGTCGAGAGCTATATATCCCTTGCTAAGAAGACGGTATTGAACCGAGTTTAAGATAACCTTGTTTTACTAGTGTCGCCAGAATATGCCCTTTTGTGAAACAGATATCTGCCAGAACTTCATCCACACGACTATCTTTACATACCCCTTCAATGAGTTTTCTTGTAGATCCGATTCCATCGAGGTATTCTACTTGGAGTAGCTGTTTTGGACCTTTAAACTCTTCAGCTAATTCATAGTTATGCGTGATGACAACCACGTCAGTTCCCTTCACTTGGAAGCCCCATAAGATATCCTTAGAAACTCGGATTTTGTCTTTGTGAGTTGTTCCTTCGACTAATTCATCCAAAACGGCGAGTGTGCGGGGTGTAGCTTGCCAGAAGATGTTGCGGGTTTCAGCACCTTCGGTACCACATCGGCCATGTTTCCCTTCCGCAGCAAAATTCGGTGCTTGATAAAAGATATGATCTGCAATTACCAGATCGCACTCTCTTGCGGGCACGTAACTCCCACATTGTCCTTGGACGGCTATTTGCGTGACGGTTTGACAGCTTCTTGTTTTTCCTGCACTGTTTGGTGCCGTTATGAATGTCATTCTGCCGTTCCCAATTTCTATGTCAATAGGCGTAACGCACCCTCCTTCGGCAAGTAAGATTGGATTGTATCCTTCGACTATTTTTAACCGGTGCCTGGGTTCGTCTTTGAGTGCAGGTAGGCACTTGACCTCTAAGCTTTCTCCGTATTTCAAGTAAGCCATTACTTCGTCCAGTTGACCTACTGTCTTATCGAGTTGCTTAAAGTCTGAATTGCTGTGTTGGTAATCCATGAAATCTCTTGCCAACCATGCTCTTGGAATCAAGCCCATAATGCTAAAACCTGTTAAGCCCATGGATCCAAGCATTATAAATGCTGTTTGCGGAAAATTTGGAAGACTTAGATAAGCCACTCCTCCTGTAGCTACTGCAAGCAAGCTTTCTACTAAGTCTACCGGGCTGCTGGATAAACCAACCCCGCGATATTTGAATGGAACCTCACTTGGTGGTAAGAAATAAACCTCTGCGTGACGATTACCTTGTCGCCAAGATGTATAGATTCTCCAGGATCTTGCTACCCTATCAAAAGAAGACCCCTTAAAAGAATGCAGCCCTTCTATTCGCTCTCTTAAGTAATCCGACTCGAGCCGTCCTTTCGTATTTCGGACAAACTCTTGCGCTGTATCTGATAAATCCTTGACAACTTTTTTTCTTTTACGAGTCGTGTCGGCTGCTTCCCATACTGTTGTATGAGAAAAAGGGCCTAATATATCATCTAACCTGCCCAATGCTCTTTCCATTCTAGCGTATTCTTGCAAGAAACCTTCAACATCTTTCCTTGTACCTGGCTCAGCTTCTAATTCTCGAATTGCTCTCTGTCGCGCTGCCACTTCTTCCAAAGAATAAGCTGGGTTTAAATGCGAATCTTGTATTTGATGTTTTCCTGTCTTGGTAACTGCGTGTCTTTCTTCAGTAAAACCACTCAAGCGTTCGATATCGGTACGCTCAATTGTAGCCGAGCTCATTACATTGTTATGGGCACTTGTCCTTAACAAATGTATTGCTTCGTCGATTTGCTCGTCTGTATATTCCTCACGAAACCTGTGAATATCTTCCTTTAAGTCCATATTTTGACGAGAATCTGTAAGCTCAATATAAACGTTAGCCTAATGGTTTGTTAAGTGTTAATTCCTCTTAAAAATCACATTGTACGTCTTACCCACTCGTTCGCGTTGGACGAGATTCATGCGGTCGAGGTTGCTCAGAATTGCGGAGACCTTAGCTTTACTCCAATCCAAACGGAAGCGCAGGCTATCCTGAGTAATTTCCCCTGCTTTTTTTACCTCCCCTAAAAGTTTCTGTTCGTCGCCACTTAAAGCCTTCTTTAAAATGGAAAATTCGTCCTTCCCCTCTGCTTTAGGCTTTAGCTTCAAGCTTACTAAGAAACCCACCAATAAAGCAAAAACTACCGCAAGGATGTTCAGCATCTTGATACTTGGTGTGGAAGCACTCAAGACACACTCGCTGATATGGCCTTCGGGATTGAAGAAAGGGTGGAGAATCGGGACGAAGATGAGATATGCGACAAAGACGGTGATGAACAACAAGAGGGTTCGAGAGGTATTGTCTAGATGCTGTAGACGTGCGGAAAAGGTCATTATTTACTAGGTTTTGCAGTGCAATAAATACTTTGTGGGTTCACGATTGTTTCCCGACGACGCGATGGAAAGCTTTTTATAGGTTAAATTCGAGAAATAGATAAAAGAGGTGGGGTACTTTGCAGATCTATTTTCATGAGCTTCCAGCCGGTCAAGAACCTTACGTTCGAGAAGCCCTTAAAGACCACTCCCTCACTTTCTCACCTCATTCGGTTAGTGAAACTAGCATCAACCCAGACACGGAAGCGCTTTGCATCTTTGTACACTCTAAAATCACCCCTGAATTCCTTGAAAAACTCCCCAAACTCAAGCTCCTCTGTACTATGAGCACAGGCTTTGACCACATCGACCTAAAAGCCTGCCAACAGCGTGGCGTCATGGTCTGTAATATACCCTATTATGGCGGTCATTCTGTAGCTGAGCACACCTTTGCGCTCCTCATGAGCCTCTCACGTAAGATACCCCAATCCATCATTCACCTGCGCAAAAAAACCTTTATTCGCGAAGAGCTCAAAGGATTTGACCTTGCCGGAAAAACCCTCGGTCTCCTGGGTGCAGGCCATATCGGGCAATACACTGCTAAAATCGCCAAAGGATTTGATATGAACGTCCTCGCATATGACGTCTTTCCTAATCATGAGATTGCACAAAAAATCGGCTTCCAATTTGCAGACCTCCCCACTTTGCTTTCCAGTTCAGATATCCTTAGCTTTCACGCACCCTACAATCAGTACACCCACCACACGATCAATCTGCAAAACATCCACCAGGTCAAGAAAGGCTGCGTTTTCATCAACACGGCCCGGGGAGGCCTTATTGAGACCAAGGCTTTGCTTTTGGCTCTGGAAGAAGGCCTTTTTTCAGCCGCTGGGCTCGATGTACTGGAAGAAGAAGACTTGTTTTTGAAACCCGGTCGCGTGAAAAAAGCTACCCAAGAACAAAAGGAAGTCCTTCGCATGAACAAAGAAATCTTGCAAATGCCCCAAGTCTTGTTTACGCCGCACAATGCCTTTAATACCGTTGAAGCTGAACAACGCATCGTAGATATGACCCTAAAAAATATACACTCTTTCCTTGGAGGAAATGCAATCAATACGGTGAAAGCAATTGAATAAAGAAACAAATACAAACAATAAATAGGTAAAAACATGGACAAAGCAACCGCTTTCGTATTATGGTTTGACCAGATCGGCATCGAAGACGTAGGATACACTGGCGGAAAAAACGCTAGCCTAGGAGAGATGTACCGATTACTGGTGCCTAAAGGTGTTGCGATTCCCAATGGATTTGCTGTGACTGCGCATGCCTATCATTACCTCCTTGAGAAAGCCGGTGTCAAAGGCAAGATTAAAGAGATCTTAACTGGATTGGACACCAGTAACATGCAACAACTTCAAGAAAAAGGACACCAAGTTCGAGCCTTAGTACGATCCTGCGAGTTTTCACCTGAACTTAGAGACGTTATCCTTTCTTCCTATCGCGACCTCTGCGGTGCCTACAACAAAGATCGCAGCGATGTGGACGTGGCCGTTCGATCTTCTGCTACTGCGGAAGACCTGCCTGATGCCAGCTTTGCCGGACAACAAGAAACCTATCTCAATGTTCGCGGCGACCAAGCTCTCTTGGAGAGCTGCAAAAAATGCTTTGCTTCCTTATTCACCAACCGAGCCATTAGCTATCGTGTAGATAAAGGCTTTGACCATTTTAGCATTGGCCTGAGTATCGGTATTCAGAAAATGGTACGCTCGGACCAAGCCTGTAGCGGAGTTATGTTCAGTATCGACACGGAATCTGGGTTTAAAGATGCGGTGTTTCTTACGGCCTCCTATGGCTTAGGTGAAAACATTGTACAAGGAGCTGTGAACCCGGATGAGTTTTACATTCATAAACCAACGCTAAAACAAGGCTTTAAGTCCATCATCATGAAAAAAATCGGCAGCAAAGAGGTCAAGATGATCTATGATACTCAGGGCAATAAGTTCACTAAGAACGTGCCTGTAGATCCTGAAGATCGGATAAAATACTGCTTGAACGACGATGAGATTCTGACCCTTGCACGATGGGCCTGTGTGATTGAAGACCATTATACAACTAAGGCAGGGCACTTCAAACCCATGGATATGGAATGGGCCAAAGATGGCGTTTCCGGTCAACTGTTCATTGTACAAGCAAGACCTGAAACGGTCGTGAGCGGAAGAGACAAAACAAAAATGGAAAAATACATTTTGCAAAAAGAATCCAAACCGCTTGTTTATGGTAAGAGTGTGGGCGAGAAGATCGGAGCTGGAACGGTGAACGTCATCCGAAATGTACATGACATCAATCAATTCAAGAAAGGCGAAGTGCTTGTTACGGAAATCACGGACCCAGACTGGGAACCTATCATGAAAATCGCTTCGGCTATTGTAACCAATCGCGGTGGAAGGACCTGTCATGCCGCCATCGTAAGTAGAGAACTTGGCATCCCTTGCATTGTCGGAACAGAAAATGGAACTCAACTATTGAAAAATGGGCAAGGAGTTACCGTAGACTGCAGCAAAGGAGAGATGGGCGTGGTTTGGGAAGGGGTCTTACCTTTCAAAAAAGAACAATTAGACCTAGCTAATATCCCCTCTACCAAGACTAAGATCTTTATCAATGTAGGTGACCCTGATCAAGCCTTTGACTTCAGCTTCCTACCTGTAGAAGGCGTTGGACTTGCGCGCGAAGAGTTTATTCTCAACGAATACATTCGGATTCACCCCCTGGCCTTACTCAACCTGGACAAAGTTACCGATGTAGCAGAACACGCTAAGATCCTGGAACTAACCAAAGGATATGCTGACAAACAAGCCTACTACATTGAACGACTCGCCCAAGGCATTGGGCTCATTGCCGGTGCGTTCTATCCTCGGCCGGTTATCGTACGCATGGCTGACTTCAAAAGCAATGAATATGCCAACATGCTTGGCGGAAAGTACTTTGAGCCGAAAGAAGACAACCCCATGATTGGATGGCGCGGAGCTTCCAGGTACTATGATCCCAAATACCGCCCTGCCTTTGACATGGAATGCAAAGCCTTCAAAAAAGTACGCGACGAGTTCGGACTTAAAAATGTCAAGATCATGTTCCCCATGGTTAGGACCATTGACGAAGGGAAAAAATGTCTAGCTATTCTTAAGGAGCATGGCTTAGTACAAGGCAAAGATGGTTTGGAGATCTATGCCATGTGCGAAGTTCCCAGCAATGTATTATTAGCCGAACAATTCCTAGAACTGTTTGATGGATTTAGCATTGGAAGCAATGACCTGACTCAGATGACCCTTGCGGTGGACCGCGACAGCGAATTGGTCAGTCATGTTTACGATGAGCGCAATGAGGCGGTCAAACAGTTGGTGAAAAGAGTCATTGAAGTGGCCAACAAACTCGGGAAATACATTGGCATCTGCGGGCAAGCGCCTAGCGATTACCCTGAATTTGCTGAGTTCTTGGTTGAATGTGGCATTCATAGCATTTCATTGAACCCAGATGTTGCCATCAAAACCCTGCTTCTTGTAGCCAAAAAAGAGAAACAGCTCGGAAGATAACATGATCCCTGAGAAGTACAAGATTCGAAAGATCCATGCACGGGAAGTGTTGGATTCCCGAGGCAACCCTACTGTTGAAGCTGAAGTTTCTACGAGTTCAGTGATGGGCAGGGCGATTGTTCCTAGCGGAGCTAGCAAAGGTACCCATGAAGCACTTGAATTGCGAGATGGGTTGAGCATGTATCAAGGCAAAAGTGTTCATCGCGCTGTGCGTAACGTGAACCAGGTTATTTTTCCTAAATTACGAGGAAAAGACGTGCGCGATCAGATCATCATCGATTATTCCATGCTTCAACTGGATGGAACCCCCAATAAATCCAAGTTAGGAGCGAACGCCATATTGGCTGTGAGTCTTGCTGTGGCCCGCGCAGCTGCTCAAGCGCAAGAACAACCCCTCTACGAATCCCTACGAAAATACCGGCTTACGAACTTGTACCAACTTCCTGTTCCCTTCATGAACATTATTAATGGTGGATTGCACGCCAATAACGGACTGTCTTTTCAAGAATACATGATCGTTCCGCTAGGCAAGACGTTTTTACATTCTCTTCAGATGGCTGTTGAAGTCTACCAAACCTTGAAAGCCTTGATTCATAAGCGGTATGGAGCGGGAAGCACGGCTGTCGGAGATGAAGGCGGTTTTGCGCCGCGGTTCAAAAACGATGAGGAACCTCTCCAATTATTGCTTCAAGCCATCCGCAAAGCCGGCCATTCAGGTAAGATTAAAATTGCCATGGACTGTGCGGCTAGCGACTTCTACAAAGATGGAAGGTATTCTATTAATAAGAAATGGCATACTCCCGAACAACTCTTGCAGTTCTATGAACACTTACTCAAACAGTATCCAATCGTATCCATTGAAGACCCCTTCCATGAAGAAGACTTCCTACATTTTTCTATTTTGACTAGAAGACACGGACACCACATAAGAGTCGTAGGGGATGATCTGCTTGTGACGAACGTTGAACGCATCCAACATGCTCTTGATACTGAGGCGTGTAATACGTTGCTCTTGAAAGTCAACCAGATTGGTACGTTGACTGAAGCGATCCAAGCCGCACAACTTGCCCACCAAAACGGATGGAAAGTCATGGTAAGCCATCGCAGTGGTGAAACGGAAGATTCTTTTATTGCTGATTTAGCTGTTGGATTGGGTACGGGCATGATCAAGGCAGGAGCACCCTGTCGCGGCGAGAGAACGGCTAAGTATAATCAGTTATTACGCATTGAAGAAGAACTAGGCAAGAAAGCCATCTACCCTAGAAAACTTGTTTGATCCTTACTGAGGCTGACATGCACTGGAAAAACTCTCACACACATCTTCTACTCGTGCTTGTTTCTACCCTCACTGCCTACTTTGCTTCAGGATGGGAGGTCTTAACCCCTTTTACTTTACCCTTTTTTCGTCATACTTGGGTTTTAATCTTGCTGATCTTACTTTGCAATTCTTATCCACTCAAAGCCCTGAAAAAAAACGAATTGTCCCTTTTTCTCTTTATCTTCGGTAGCTTATTCCTTCTTATTGGAAGCCTTGCCGGACCCTTAGTCGTTACCTTAGGCTTTTTAGTGCAGTTGTATGCGCTGTACCACTATCAACACAGTACTTTACATGCACCTGATATACCGGATGTGAAAAGGGTTCAGTAAGACATATAAACTCCCTTTTGATCCTTCTCCTATGCTAATCCTTGGAGTGGATATTGGAGGAACAAAGATACGCGGCGCTCTTTTTCGAGACCAAACTCTTCTACGAGAAAAAATCCTTCCTACTGGAACAACTCGAAGACAAACTTTGAACAGTTTGGATGAAGTACTCTCTGAATTGATCCAGAGAGGGGTAAGAGGAATTGGCATTGGTTACCCAGGGGTTATTACTCAAGAAGGTAAAATTATCTTTCACGGATGCATCCCAACCCTTAAAGGGGTCAATCTGATCACTGAAATCAATCGTCACCATACGCTTCCTGTCTACACAGACAATGACGCCAACTGCTTTGCCCTTGCTGAGGCCCGCTATGGAGCTGGACGAACTGTAAAAAATATGATTGGACTAATTATCGGGACAGGGGTTGGCTGCGGCATTGTCCTGGATGGAAAACTTTGGTCTGGAGAGTATGGGGCTGCCGGAGAAATCGGCCACAGCGTTGTCGACTCTAGCTCTTCTTTAGAATGCTTTTGCCAAGGAGGAAAAGGGCATCTTGCTGGCCTTGTTGGCGGGCCCGGAATTGTTGCGCGTTATAAACTCAATGGAGGAAAAATAGAAAACCCAGATCCTGCCCAAGTCTTTGCCTCAAAAGAACCTGCTGCCATTGAAACCATGGAAGACACCTATCGATACATTGGAATGGGAGTGTCTCACTTAGTAAACACACTCGATGTTTCTCACATTGTACTTGGAGGAGGAATTAGCCACTTACCTCGCGCATTTTACCTAAAAGCCCAACAAGCCATCAACCACTATGCCTGTCGCGTGCAAGGAAGAAAGGTAAAATTTGTCAAACACCGATTGCTTGAGATGAACGCGGGCGTGATTGGAGCGGCGGCACTGGTTAATCTTCCTGCTCTCTAGCGAAAGAATAATAAACCTCAGACTGAATGATGGTTCATGGCAAAAGCTACGAAAGCAGCCTTTTATTGGATTGTTCAATTACTTCGAAAGCATAAAATTTCTTATCGTATCACTGGAGGCTTTGCTGCTCGACTCTATAGCTCTAAAAGGCCTCTTGCTGATATTGACATTGATCTTCCCATGATTGGTTTTCGCAAAATTCTTCCTGAAGCCAGGCCTTATGCCAGCAACCCACCTTTCTACTAAGCCCTTTCGACGAAAAGTTTAAATAATCCGTCGGTTTAACCGATTTTATGAACATTTTACATGCCTTTTTCAAAGCAGTTGATAAAGTTGTTCCAGCCCAAACTGTATCTGCGCATTGCGACATTCCCTGCGGCATTTACGACCCTCACCTGGCGCAAGTTGCGGCGCACACGGTTTACCGGATGATGACGTTGATTCGAGATGCCAAAGCTCCTGGACCTGATACGTCTCCTGCGGATCGAGCGCAGTATGTTCATAGTATCTCTCGATATGCAGCTACCAAAGAAGAACACGCTGAAATTTGCAAGAAAGAACTCCGCATCTTATGGGGAGACTTCTTCAAACCCGAACATCTTACTGCTTTCCCTGAACTGCATGACACCTTCTGGAAGGCTATGAAGTTGGCTGGAAAGGCACGACAAGAAACGCATGCCGAGACGGGTAAAGAGTTGATCATCGCTGTGAACAAGATTGCTGAAATGTACTGGAAAGCCAAAGGTATTGAAACCATGACGGTCAAAGCACCTTACCCCACTGAAGAGCCTCTGGTTGTTCCTAAACTGAAATGAGGCGTTTGTTTAGCATCTGCAAAATTCATCCTAGCAATAATTATAGGAGCTGTGTCCCCGAGGGGGCAACCCCCCTCAACGCTCGTGCTCTCGTATCGAAGGAATTTTGCCCTGAGGATGCTAACAAACAACTAAAGTCATGATCGGATTCTACAAAGTCATTGGAAAAAGCATGGAACCCTCTTATTCTGAAGGGGACTATTTACTTGTTAACCACTTTGTTTTTTACTTTCGAAAGCCACGTAAAGGAGAAGTGGTGCTGCTCAAAGACCCCCGTACCGGAAAAAGCATTCTAAAACGCATCCATACGATTCGAGGAGAAAAATATGATGTGCGAGGAGATAATCCGAGCCAAAGTACAGATAGCCAGCATTTTGGATGGGTTAGAGAAGAACAAATTCTTGGAAAAGTGCTGTTTCACGTTCCCTCTTAAGCCAACTGCCAATAATCCCTGTACAGCTGAGAAGGTAATTGCGCCAACTCCTGATTCAACTGCTCGTAAGGCAAAGAATGTCGTTGAATGTGCTTGTGTAACTCCTGTGTTTTCTTCAATAACAGACCGAAGCGCATGGCTTCCTCCTGGGGTAACTGTTGATGCAACTCCCCCAATTTCTTATGATTTTCCTTAAGTTGAATATGGAGTTGCGTCCGCCCCTCTCTTAATCGTTTTCTTAACTTACCCTCAATGCGACTTAAACTATGCTCAGGGTTGATGCCCTCAGTATTTAACTTGCCATGCACTTTAGTATGCACGGTTCGAATCAAATTATGCTTCACCTGGCGTGCCTCGAACGTTGCTTGATGTTTGTGGTGTTCAGCCTTTGCTCCATCCTTTTCTTTCAACCAATGTTCTGCGTGACTATCACCCGATTCAACGATCTTCCGCTGTGCTTCTGAGATCAATAAGTCCAACTCTTCATCCATCATCTTATTCAGTGCATGCAAACCTTGTAAACGATCAATCTGCTCATGCACTAACCTTACCATCTCTTCCTGCATGCTTCTCTATCTGTTCTATGGTTTTTAAATCTTACCACCCCCAAGCTTAATAAAAGAAGACCTCTACCCTTCTACATGCCCCGCGTCAAAACGCCCAAACAGCTCCTACCTGATCCCCGACTTCACTATACGGAAGAAGACAGACGATTTGCCACTCCTGAACCTGTAGCCACTTACCGCGCCCAGCGACTCCAGTGCCAAACCCTTGCTGAACTAGGCTGCGGGGCCGGTTTTCAAACCATTGCCTTTGCAAAAACCTGCCAACAGGTTTACGCTGTGGAAAAAGATCCTCACAAAATAGAACATGCTAAGTACAATGCTCAGGTACTCGGACTGAAAAACATTACTTTCATCTGCGGAGACGCTTTAGATCCTTCTGTTGTAACTCAACTTAAAAGCTGCGAAATGGTTTTCTGCGATACAGAACGTCTCCCTGGAGAAACGCGACGGACATTAGATACCCTTCAACCCGATCCGCGGCAAGTCCTCTCCACCTACTTAGCTATCACTCAAAATATAGCAATTGAAGTTCCTCCTCACCTTTCTGAGACTCTCCTTGATTGTGAGCGAGAATATCTATCTTTGAATGGAAAACTAAATCGGTTGACTCTCTACTTTGGTCGACTCAAACAAACCGAGAAAAGCGTTGTTTTATTACCTGAAAATGAGCGCCTGATTTACACAGCTAAGAAACCCGTCACTGTTCCCCACTTCCCTCCTGAAGCGAAGTATCTGTATGAAATCAACCCAGCTGTTGTCCTTGCAGGCTTATATGGGGAATTGGATTATGCGTTTTTTATTCACCAGGAAAAGCCTTATGCCTTTAGCAAAGACCTCAAGCCCTCCCTGTTCCTGCGCGCCTATCGCATCCTAACCACTTGCGTTGTAGACCCCTTAGTCATTCAAAAAACCCTTCAACAAATGGGTACTGGGAAAGTATTATTGCGATACAAAATAGACCCACAAGTTTACTGGAAAGAACGCAAACAGTACGAACAAGGTCTCAGTGGCGGGAGAAAGATCCACCTTTTCGTTTTCGATCAGGCCGTTCTTTGCGAAGAAGTCGATGGCGGATAAACTCAATTAATACAGGTGTGGATGATAAGAGGATAATGATTAAAATCGCGATGCTGAAATTCTTCTTCACGAATGGGAGCGAGCCGAAAAAATAGCCCAGTAATAGTAAGGAGCATACCCATAAAATGCCTCCCACCACATTATACATCACAAAACGCCCGTACTTCATTTTACCAATACCGGCTACTAAGGGAGCAAATGTTCTTAGGATTGGCAGGAATCTAGCAATGATGATGGTCTTTCCCCCATGCCTATCGTAAAAACCCTCGGTGCGCTGTAAGTGTTCTTTGTTGATCCATCGATAGTTTTTCTTAAATACTCTTGTCCCAATATGATGTCCAACCCAATAATTCAATGTGTCTCCTAAGATTGCAGCTACACTCAATATTAGCATCAACCAACCGACACTTAAAGAGCCTGATGCAGCAAATGCTCCCAACGCGAACAGCATAGAGTCTCCAGGCAAAAACGGAGCGATCACCAAGCCAGTTTCACAAAGAATGATGAGGAACACTAACGCGTAAATCCACAAACCATAATGCTCGAAAATCCATATCAAGTGCTTATCTAAATGCAGAACCAAATTAATGAATTCTATGATCCAATTCATCTCCTCCTGCTTCTTTAGTCGCTTTATTAAGCTTTGGGTATATTCGCGAGTCTCGTTAATAATGGAACCTTGCGAATCTCGTTAGTATGCTCAGAAACGTATCGTTTCTGGCATGCCAGCAGCTTTGTGCTGCTGAGTATAGCAGAGTGCTTATGGATAAAGTTCCATTATTTATCAAAAATAGCCAGAATACTAAGAAATCTTGAAGATTTCTTGAACCAGAACTCTTCGCGTTCTGTGCACCTTTGTCTTTAGACAAAAAATGAATGGATTTTCTAACCATTTTTGGGAAATACTTCGGCTTTTAGGCCGAAGATATTTATGCACTCTGCTATAAGTTCCTATATAGAAATGTTTATTAAGCCGTGAATCCCTAAAGCTCTTTATGGAGTCTCACCGACGAACCCTCGCCAAGAGCGTCACTTTTAGAGCTCTTGCTACTATTGCTACCGTAGGCACGGTTTTCTACTTTACAGGCAATGCAGGCATTGCTGGAACTGTTGGAGGGATTGACGCCCTGTCTAAATTTGGACTTTATTACTTCCACGAGCGAGCCTGGGACCGATGCCATTGGGGAATGGAACCTAAAAGCATTAAACCTTAGAAAACTATATATCCTTCACCTTTTTATATAGCTCCATGGTGCGCATTGTTGTTGCCGGGTGCAGCTATGGAGGACTTCGCTGTTTGCTTAATCTGCGCAAGCTTTTCCCAGAAGCTGAACTTGTAGGCATCGACCCTAGCCCTTACCATGTCAATATCACAGGCTTTCCAAAATATTTTGCCGGCGAAGTTCATCACATGGAGTTACTCCTGCCCTTACAAGAGTTCTTGGCTAAGCATCATATCGAATATTTACAGGAAGAAGTGACTGGCTTAAGTCCCCAATCTAAACATATATACACTTCCAAACGAAGAATGGATTACGATTACTTGGTTCTGGCTTTTGGGGCCAGCCACAAACAAATCCCCACAGCCACTACTGGATTGTTTAGCCCGTATACCCTACAAGAAGTCAAAGAACTACGAAGCTACCTTGAGAAGCACATCTATCAAGGAAAACCCATCCAAGCTGTTGTCGTAGGAGCTGGCCTTGCGGGCATTGAATGGAGCTGTGCTCTTGCTGCTTACCTTAAAGACAAAGGAACGGTTACGATCCTTGAACGGAGTACTCAGATATTGACAGGGTATAGCGACAAAATTCGCGCGTACGTCCGGAAGATACTCGCTGAAAAAAAAATCCAAGTCAAACTCGGTGTCAATGTTCAGAAAATTCAACACCCCTCCATCACTCTTGACAAAGGAAAAATCCCCTTTACAACCGTACTCCTCTTTGCCGGCGTCCAAAACCACCCTCTGGTTGATAAATTGAACCTGGAACACAACGAGAAAGGCATCCTCGTCAAAAACACCCTTCAGACCCCTACCTATTCCAATGTTTTCTGCGTCGGAGACGTTGTAAGCCTTGCGAATAACTTGACACAACCCATCAAACGAGCCACCAGCGCACTGATTCAAGGAAAAATCGCTGCCGAGAATATTGCACACCACTACGCTAGAGAAAACCTGCAAAACTATGAAGTTCATGAGATGCCCCTCGGCATCTACCTAGGAACTCATGAAGGGTTGGTCCACTACAAAGGCCTCCAATACACAGGTTGGCTTGCCTGGTGGAGCAAGAAATGGAGAGAGATGCATTATTTATAGCAGAGGCAACAATTATTCGAATATTTGTTGTTGCCTCTGGCATATAGGTAAGGCTAACCAAGGTTCGATTATTTAGTGCCTTACCTATATAACTCTTAATGGTCGTATCACTAACCTATTCTATAGTAAAGAACAATAATTTAACAATAATTTTTAATATTTAGCTGTTCTTTACTATCGCAAAGCAAGAGAAACTTGCTTGCGCGCCAAAAACTTATAGTTTTTGAGCGATACAGGAACATAAACTATTAGTTCTTATTAATTATTCATGTTCCTGATTATAATTCCCAAACTTTTTTATACTCTGCTGCTTGAATATTCAGAATATACTAGAAAAAGAGGTCCTCTGCAATCCTTGATTGCTGGGACCGTCTTTTTTTGCAAAAAAAGAGGTGAGTCATGACGGATCAGACGGTAAGCCAGTTTTCCATTCACTACCTCTCTATTCTTGATTCAAATGGAAATATAGATCAGAGTTTAATGCCTGCCCTATCTGATGACGATGTTCGTACGATGTACTGGTACATGAACCTATCCCGTCTCTTTAATACCAAAATGCTCAACTTTCAAAAACAAGGACGCCTCGGAACCCTTGCCAGCGTCCGCGGCCAAGAAGGCGCCGAAGTCGCTTCGATCTATGCCCTCAAAGACCAACCTAATGTGTGGGTTGTCCCCACTTTTCGCGAAACCGCTTCTATGATCACTTATGGTATCCCTCTAGAACAGATCCTGCGCTACTGGGGAGGCTACGAAGAAGGAAGCTGCAACCCCACCTTTAAGATTTTACCTATTAATATTCCCATCGGAAGCCAAGTCAGCCACGCCCACGGCATTGCTCACGCGATGAACATCAAAGGCGAAAAAGGGGTTGTCATCGTATACTTTGGAGATGGAGCAACCAGCGAAGGCGAAACCCTTGAAGCCCTCAACTTTGCAGGCGTCTTTAAATCCCCCACTATCTTTTTCTGCCAAAATAATCAATATGCCATCTCTGTTCCTAGAAAAAAACAAACTGCGGCCGGAACCCTGGCCCAGAAAGCCATTGCAGACGGCTTTGACGGAATCCAAGTCGACGGTAATGATGTCTTTGCCGTATACAAGGCTGTACGCGCTGCTGCAGAAAAAGCCTTAGCTGGAAAAGGCCCTACCTTCATCGAAGCCATCACCTATCGAATTGATCATCACACCACAGCGGACGACTGGCATAAGTATCGTTCCGAACAAGAAGTTCAAGAGTGGGAAAAAAAAGATCCTATTCTTCGGCTCAAACGATACATGCTCGCCAAAGGACTTTGGAATGAAGAACACGAACAAGGTATGCTGGCCGATGCTGCGCGACGCGTGGAAGAAGCTGTAAAAAAATACGAAGCCACTTCTCCTTCCCAAGTTGAATGTATCTTTGATTCCCTTTATGCCAAACTCCCTCCGCTTATTCAAGAACAAAAAGAACAATGGGTTCGCTTTTGGAGGCAACATGGCT
>Ga0209542_10003280_pt1 | contig 34832 bp, 36 predicted proteins | sample RifCSPhighO2_01_FD_184028 | JGI IMG/M metagenome (GOLD analysis project Ga0209542, IMG submission 184028) | Soil microbial communities from Rifle, Colorado - Rifle CSP2_plank highO2_0.1 (SPAdes) (version 2) | ecosystem: Environmental > Terrestrial > Deep subsurface > Rock core/Sediment ...
GGGTGAAACACTAGGACTAACTGAAGGAGAAACTGAAGGGGATACACTTGGTGAAACACTAGGTGAAACAGAGGGACTTACTGATGGAGAAACAGAAGCAGAAGGAGACTGGGATGGAGACACAGAAGGAGATACAGAAGGACTAACTGATGGAGAAACTGAAGGTGAAACACTTGGTGATATGGATGGACTAACACTAGGTGAAACTGAAGGAGATATGCTCGGACTTACTGAAGGTGATACAGATGGACTTACAGAAGGACTAACAGATGGAGAAACAGAAGCTGAAGGAGACTGACTAGGTGATACACTTGGAGAAATACTTGGAGATACTGAAGGTGAAACTGAAGGAGATATGCTTGGACTAACTGAGGGTGAAACAGAAGCAGAAGGTGATTGACTTGGTGAAACACTCGGACTTACTGATGGACTTGCACTTGACCCTGGTGGCTTCAATGCTACGACGATGCCACCATGCCATGAGTTGCCTGAGCTCGCGGTCTTGTCCCCGGTTGCACCCGTGCCAGCCTGTGACACTGAGAAAAACCCAAACACCGAACTCTCTAGATTCTCATCCATTCCAGCCGGCGGCGTCCATGCGGCGCCTGAGAATGACGCGCATAAATCCACAATGAGCGTATCCGCCACCGTCGTCGTAACCCCGGTAACGACAATATCGGTGCTCTGAGTCCCGTTGATCGACTCAGCCCCCAGCACATCCCACGGATTACCACTGGTGGTACACCCGCTGTACGCGGCGATAGCACCCTCCCGGTAGACTGAACTCGCCCAGCTCGCCTCGTAGTCCGCTGGTTCTGATCCTCCGGCACGCTTCCACGCCAGATAGAACTGGAGGTCAGGAGACGAATTGACATTCTCAATTGACGCGAATTCGGTAAACCCGCTCGGCCAGGTGATCGCCTCGGCCGTTGCATTTTGTTCACGGTAGACGCCAAAGATTAGGATGTCATCGGCAACTGTGCCGGTCGGCTTTGTAACGACGACGGTATTGGATGAGCCAAGCCCGTCTGCGTTGGCCGCGCGGAATGCTGGACCAGCTGGTGGAATAGAAGGTGAAACTGAAGGGGATACTGATGGACTAACACTTGGTGAAACACTAGGTGATACTGAGGCTGAAGGTGATTGTGATGGACTAACTGAAGGTGAAACACTTGGAGATACAGATGGAGATACAGAAGCACTGGGACTTTGACTGGGACTAACAGATGGGCTAACACTAGGGCTTACAGATGGACTGACAGATGCAGATGGAGATTGAGAAGGACTAACAGAAGGACTTACTGAAGGACTTTCAGATGGACTGACACTAGGACTTACAGAGGGACTAACTGAAGGTGAAACACTTGGAGATACAGATGGAGATACAGAAGCACTGGGACTTTCACTAGGAGATACAGATGGTGAAACACTAGGTGAGACTGAAGGTGATACAGATGCACTTGGAGATTGGGAAGGAGAAACTGAAGGAGAAACACTAGGTGATACAGATGGACTGACACTTGGTGAAACAGAAGGACTAACAGAAGGACTAACAGAAGGACTAACAGAAGGAGAAACAGATGCACTTGGAGATTGGGAAGGACTAACTGAAGGTGATACTGAGGGGCTTACAGAAGGAGAAGCTGAGGGAGAGGCTGAAGGAGAGGCACTAGATGCGACTGCTCTAAAGACAGCCAGGGCGCAGGCGTAATCTTTAGCCTCAGAACCTGTCCAGGTTATATCAGGAGTCCCTGTTGCAGTGAACTCCTTATAATCAACTGAACCCACCTCATGAGAAACACCATCTGTTTGTCTGACTGCATTGACCGCATTACCCGTGGGTCCTGTCCAGGTGCCAACTGCATTTGCAGCATCATTTGAGGTTTGATCCCAGGCAACAACTCCAAAAGCAATTGTGTCAGCAGTAGATGTATTGGCAGTAACAATACTGGCTGTTGTGGATTGTGTATTATTCCCGGTGCCCGTAGGAGTTACATCATTAACCAGCTTATGGGAAACTTCCATTGCGGCACCTCCGCAATAAGCACCAGCAGGATTGGCGTAAGTGACAGTGAATGTTGCAGAGGTGGTAATGTTGGTTGCCTTAAAAATTCCAACAGATTGAGGATTTCCACCTTGGGGACCCTGGTTTTTAATTAAGGTATAAGTATTTCCCTTATTGTCTGTAACATCACCCTGGACCGGTAAATGGTTATAAGAAAAAACAACAACAACGATGTCTCCGTTCCCGCTGGGGGTGGAGTTAAAAGTCATTGTTAAATCAGTTCCGTTATCTCCTGCAGCCTGAGCTTTTGTTTGTACAACTGTTATGCCCGGTGCTGGGGAAGGGCTTATAGAAGGTGAAACGCTTGGAGATACAGATGGACTTACTGAAGGTGAAACACTTGGTGATATGGATGGACTAACACTAGGTGATACTGAAGGTGATACTGATGGAGAAACAGAAGCTGATGGACTAACTGAAGGTGAAACACTAGGTGATACTGAGGCTGAAGGACTTTGACTAGGTGAAACACTTGGTGATATGGATGGACTAACACTAGGAGAAACAGAAGCAGATGGACTGACACTTGGGGACACAGATGCAGATGGAGATTGGGAGGGTGAAACTGAAGGACTCGTTGATGGACCTGCCGCAGCCACACTAACTGCCACTAATATTCTTGCTGCTGCCACATCCCCTGCGTTGGTAGTGGCTTTAGTATCTAAATTCTCACTTGCAGGCATAGTCATTGCTGAGGAGATTTGAGCATTGTCAATATTGGTTAGAGTGGAGTTAGTAACTGTTCCTCCTCCGTCCGCTTGTTCGAGAGTTACATCAGAAGTAGACCCGTTAGCTGCCTCAGCCTGGAAGTAATATGTATTGGTTACACCGCTCCATTCGGTGGAATCCCATTTAGTTAAAAAAGTCTGCAGCCCTGTCCCCGCTGCAAAGAGAGTGTTAGCAAGGAGGTATTGGGGTTCTAGGAGGGTTGGAGCCGTGCCAGCAGAACCAAATAATGATAGCCTTTGTGATCCTCCCAAATTAGTTATCCAGACTGCCCCCTGAAGAACTGCGTGAAGATTATCTCCATCAGTCCCATTCAACCAACTTATATAGTTAGAACCATCGGCTGAACCTGTCCTGAATATCCTGAACCAATACTGTACTCCGCTGGTCAGGGCTGGAGGGGTACTAAATACAAAAGTAATATCTGAAACGCTTGTACCGATAGTTGAGGCCAATACATTATTTGAGGTAGCAATCGGTGTCGAATTTGGTGTTGAACCACTGACGATATCTACATAAACACTATCGGTCGGTGAACCAGTCTTAATCAATCCCGCAGTTAAGTAAGTTAAGGTAAATGAAGTACTTACTGTAATATCATCTGCTACACCCTCCGAAGATAATCCGGAACCTTTAATCTCAGAACCATTGGTACCTGTACCCGTAGTAGACTGCGAGTCTTTCGCTGAAGGAGCATTTTGGTCGATGATAACCTTCGCATTGTAGACATTAATTCCACTTTTGGAATTGCCTGCTTTCATTACTGCCCTGTACCAGTTTCCTGCGGTGAGAGTGATAGCAGAGCTTCGTACTCTTGTGACGACGGTTGAGGTAGTAGTTACTGCTGAACTGGTAACATTTGACCACGAAGGTGCTGTAATTGATGTACTCGTCTGAAGGGTCATCGTAGCAGCAGATTTGGAAGTACCTGTTTTAAATGTTCCCTCAAAATAAGCAGTTATAGTCCCGTCCCAATTTGCAGAGGTGTATTGCCAGTATTTAGGGTTAGTTAAAGCGGTATCAGTAGTAGTTGTAGTGCTGGAAGCATTACCTATTTCTATCTGGGTTTCAGTGCTGGCTATGGGGGTGGCGTTTTGGATGATGACAAGCCTACAAGTTTTAATATCTGAAGTTCCACCACTACCAGTAGACAAAGTTATTGTAAGACGAACGAAGTACTCTGTTTGACCAGCCGGAGGCGTAAAGGAGCTTGACCGACCCAGTCCTGCTGGAATACCCACGGAAGCATCAACCGTAGTTGTACCTACTCTTACTAATTCTGCGGTTGCGGTACCAGTACTTTGCGATGAACCATTAACTTCAAAATAATAAGTAACCGTACCATTATATTGAGTAGTGTCTAGTTGAATTATTGCATTACCATTAGTACTGCCATTACTATCAGCACGAGTAATGAGGGCATCTTCTATATTTATTTCTTGCCGTATTTGTGCCATAGTTATTTCAAATGCTTAACATCGCAAACATAGTAAAGCTCAACTGTTTTATACCCTCCATGACTCTGTACCCAGCCCCACAATTCCGAATCAGGGGAGTCATCGGCAATTGTGGTATCATCCCAGTCAAAATCAGTCATTAGCTTGCGGGATAAAAGAGAGCAGCCTATCCCTGCCATCCAGGTTTTAGTAGGGGAAGCAGGGTACACATGGGCAACCCAGTCAGCATCCTGCCCATACTTCATCAATTTTTCGATTACATCAGGGGGAGGGATTACATCAGCTTCTATGTTCATCCAATGGGTATAATCTCCCTTTAGGAACTGTCTCTGTACTTCAGCCATTGATTTGCAAACTCGATACATATTGTCATCTTTTTCATCAGACCGAAAAGTCATATGCTTCATGGGTATTTTATCCTTCCACCTGTTGTAGAAGTCTTCTGTTTTGGAGTTGTCTACTACTAAAACATCATAGTTTGGATAAGTTAGATTCTTGGCCATATCAATCCACTCCTTAAAACAATACTCTTTACCCTCATAGGTAGGGCAGGTTACCAGGACTTTGGGTGTAATAGGAAAATCTATTCCTATCTTTTTTTCATCCCACCACTCCCGCGGTTTGACAGTTACTTTCTTATGTTCCGGGTAATTTTCCCGTTCTGCCGGGTCAAAATAATGCCACTGGTGTTTACCTGCTCTTTTACATTCAGAAAAGGCTTTATCAACTTCATCTTCCGGGATATATTCCCAAAGTCCCTGGGACATAACCAAATCAAACTCGTTATCCTTAAAGGGTAAATCCCTAACATCACCTTTGATAACATATCCGGGGACACATGAATTCTCCAAAGCGTAGTCAGAAATTTCCAACCCGTATGCATCAGCACCTTTTTCCCGAAGAGTTTTTACTAAAAACCCGCATGCGCTACCTATATCTAAAATACGGACCTTACCAAATTGCTGTATTAATTTATCAGCTAAATCCGCACAATAATCGTGTCTGTGCAAACCTGAAGCAGGGTTTCCATTCTCATCTGTATAAGTACCCCAAATATCCCTGTAATACTGTTCATTAAAAACAGGCTGCAATTGTTTATCCCACCACGCGCGGGGCTTTATCACGGTAATTTGAAACTCCGGGGGAAGGTCACATTCTTCCGTATCTATGTTATGATCCTGGATTTTTCCTACCCTGTTTAATTCTTTCCAGATGCTTGCAACATCCTCATCATATCCAAACAGGCCGTTTGAGTGGACTACATCAAATGAATTATCCGCAAAAGGAAGTTTAGAAGCATGGGCTTTTACCACATATCCTGGAGCACAGCAGTTTTCTATGGCGTAGTCTGACACATCAAAGCCCCAGGCATCAGCCCCTTTTTCCCTTAGAAGTTTGACTAAATGTCCGCAGCCTGTACCCGCATCAAGTATCCTGACCTTACCGTATTGGGCAATTAAACGGTTAGCAAGACTTTCTGTATAGTCGTGGCGGTGGACTCCACCAATGTGTCCCCAGATGTCATCATAGTATTTTTTATCAAACTTCATGTTGCAGGATTTATCGATCTCAATTCATATTCTATATTCTTGTATGATGAATCGCCAGTGGATAATAGATAAAAAGAAGATTTTTGACGCCGGGACTATCTCAGGAGAGCCATTTTTTGTTTGCCTTTAGCAAATTCCTGGTAATTTCTGGTATATCTTTTTGAATGGGATTTTCATATCATAATTTCAAAATCTTTTTCAATTTAGATATATCCATTGATGTATCCTTTGGCACCCAATCTGGCTTGGGGATTGACTTAATTTCCGGCCGTGTAATTTGCGCATATTCCTCCAAACTTATTCTAGGCCCGCCGAGATTCATCACTCCTCGGGCTTTAGATTTTACCACTTTTAAAACCAGGGGAGCTATCTCACTAGCATAAAGTTTAGAAACAAATTGGTTTTTATAGACCTTTTTCCAGGGGAATGGGGAGGGTCCAAAGTCTAAACGCAAAATGAGAAACTTTTTAAGCATTCGTACAGCGCATTCTCCGCCCAATTTTGACCAGGCGAATCTGGAAGGCGGACGCAAAGCTTCCTCTTCTTTATGCGGACCCAAACCGGTATAAACATAATCTGTAGAAGCGTAAATAAGTTTTATATCTGCTTTATGGCAAGCTAGACATAAATTAGCTGTGCCGATTATATTGACTGTTAGTCCGGGTTCAGGATTTGTTTCATGCTCAGGAGGTTTGTTAGCCGCAGCTAAATGTAAGATGATATTTGGTTTGTATTTTTTAACTGCTTTTTCTATTGATTTAGGACTTATAATATCAAGTTCTTTGCGGGTAGGGGAGATAATTGATGGATCAAGTTTCCTGATCTCCCTTCCCAATAATCCCGACCCGCCTGTCATCAAAATTCTCATATTATTAAGGTTTATTCCAGTCAAAATTAATCCCAGGGTCATCAAAGGGGATTTCTCTTATATTTTTGATTTTTGGATTGTATGTTTGCGATGAATGATAAATAATACCCAGGCTTTTTCTTCCAATTGTTTTATACCCATGAGCCACATTCCCGGGAATTGCAATTACCATCATATTATCTTCCCCTGTATTAATTACCTGAGTCTCGCCAAAGGTTTTGGAGTCATGCCGCATATCGTATAAAACTACTTTTGCGTAACCTTTAACTATGCACCAAACTTCTAAGTAGTCATGAATATGCCAGGCTTTAATAATCCCTGGTTTGGTCTCAGAGTAGCTTGTTTGTAAAACTTCATGGAATGTTTTTTCTCCAAACTTAACAAGTTCTGCAAAAAATCCGCTCTTATCTGAGTTTTTTTTAACTTTTTTGATTACTACTCCGTCAATCATATAACTTTGGGTTTTGGTACGTGGGTTATCCAGTGTCCGCCAGCTTTCTTATGCCAGGATTGGTATTTATTAATTTCTTCGAAATGATTCCATGCACCTAAAAACGCGTAATCTATCCGTCTTTCCGGATCATTTTTACCTTCTTCAAAAATTATTTGGGAAACTATGGGTATATGAACGCCCGGGTAAAATTTGTTTACTTTAATTTGAGTATTGTCTGTTACAAAGGGGATAAGCTCTGGTCCTATACCGCAATAATTGAAGATAGTTGTAGCTTTTGATGTTGCCCCAAACCCGCAAATAGTTTTTCCCTCTTTTTTTATCCGGTTTAGGATTTCCAAAAGTCGTATTTTTGATTTTTTGATGTTTTTATCTAGAGTTTCCAGTTTCCTTTCCAGCCCTTCCTCCTTTTTCAACCAGAAAGCGACTGATTGTTGGGTCGGATAAGTGTCTTTATGGCCAACATACATCCTTAGTTCACCACCATGGACCCTAAGATGCTCACACTTAAAAACATGGTAACCAAATGGAGCAAGCATATTATTGATAAATGACACTGTAAAATACCAGACATGCTCGTCATAAATCTGGTCATACGAAGTTTTTTCAAATATATCCAAAAAATACGGGTCCTCAAATATAAAAACTCCATTTTTGCCGATTAATTTTGTAACGTAGCCTAAATACTGCGAAAGGTTAGCAAACTGGCAAAATGTATTGGCAGAATAGACGAGCGTTACCTTTCCGCGCTCTTGAATTTCATCAACTACTTTGCCGCTTAGAAATTTTGTGATCACATCGTGACCCGCTGCAATGGATACATCAGCCACGTTTTTTGAAGGTTCAATCCCAATTGCCGGAATCCCGAGCTTTTTCCATGCTTCAAGCATAATTCCGTCATTGCTGCCTAGTTCCACCACCAACCCTTTTTTAGCATATGGTAAGAGCTTCTTGGCAGTCTGAGCGAAGTGAATCTGCATTCCCTTAGAAGTTGATGAATAAAAGGCGTAATGGTCGTGAAACATTTTTTCTAAAGGCACGGGATTTACCAGGCCGATTGCTTTTGTTTTTGGGTCAAACCCTAAGACTAAATCATAAAAAAACTCTGAAACAAATTGATCCGGGGTACAAAAAGCGTTGGCAATTGGCATTCTACCAAAATCTATGACTGGGTTTAGTTTAATTTTCATGAATAATTCCTTTTAACTGGTCAACAGTTTCTTTGATGCCTGTTTTTAAATCCCCATTGGGTTTAAAGCCTAACTTTCTAAACTTTTTATCATCCACCTCGTATGATAATTGGTTCATTATGGGCGAATCAACGTAGCTAACGTTCAGTTTGGGAATAAACCGGCTGATTGTTTTAACAACATCCTTCACTGTAAAATTTTCACTAGTAACATTATATATTTGCCCGTCAAAGAGATCCTTATCGGTTATGAAGTTTATGGCTTTAGTACAGTCACCAAGATAAAGATATGGCCGTTTTTGCTCCCATGCTGTTTTCCATACCGTAAGAGGTATTCCATTTACAGCTTGCCAGGTAAACTTATTTACTGCCGTATCATAACGCATACCGACAGAGTAACCAAATATAGTACCAAACCTGCAAATTACATATTTCAATCCCTTTTTTTTGCCAAGACCGGCAAGATAAATTTCTGCATTTAACTTTTCCCTGGCATAAGGGCTTTGCGGTTTTAGCTCAGTGCAGTTTTCATCGACAATTGAATCCTGGCTTCCGTAGACACTCGTTGTTGAAGGGAATAAAAGTTTCACACCTTTCTTGCAACAAGCATCAGCCACCTTTTGCAGTCCATTAAAGTTTACTATCCTGACACGCTCTGGAATTTTTGAAGTTCCTTCGGCATCAGTTAAGGCTGCCAAATGTATTACTATATCAACCCCTTTTAAATATTTAGAAAAATCAGCTGTGACAACATCATCCATAATGAATTTAAATTTAAACTCTTTTGGCAGATCATACAGCGAAGGATATCTACGGCTTTCAAGACTATCTAGAATTACAACTTCTTTGGCTATATTTTTGCCTAAATTTCTCAGTAAACTTGAACCGATATGTCCGAGAGCTCCGGTTATTAGTATCTTTTTTTTTATTTTTGAACCAGAATACCTCGCAGCTCTGCTACGAGGATGAATGGTTCGAAAAGAACTTTCCGCAGGATATCGCTTCAGTTTTGTTGTGAGATGGTTCATTTTGCTATCCATTTTTTATTCGAAGAAAAGAAATTCCTTGGTCTATCTGTTAAGATATTTCTTATTAGATTCCAGTAGATTTCTGGTAATTTCAGGTTTATACCCCAAACTTTCTGCCCAGGCACACCAGGCATATACATCCTTAGGGATACACTTTGAGTCAAAACCTCTCTTATCTGGAAACACAAAAGTCCACCAAAGGTTAAACCTTGGGTCATCCCCGTAAACTGCATCCCTGATAGTGTAATAGTCTATCCCTGCTTTTTCGCAGACATCATACAACTCCTGGCACTGGGCTACTTTAAATGAGATTGCTCTATTTTCAGATAGTTTGATAACTTCTGCTTCATAGGCTGTAACCTGCCTGATTTTTACATTTGCATTGTAAACAGTTGCATAAAGGTTAATTAATGTTCTTCTGTCTTCCGGTTTACCTCCTATTACCAAAAATGGAGTACTTTTCTCATCAAAAAGCGGATGCTGGGGCGTTTCACCCAAATATTCAGGCTGCATAACAATCCTTTTTTGGTATTTCTGTGACAGGTAATCACATGTTCCTGGGTTTACAGTTGACCTAATTACAATTAAAGGACTTTCACACCAGGCAACACACTCCTCAACAATGCTAATGTCTAGTTTGCCCTCACCAATTGAAGGAGTAGGGACACAAATAAAAGCTATTTCTGCGCTATTGGCCTTTTTTCTGCTTCCTGTTTTTGGCGAGCTGAAGATATATGCATCAGGAAAAAGCTTTTCGACAGATTTTCCTACCCAGCCATGGCCGATTATAGTTACTTTATCATTTTTAAGAAGCTTCCTTGGCCTGCCCCTTTTTGGAGTATTTGCAGATACACCAGTAAAATAGATTCCAGCTTTTTCGAGGACCTCTTTAGGTATTTCGATTTCTCCGGGTCTAAAAATAGCACTCCCATCAGGAGTACTGGCTATTTCATTCGGCAATGAATCATTAGCAGGGGTTATTTCTGAAGTCTCAGTGGCTGCCAGATCAATTTCCAAATTTTCTTGGACTGGGGACTGTGCAGTTGGGATTTGAATATCCTGTTCTGATTCAGCTTGTGGTTCACTTTCTGCTGGTTCTGCTTCTGCTGAACTGGTCTCGGTATTAGCATTTTTAAACTCAAATTTGTTTTCTTTAAGTTTTTGTAAATCCTGCTCAGTCCAGCCTTTAACAGGCCAGAATTTCTCAACAAGCCAGCTAAGCGGATAGATCTGTTTATCCCAGTTGTTATTTTGAGCGGAGCGAGAAAGAACTCGTTCATCAAAAAAGAGTTCACGGGCGTAATTCTTGGCTTTTTCCTGATCCTTATTTGAAATAGGGTAGGGGAAGCCAAAATCACCTCCCTGGGTCCTGAACATATGGGCATACCAGGTTTTATGGTTAACTAAAACCCTTCCTCCTGACAGCCAGGTTTTGGCTGCAACTTCAATTCCCTGGGATCCCCAGCTTCCAAATTTTTCATCACATATATTTAGTTCCCAGTATTTATCCCGGGTCAGCATCCAGCAGGAGCCCTGAAGGGACATTGTCTCTGTTAACCCCTTTTCTTCCTTGTCTTTTTGGTATTGGGGCCTATGTTTCCAATCTTCAAAATATTGAAAGTGCGGGGTGCAGTCAAAACAATAAGAAGTGCTTTGAGGGTTAGTTTTTCCGATCCAGAGCATTTTTCTTCTGATCTTGTCTGATTTTCCGCACTGGCCGCACTTTTGGGGTGTTGGACCCTGGTACTTTTTCCAACCGCAGTAAAAGCACTTCCAGTCAAACGCCCAAAGGTTCCTCATAATAGGCACCATGGTCACATTATCTCCTGCTTCTTTAAAGGCATCTATCATTTTAGTATCAAACCCCTTATCAAAGGAACAATGTGCATCACACTTCATCACATATTTAGCTTTGGAGAGTTTACATGCCAGGTTGGTCGCTGCACGCTGACCAATACTTTCTGGAAGATATATCACATTAACTCGATCGTTTTGGGGAATTGGAGGATCTGCCCACTTCCCGTCTAAAACAGCAATAACTTCAGTATCAGCCTCAATATTTGCCAGGATATCTTCTATTGTCCTTGCCAAAAACATCTCGTTTCTTGCAGGTATGAGTATGCTTAGATCACGCGCAGACATAATGCCTATATATTTAACCTAAAATGGCTCAAAAAGCAACCAGGCAGTCTTTTAGACAATCCATCATAAAGTTTCCATTTCTTTATCGTATTCTTTGGTTTTTCTGGGGCGTAAGATAAAATTTATACCTTTATCAACTGAAATTTTATACCAGGGCTTGACGTTGTAATCTGCATTGCCTGGCCTTTTAGGCCTAAAACTATTATGTCTGTTTACGCCTGTAAAATAATCAAAAGTATCGGTTATAAATACCCTCTTATGGGTTGGATCGGCGAGGGCGCCTCTACCACCTTCTCGAGGCACCTTACCTTTTAATATTCCTTCCGGTTTTAGTACTCTCCACATTTCATTCATTACAAAAATCAAATTCTCGATATGTTCCAAAAGTTCATAACAGGCAATCTCCGAAACACTATTGTCTTCAAAAGGAAGCTGCTCCTTTTCAATGTCGCAAATAATATCAGTATACTTATTTCCTTTATCATCAATGCACTGGATGCGGTCCACATTAGTAAAACCTTCTATTCTTGTGAGCCCGGAACCAATATTTAGTTTCATATAATTTTAAATTCAGGAATAGCTGTTATCCATTTACCTTTAAATTTATGTTCTTTCTTTTTAAAATAATCTATAAATCCATAAGGGAATACCCATAAGTACTGACACTCAGCGGGAATCCTGTCAATAATAGGAATTTTAGTCCCTATTGTGAAGAGCCCTTTTTTACCAGGGTTTATATCTACAATTCCTTTTAACAATTTATTGTCTATGCCGTAATACTGCAAAATTGTATTGGCTTTTATCGAAGCCCCGTAACCATATACAGACTTATTCTTTAAGAAGGCAAGCATAGCTTTTTTGTTTTTTTCAACCCGTTTGAAGAAATCTTTCAACTCCTCTGCGGTGTATTCCTTTTCTTTAAATTTAATAGACCCTGCTTTGTAATGCCTGGCAAAAATGCGGTAACTTCCACCATTAATTACATTTTTTTCTACTTTGTAAATCTCAAGCCCGTTTTGTTCATAAAGCCTGACCAGAGATTTATAAGAAAAATAAAGCAGGTGTTCATGACAAATATTGCCAACATCATTATTTTCAATAAAAGGCTGCAGGGTCATAAGCTGGGCAACAAACAGCCCATCTTTTTTAAGATGGGCTTTGATATTTTTCATAAACTTATTAGGGTCAGGCAAATCATAAAGGCATGCAATTGCTGTTATTGTATCTGCAGATTTTGTAGTCACATTTTCCCAGTAATCTTTTATCCAGGTGAAACCATCTGGTTTAATGTTAGACGGATCTACAGCGATCTTTACTCTGGCTTTAGAGTATTTTAAGAGTGTTCCGTCGTTTGCTGCAATATCAATGTGGATACCTCTGCAAAGTTTTGCTATTTCTTTTAGGTTGTCTACGATTACCGAATTTATATGAGACTGATACCAGTAATTTTTATACAGTAATTGTCTGGGAGTATTGTGGGCAAGCTGAAGCAGTGTACAATTTTGACAATAAACAGTCTCTAATGGGTATTTTCTACTCTGCTTTGGAGTTTTAGTAAAATTTGATATAGAAATGGTATCTAAAGATCCAATTTGTAATAGTTTGTTATTATAACAAATTCTGCACTTTAAAATTTTCATATTTTTATATTCTCCCTTTCTTTAAATTCTCTACTCAGACTGTTGCACAGTTCTGAGCGGTAATGATTAAGATCCTGGGCTTTTTTTGCGTCCAGACGGGTGTGCTTATTTGCCCTTATCTTATCAACAAGATTGAATATTTTTATATTTGTCACTGTAAGTTCTTCAATCAGAGTTGCTAAAGATTTTTTCATAGCTTTAGATTTATTTAAGGCGCTACTTAACTCTGAGTGGTATTTATTAAGATCTTCCAGCTTTTTAGCATCTTCAGGGGTATGTTTTTTCTTCTCCGTCAGATGATAGATTTTTATATTTGTCACTGTAAATTCATCAATCAGAGTTGCTAAAGATTTTTTCATAGTTGTTTGTATAATTTGGCGATTTTACTAATATGATATTTTTTTGCTTCTTTAATTATCTTTTCTGACCACTGACTATAATATTTTTTATCCCTTAATTTCACTGCTTCTGCAAGCAGCGATTCCATATTGCCGGCCGGTATATAAAAGCCTTCAACTTCCTCATATCCTAAGATAGGAGCAGCAATCGTAGGTATACCAAACGATGCTGCATTTATTATTTTGGTGGGATGTCTATAGGGACTATCCTCATAATAATTAAAGTAACCTATAACCTGAATATCAATGGTTTTATAGTAATCGATAATATCTTTCCTGACCTTAAAATTAAGAAGAGGAGTAAAATTGAAACCGATTTTTTCCAATTCTTCTTTTACGAGCTTATTTACGCTTACATGATGGGATGAGTTTGGACCTACGAAGCCGCAATTGATTATTTTTTTTCTGCTCCGTACAACTTCTTCGAAGTTAACATGATGGTGTGGAATTAAAATTACTTCATTCTTTAATGTTTCTTTAAGAAACTTGTAGTGAATTTGGGACATGGCGATCACTTTTATTCCCGGGCGTTTTTTTAAAAGCTCGACAACATATTTGTCATCCAGTACATCTACATATGCGCCATCCTTAACATTGTCTAATCTGCTGTATTTAATATAAATACATACATCATTTTCGTATCCTTCTTTTGGGTTAAGCCTCCCCTTTAAGTACTCTACTACTTCTTCTGCTCTGACACGGGTAGTCTTTCGGCACAAATATTCTCCGCTGTTTCTTTTTAGGTCTTCTTCTAAATATGTAGGTTTAGCAAAAATTGAAATCATTTTAATTCATCTATGAATTCATCAAATCTGCCTAATGTTTTTCCCCAGCCAGGTACTCCGTCTGACTCCTGCCATTCCCGGCAACTGTTCTCTGAGCGAAACTCTGACTTATCCATACGCTGGCGGGTAAAGGCGTTTGGGTGGCGGATATTAACATCGGGTATCTCGGAACGATAATAAGTATAGTGACCATACCGGTCCTCCTTAGGTAAACCCTTAGGAGGGGAGAAACCCCATGAATGCCTATATCCCAGTTTCTCTACCCTCTGAACGACCTTTCTGTAGTGTCTTAACAGCAAACTACGGTAAGCACACACCATGGATACATCATTGTGAATATAGGTAACCGCCTTTCCGGTTACTGAACTGACATTCCAGAAGTTGAGGTTAAAATAAAAGTGATCGTCTTTTTCAGGGGTGAAATCAAAGTGAGAGGGGTGATAAAGGAGATCATGTTCTATAAGGAAGACTATATCAGTTTTACATTCCTCTAAGCCTTTAAGGATTTGTTTAAACAGAGATAGCACGCAGCTTTCCAGGTCCATCACAAAATTCTGTCCAAAGTTAATTGGCTTTTGGGAGACAGAGATTATGGGAAACTTCCATATCTCCATACACTTATTGAGTTGAGCCTGGCAAGCAAGAAAGATTTTCTCTTCAGGCACATTATTAGTATAATAAACTAATCCTTTAGTCAATTTGGTCATATTTTTACAAAAAACCACGATGGGCAAATATTGCTTTTTATTTATTCCAACTGATTTGTTGGTATTTGTTTAAATATACCTAAATCTGAAATATTACTAACAACAGAAGTTTTTGGTGAAACATTTGCATGATAAATATGCTTGAACTCCAGCCAGATTTTATCATATCCATAACAGTCATCCTCTCTCTTTTGTGTGTCATGTAGGACTAAGTATTGAGCACAATCTTTTAATCTTAAGGCGTCAGATCCTCTCACATGACAATTTCTCTTATTAGTCCCATGATCGATTAAAACAACACTCCATTTCATTTTATTAACCCAATCTTCATCAAAAATTGCGGAGACATGATGTGTTTCAGTTCGAAATTTTCGAGCAAATGGATAATAATTTTTAGAACTTTCGTAAGTAACTAAAGTTCTCCCAGTTTCTTGGCAAATCCAATGAAGTAAAGGAGTGCTAAACAGGCCAGAACCCAATTCTAAAATGGGACCTTCAGTATTTTCGACCACTTTAAGTAAAGTTGGTATAAATGAGGACCATCCTTGGCCGAGTTTCATAAAAATTTACTCCTTAAATCGTTAACGTTGCCCCAATATGGTAAATTTTTGCTAATGTTCGGCTTTCCATGCAGAATACCAGTGGAAGAGGAGGTACCGTTCCTAGTCTTCATGGAAATACATGGATTTTCTCCATGGAAAAAAGTATAGGATTCATAATAATAAGGAGAGATACGTGATTTTAGTTCGTTATAGCTTTTATTGTACCAATCAGGAAATTGTTCAAGATACTTTTCTAACAGATTAATAAAGTATTCCCGCCTAACAATTTGTGCTCCTTCAGAATAATGCTTCCTATGAAAATTATAATGTTTATATTTTTCATCTTTCTCAAGCCACATAATCCAAATATTATCGTAACGATAGATATTTTCGTCTTTAGGTTTAAACTGAAAATATTCGGGTGGATAAAGAAAATCTGATTCAGCCATAATGAGATATTCAGTTGTAGCAACCTTGGCTCCAATCAGAATCTGCCGCCATTCATTCACATAAGACTGTCCAACCTCTCCCACACAAATATTCTGACCTAATTTTATTGGTTTTTGGGAAACACTAACAATTGGAAGGTTACCACAGTTTTCAAGCAGTGAATCTATAATCTTCTGCTCAAAGACCGGGTCTTCATGGTTTGAAGTATAGTAAAGGATTGTTTTATTCATGATATATCTTAATTTGGTATTAACCGATGATAACTTAATACAAAGTTCTAGTGTGGGTCATCAAAAGGCAGAGGTTCATTGGCAAGCACTCGGTGGGGTAGAGGAAACAGTCAATACTCCGCTAGTTAAGGTTATATAACCAATTCCACCCGCAGTATCACCCATGACAATACAGCCAGGAACAGAGGAGGAACCAGAATGCACTTTTCTTGCATGTGTATCTGCGTTAGCTGATGATGAACCAAAATATGCATCTGTCATGGATGAATTTCCGATTACTGCAGTGTTTGGTCCGGCACCTGTGGCTGTGCTGCCTATTACAATGCTGTTTGAATCATTGTTATCATAGCCTTTTGTATAATTTCCAATGTATATACTATTTTCAGGACTAGTTAAAGGCGTTGATTCATCTGCTTGAAAAATTCCTGCTCGATAACCAATTCCAATGTTGGTACCTCCATCATAGTTATAAAAAAGGGCATCAAATCCAAGTGCAGTGTTATATTCTCCGGTATTATTATTACGCAAAGTGTTTGTGCCAACTGCGCTGTTGTAACGACCTATGGTGTTTTCTCTCATTGAGCTGGAGCCGACTGCGGTATTAGAATCGCTTCCTGTGCTACTAATTAAAGCATAATAACCTACTGCAGTAGAATCTAAGCTACCTCCCACACTAGTGAGCGCTCTATAGCCTACTGCAGTGTTGCTAGAGCTACTTGCATTGGCGTTGAGCAAAGTGCCTGTACCTACCGCAGTGTTAGTGGATACTGCTCCACCTCCCAAGCCGACATTTAGAGTATTTATTGTTGCATCGCCAGAAGAGGTCAGACTGGATACTCTTGCATTACCTGATACATCAAGTGTGGCTGCAGGAGAATTTGTGCCAATGCCTAGTCTATTATTTGCGTTATTCCAAAACAAATTAGAATTGTTTTGAGAAATTGAAGTCCCGTTAGAAAATAATACTGAACCTGTAGTAAAAGAGTTAGCGCCTGTTCCGCCCCGTGATAAAGGCAATAATCCCAGCCAGCCCAGTGAATGTACATTACCTGAAGAAGAAATAGCTACATTTGAATCATTTTGGAAAGTTTGAGTATTTCCTGTTTGGCCATTTAAACTTTGAACTACTGCTAAGGCTTGAGTTGGGGCAACAAGAGGGAGTAAAAATAATATGTAAGCTATTAATGAAATATGAGCCCTCATGCCACCTAATCTAATAGATTACCAAATACTTGTCAATCCCTACTTATTAATTCAGAGTAAATAGCAGGTGTTAATTTTTGCCCGAATCCCAATAGCGAAGCAACGCAATTAATGTTCTATCAATGAAGGGGATAGGAAATACGAGTTCTGGTTTCAGCCCATCCTAATATGCTCATCTTTTTACAAAAAACCATGATGGGCATTTGTCACTTTTATTTATTCCTACAGTCTTATCAGTAAGATACAAAGGAATGATTTTATGCAGCTTTGTATAATCATCAACAGCTTCCTTGACATTGATATCGAATTTATGGCGATAGTCACCAGGTAGGATGTAATCATGCCCGCTAACAATTCCACCTGGACGCACTCTTCTAGCCCAAAGAATAATGTCTGTCATTACATAATCATAGGAATGGTCGCCATCTATATAGACAAAGTCTAATGAATCATATGGAACATCTTGTACTGCGATTTCACTAAACTTTTCAATCAGGGTAAAATTTCTATCCTTCATTCTTCCAGCCATTGCAAGTTTATTACGTTCGTAGCGTGGTACTGTCTTGTGGCGTGTTGAAGATGGTTGATCTGCAAATGGCTCAACACCTATTAGTTTTAATCCTGGGATCTCCCTAAACATACTTCTGGCATTTCTACCCCGGAATACACCTACCTCAGCCCCTAATTTAAATCCCAACTCAGTAAAGAGCTGATAAAGGTTCTGTCTAATTGTGCCCGGTATCACCTGTGGAGCACCAGGTACTGGATTAGGTCCATATTTATTTATAAGATAATCTTTGGTATTCATTCAAATATTTTTAAATTTTTTCTATTGCTTACCACAGAAGTCCATGGGGTACAGAATTTCCAGTGTTTAACTTCCTTAAAATATGGCCAAACTTCTTCATACTTATATTTTGGGACGTTGGTATCGTGAAGTACAATATAATCAGCGCAATCCTTAAGGCGTAAAGCTTCGATAGCTCTACGTTCAATTAAATGATCAACGAGTACCACGCTCCAGTTTTTCTCAATATCTATCTTATCCCAATCATCTACGGATATTATCCTATGGTTCCTACTCCTAAACTGTCTTGCGAATTCGAAGAAATCTTTATTATCCTCATAAGTAAATAATCTTCGTCTTTTTTCTGCGCATAACCAATGAAGTAGGGGGGTACTAAAAATCCCCGCCCCTAATTCCAAAATTGGTCCTTCACTCATCTGGATTGCCCTGATTAAAAATGGCATATAAGTTGAATTTCCTTTTAATAATGACCAGTTTTTATATATTCCTATCATAAAAATTTATTTATTAAATCATTAACTTCTCCCCAATATGGTAAGTTTTTACGGATATTTTCTGGGCCTTCTTTAATGGCAGTACGAAGGCTAATTCCATTCCCAGTCTTCATGGAAATACATGGATTTTCTCCATGAATAAGGGTATGCGGCACCCTGTGATAAGGAGAGTGACGGGGATCAGTCTCATTATTGTTTTTAATATACCAGCCTGGATATGGTTCAAGATATTTTTCTAACAAATCAATCAAAAATTTGCGCTTAACAATTTGAGCTCCATCAGAAGTTGATCTTTTGCGGTAAAAATTTTGCTGTTTTCTATCCGATAGTTCCATAATCCAGACATTTTCGTAGCGGTAAATATTATCTCCTGAAGGCTTAAAATTAAAATATTCTGGAGGATAAAGAAAATCTGATTCTGCTGTGATTACATATTCAGTTGTTGCAAGTTTGGCTGCCATGAGAATTTGTTTCCGGCAATTGAGATATGAAAATCCCACATCTCCAATACAAATATTCTGGCCTAAATCCATTGGTTTTTGGGAAACACTGATAATCGGCATATTACCGCTTTTAGAGAGCATATCATCTATAATTTTCTGCTCCATTTTAGGGTCCTCATGGTTTGATGTATAGTAAATTATTGTTTTGCTCCCCGAGAAAGATTTTTGTATATTCATTTATGCTCCTACTACATTAGGATAAATATCTTCCATTTTTACCCAAAACCATGATGGAGAGATATCGCCCTTCTTAACGTATTTATCCTCACCCGTAATATAAAACTCAATACCATGTACCCTGGTATAGTCATTTACAGCTTGAGTTACCTTAGCTTTCCGGCCTTCTTTATTGTTATCATAAAAGTAATCATGCCCGCTTATAATCCCGCCTTTACGGACCTTTCTGCCCCATAGGATTATATCCTGCATAACAGCGTCATAAGAATGATCTCCGTCTATATAAACAAAATCAAGTGAATTATCAGGAATATCTTTAACGCCGTCTTCACTGAATTTTTCTATAATTACGGCATTTTTATCCTGTAACCTTTTCTGGGCCTGTCTTTTAACTGCCCGTAAGTAACGGTCATCCCAACGGCGGAGATATGCAGTTGCTTCATAACTACACTGGGGATGCTGTTTATATGGATCGACAGCGTAAAGTTGAAGATTTGGAATACACTCAAACATATTCTGGGCGTTCTTGCCTTTTTCTACGCCAACTTCACATCCCTTGGTGTATCCAAGCTGCGCAAACAATTTATAAAGCTCTTGGCGGGTTATTCCTTTTAGGACACGCGGGTTCCCGTCGGCAGTAGTATACTTTTGTTTGATATATTCAGTAGGATTTATCATGTTATTTTATACATTGCATCGTAAAAATTATACGTAATGGGGTCGTCTCTTTTAAACATCCTTTTCCATTTACTTGGTATTGGAAAACTATCCTCGGAGAATGTTGTCCCGTTATCGGGGTTAACCTTGCTCTTCCAGTCCTTGAAGTACAGATATTTACCGGTTGCAAACATCTCAAAATAATCAGCAAGCTCTTTTTCGGATAATTCCGTAAGGACACTTATTGCGATATATAGGTCGGCACCTAATGATTTATCTGGTACGCGAAGGAACGTAATATCTGCATTAGGAAATTCTTTAGTTAGATGCTCCCGTGCCAAATCTAGTGCAGGGGAAATGTCTATTATTGTATATTTTAAATGCGGGAATCGCTTTAAAAGAACATAAGCAGTCCTTCCATAGCCAGCACCCACTTCACATACTGACTTTATCCTGGAAAAATCAATATCCATTGCTTCTATTTCAAACATACTATTTATCAAATCTTGTGATACTATATGGCCGTTTATTTCTGTAGTGACGGGATTGCCGAACATACTATCATCCATATCGATATTAGTTACATGTCGTGCGATACGTTTTATATACGCCTCATTATCATTTCTTCTGTCAGTAAAATATCGAGTGGCTACTGTATTTCTGAATCCCTGTGTTCCATTTTTCAGCATCTCCTTATGGCGTGCTGATAATTTATCCCAAAATTTAGACATAATGATTGAGTTTGACTAAGATTTTTACATACTCACGGCTTTTTTCTCTTTCCGCTGTCCCGCCACTGTAGTGACTTCCTATGCGGGCATGAGCATACCAGGTATTTTTATTAACGATGACCCGGCCTCCAGAATGTCTGCACTTAAAAGCGATCTCAATGGCTTCACTGCCCATTTTGCCAAAATTTTTGTCGTCTAATAATCCTAATTTATTGAAAAAATCTTTAGTCATAAAGTAGCAGCTGCCCTGGAAAACTTGCGTATCATCTATTAATTTTTTCTTCAGTTCCGGATCTCTGTTTTTTTCATTATCTTTATGCCCTTTATAGCCCGGACCCACAAACATATAATCTATATCCGGACTATCTGTATCAGTAAGTTCCCATTTGATATGGTCAAATCGTTTGCGTCTTGGCGTTTGAACCCAATTTTCCTGATGCACAGCTTTTAATTTTTCATCTATTCGCTCGTCTACCATGCAGTGAGCATCAAGCTTCATAATATATTTCCCACAAGCTTTAGCCACACCCTGATTTATAGCTGTTCTCATTCCTTTAGCTTCTTTGTTATATATGTACTTAACTCCCTCAAGCGGCTGCGCCCAGCCTCCATCCAAAACTACTATAATTTCATAATCACCTTTAAACTTCTCCTTAATATCCTGGATAGTTCTATCTAAAAATGGCTCATTTCTGGAGGGGATGATTACGCTTACACTTTCCAATGTTTTTTAATCTCCTCATAATATGGTCTCCACAAATCATGGGCGTATTTTAAATTAGGATAGAAATCAGTATTCCCATACCTATGAGTGCGCGGGAAACTAACATGTTTGTGGGCAAACCAGGTATTTTTATTAACCATAAGTTTCCCCCCTGCCTTCCAGGTCTTAAACACCATCTCATGTGAATCCTGATACATTGGTCCATAACCCTCAGTCTGAAGTTCACCAATCACTGTATCCCACCACTGCCTTGGCATCACCCAGCAAGATCCCTGCATAGCCATTGTTTCGTCAATCATAATGTCTTTTCTCTCTTCCTGCCTTTGGGTCCAGGGGATACCTGTAAACTTTCTGGTGTCTTTGGCACTCTGGATAGAAAGTTTCTCATAATCCACGTAAGGCAGATCCATAACTTCCCATTTAACAGGATCAAGAAAATACCGCCTGGGAGTCACAATCCAATTAGACTCTAAGCTGTTTGTCAATATAACATCATACCCCTTGCCAAACACACAGTGCTCATCAGTCCTCATTATGTACTCACCTCTGGATATGGCCACGCCCGCGTTGATTGCTTCCCTCATTCCGCGGTTTTTTCCAATATGCAAATATTTGACCCGCTCATCGTTAATCATCGCTGCATCAGGCCAATAACCATCCAAAACTGCAATTATTTCAATCTCACCCTCAGCATTTTCAAGTAGAGACTCAATTGTCTTAAAGAGAAGAGGGTCTTTAAAAGATGGAATTATGACTGAAAGCATATTCCAGATTATATGCCATGTTTTAATTAATTTACAAGCTAATAATTGACACTAGCAAGTCTATCTGTTTTGATGTAATTATGGTTATTACATCAAGGCTTATTAAATCCTGGATATTCTGGTTAATCCTATTTCTAATAGTTGTACGAATTTCCTTTGTTTTTATTTTTGGCCAGGGGTTTAGGTCTACAGTTACTGAGCAGCTTTTGAGCCAGAAACAGATTATTGCAAGGGCTGAAGCTAGTAATGCCTCACTATTCTTCGAAAAATTTGGAGACTCTGTAGCGGTTCTGGCACAGTTAAACAGCATAGAGAAACGGGATGCAAGTGTTGTTCATGATATGGATACTTTTATGGAGCAGCATCGCAGCAGCGGTTTTGTTGGCGGAGTTGTCTTAACAGATAAAAATGGGGTAGTCCAGTTTAATTCCAATATTTTAGGAACCAGAGACCTTGATGAATCCCTGGCTGACAGGGACTATTTTATCTGGGATAAAGACCAAGCAAAAAAAGGGGAGTACTTCATCAGTGATCCTGTTGTAAGCCGGTTTGGAGCAAGCAAAGGGCAAACCATAGTAGTGGTAGCTTCTCCAGTCTATCAAAATGGAGTATTTATGGGTGTTGTAGCTGCCTCAGTTAAACTGGAACCCTTAGCTGAGCATTTCTTTGGATTGATGAAGCTATCGGACCAGACCCAAATCCATTTGTTTGATGCAGAAGGTGATCTTTTATATAGTAATTCTGAACAGGATTCTGTTGGCCTAAATATTTCTAACCTTTTTTCAGCTGACCAAACCCTGAGGGATGGTATTAAAGGTGCAATAGGTACAAGCAAAGAGGGTCAGATCCAAACCCAAAAGTATCTGTCAGCCTATTCACCTGTAGAATTAGGTACCCAAAATTGGTTATTGGTCATTTCTTCCTCTATGGAGGAAGTTGAAAAAATAGAAAGTCCATTTCGCGTCCGCCAAACAGCATTATCTATTCTTGCAGTCTTTACCCTTATATTATTTGGGGTGCTCCTGCTTAAGAAAAACCAGGCTTAAATAAAGACATTGTGAAAATAATCATATTTGAGCTTTTCGCGGTTTTTCCAATTCCCAGCAAAGTCTGAGTCTCCTTTTACGTAACGGAAAGACCCGGTATTATTATCACCTTTCATAATGAACCAGCCTCCATCTTTGTTGATAAAGCCATAATATCCAACCAAATTATCATCAATTTCAGAAATCTTATATCCATCAGTAGGTGAAGCTGCTGCGGCGCTGGTTACACCTTCTGAAGGTATTCTTCCGGAAGGGGGGATTTGTGCCAGATTTTGGCCAAGAAGCAAAGACTCAACCCTTCGGCCAAAAACAGATATGAGAAAAAATGAAAGTCCGGTAGCACCAATCAACTTTAAAAATGCCCGTTTGTTTATGTCAGATATACCTGTAGTTTCGCTTTCAGTCTGGTCAGATTTTTCATGAGCTTGAACTTTTTCCTCAACTTCAGGTTCTGCTTTTTTTGAGTCCCAGACCATAATCCTAAGCGGAAGGACCTTATATGCAAAAAAGATAAGTATTGGGTAAAGGATGGCAGCAACAGCCAGCTGAGTGTAGGTTGTGGCGGTTACAAATGCCACGACTACTACTAAACAGGCAAATACCAGGCTGGAGTAAGTTACTATACTCTTAGTCATTAGTTGTTTCTTCCTCCTTTACTAAATAGTTTTCAGAGATAAACCCGTTAGAACCATCAGCTAATTTGACTTCATACCAGTCTGAATCAAGGGAAAGAAATTCAAATCTATCGCCATCTTTAGCTTTACCTAACTTTTCTGAATAAGTTGTAGGTTTTTGGCGGATATTGACGCTTGAGGATCCATCATCAATTTTGACAGTCAGGGTTACTTTAGGCTCAAACACCTCAGTAGAAGCTGTACTAACTTCTGTCTGTTCGGGTTCTATCTGCGCTGGGTCTGTTCTCCCTGAAAGAACTGAAGGAGAAGATGTTGGTTGGGAACCTTTGATTGTGGAAACCTGAATGTTTGTTACTCCAATTGCTACAAGCAGCAAAAATATTACAGCTGATGCCAGAAGTTCTGGTATCCTTTGCAAAAGCTTTAAGTGTGAATCTAAAGGCATCTCTTCAAATGGCTGGGCAGGAAGTTCTTTTTCCTCTTGCTCTGCTTGTTGAACAATTTTTTTAACTTGTTTTTGTCTCAGGGAATAATCACTGTTTAGAAACTCTTCTAGAGAATCCCTATCATAAACCCGCTCTCCTGCATTGTTCCTTTCTGGTTTAAGTATTCCTCTAGCTTCTAATCGGCGTAAAGTAGTGGGGGAGATACCAAGTTTCTTAGCAGCTTCTGATATAGAAAGAGGTTGACTGGATTTATGCTTCTCCAGTTCATCTAAAGAGAAGTAACGGTTTTTACCATCCGGCCTCTCGGAATTTAATACGCCGGAATTATCCCATCTTCTAACTGTGTCAATAGAAACACCAAGAAATTTGGCAGCTTGGGAGATTGAAACTAACTTTTTTTGCTTTGGCAGACGGTCACTCATATTTTCCTATGTATTGGTTATCCTCTGCTTAGGTAAACCTTTTCCACTTTTCCGTCTGCTTAACCAGTTTCCCTATTTTCATATATAGTTGTCAACTATTGACAAATTGTGTTAATTAATGTTTAAAATTGTATAAGATTACATAATAGTATTGAGTTCGTAGTTGGTAGTTCGTAGACATGAATAATTTCAATTTTGAGAAACTAGAAGTATATCAAAGAGCAATTACTTTTAGTGTTAAAATTTATGCACTGACCAAACAATGGCCTAAAGAATACCTTTTCGACATTACCAGTCAGTTAAGACGTGCCACCCTGTCTATTGCTTTGAATATTGCTGAAGGTAGTGCTAAAAGTAAAAAAGATTTTGCCAGATTCATTGACATCTCCCGTGGTTCTTGTTTAGAATGCGTAGCATTAATAGATATAGCCTTAAAGCAGGAACTTATATCAGATAAACTAAAGCTGGAAATGTATGAAGAACTAGTTTCTTTATCTAAAATGTTAAGCGGACTTAAAAAATCTCTTACTACGAACCACGAACTACCAGCGAAGCGTACTACCAACTAAAAATGGAAGAATTCTATACAGTCAATCAGGCAGCTATAGTCCTAAAAGTCCACTCTTTAACAATCAGGAGATATATAAAGGAAGGTAAACTCAAAGCTTACCGCGCAGCAGGTAATATCAGGATTGCAGTACCTGATTTAAAGGCTTTTACTCAAAGCTTTGTTCCAAAAACCAAGAGCATTAAAGAAACTCCTATCTCAACTGAAGCTAACTTCTCCTTAAATGATCCTATTTTTAGGCTTAGAGGGAGAGGGTTAGGCATAAGCAGGCTACAGCAGAAAGGCTAACTTAAAGTATGACTACCCAATCCCGTAAAATTTTTAAGATCAAAGATCGCAAAAATTTATCCCTATGACTACCCAATCCCGTAAAATTTTTATAGATTCCTCAATCCTTATAGCTTTCATTGATAGGGGTTCGCCTAACCATCTAAAAGCTTCAAAAGCAATAGAGGATTTGGCCAGGATAGGTTACCGCCTTTATACCAGCCCGCAGGTTGTAACAGACTCATATGATCTGCTCTATCGTGAGGTTGGTACTACTGTTGCATTAGAGTTTCTTCAGGCTATGCTTCAGACTGGCATCGAGATTTTGTTCCCTCAAAGAGCAGATATAATCACCGCTCACAGGATACTCAGCGTCAATAGGGACAGGCAAATCCCATTAAGTGAAGCTTTGAATGCTACCTTAATGCAAAAAAGAGGTATCACACAGATATTAACCTTTAGTTATTGGAATAACTTATTTGGAACTCACGCTAGCAATCTGACCACAATTTAAGCCTAAATATACATAATATGATTAAGCAATGCATAGATGGTTAGCCAATGCATAGGTCATATAAACTCAGGAAGGCGAGCCTGACAATGAAATAGTAGATTAATTTTTCATCAAAAAATCGGGTTTTTAAATCATTATTTCTTATAAGTCTTTCTTCTAAACAACTGAAACTACAGGTCTTTAAAAGCCCTTGTTAGTCTTAAAATTGACTGAACAATAAAAATACTCTTTAATAGACTATTACAATAGGCTAAACAAGAAGATTTTTAAATAGATGAACTCGTGAAAAGAATAATATGACTCTGATTTAATCTGTTATAGTAATTAAATTTCTATATATAGGTTCTTTAAGTTATATATTTCCTAATATCAAATTTTATGTATAAAAATTACCTCTTTTCAGTACAGTTTTAAACTAACTAAAGCTTACATAAGAATGTAGGTTTATACTGCAAAAGAAGTTACACTTTTACGGCATTTTATTTTTCATTAGAAAAACAGGTTTTATAAACCCTTGACAGTAGTAGTATAAACTTTTATATTAACTTAGTATCACAATTTCTACCATGACCACAAATGAACCAATTTTAACTATTTCTGTTGCAGCAAAGCTTTTAAATATCCACCCGAGGACAATAATGCTTTATGAAAGGACAAAACTTTTTAGTCCCCATAGGACCAATACCCAAAGAAGGATGTTTTCAGATAAAGACCTGGAAGAGCTGCAGTTTATTAAGTTTTTAACCCAAAAGAATGGAATAAACCTCCAGGGGGTTAAGACAGTACTAGAAGCTATATCTATAGCAGAAAAGGGCGGAGTTAATCTTAAATCTCTTCTTTTCCCCAATTTCAAAGCTGAGAAATTATTCTGACCAAACTTGGCTTAGTTGAAACTGGTATTAATTTATGATAGTTTATTAGTAAGTTAAATACCTCGCAGTAATCTGCGAGTATGTAACGAACTAAGAACTTAAGGGTTCATTACTATGGCTAAAGATGAAGATGAAATAATTGATGAGCTGAATGCAGACTCCCCAAAAAGAAACCCTGAGGAAGATGAGGATAAAGTTACTGCAGCCTATGAAAGCATAAATAAAAGGCTTGAAGGCCTTAAAAAAGGTAATGACTCTGATGAGGAGGAGGATGATGAAGAAGAGGAAAATGGAAAAGAGGGTGAGGAATCAGAAGAAGTGAGAGGTGGGAAGATGGATAAGGATGTGGGAAGTGAGAAAAAAGAAGAAGAGGAAAGTGAAGAGCCGGGAGATATATTAGATAAAGAAGATGATGATTCGGAAGAGTCGAATGAGTCAGATGAGTCGAAGGATGATGAAGAAGAAGTTGATTCTCTGGATGATGTAGAAGATAATGAGGGGTCGAAGGGGTCGAAAGAGACTGAGGAGTCGGAGGATGAGAAACTGGAAGCAGAAAGTGGGAAAATGAATGAAGAAGCGGGAGATGAGAAAGAAGATTCTGGAAAAGCTGCAAAGGATGAACCAGACACTCTTGATGATCTTACTAAAGAAGACTCTGGTGATCTTGACGCAAAAGAGTATAATAGGCCCACAAGAAGATTTGACAAAGAAGAGTCAGATCTTGATATACCAAATTTAAGAAGGCCAATGAACGAAAATTCTTTCGGAGAAAGTAAGTACAGCGAAGAGCCCAAACCAAATCCATTCTCCTCCCGCATGGACCACAGAAATGATTTTGGAACTTATGGACCAAAAAAATCAGGCAATAAAATCCACCTATTGATCTTAATTTTAATTGGTTTAGCAGTCATAGGAGGCACAGTTTACCTTCTCAAGAGCCAGTTTGAGTCTACCCCTGCTGAGCCTTCACCATCACCAATTGCAATTGAAACCTCAACCCCGGAGCCAACCCCAAGCTTTGACAGGGCCCAGTATAAATTAAGGGTACTAAATGGTACCTCAACTTCAGGTTTAGCAGGCTCAGTTTCTGCAAAGCTAAAAGAACTTGGCTATCAAATAGACAAAACTGGCAATGCCCCAAACCAAAACTTTAAAAAAGCACAAATCAAAGTTAAAACATCTGCCACAGGCTTGTCAGAGCAGCTTCTAAAAGACCTGCCCTCAGAGTATCAGGATGCCTCTGCTGCAGGTGAGCTAAAAGATACAGACGCAGCTGATGCAGAGATAATCCTTGGTGCAGACTAAAACTTCATGATCTAAGTTTCAGATCCCTCTTGAACTACTTGCACTATTGTGATATTTTGCCAACTTGCCCAAACTTTATGAGCAAACTTGCAGCATTACTCTCAGTCCTTGCCCTTATTTTAGTTCTGGCTTTAGGCACCTACTTTTTCATAAATCGCCAGGCTACTAAAAAAGAGCTTGAATCACTCAAATCTGAGATATCAGCTTTAAACCAAAAACCCTTAAATGGACAACCAGTTTTGGGTAACTTAACTGAAAACCCTAGTACAAAAACAGCTACTCAATCTTCACAAATCAAAGTAGGGTTAAGAAATGGTACTAAAACAATAGGTTTAACTACCAGGTATGAAGCTGAAGTTTTGAAAAACTTAAAGGACTCAGTCATTATAAGTAAAGAAAATGCTTCAAAAAATGACTATGATAGGACGGTTGTGGTTGTTTTTAATGAAAACTTTAGAGATTTAGCTGCTGATATGGCTAAAAACATCAAAGCAGGAGTTGAAAGCCTGCCTGCAGGGGAAGAAAAACCTGAAGGTGTAGATATTTTAGTAATCTTTGGAAGAGACAAAAAGTAAGAATTTTTAATTTGAAATTCGAAATTTGAAATGAATTTAAATTTTAAAACATTAAAAATTCAATAAAAATTTAAAATTGTAAATTGAAAATTTAGCTTATTGTCCAAATAAGCTTTCTATGCAACAATACTATTAGGTAAGGGTCATTGTTAGTACAGGAATTATTCCCCCTTACTTTAAGGAATTATCTAAAATGCTAATAACAAAAATGCTTCCAGGCAAGCGCTGGAATGCTTTAACAATATTCAGGCTCACAACCTCAATTGTTTTTGCCCTGATTGCCTTTATCTTCTCAGAGGTTATTGGTGACTTTCCTCCATTCAACAGGACCTTTTTAAGGGTAATCATAACCCTGTTTTTTGCTTTCTTAGGCTATGGAATCTTTCCTGATATTGCCAGGTTTGTAACTTTAAATACTATTTCAGGCATAAACTATTTTGTTTCCAGGGTAGGTATGGAGGTTATGAACCAGATGCTAAGGCTCCCTCAAAATAATCCTTTTACCAACGCAACTTATCCCGGGCACCACGCACCTGTTGGAGGGGTTTCTGTGACCCAGCCTCTAATTTTGGATACTTCAGCAATAATTGATGGAAGGATCCTGGATATTGCTAAAACCCACTTTCTTTATGGCACAATACTTTTGCCCAGCTTTGTCCTGCAGGAGCTCCAGCAGGTAGCAGACAGTGCAGATTTCTTAAAAAGGTCAAGGGGCAGAAGGGGATTTGAGATTATAGAAGAGCTAAAAAAGGTTAAAGGCATGAGGATTGAGATCTGGGATAAAGAACCTGCAGCTAAGACAGTAGATGATAAATTAATTAAGCTTGCCAAAAACCTGCATGGAAAGATTATCACCACAGATTTTAATTTAAATAGGGTAGCCTCTCTCTCAAATGTTGTGGTTTTAAATATAAATGACCTTTCTAATGCAGTTAAAACTGTGGCTGTACCTGGAGAAGAGCTTATTGTTAAGATTGTCCATCTGGGTAAAGATGCCAGGCAGGGAGTAGGCTATCTGCCTGATGGGACAATGATTGTAGTTGAGGATGGGGCAGATCTGGTTGGAAAAGAGATAAAAACAGAAGTCACCAGGCTTATCCAGGTCCCTGCAGGCAGAATGATTTTCGTGAAAAGAAACGTGTAAAATACTTAGCTTCAAAGCTGGAAAAAACAAACTCAAAAGTGGCAGCATACCCGGTTATAATCATGAGCAGAATATAGCAGTAATTTGAGGCTAAAATGCATAAACTGGCTAACTAATGCATAGATAAATGTATAGCCTTTGCATAGGTAAAAAACAGGGTCAGCTTAAAGGCTTTCTGCCCACTGCAATAAGCCCAAGCCCCAGTGGTAAATCTGCATATTTTAAGTAATATTTTTCCCAGCCCAACCCAGTCTTCAATAACCAATTAACCGGTACTGGATTTTTACCAACCCCTGATCTTTTTTCCGGGCCTGGAATGAGTCTTTCAAGAAGGCTTATTAAAGCTGCCGGAGGGAGCAGGATAAGGTTTACAAAGCTCAACTTAAGGATTTTAAACTTAGCCTTATTCAGGCTCCTTTTGAGCTCATCCTTTGAATATCTGTGGGAGATAAGCACATGCTCATCATGTTTTAACCTAAGCCAGGGATTAGCAGAAACTCTCATTATTAATAAGCCCCCGGGTTTTAAAACCCTGTAAAATTCTCTAAAGGCTTTTAGTTCATCTTTTACCCAGAGGTGGTTAATAACATCAATAGATATCAAAACATCGAATTCATTAGTTTTAAAGGGAAGCATAGAAATAGAACCCTTTTTTACTTTTACCCCTCTTTTTCGGGCAAAGCTTAAGGCATCATCTGAAAGGTCCAGGCCAACAACATCACCGTATTTCCCCAGTTTTTTAGCTAAAAGGCCTGTCCCGCAGCCCGCATCAAGGATTTTAAGCTTGCTCTCACCCCGGAGGAGTCCCTGCGGGCCACCATCCGGGGTGTATCTTCTGAGCAAAGAAAGCACTATCTCATGGTTTGCAGAATAATAAAAATGTGAAGCTTCCTGTGTGTAGATGTTTTGGTATTCTGAAATATGCATATGGAATCGTCATTGCGAGATCCCGCACCGAATGGTGCGCGGACGAAGCAATCTAATATAGAGATTGCCACGTCGCTCGAAGACTCACTCCTCGCAATGACAGTAGGATGATTTTATCTCTTTCTCGAGTTATCCACAACCCCAATTTTAGTGTTGAAAACTTAAAATGTACTCATTATTTAGCTTGTCTTAACAGCCTAAATTATAGTATATATCCCTTTATAATAACTCTAGGACATAGCTAAATTCCTGTAAATTTTGCTATGGGGTGTAAATATCTTGACAAATAGTTTTTTCTATGATACTCTCAAAATTAAGTTTGTTAAAACTTTAATCCTATGTTGAATCTAAGCTTTAAAAAAGAAGTAAAGGTTAAAAGACAAAGAAGAGACCAAAGTAGGGTTAATTTGGATGTTAAAAAGGTATTAGGGTCAGCTGATCAGAAACTAATAGTGATGGTCAGAAGCTGAAAGTCCTGAGCAAAAGCGAAGGATCTAGTCACAAAAAAAAGAGCATTACTACCGCAGACGGACTCGAATAGCAATGCCCTTTTTAAATTTATTACGAAGATAACTTCAAGAGCAGATAGAAGTTATCCTCTATAACTAGAATTACAAATTCTGGAGTTTATGTCAAGGGGTCATTTTGAAGCTGAAATTATAGTAATTTTAGCAATTGAGTAAAAAAGTGAACCCCCTTATAAATAGATGCTGATTTGTATTGGGGATTGAACAATACGCCCAATTGACAATAAGCTGGATTTTGATTTGTATTGGGGATTGATCTAGGGCAGGGATCAGTCTCCAATATAGGTCAAAATAATTGTCAATTGCAGGGCAGGGACTACTCTCCAATCAAGATTACTACCTTTTTTGTTATAGTTTCAATATCTTGCCTCTCCAAATTAAAAGATTTATCATTGATTTATGTTGACTAAGGAAGAATTAAAGTCTTTCAGAACCATAATTTCCCAGGAAATAAAAAGTCTAAGATTAGAAATCACATCTGAGATGAAGTTATCAAGGATGGAGATACAAAATGATCTTAGAGATTTGGAGCATGAAGTTAGGTCCACAAATGCTGATTTGCAGGAGAATTATCAAAAATTAGAAAAAAGACTTAAGAAAATAGAAAGAAATATTGAGTTAATTAAGAAAAGTCAAAACGAAGTAATTGATTTTTTTGACAAAGAGGGGAATATGATACGCAAAAGATTAGATAGGGTAGAAGAAACTCTAGAACTTCCACCACTACCTGCAAAATAGTATTTCGCAAAGTTCTCCACATAAACTATTAGTTATCCACATACTTTCTATTTTAATAACCCATAATTAAATTTTCTATGAGAAATTACCAAGATTAGAAGACTTATAGACATAAATTGCATTTATCCATAAACTTAAGAAATGTTACAAATGAGGCTAAAATAGATAAATTAAAAGAAAGTCACATAGTAATACTTGACATATAGAATAACTTATAGTATACTTTGCAATCAGAAAAATTAAATTATGAAAAACGCCCAGGCAGCACTTAAAAATTTACTTTTAACAGTTTCCTTACTTACAGTTTTTGTTGGTCTATCTTCTTTTGCAATCACTTCATTAACAAACACAGATCCAGCCTCAGCTATTGCTACTTATAAAGACAATGGTGATGGTGGTTTTAACTTAAGCAATGGTGTAAGAATGCATTGGTCTGGTTCTAATGAAACTCTTTCTCAGGATGGTAGTTATTCTGCAACATATAGATTTGGCAGCCCAGATCATGTTGATGTTTCTACTGACATAAGAACTGAAGCTCACACTTGTGATAAAGGTAATGGAGCTCCATTCTGTGTTGAAGGAAATCCTGATAGAGGTACCCTGCATCTTAATTTAAACTCTACAAACGGTTGGGAACAGGACGTAACAGTATCTACAAAACAAGATAATAGTGTTCCTTGCGGATCTTTCCAGACTGACCTTTATAGCGATACTGGTGAATTAGTTGCATGGACTATTTATTCTACAAATAGAGAGATGTCATCTTGTCTTTCAACACCTACACCAACTCCAGTGCCAACACCTACACCTAGCCCTACACCTTCAGCAACCCCAACTCCAACACCTACACCTAGCCCTACACCTTCAGCAACCCCAACTCCAACACCTACACCTAGTGTTTCACCATCAGCTACACCAGCTCCTACAGCTACACCAGTACCTGGACAGCAGCAGCATCAGGAACAGACTCAAAACAACAATCAAACAGTTAACGTTGAAAACAACATAAATAATACAGGTGGATCAAATACCATAGTTGAAAAAGTTGTGAAAGTTCAAGGTGCATCTACAGTTGTTGAAAAAGTTGAAGAAAAAGGTGGAACACCAGAAGTTGTATCTAAAGCTCCAGTAGAAACTAAAGAATTACCTAAAACAGGTCTGCCTTTAGCTGCAGCTGGATTAGCAGGATTATTGCCTGTAGGTTTAAGGCTTAGAAAATTTGGTCAAAATGACGAAAAAGTAAGCGCAAACTCACTCTGGACTGAGAGAGAATTAAGTAAGTAAAAGAGTCGAACGAGTCGAAAGATTCGAATGAGTCGAAGGTTAATACATCCGACTCCTACGACTCCTCAGTCACTTCCGACTCTTTTCTTACACATTTCTGATTGCATTTAAAATTAACTCATAGTACACTCAGCAAGATGTTCAAACTATCCCAGGGCTTAACCTTAATACTATTTGCTTTTATCTTTATTCCAGCAGTATTTGCAGCCCCGGAAGATATTCAATGCCCAATAAATACAATTAGAAAAATAGAAGGTTCATCAGTTGTTTGTGTTTCCCAAAACCAGTCACAGTCACAATCTCAAACCCAGGATAATAACCAATCAGTGAATGTTTCAAATACAAACAACAATAGCATTTCAAATTCCGGATCTGCTTTAGCAGCTGCAACCTCTGCTCCAACATCTACTCCAACAAGTACACCCACTTCTCAGCCTCAGGCTACCCAAAAAGGCTCCACACCTCAGGTAATTGCCCAAACTCCAACCCAAACAAAAGAACTGCCAAAAACAGGTTTGCCTCTAGCTGGCTGGGCACTGGCTTCACTCCTGCCAGTAGGCTTTAAACTTAAAAACCTGGGTCACTCAAAAGACATTGAGTCTGCCAACACTCTATGGGAGGAAAAGCAGTTTAGAAAGTAGCTTACCGTCTACGGTCTACAGACTACCGCCAGAAAAAAGCGGAAGTCGGTAGTCTGTTAGCTGATACTTGACACAGGCACGGGGATGTGGTTAAATGAAGGGGAATTAAGACCTCAGAGGATCCTTAAATTAATTTTCAATTACAAATTAAAAATTTTCATTCAATTTTAAATGTTTAAATTTTAAAAATTAAATATTGATTTCAAATTAAAAATTTCAAATTCCCTACATGGCTAACACACGTTCTTTTAAACCTAAAACCCAAGCTGAACCAGTTGATGTGGAAGCGCTGGTGGGAGCAACTGCAGAGTCGAACGAGTCGAAAGATTCGAATGAGTCGAAGGTTAATACATCCGACTCCTACGACTCCTCCGTCACTTCCGACTCAAGGCCTCCATACAGGTCTGACTCTTATGGTTCCCGCTATCGTCCTCAAAGGGAGTATTCCTCTGAGCATCCTATGAGGGATGTCCCAACAGAAGAAGTAGCAGGCTATTTAGACATCATGCCAGAAGGCCATGGCTTTTTAAGGCCTAAATATACTCCCTCAGACAGAGATGTCTATATCTCAGCCTCCCAAATCAGAAGGTTTAATCTAAGGGAAGGGGATTTTGTAGAAGGCGGGGCCCGCC
>Ga0209542_10003282_pt1 | contig 34813 bp, 38 predicted proteins | sample RifCSPhighO2_01_FD_184028 | JGI IMG/M metagenome (GOLD analysis project Ga0209542, IMG submission 184028) | Soil microbial communities from Rifle, Colorado - Rifle CSP2_plank highO2_0.1 (SPAdes) (version 2) | ecosystem: Environmental > Terrestrial > Deep subsurface > Rock core/Sediment ...
ACTTATTATATTTAAGACAAGAAAAATGTTTCCCAAAAACTACGAAGGAGGTCGAAATTCCACTACAGACTAAAGTCTGTTAAGAGTTTCCTTTCGACAAGAATGAAAATGGAATATACCCAACAATTCTATGTGAAGAATAACAAAGAATTATATTTATTAGATGAATTGAAAAAATGTAAGATTTGTGAGTCTATTAACAAAACCTACAAAGAAATGAGCATTTGCCCCGAATGTGGCAGAATAGTTTGTCAAAGACATGTAAAAATAGATTACTTAGATAAAAAAACACCTATATGCAATCTGCATGCTAAACCCTTAAAACTTTGGATACAAACCAAATATTTTGCTAAAAAAGAAAACTTAAGTAAATATAATAATTGGTGGAAATCTCAAAATTTCTTAAAACGCGTATATGAAGATAAAATTATATTTGGATTAATGTTATTAGTCTTAGTTTTTTAATTTTTAGTTTATTCTATTTATTTTAAAGAGGTGACTACTTTTCTCTCTTTTTGTGGTCACCCAATTCTTTTTCTAACTGCTTGTATTGATTAATATAAAATTGAATAGTGGGTTTTAAATCTTTATTTAATTCATAAGCTCGGAGTGATTCGTAATATTCTTTTCTATTTTTGAAGGTTATATTAATTGGAGGTAAATTATGTTTAATTAAAATATTATTTAATAATATTCTTCCCACCCGACCATTACCATCTGCAAAAGGATGTATGTTTTCAAATTGGTTGTGAACAACTGCTCCAAGAACCAAAGCAGGATATTTACTTTTATTTAATTCATACCAATTAACTAAACTCTTAAGCAAATTTGTTATTCTTGCTTGTGGCGCACCTTCATGAATAATATTTCTATTGGCATCTAAGACAACAACTTCTTCTCCTTTTTTTCTTAGTTTTCCTGAAAAAGGTTTTGAATTCTTAAACACAATTTTATGAATTTTCTTAATTAAAAAAAGGGAAATGTGTTCTTTAGTTCCACGGATGAATCTTATAGCTTCTTCTACACCATAGGCTTCAGCAATATCCTCTTTAGATTTATCAGGCCATTTGTCTTCTTCTAATAAATTCTTTACTTCTTTTTGATTTAATTTACTGCCTTCTATAGCATTAGTATTATAAGTAAATAATTCCGAGAAGTTTTTCCAGTCTTGCTCAGATAAATGAGATATCTTTAAGGGGATTTGTTTTTCTAATGATTTTATTAAGAGAATTTCTTCCTTAGAGAGCTCAAACTGTAATGGGTCTTTAATAATATTATATTTATGGATTTCTTCTAAAATTAGTTTTTCTGCTATTTGTACTCTTTCTTTGAGTTTCTCTTTAGTTAAATCATGGCCAAGATATTTTCTGAGCTTATAGGTTTTAAGACCCTCTCTATACGAATAAGATAAGTAATACTTAATCTTCTTTCCAAATTTCCTCTTTTCTATGTTCATAAGAATATAATGGGTGACTACATATTTAAATGTTTCTATTTTTGGGACTACAAAATTATCTTTTCTTTTCATTGCGCATTTTTGTATACATTGCGCTTTCTAAATCTTCAAAAAAGCCATTTAGGGTTATAACTAAAAGATGTTTTCTTATCTTATTTGGGATCTTTTTCCAGTGAATAAAATCACACATTTCATTGACTATTGGCAATTTTTCCACCATTTTTTCTTTTTCTAATAAATCGGCTTCTAACCAATCTTTCCACCATTTTATTTCATATTCTTCTTCATTTTTTCTTTTTTTCATAATATTAAAAAGGGTTTATTTTTTATAAATTTTTGCCTTAATTGTAAAATAGAAATCTTCATCTTGTGATTCTGTAGTACACTTTATGTTAACCTTTGGTTAACAACTGTTTACTGCGTAAACATTTGGTTTATTTTTAATAAACTGCTGTTCATTTATGAACATTTAGTCAATCAATTATATTAATATGCGTTGCTTTCTAGTAAGAAGTATATGTAGCTGCTGAAAGGCAATTGGAAGATATTTTATAATTTAATTCTCTTTTTATGCTTGATTAAAGCAGCTTTATTTTTCTCTAAGAACGCGTTAAACATTTTTCTAAAATCTTTATTTTTAAAATGAGAGATTAAAAATAATCTCTTTTCAAAGAAATTTACTTGTTTGAGTCTTTTAATATAATTTAAAGAATTCTGTCTAAATATTTCGTAATTTAATTTTAATTGAATTAAATTCTTTTGATTAAATAAATTAACTTGTTTTTTAATTCTTTGAGCTATACCTAATGAGTTAAAGAAATCTATAGTTATAGTAACATAAAAAAGTTCTAATAAAATAAATATACTCCAAGAATTAGAACTAAAATTTATAAGTAAATTAAGAGGTCTTAATAAAAATCGATAAAGTAAACTAATCAATAAAATCCAATAAATACTGTATTTTAAACAAATTATTCCTTTAAAGTTTAAAAATTCGTTTGAATAATCCCATAATCTTAAATTATAAAAATTAATGAAAAATAAGCCAGTAAATAATTCTATTAAAGTAACTAAAAATCCACCAAATAAAATTTTTAAAAAAATATTAATATTTAATGAAAAAAGAATATAAAGCAAAACTATTCCAAACCCGTAAATCGGTAGGTAAGGTCCAAACAAGAAACCTCTATTAATTAATTTCTTTTTAGTAACTAAAGCATATAAAACTTCTAAAATCCATCCGAGAAGGCTAGCCACGCAAAAGATTAAAAGAAATGGATATATTGCCGTCATAAATAGATAGTTTATAAACTTCTTTTTATAGTTTGTTATTTTATTCTTAATAAACTAATTAGAATTAAGCTTAATGTAAAAAAGAATTAATCTGTTTTAAATTGATAAATCGTTGCACCTGCAAACTCTGCAATGGAATAAATTCCGTAAAAAAGATATTGTTTATTTGCCAAGAGTATTGAATTTATTTGGGATCCATATAAAAATCTCCCATAAGGTGTTAGTTTGATGGTTGGCTCTTTTTTTTCAAAATCAGCACCAAACTTAAGTTTGCCTGTTAATTCTGCTTGATTAGCTATTTTTTCTAATTCAGATGTGGCAGTAATAATTCCATCATTTTTAATTAAATTTTGAAATAAATTAAATTCTTCTAATCCTAAAAGAACATTTTTTTGAGGATAAGCGGTAGAACAAACTATATGCCGCGTAATTGCTTTTAAAGGTCTCATGATACAATCCAAAATATAAGGTTTTATAAATCTATTGTGAGATTTTAGGCAAGAAGGCATAAAAATGACAGTTAAAAAAGGAGATAAAGTAAAAGTAGAATATGAAGGAAGTTTTGATAATGAAGAAATTTTTGATAGTTCAAAGGGAACTCCCCTAGAATTTGAAGTTGGCACAAAACAAGTTATCAAAGGATTTGATGATGCAGTTTTAGGAATGAAAATCGAACAAGAAAAGACAATTAAGATTTTACCTCATGAAGGTTATGGAGAGAGAGTAGAAGATTTGAAAAAGACTATCCCAAGAGATCAATTCCCAAAAAATCAAAAAATAGAAGAAGGAATGATGTTAGGAATTAGATTGCCAGATGGAAGACAAATTCCTGCAATTATCACACACGTTTGTGATAAAGATATTATAATTGATATGAATCATCCAATGGCTGGAAAAGTATTAAATTTTAAAATAAAGCTTGTAGAAATAGTTGCAAGCTAATTTATTTTTTTAAAACAATAAAGTTTAAAAAGAAAAAGTTTCTATAAAATCAAGTGAAAATTCCACTTAAACTCCCAGTTAAATTACCTGTACAAATTATAAGTTATGAATCTCTAGTAAAATACCAATTATTTATTTTAATGGGTTTTATTATGGCTGTTGGTTCTGCTTTAAATGCTTTAGAAATAATAAAAATTTCTTCTGATTGGTTTTGGTGTTTAGCAGGATTAGCAATAGTAATTGAAGGTTTAACTTCTCTGATTAAGCAGAAAAAATTTGATAAAAAGTATAAAATTGTAGAAAAAGAAGAAGTTAAATAGGCTTTCATTCCAGATTTACTTTTTTTCCGTTTAATCTTACTATTTTTCCTGGTGCTCCAACAACTGTGCAATTAGCAGGAACATTTTTGTTTATAATTACAGGCTCTGCGCCAATTTTTACATTATTTCCAATTGTAATTGGTCCAAGAATTGTTGCTGCAGTTCCAATTGTGATATTATTACCCACTGTCGGATGTCTTTTTCCTATGTGCTTTCCAGTTCCACCAAGAGTAACATTATGAAATAAAATGCAATTATTTCCTAGACTTGCAGTTTCACCAATAACTACGCCAAGACCATGATCTATAAAAAATCCTTTTTCTATTTTTGCACTCGGATGAATTTCTATGCCCTTTAAAAATCTTGAGATTTGTGAAATTAATCTTGGATAAAAGGGATTTTTATTTGATATAAAGGATGTGCAAAATATCTATGTAAAACAATTGCATGCAAACAAGGATAGAGTATAAATTCTATATTTTTACAAGCTGGATCATTTTTATATATTAATTTAATATCTTCGAACATTTTTTAATTTTCAAAAGTATAAATATTTAAAGGTTTAGATTAACCTATTTAAATATGAATAAAAAGCCTGAATTGATGGCTCCTGCAGGAGATTGGATAATGTTAAAGGTAGCAATAAATGCAGGTGCAAATGCTATTTATTTTGGATTAAAAGAATTAAATATGAGAGCTGAAGCTGAGAATTTTAAAATTTCTGAGTTAGATCAGATTGTGGGGGAGTGTCATAAAAATAAAGTTAAAGCTTATTTAACATTAAATACAATTATTTATGAAACTGAAATAGTAAAAGTAAAAGAAATTTTAATAAAAGCAAAAAAAGCAAAGATAGATGCTATAATTGCTTGGGACTTTGCAATAATTAAAGAGGCAAAAAAATTGAAATTAAATGTGTTTTTATCTACACAGGCCTCAGTTGCAAATTCAGAAGCTGTTGAAGAGTATAAAAAGTTAGGAATAAAGAGAATTGTTTTGGCAAGAGAATGTAGTTTGGATCAAATTAAAAAAATAAAATCTAAAACCAAATTGCAAGTTGAAGTTTTTATTCATGGTGCGATGTGTGTTTCTCTAAGTGGAAGATGTTTTATGAGTCATCATTTGTTTGGAAAAAGCGCCAATAGAGGAGAATGTTTACAACCTTGTAGAAGACAATATTTAATAAAAGATGCTGAAGAACCAAACGAATTAATTTTAGGAAAAGATTATGTTATGTCTCCTAAAGATTTGTGTACTATTAATTTTATTGATAAAATAATTGAAACTAAAGCTGATGCTTTTAAAATTGAAGGTAGAAAAAGAAGTGCAGAGTATGTTTATACTGTTGTTTCTGCTTATCGAAAAGCAATAGATTTATATTTCAAGAAAAAATTAAACTTAAAAATCAAAGATGACTTATCTTCTGAATTAGAAAAAGTTTATAATCGTGGATTTTCAAGTGGATTTTATTTTAGAAAGCCTTCTGGAAATGATTTTATTGATGTTCATGGTTCAAAAGCAACTGAAAGAAAAGTTTATGTTGGAAAAGTTTTGAATTTTTATAATAAAATAAAAGTTGCTGCAATTAAAATCTATGCTGCTGAATTAAAATTAGGAGATGAAATTTTAGTTCAAGGAAAAACTACTGGCGTGATAAAACAAGAATTAAAAAGTATGGAAGTAGAAAATAAAAAAATAAAATCTGCAAAAAAAGGAAAGATAGTTGCAATAAAGCTCGATAAAATTGCAAGAATAAATGATTCAGTTTATAAAATTAAAAAAGTTAAATAATCCTGCCAGAGTCACATAACCAGGTAGTGTGTCGGTCTCGAAAACCGATGTCCTTCGGGACTTGTAGGTTCAAATCCTGCCTCTGGCGTCAATTATCTGATAAATAAATTATAAGTGGGATTTCTTTTTAGTTTTGTTTTTGTTATGCTCTCAAAATTACTTAAAAAGTGTTTGCATTTTGATGCTTTGCTAAAATTGTAAGAGTTAGAGGGATTATGAGCCAAATCTGAAAGTGAAACTATTTTGATTTTTGTATTTTGAATTGTACTTTCTTTAACTATTTCAAAATTATAATTATTTGGAACTGTTTTTAATAATTCTACTAATTCCTGAGTAGAATAAGATTTAATTTTAGTTTTAGGACTTTTAACTCTTTCAAGAATCAAATCTAAATTTGTTCTTTCTATATCTATTCCAATTTTACTCCAATCAAAATGTTTTCCAGGATCAGTATGATTTCCTAATTGATGATGATATTTGCTATCTGGATCTCCTGTGTAAGAAGCCATGCCATGCCCAATTACTAAATAATCTGGAAATTTATATCTTTCTTGAAGTTGTTCTTTTAATCTTTCTAAGGTTTTATATTGGGCATTAGTTGGATTAGATTTACAATTTCCACTTAATTCTGCGCCAATAAAAGTCATATTTAAAGAAAATTCATTTTTTAATCTTTCATCAAGAGTTCCTAAACATCTTTCTTCAAATCCGTTAAACATACTAAATCCTGCATGGTTTGATTTGTATTTTGGTGGAATTATAATTCTTAAATCACCATTGTTCATAATTAAATAGTTTGCACTTTGATCTCTAATTAAAACTTTTAAACTTAAGGTGTCATTTAGTTCTGTTCTGTGAACCACCATACCAAATCTATTTTTTGCAGATACAGAATTATCACTATAATATATACCTAAATTGTAAAAGATATAGTCCGGTCTTAAATATTTATGTTTAAAATTGTAAGAAGGTTTGATTAAATTTTTTGAGACAATTTTTGATTTAGCTAGGCTATCCCTATAAGGAAATATACTAAGAAATCCAGTTAATAATAATGAAATTAGTTTTTTGTTCATTTTTCGGGTTGTAAGCCATAATAAATAATAAGCTGAAAGATTTAAGAAAGTTTTGAAGAGTCTAAAAAGGGTTTAGAGAGGTTTAATTTGATTATATTTATATAGTTTTTCGCCTTTTTAAATAAATATGTTATATATAATAGGTATTGGATTAAGTGAGAAAACTGATATCTCTATGAAAGGTTTGTGGGCAATTAGACAATGTCAGACGATATTTTTAGAGGGCTATACTTCTGCATTATCTTCATCTCTTGAAGAAATGGAAGATTTTTATGGTAAAAAGATAACTGTACTAGATAGAGAAGATGTTGAACAAGCTGGAGATGCCATTGTTGAAAAAGCATCTAAATCAGATGTTGCATTTTTAGTTGTTGGTGATGTTTTTTCAGCCACGACCCATATAGATATATGGCTAAGAGCAAAAAAAGCTAAAATTCCTGTAAGAGTTATACATGGAAGTTCAGTTATTACAGCTGTAGGAATTACAGGTTTAGAAGTTTATAACTTTGGAAAAGTTGCTTCAATTCCCTATCCAAAAGAAAATTTTAAAGTTGAAAGTTTTTATGATGTTTTGAAAATGAACAAACAAAATGGATTGCATACTTTGTTTTTATTAGATTTAGATCCTAAAAAAGACAAATTTATGACTGTTAGAGAAGCTATTAACCTTTTATTAGAAGTTGAAAAATCTAGAAATGATAAATTATTTACAGAGGAAACATTTTGTGTTGCTTGCGCAGCTTTAGGAAGCTCTGAGCCAGAAATCGAGTATGGAAAAACAAGATATTTACATAATCTTGAGAAGGAACCAAGATGTTTAATTGTTCCTGGAAACTTACATTTTATGGAAGAAGAAGCTTTAAATTATTGGAAAGTGAAACATGAGTGATTTTAATTCTAAAGAGATTGAAAAATATATTCATAATAGTAAATTAAGAATAAGAGTAAAACTAGGAACACAGAAAACTGAAATTGTGGGTTGGGATGATAAACTGAAAGTTTTAAAAGTCCATATTCATGCTAAAGCTGAAGATAATAAAGCAAATATTGAGATTATAAAATTATTTTCTAAACTACTAAAGAAAAAAATTGCTTTAATAGGATTGAAAAGCAGAGATAAAATTATTATAATTAATTAACCAAAAGAAATTAAGGGTTTTAGACTTTCTTCAATTAAATCTCCTGTTTCTGCAGAGATTTTTAAGTTTAAAGTTTTAAAATTTGCAGTTAAATAAGTGATATTCCAAATATCTTGTTTCTTTCTATTTTGGATTATGATAATTATTTTGTAAGGCCTTTCATTTGAATAATTTTTTTCTCTTATTCTTTCAACTTTTTCTAGAATAGCTTCAAAAGAGATTTTTAAATTTTTTATGTTTACTTTGTGAACTTCTTCATCAGCTTTTACTATTTCTGTTGTTTTCTTAACATTTATTTTTTTATCTTCAAAAGTAAAACTAAACATACATCCAGAATCTTTGTCAAAAAAGTCAATTTGCCAGTCCCCATAATCTCCAGAGTCATAGTTTTGCTTTTCTAATAGAATAAAACCATCTGCGAGAATTAAGTTTTTACATGTTTTTTTGAGGTCTTTAAACTCTTTACTAGACTCTATCTTTTTAACATCTTCTTTAAACTTTTCAAGCATAGTTTAAAGGCTAGGTGTTTGGTTTAAATATTTTATGAAAAAGTTTTATAAAGGCAGGATTACTTATTTTATAATATAATTAATAGGTAAAAATGGTGCTAAATCAAGCTAATAAAGGAAGAATTGAAGATTATCTTATGCCTGCTAAAAAACTAGATTTACTTTCTGAAGAGCCTATACCCGATAGTTTAGTTGGAAGAAGAGTTCATGAATGGATTAAAAGATCTGCTGAAGATTTAAATGTACCTGGCCAAAACAATATAGAATCTTTTAATTTTATATTTAAAACTTTTCAAAGTGAAATCACTGGAAAAATATTATCTTTATACCCAGATATAATCTATGCTTTTGGAGATACAATGAGTGAAGTTGACTATGGTAGAGTTGGAAAAGAAGTACCTAATGAAATTTTATTTGCATTTAAGAATGCAGGTAAGATTGTTGAAGCTTTAAAAAACTATTATTATCGAAATGAAAACCCTAAAATTGATGTAATTACTCCTAAAAGATTTTGGCAAATTTATGGGAGATTTTTAGATACAGATTACATTAACGATACAGACATAAATAATACTGAAGAATTATCTTAAAATTATTTTCTTTCTTTTATTTCTTTAAGAATTCTTTCTATAAATAAATTAATTTTTTCTGTTTTTATTTTACCATCTAAAGTTCTTACTGCTAATTCTTTGTTTTGAATTTCTCTATCACCTATTGTAAGGATATAAGGAATATAATTTAATTGAGCGTCTCTAACTTTCTTACTCATAGATTCGTTTCTTGTGTCTATTTCTACTCTAATATCTAACTCTTTTAATTTTTGAGACAATTTTTTAACATATTCTTTTTGAGCATCTGTAATTGTAAGTAAAATAACCTGAACAGGTGAGAGCCATAAAGGGAATTGTCCGGCATAATGTTCTATTAATATTCCTATAAATCTTTCAAGTGAACCATAAATTGCTCTGTGTAACATAACTGGGCGATGTTTTTTTCCATCTTTACCTTCATAAGTTAAATCAAATCTTTCGGGCATTGCCATATCTAATTGTATTGTTCCACATTGCCAAGTTCTTGCAATTGCATCTTTAATATGGAAATCTATTTTTGGGCCGTAAAATGCACCTTGGCTTTCATTTAATTTAAAATCTAATTTAAGCTCTTTAAGAGCCTTTTTAAGTGAATCTTCTGCATAATCCCATTGTTCTTTTGTACCTATAGATTTTTCTGGTCTTGTAGAGATTTCTACAGAATAAGTAAATCCGAATTGTTTGTAAATTCTGCCAACTAATTTTATTATGTCTATAACTTCATCTTTAATTTGCTCATCAGTTATGAAAATATGTGCATCATCTTGTGTAAATCTTCTTACTCTAAATAATCCATAAGTAACACCTGACATCTCATGTCTATGAACTAAACCTAGTTCTGCAACTTTTAATGGAAACTCTTTATAAGAATGTAATTTTTCATTATATAATAACATTCCACCTGGACAGTTCATAGGTTTTACTGCAAAGTCTCTATTATCTACTTTTGTAAAATACATATTTTCTTTATAATTATCCCAGTGTCCAGATTTTAACCATAATTCTTTATCTAATATAATAGGTGTTTCAATTTCTTGATAATTCTCTTGTTGATGTAATTCTCTCCAAAATTTAATTAATTCATTTTTTATAATCATCCCATTATTGTGCCAGAAAGGCATTGCTGGAGCTTCTGAATGAAATGAAAATAAATCTAGTTTTTTTCCTAAGTGGAGGTGATTTCTTTTTTCAGCTTCTTCTAAAAGCTTTAAATAATTATTTAATTCGTCTTTAGTTTTAAATGCTAAACCATAAATTCTTTGTAATTGTTTATTATCAGAATTTCCTTTCCAATATGCACCAGAAACTTTTGTCAATTTGAATGCTTTTATTGCAGGAGTATAATTCACATGTGGACCCTTACACAAATCTATAAATTCTCCATTTTTATAAAAAGTTGGTTTATCTAATTCTTTTAATAATTCTAATTTATAAGGTTCATCTTTAAGAATCTCTTCTGCTTTTTTCTTTGTTGATTCAAATCTTTCAAATTTTTCATTTCTTTTTATGATTTCTTTCATCCTTTGTTCTATTTTTTCTAAATCTTCTGGTGTGAAAGTATGTTTTAAATCAAAATCATAATAAAAACCATTTTCAATTGCAGGACCAATTCCTAATTTAACATCTGGAAATAGTTCTTTTACTGCTTCTGCAAGTACATGGGCTGCAGAATGCCTAATAAGCTCCACTTTTGAAGATTCTGGAGCATTTTCTTCATCTTTTGCTGAACTAATTTTCATAAAAAAAGGGAGATAATAGGAGTATTTAAATCTAACTTAACTAAATCTTTGTAGGAGTAAAAAAATTAGTAAAGTTTTTATATAAGCTCAACATAAAAAAGAGTTATGAAAAAAGGTGTTTTATTAATATTCGGACTATTATTATTGATGGCTAATATAGCATTCGCGACAGTTTCTATCAACAATTTGGCAAGTACTACCTATAATTTAGGTAGGACTATTTCTGTAAATGGGTTTGTAGTTGAAAACCAGAATATAGAAGGCTTATTAAAAATGGGCATAGATTGTAATAATGGTTCCACATATTCAAATGTATTTTCAAAATATACTACACTAAAAGCAGATGAAAAAGAATTTTTCTCTGAGAAATTAAATATCCCTTCGGATGCTGAAGGAAGATGTATTATTAAAGCAAGTTTTTCATGGGATAGTGAAATAGATGAAGCTGAAAGTTCTTATTTTACAGTGTCTAACGCATTAACTATTAAAACTATATTGTCTGATTATACCCCTACACCTGGCTCAGAGATTATTGTTTCTGGTGATGTTAAACTTGCATCAGGAGAAAATCTTGAAAATGGGGTTGCATATATAATAATCGATTCTAAAATTGACAAAGCTGAGGTTGTTAGAGGTTTTTTTGAAAAGAAAATAGAATTAAATACAAATATAGAATCTGGAGCACATATTATTAAAGTTGAAGCAAGTGATGTTTTAGGTAATATAGGCAATGATGAAACTACATTTACTGTAGATGCCATACCAACTGCATTGAAAATTGTCGTTGACAAAATGAGTTATGGACCGGGAGAGACAGTTGTTGTAAATGCTGAATTAAAAGATCAAACTGGTGAATTATTGGCTGATCAAGCCTCGGTAGTTTTAAGAGATCCAAATGGGGTTGTTAAGTTAAAAAAAGTAATTAATACTGATGAAGATTTTAATATAGTCTTAGAAGGATTAGCTATTCCTGGAACCTGGATTATAGCGGGTGAATCTAAAGATTATTTATCAGAAGCCAAATTCATTGTTGAAAAATCTGAAAAAGTGGATGTTGCGGTTTCTGGAACTATAGTTACTATTCAAAATATAGGTAATGTTGAGTATAAAAAACCGGTTGAAATTAATTTAAGAAGTGATGCAAAGAATTATAGAATCATAAAAAACGTAAATCTAAAAGTAAATGAAAGTATTTTATATGACTTAAAAGAGGAATCAGTTAAATATGGGGCGTATGATATTAAAATGCCGAGTTATCCAGAAATAACAGGACAAGTAGTCTATGAAAAAGTTCCTTTATCTAAATCGCCATGGACATATGTAATTTTAGCATTAGCTTTAGTTACAATAGGAGTATTAGTATTCAAGACAAGTAATGATTCTAGAAGAAAGGAAATAACCTGGCACAGAGATAGAATGGAAGGACAAAATATTCTTAGAAAAATAAAAGATCGGGGATATGTTCCTGCACAAAATAAAGCTAAATCAGATTCAATGACACCAACCAAAGAAGATTATCAGTTTTTAGTAAATCAGGCAAACAAAACTGACTCAAATTCTGGCGGTAATGTCTTTGATGTTTTTAAATAATTTTTTCTTTTTACTATGGTTAAATGCTCTGTATGTGGAAAAGAAATAGAAGAAGAGGACAAAGCAATACTTGACGTGCCCTTTGCAGGAGAAATATTAAATTTTTGTAGTTTGAAATGTATGAACGGAGATTCCAAAGATGAGTGAACTTCAAGATATGTTTGTTTATTTTGGACAATTGAAAGATCGTGTAAGAAGAGTTATAGATCCTAGTACTGCGCAAATCTATGACAATGGTTTAAAAGCAAATGTAGATTATGTTAGAAAAGCTAGTGTTAATATTATTGAATTAAGGAAGTTTCTAAATGAGAATGCTACTAAGTATGAAATTGATTTTAAAGAGGCAATAAGACTTATCGAAGAAATTTATAGAGACATAAATGCTTTGATGGATAATAATTTTGTTAATTATAAAGTTAATGCCTGGGGCAGTAAAACGGTTACTAAACAAATTAATGAAAAGATGTATGAAGTTGATCTAAAATTAAATAGAGAATATATAGAACATACTAAGAAAAAAAACGATGAAGCTAAAAAAGCTCATGAAGATCAACCTTTTGGTTTAAGAAGAAAAACCGAATCTGCTAGTTCTGTTGGTTTGATTTAATTTCTTTTACAAACATAATATCAATGCCTATATCTTTTTGTTTGTAGTCTTTAAGAATTTTTGAAACCTTATTTAATTTCTTTGATTTCTTTAAACAAGTAATTATAATTAGTTTTTGTGCAACTCTTTCTATTTCTTTTATTGCCTTTTTTATATCTTTAAAATTTTGAATTGCTGTAACTGAAATTACTGTATAAAAAGATTTATTTTTAAAAGGTAAAGATTCTGCCTCTCTGACTAAAAATTTGATTTTTGGGTAAGAAGATTTTGCAATTTTTATTAATTCTTTGGAAGGATCAATTCCAACCGAGTTGATTGTCTTTATGGTTGAAATTCCAGTGCCACAGCCTATGTCTAAAAGAGATTTAGACTTGTTTATACGGGGAATTATAAATTTTAGCTTGTTTAGCTGTTCTTCTTTGTGAAGTTCATTATATCCTTCTGAAATTGAATTATAATAGCCCATAAGAGCTTAATTTATAAAAAGATTTATATAGTTTTTTAAATATCTTATTAAAATAACAATTAAAAGAAGTAATTAAGATGAATGATTTGACAAATCAAACAATTGCTCTAAAAACAATTCAGGCCAGTAAATTAAAGGCTCTCGATGAAAGAGATTTTTGGCTTGTTAAAACCGATTCTAATTCTTTAATCGACCCAAATAGTAAGAGGGTTATCTTTAGGCTAAAGGAAATATCTCCTGATGCAGGAAAAATTAAAAAAGGAATTGATAATGAAATAGACTGGATAAATAAAAACTTCTGCGGTATAAATGGTAAGGATATTGCGCTATCATTAGAAAATATTCCAGAAATGATTTATAACGATTTAATTTATGCGTCTAATGCAAAACTCGTTAGACAAAATATTTATTTCTTTTTAACAGGATTAAGAAATTTAAAAAGCAGACAAGAGTTTCAACCTAGAAAATTTTCTATAATTAACCCCAGAAAAGATTTTTTCTTATACTCATGGTACAAAAGTCATGATGTATTGAAGGATGAATATTATAAAATTTTTGAAAATCATTCAGATTATAGAATGAGATATGTAAAAGAAAGAAAGGATTTAGATGAAATACTAAATAAAATAAATTCTAAAGAAATGCACAAAGATATAGAAAACGCTTTGGTGGTGCTTATTAAGGGTTGGGATGGAGCTATAAAAGACAGAAATTTGAAAATGATTATTCCCAATCTTAAAGAATATGATCAAGATATATATAGCCAAGATGAAATGAAAGAGATATATAAAAAAGAAAGATTTGAAAATTTGTATAAACAATTTGCAAGATTTATTGGAGAGATTAGAAGTAAGAATGGTAATTTTACAAATAATACAGATTTATATTCACTTTCTTTAATTTATTTAGAACTAGTTGCTAAGAAGATTGGATCTGCCAAAGCAATTTTAGAAAGATATAATAAAGGAATAGATTCTAAGCTAAATACTGAACAAATTATTCTTAGAAATGAAATAGCGCCAGACAAAATAATAGAAACGATGCATAAAATTAGAGAAGCCCAAGTAAAGAAGGCGCTTAATGATTATGGTTACATAGCATATCTTCAGGCAAAAGAGATTTTAGGAAAATTAGAAGACCCTTATTCTATTATTTGTGATAGATAATCTAAATTTATTAGTGTATCTTAACAAGGCTAACCGTAACATTTAAATATTAACTATAGTTTAATAAAATTAAACTGAATTTACTTGGGTAAATTATAGTTTAATAAAATTAAATATTCAAAGGAGTGTAAAATGACATTAAAACAATTTCTAACGCCTCAAGAAATAGAAGTATGGTATATATTGCCTGCATTAAGAAGAGCCATTGCATTAGAACTACAACATAAAGGTTTAAGGCAGAATAAAATTGCAGAGTTATTGGGAATAACAGAAGCGGCAGTATCTCAATATCTAAGTGGAAAACGTGGAACTGAGTTAAAATTTGAGATGGATGTTGCACAAAAAATAGAACAGTCTGCTGAAAAAATAAAAAATAATGGTGACTTGCTTGAAGAGATTGAAAGTTTATGTAAATTAATAAGAAATAAGATGATAACCTGCAAAATTCACAAAAAATATGGTGTGGCTAAAAAAACTTGCGAGGTTTGTTTTAAATGAAAAAATTAATTTATCTGGATAATTCGGCAACAACACCTCTCGATAAAGAAGTGTTTAAAGCGATGAAACCTTACTTCTCAAATAAATTTGGAAATGCATCTACTTTATATGGGTTAGGTTTAGAATCTAGAATGGCTATTGAAAAGGCAAGAGAGCAGATTGCAAAAGCTATAAATGCTGAGCCTGAAGAAATTTATTTTACATCTGGAGGAACTGAATCAAATAATTTAATTATAAAGAACTTTGATTCTGTTTTAACCAGTACTATTGAGCATCCGGCTGTATTAAATACTTGTAGATTGAGGAAGAATTGTGAAATTGTTAGTGTCGATAAAAAAGGCTATGTTAATTTAGAAGAATTAAAACAAAAATTAAATTCTAAAAAAATAAATTTAGTAACAATTATGCATTCAAATAATGAAATTGGGGCAATCCAACAAATAGAAAAAATACATAAATTATGTCAAGAAAAAAATATTCCATTACATACAGATGCAGTGCAAAGTTTTGGAAAAGTTGAGCTAGATACAAAGAATTTTGAAATGTTAAGTTTAAGTGCGCATAAGATTTATGGTCCAAAAGGCGTTGGAGCAGTTTATATTAATAAAAAAGTTAAAATTAAACCTCTTTTAATTGGTGGTGGACAAGAATCTGGATTAAGATCTGGAACTGAAAATGTTCCTGGAATTGCTGGTTTAGGGAAAGCAACTGAGATGGCTATTAAAAATATGGAAAAAGACAATTTAAGAATATCTAAACTAAGGGATTATCTTAAAAATAGGGTTTTAAAAGAAATTAAAGATTCTTGGGTAAATGGAGGGAATAATAGACTTTCGGGAAATATTCATTTTGGATTTAAGGGTATAGAAGGTGAAGCATTGATTCTAATGTTAGATGAATACGGAATTTGCGCAAGTACTGGAAGTGCTTGCTCTTCAAAGTCTCTAAAGTCTAGTCATGTCTTAAGTGCTATTGGACTAAAACCAGAAGATTCGCATGGTAGTTTAAGAATTACAATTGGAAAACAAAATACTAAACAAGAAATTGATTATGTTTGTGAGGTTTTACCAAAAATTGTTAAAAAATTAAGAGAGATAAGTTCAGAATATAAAGGGTGAAAATATGATATTATCTAAAGAAAAAATATTGGAAGAGATTAAAAATAAAAAAATTGTAATAACTAAAACTGAAATAGATGATACAACAATAAAACTTCATTTAGGTAATGAGTTTAGAATATTCAAAGAAGGAATTAAACAAATAGTGTTAACTGAAAATCAAGATTGTAAGAAATTTACTAAAGTTGTAAAGAAAAAAGAATATCTTTTGCAACCAGGTGAATTTATTTTAGGTGTAACAAAAGAAACAATAAAACTTCCAAATAATGTTGCGGGTTTATTAACAGGAAGAAGTAGGTTTGCTAGATTGGGTTTAAGTGTGCATTCTACTTCAAATTATGTTCATCCAGGAGTTAATAATAAACAGGTTTTAGAAATTAAAAATAATTTAAATAGGCCTATAGTCTTAAAGGAAGGAATGGGTATCTGTCAATTAATTTTATTTGGAGTTGAGGGAAAAGCAGGTTATAAAGGTAAATTCTGGAGGCAAAGTCATGTCTGATTCAAATATTTATAGTAAAAGAGTAATGGAATATTTTAAACATCCAAAATTTGTAGGTGAAATCAAGAATCCAGATGGACATGGAAAGAAAGGAAATGTTAGTTGCGGTGATGTAATGGAAGTTTTTATTAAAGTTGAAAAAAATAAAATTAAAGATATTAAATTTAAAACTTATGGTTGTGTTGCGGCAATTTCTTCTTCTGAAGCTTTGTGTAGGCTGGCTAAGGGCAAAACTTTAGAACAAGCCGAAAAAATAAATGACAAGGATATCGCGGAGCATCTTGGTAAATTACCTGCAATAAAGCATCATTGTTCTATATTGGGTTCTGAAACTTTGGAGGAAGCAATTAAAGATTATAGAAAAAAGCATAAAAAATGAGTTATTTCTTTCTCTGGATGTTATTTATAAGATTACAACACTGACAAATTTCTCCAGAACAAGGCTCTTTACATTTCTTACAAGATTTAGTATCTGGCAGAGAAGAATATTTCTTTTTTAACAAAGGTAAAATTTCTATAAAGGATTTTATTATTGAATTTTTTATTCCAGGATGATTTTGTTCAAAAGAATTTAACATATTTCTTACATCTCCTCTATAAGACTTATAAGTATAGGGACAGGAGTTATAATTTGAAGTAAATTTGTGAAGATAAGCATATGCAGTGGTTTCTTTTTCTGTTAAAAAGTAAAAGGGCTTAATTCTGCGTATAAATAAAGGATTGTCTTTTATACCTGTTATAGGTCCTAATCTTGCATTTACTTCTGGATTGTTTCTGAATTGATTCATAACTATAGCTTGAGATTCATCATCTAAGTTATGCCCTGTTGCAATTTTAGTTGTTTTTAACTTTCTTGCATATTTATTTAATAGATATCTTCTGAGAACGCCACAAACAGAACAGGGTTTTTCTTTCGAAAGTTCGAGTAATTGATCCAAAGTATAGCCGAACTCTTTTTTATATGAAAGGATGTTCAGCTTCAGATTTAATTGTTTACATAATTTTTTAGCATCTTTTATTGTTTTATCCCTATAATCTTTTATTCCCTCATCGATTAAAATAGGAATTAATTTAATATTTTTATTTTTAGAAGTAATTTTATTTAAAATATACAATAAACTTAATGAATCTTTTCCTCCCGATACTGCAACCGCAATATTATCATTTTTATCTACTAAATTAAATTGTCTAATTGTTTTAAAAACATTCTTTTCAAAATATTTATTAAAACAAGAGATTTGTTTTACAACTTTTACAAGTCATTTTATCCTCCAGAAACCACTTCTAAAATTTTTAATTTATCTTTGTTTTTTAATCTTACAATTTCTGGTGTAAGTTGGTTATTTCTTGTTACTAAGACTATTGTGGGATTTAGATTTAATTCTATTAAAAGGTCTTTTACAGTTGAATTTTCTTTTAATTCTAATTTTTTTGAATTTTGATTACTTTTTTCTTTTTCAAATTCTATGAAGACTTGCATTTTTAACTGCCTCTTTAACAAGTTTTTCAACATCTAATTTTTCTTCTTCTTGTAAAATAATATTTAATTTCGATTTTGTAATGGGACATTGTGGAACTGCACCACAACAACTGTTTTGTGTTATTGAAATTTCAAAAGTTCCTATTTTCTTTGCAATGTTTATTACTTCTTGTTTATCTCTACATAATAAAGGTCTTAAGATTATTAACTTAATTGATTTATCAGTGTTAACCATATTCTCTAAAACTTGACTTGCTACTTGTCCTAAATTTTCTCCTGTTGCAAGATAGTCTGCTTTTTCTTTTTCTGCTAATTTTTCTGCAATTTTAAACATAAATCTTCTACATAAAACGCATCTGTATCTTGGATTACATTTTTTGATTATTTCAATTTGTAGGTTTCCATATGGAACAAGATAATAATTTTTAAAATTGAGTTTTTTGCATAATTTATCTATTTTGAGCTCTTTAGTTTGTCTCAAAGGATAATGATCAAAATGAACTGGAATTAGGTCTGTGCCCTGTTCTTTGAGCAAATAACCTGCTACAGGGCTATCTATACCTGACGACAGCAATAGTAAGGCTTTATTTCTTTTAAATTTTGCATTCATAAGGGGTATTTAAATCAAAGAGCTTTTAAAGGTTTTCTAAGAATTATTAAATTTTCACTAATTCAGCTATGACTTCTGAATGAAAGGTTTGTGGAAAAAAGTCGAACAAAGCTACACTTTTAATCTTGTATTTTCTGAATCTGGGAATATCTTTACCTAATTGCTGCGGGTTGCAAGAAATATAAATTATAACTTCAGGTAAAAGTTGATTTAAATGGTTTATTGTTTTTTGGTGCATTCCACTTCTTGGTGGGTCTAAAATAACAAACAAAGGTTTTATTTTTTCTAGGTTTAGTTTATTTATTTTTGCTGCATCAAGAGTAATTGCTTTTATATTTTTACAATTATTGTTTTTTGTATTTAATTCTGCAGATTCTGTACACTCAGTATTATTTTCAACTGTAAAAACTTGTTTAAATAAGTTTGAATTTATAATTCCAAATGTTCCTACTCCACCATATAAATCTAAAAGGTGGGCTTCTTGAGTTGGATACTGCTTTAACAAAGAATTACAATAAGAATGCATTTCTTCAAGTAATTTGGAGTTGTTTTGAAAAAAACCTTGTGAGGAATAAACAAAATTCTTATTTAAGATATTTTCTTTTAAAAATTTTGAACCCTTGATTACTAAAATTTCTTTAGATATACTTAATTCTGAATTTGAAGGTGTATAAGCAACTAAAACCTTTTTTGCAGTTGTATTTTTTGAAAAGTGTTTTATTTTTTTTATGGCTTGTTCAATTCTAAATGAATCTGAATTTAAAACGAATGAAATTGATGAATCTGATTTTGGAGTTCTTATAACTGCATATTTAAAAGTTCCTTTATAAGTTTTAAAGTCGAAATGGTCTACTTCTTTAAAAAAATCCCTTAATTCGATTAAAAGGGAGTTTATTTGTTGTTCTGCAATAATACATTGGTCTATATCTAAAATTTGGTTTGGAGTATCTTTTTCTCTAAAACCTAAACCTTTTTCATGAAAAACAAAGTCCATTCTATTTCTATAATTAAATTCGTTGGCTGAGAAGAGGTCTATTTCTGAATTTTTAATCTTTAAGAGACTAGCAAGTAAGTTCTTTTTATTTATTAACTGAGTTTTATAGGGGATATGTTGAGAAGTACAACCACCACATTTACCATAATATTTGCATATTTCAGCCATAACTTAAAATTTATGGGTTAGCTTAAAAAGATTTCCAAAAAGAAAATTTATAAACTTGGGTTATTGATTAAACCTATGGATATAGATTTAAAGATTTTATTGGATAAAGTAAGAAGGAATTATCCAAAAGAGGATTTAAGTTTAATTGAAGAAGCTTATAATTTTTCTAAAGAAAAGCACTCTGGTGAAAAGAGGGTTTCTGGAGAAGATTTTTTTATACACCCTTATAATGTAGCTTTAATCTTAGCAGATTTAGGATTAGACCCCGAGACAATTGTTGCAGGTTTATTACATGATACCTTAGAAGATACTTCAACAAAAATAGATGAAATAAAAAAGTTTGGAGAAAAAGTTTATGAACTTGTTGAAGGAGTCACTTTGCTAAAAAAAGTAAAAAATGCTTCTGCAAAAAAATTAAGTAAGCATGAATGGGCGGCTGAAAAAGTAAGAAAAGTTATTTTGTCGTCTGTAAGGGATATAAGAGTAATATTTGTTAAACTTGCAGACAAACTACATAATGCAAGAACATTAGAATACTTGGACTTAGAAAGTAGAAAGAGAATATCTCAAGAAATATTGGATGTTTACGCTCCTCTGGCTTACAAACTAGGCATAATAAATCTAAAGCATGAGCTTGAAAATTTAGCTTTTAAAAATTTATATCCCAAAGAATATTCTGAATTAGTTGGAAAAATAAGAAGAAAGGAAAATAAGAGCCAACAGGTGATTGAAAGGGCAATATTAGACATAAAAGAATTACTTAAACAGCAAAATATAGACGCTAAAGTGTATGGAAGGCAAAAAGAGGTTTATGGTGTCTATAAAAAAATACATGGAAAAATTGATGATTTAAACAAAATTTATGATTTGTTTGCAATAAGAATAATTACAAAAGATATTAAAGATACTTATAAAGCCTTAGACTTAATTACTAAAAAATGGAATGGAATTCCTGGAAGATTAAAAGATTACATTGCTCAGCCTAAAAAAAATGGTTACCAAAGCATCCATATTGGAATAAATTATTCTAGAAATCCTTTAGAAATACAAATAAGAACTGGAGAAATGCATGAAATTGCAGAACATGGCTTGGCTGCACATTGGAGTTATAAGAATGTAAAAGACTCTGAAATAGATGATAAAATAAAATGGTTAAAACAAGTATTGGATTGGCAGAGAGAATTAAAAAGTGAAAAAAAATTTACAAAGAATCTAAAAATAGAAGTATTTGAAGATTTAATATTTGTGTTTACTCCAAATGGAGATTTAATTGAACTTCCACATGACTCTACAGTTGTTGATTTTGCATATGCCATCCACAGTACAATAGGTGATAGATGTACAGGTGCAAAAATAAATGATTCTTTTTATGGAATATCACATACTCTAAGAAATGGAGATATTATTGAGATTATTACTTCTAAGAATCATAAACCTAATCGAGATTGGTTAAAATTTGTAATTACAAGTAAAGCAAGAAGTAAAATTAATAGTACAATAAGAGCGACTAGTAATATACCTACTAATGCCCAAAGAGTTAAAATTCCTGTTAAAAGAAAATTTAGTTTGTTTAATCTTAATACTAATTTTCCTGTTGCTTCAATTAAACTTGCTGTTTGCTGTGATCCTTTACCTGGAGACTTAATTGAAGGATTTCTAGCTGGAACAGGAAAGTTAACTATTCATAAAAAAGGTTGTATAAAAAGTTCAAGAAATTCTGATAAAATTAAAGTAGACTGGGCAGAGGCTATTGAAGGGATTGTTAATTTAAAAGTTTTAGCTAATGAAAGAGTAGGAATATTAACTGAATTGTTAAATGTAATTACGACTATGAAATTGAATATAGATTCTGCTAAAGCTAAAAACTCTGGAAATCAGACTGTGGCTTGCTATTTTGGTGTTTTGGTTGAAAATTTAAATAAGTTAAAGTTGCTAATTAAAAGATTGGAAAAGATAAAAAGTGTTAAAACTGTTTCAATTGAACTGAGTTAATTACCTATATATTTAGAATAAATAGATTTAGCTTCTTCTAGAGATTTGGCTTTTATTATTACCCTACCATCTTCAAAGAAAATATTGTTATTATAATTTACGTAAGAATCCATTTTTCTTGCATTTGGAAGATTTTTAGAAAGATTTGTAAGATTTAATTTTGGTCCGGTAATTTGATAAGTGCCGACACCACATAATTTTATTGCATCTGTTGCTTTTTCTCCATTAAGAAATTCGTAATTTCCTGAGCAAGCAGGACATTTTTGTAATTTTTTTGTTTTAGTTTTAGAAAGTTTGCCTTTCCATATTTCGAAATGAATTAATTCTTTTGAATAAGCTTGTTTTGTGATAATTTTTATTGTTTCTGTTACTTGTAGTGCTGAGATTGCTGCAGGTATTGTATTAATTATTCCTTCTGTGTCGCAAGTTCCCAATTGAGATGTTGGTGGTTGAAATATGCATCTAAAACAAGGTGTTTTTTTGGGAATAATATTCATGACCATACCTTCTGAACCTAAAACTGCAGAATATATCCAGGGGATATTATTTTTTAATGCAAAGTCATTAATTAGAAATCTTGTTTCCATATTATCTGTACAATCTAAGATTAAATCTGATTTTAATAAAGAACTATTCTTATGAGTTAAATCTGCAAAGTAAGATTTTATTTGTATTTTTGAGTTTATTTGTAAAAGTTTTTCTGTTAGTACTTCGGTTTTTAGTCTGCCTATATCTTGCTCGCCATAAACATTTTGTCTCTGTAAATTGGATTCTTCAATAACATCTCTATCTATTAAAGTTAATTTGTTTATTCCTGCTCTTACTAAGAAATTAGAAGTATATGAGCCTAAAGCACCTAAACCAACTATACAGACATGTGCCTTACTTAGAAAATCTTGTCCTTTTTGGCCTATTCTTTCAAATATAACTTGTTTTTCGTAACGCATAGTTTAACTGAGAAGGGGTTGATTTTTATACTTTTTGGATTAAAAAGCTTTAAATAGCTGTTTCTTATTTTCAAATCTATGGAACAAAAATGCGAGATGTGTAAGAAACCTTTAAAAGAAAAGGAAAGGCAATTATGTAAGAATTGCCGCAAAATAGTCAATAGTAAGTTTTAGCTAATTTTATAAATTTCGTGCTTTGGAAGTATTTCATCTGTTATTTTGTTTATTACTTGATCCACACTTAATTTTGTTGTATCTATGATATAATGGAAGTTTGACTTTGAATAAACATTTTCAATATCATACCATTTGTAATATCTCCTTGCATCTGATGTAGCTCTATCCTCAATTGCCATTTTCGCTTCATCTATACTTTTAAATTTTTCTTCTGATCTTCCTGCTTCAAAAACACGTTTAGCTCCTTCATTAGGATCTACATCTAAAAATATTTTGAGTGCATAAGGTATAAAAAAATAAGAAAGTCTTCCATCAACAATAAAATTATCTTCTTCTTGAGCCAACTTTTGCATATAGGCGTCTGCATCATTATCTGTATAAGCTTCATGCTCACCTATTTTATTTAATTCTGCTAAAGGAACTCCTTTTTCTTTAGCCATTTTTCTTCTTATTTCGCCTATAGAATAATGTGTGTAACTTATTTTTTCTGCTAATTTTTCTGCAAATGATCCTTTTCCTGAACCAGGTGGTCCTGAAATAGCAATAATATTTTTATGATAATAAGGTTTTAAAGTCGCGTAAATTTCTTTTAGAATTTCATCCTTACTGCGATTTCCGTCAATGAGATATACACCTGGAAATTGTTTTGCGAGGATATGGTATGTTGCTTGGACCCTACAAAGTTTTTCTTTTTCTTCAAATAACTCCATAGAAGATCTTGAAGCTTTGATTCTTTCTATACATACTTCTGGTGGGACATCAATTATAAATGTAGCGTCAGGGGTTCTAAAATAACTATTTAAACTTTTTAGCCATGAAATATCCGCATCTAAAGAACCATAAGCTATTGTTGAAAAAAAGTATCTATCTGTAATAATATTTCCTTTTTGCAAGGTTGGTAGAATTTCATCATCTAAATGATGTGATCTGTCTGCAGCAAATAATAACTGAAAACCCTTTGGATCTATTTTCCAGTTTTTTCTTAATACACCTCTAATCAATCCGCCAACAAGATTGTTTGTTGGTTCTTTTGTTTCGAAAGCTTTTCTTCCTGTTAGGTTTAATAAATCCTTTAATGCACCTACCTGTGTAGAAGAACCGGCACCATCACATCCTTCAATTGCTATAAATAAATTTCTTTTCATCTCAAAAAAACTGAGCTTATTTTATTTAAAAGGATTTACCAACTCTAATATAGATACAGAAAATGATATATTTTTTTATTACTAAAATTTACAAAAATGAGGATAGGTTTTTAAATCTATGGGGTATTTATAAACTATGAAGGAAATAAGTGAAGAAAGGCTAAAAAGGTACTTTAAAGTCACTAAAGAAGCGTTTGCTATGGCTAAAAAATCAGGAAATAGACTGCCTGAAATGGATAAGCAAAGAGCAGATTTTATAGATATGATATTTAGATATATTTCAGATGCAGAACATTTTTATAAAAAAGAAGATTATGTTAACGCTTTTGCTGCCTTAAATTATGCTCATGGTTGGTTGGATGCAGGTGCAAGATTAGGATTATTTGATGTTCATGATTCAGAATTATTCACAGTTGATTAAAATAAAAAAGTTTATAAACAAGTGTTTAAAGAAGTTTACTAAAATCTGAGAGTTGTTTTATCAAAAATTAATGAACTAAAACTATAAAATGAATAAAATATTAAAAAATGGAATGGTAGTATTGTTATCTGCTTATTTTTTAGCAGGAAATTATATGCCTAATAAAGTAAGTGAACAAAAAGTAAATAATCGTCAGGTAAAAAGTGTAGGAATGTACAACTTTTTACAGAATAGAGATCTTCACCTTATTAATGGGTTAGATGAAACTATTAATGAAGTAATGAATAAACTAGTAAAAGATTTCGGTCATGATCCTTATGAAGTACACTTACTTCTTTCTAATAAAGCTATTGATTTTGATTTGTATGCTCCTAAAAAAAGTAGATTAAAACTCTTGAAGCAAAAAAAGAAACCAAATTTTGATAATAGTTTTGGAAATTTATATCTTGAATATTATCAAGCAAAAAATCTTAAACTAGAAAATTTAAACTTAAAGAGTTTTGTCAATAAGTATAAACCTGAACTTAAAAAAGCTGAAGCGGAATTGGGTGTTGACTATAGATGTTTAGTTGGAATTGTAGGAATTGAAACAAAATATGGTAATCCAAATTATATTGGGAATCATAGGCCTGTAAATGTTTTTTTATCTTTGTATAAATTTGAACCAACTAAAAAAAACTTTGCAATCAGAGAGTTATCAGAATTACTTAAATTTGGGAAGAAAGCAGAAATACCGCCTTATAGACTAAATGATATACCTTCTTCCTATATGGGTTGTTTTGGTTTTGGACAGTATCTTCCAAGCACAGCAAATGAATATTATCCTGATGGCGATATTTGGAATATAAAGAAGACAATACATGCTTCTGCAAAATATCTTGCGGATAATGGATGGAATTCGGATTTAAATGGTGAGCCTTTACATCCCAATAATCCTAATTGGAAGGTTGTTAGAAAATATAATAGATCTGATGAATATATAAGAAATGTTGGAAATATTGCTGAATCTCTATCAGGGGAAATTTAAATGAGTGAGATAATATTTTTAGATGATATAAAAAAAGAAATTGTTAGTTCAGAGAAGTCTATATTAACTTTTGGATTTAAAAAATTTCAAGACGAGAAAAGAGGTGATTTTAATAATTTATTTTTTTATAATCACACATTTAATGATGAAGAACTTGATTATTTAGTTGAAATTGCAAAAGATGAAAAGGGGTTTAATTTGGGTCTTATGTTAAACCAACAATTTGAATCTACTTCTGATTACATAAATACAATTTCTAAGCTGTATAGATATTCTGAAGGTAAATTAAATTATTATTTAATCAGAAATCTTCAAAAAGATTCAACCCTTAGAGAAAATAAAGTTGTGAGATCTACACTCTTAGATGCTTATCACCTTTCTGGAACTCATGGTCCAATAAATATAGATAGGGCAGATTTAAAATATCTCCCAGGAGGCTCCTTAGATTTATTTAAAGAAAAAATAGATCAAATTAAAGTAAGATATGAATTTAAAAGTTTAAAACTTGTTTAAGCTACTGCTTGTGTGTATGTGGGCAGATAATGAACATTTCTATTTCCTTTTTTATTTAAATTTTCAACAGCTTGCTTTAAATGATTATCATTACTTAAAATAACCACATTAATATTTTGTCCTGCAAAATAAATTCCTTCAGCTAATATGTCTGCGTCTGTATTTGAAAGGCCATAATTTTGATCCAGTTTTTTAAGAATATAATCTTTAGTAATCGTTTCTCCGGGTCTAGCATTCTTTTGTATAGTTTTAACAGTTTTAATTATTTGATTCATTTTAGTATTATCTAGATTTTTTGGTGGCTTTCCTGTTTGAATAAATTCTTTTGCTATGAGATAATTTTCATTTTTAATAGTTCCTTCTAAAGAACTTTGGGCCCAATCTATGCAATGTTTATAATTATTGGGATCTTTTTCAATCTTATCTAAGATTATTACATTTTTTTCTAATATAGATTTGGTAGGATAATCGTGTACTTCATTTAAAACAGATTTTGTTATGTAGAAATTACCTTTACTAGTATTTAAAAGAGTTAATAATTTTTGAGTATTTTCTGAATAAGTAAAAATCGCTGAGCTATCTAAAATATAAATTATTTTTTCCCCTGCTGTTAAATTAGCCATTTCGTTAGCTAAATTAAATTCAGATTTAACTAAATCTTCAAGTGGTGCTTTTGGAGCAGTTGAAGTATAAAACAAACTAGAAAGCAAAAGAAAAGCTAGTGAAAATAAAGAGCTTGCAGTAGCAGGTATTGAAACACCTATAAAACTGCCTGTAATATTTGTTGAAGTATTCAGAAAGAAAAAAGCAGCTAAAACTAAAGAAATTTCACTAAGAAGTCTATTTAATTCCCTCTTTTCCATGGATTTAGATAAAATTAAGAAGTTTATAAATTTTGTCCATTTGTTAAGATAAATTTAAATAGAATTAGGAGTTTTTAATTGTAAAAGGGGTTTAAATGAAAATAGTAATATCTTTAGGTGGAAGCTTGATTGTTCCTAATGAAATAGATTATAATTTCTTAAAAAATTTTAAAAAGTCTTTAGCTAAGATTAAAAAAGACAATAAAGTTATAATCGTAACTGGTGGCGGAAGTATTGCAAGAAAATATATTGAAGCTTTACGTAAAGATAAATTATCAGAAGAAAGATGCTCTTTAATTGGAATTAAAGTTACAAAATTAAATGCTATGTTCTTGAGTAATTTTTTAGATGAAAATAAAACAATTCCAGATTCTTTAGAAGAAGTAAAAAAACATTTGAAAAAATCTAATGTTGTTGTTTGTGGTGCTCTTGGATATCATCCAGACATGACTTCTGACGGAGATTCTGCTATGATTGCAAGATATTTACATGCAGATATTTTTATTAATATGACCAATGTTAAGGGTTTATTTGATAAGGATCCTAGAAAATTTAAGAATGCTAAGTTTATTTCTGAGATAAGCTTTAGTGATTTTATGAAAATTTCAAACAAAATAAAGTATAGGGCAGGGCAACATTTTGTTCTTGATCAAAGTGCTGCAAAAATAATAAATAGATATAAAGTAAAAACTGCAATTCTTCAAGGTATAGAAAATCTTGAAAAGGCTATTTCTGGAAAGAGATTTATTGGAACTATAATTCGTTGAGTTTAAAAGAGAGCTTTATAAACTATTTAAATAAAGTTGGAAAGTTTTAAAAGGTTTTGAGGGTTAAAAAGGCTATGAATAAACCTTCAAAGATAGCGACTTATGGTGCTGCATTAATCTTTCTTCTTGGTGGAACAGCTTATGCTGCAGACAAAAAAACTAAACCTGCAGAAATTAAAGAATACTCTACTGAGGGTTTTGATAGAAATACTATAAAAGATTATAGCTTTCAAAAAAGTGCTTTATTATTCTTAAAATCAATAGGCTATTCAGAGGAAGAAATTTCTAAGTTTGTAGTAGGTTTTGATTATACCTGGGGAAAGTTGGATAAAGGTGTTTTAAGTAAAGAAATTGCTCAATATGTGCTGGCAAATAAAAAAGAGATATGTAAATTAACTAAACAAGCCATTAATAGGGAAGTTGAATTTAATAAAAATAGAATGAATCAGTTTTATGAAGAAAATTTAGAAAAAATAAAAGATATAAAATCTCCCCAAACTACAATTATAGATTATCTAAAAATAAATGAGATAAATAGAAAAGATTTGGATAAAAAATTAGATAAATCTGATATTGAAAAGAAAGTAGAGGAAGAATACCGAAATATCTTGGATTCTAAATCAAGTAAGAATAATAATTTTAAAGCTGAACAAGCTATGAATTATTACGAACTTGCTCTGAAGATTATTGATCAAAAGAGAGATCAAATAGAATTTATTTATTCTAATTCTGAAGATAAATTAAAGAAAAAATATGAAAAGTTCTTAAAAGAGCTCAAAACTACAAGAAAGGATTATCTTAAAGATATTGATGTTCTTGCAAAATATGAAAATCAGCTTGTTGATAATATTGAAAAAATGGTTGAAATAGATATTATAAATAATACAGATGCAACTAGAGATAAATTATATAATCAGGCTCTAAAAAATGTAATTAATTTAAGCAAAAGAATTTCTGAAACAAAAACTGCTATGAACGCTGCAAATGAAAAATATAATAAACAAATGCAAGAACTAACTGATAGTTATTCTAAATCTTCTGAAAGTTTGGTAAATAGAAATCAAGAACGAGCTCAGAGAGTTATCAAGGGAATGGAAGAGCTTTTAAAACAAAATTATAACCAAGCAATTGAACTGATACAAATGCAAGGTGAAGAGTAAGTTTTAGTATAAGATAAAGAATCTAGTTCTCACTAAGGCTATAAATTGTTTAATAATTTTAATTATCTAGACTTAGGTCTAATCAAAGTATTATTAGTTTCAAATTTCTTATAGAATTATTTCTAAGTGTATTCAATTTAATCGAATACGCTCGCGTTGATACACTCAACTTGTTGAAGTACAATCAACTATGTTGATAGTAAGCGTGCGTGTTATAAAAAAATGAAAGCCATTCATAAATTAATTTTAGTGGTGGAGCGATTAGTAATTGCATGCTGAACATCTCGTTACCTTAATGCTTACACATCAATCCTATCAAACCTGTCATTTACAGGAGCTCCAGTGTGTCTCTTTTCAAGGCGGGTTTCATCCTTAGATGCTTTCAGGATTTATCCCTTGGGGCGTGGCTGCTCGGCATACCTTACCAGATAACCGATTGACTAGAGGCCCCGATTCCTCGTTCCTTTCGTACTAGAAGATCCTTCCCTTCAGACACTATACACTTCCAATAGATATCATACATACTGTCTCACAACGTATTGAACCCAGCTCACATCCGCTTTAATGAGTGAACTCCTCCACCCTTGGCCACTTCTGCATGGCCAGGATGCGGAGAGCCGACGTCGATGTCGCAAACCGCGCCGTCGATCCGAGCTCTTAGGCGCGACCACTCTGTTATCCCCGAGATAGCTTTTCTATTTGCCTTAGCCCTCACCAAGAAGGCATAAGGGTTCGCTAGACCGGACTTTCGTCCCAGAATTTTTTATTTTTCAAAATTCTGTCAAGCTGGCTTTTGCTCTTGCACTCTACAGAGGATTTCTAAACCTCTTGAGCCAACCTTAGGGTCCTACTGATATCTTTTCAGCAGGGTGCCGCCCCAGCCAAACTGTCCGCCAATAATTGTCCTCTTCCGAGTAAGCAATGTAGAGTCCATTGAGTAGTATTACACTGTTGTCTACACTTAACCTAGCGATCAAGCTTTGGCGACTCCTACTTATGCTGGACAACAAACTCCACATTGCAGCTACAAGCTACAGTAAAGTTCTACGGGGTCTTCGCTTCCCATTGGAAGTCACTGGCCTTTGCACCAGTACAGTGGATTCAGGGGGTTCCAACCAGGGACAGAAGCGATCTCGTTATACCTTCATGCAGGTCGCCAATTAAGCGACAAGGCATTTCGCTCACATTTGTTACTTTCCTCTTTAAAATTAAAGAGTACTAACCTAAAAAATATTTTAGAATTAATTTAGGCGAGTATGCATTTCTACATACTTCCATTACTCGCATAATGGGTCGGACTATATCTTACTCTTTCGAGTTTCAGCGTATAGTCTCTGAGGATACAAAATGTTTTTTCAAAAACATTCAGTCTTTCCTGCTGATTGTCTGCACTCAACACATTGTTACTTTAAAAATTTTAAAGTAGTGTGAGATACTCAGATTTTCCAGCATATAGCTGAATTTTACTAAGGCAACTTTTATTTTTACCTTAAGAGAATTATAGTTATTCCCGCCGTTTACTCGCTCTTAGACCCGTTGAAACAGGTTTTGAAGTACGAGCACTGGGCAGATATCACCTTCTATACACATCTTTTCAGATTGGCAGAAAGTTACGTTTTTGTTAAACAGTCGGATCGCCCTTGTTATTGAACCCTGCAATCGCATACATACGTACACAATCACAGGGACAGCTTAAACCGAAGTTACGCTGCTAATTTGCCGAGTTCCCTTGATTGGATTAGTCCCTCACATCTTAGGCTTCTTACCTAGAACACCAGTGCCGGTTCTGGGTATGGTTATTTGAAATCCTTGATGATTCTTTTTTCATGGACTCCAGGCATCAACCAGATGCGCCATAAGCGCACTATTCCCAAATTTAATCAGGTTCTCACCATTACGGTACTTCCCCAATTTATTTTAGTTAACATTACAGGTTAGTAATGCTGATTTAGCCCAAAGTTTCAAAAATCACCCTTGTGTTGCCACACGTATTCAAATAGTAAAGGAATCTTAACCTTTTTCCCTTTCTTATAGGTCATGTTATGACTTAAATTAGGACCAACTTACCCTTAGCTGAACTACATTGCTAAGGAACCCTTGTTCTTTCGATGCTAGAGATTCTCACTCTATACAGATCCTACTAACGCCAGGATTCTCATTTTTGCAAGGTCCACTCCTCCTCTCGGAAGAGCTTCTGCCCTTACAAAACGCCTGCCTACCACTTTCATTTCTAGAATGAAGTCTGTAATATCGGCAACTGATTTAGTCCCGTCCGTTTTCAGGGCACAAGACCTAGACAGGTGAGCTATTACGCTTTCTTTAAAGGATTGCTGCTTCTAAGCAAACCTCCCTGCTGTCTTGGGTATTATACACCTTTCACCCTCTAACAATTAATCAGTATTTTGGGGCCTTAATTACAGTCTGGGTTGTTACCCTCTTGCGATACACGTTTACCGCGCACCGCCGTTTCTCAAGGTCTACAATACTATAACCTTCGGAGTTGAACAGAGAACCGAGGAATTTCTTCCCCTAAATCCCCAATCCGTAGCTCTACAGCTATAGTTATCTCGCTCGAGACTAGACTTAGGCCTATTTCGGCAGGAACCAGCTATCACCAGATTCGATTGGCTTTTCACCCCTAATCCAAGGTCAGAAGAACAGATGCACCTAGAACCTCTTCAGGCCTCCACAGGGTTTTACCCCCACTTCGCCTTGCCCCGGATTAGATCATCTGGATTCGGGTCGCATCCAAGTGACTAATGGCACTTATCACACCATGCTCCTCGTAAACTGCGAGCTATTGGTTTCCCTGCGGGTTCTCTTTTAGATTACCCTTGCCACTTAAATGCACTCCCTGGCCCGTTTTTCGAAACGTACGATACAACTCCTTTAGAGCCGTATCCTGCTATCTCCAACAGATTTCAAGTTCTTTTAATTCCCTATTACGGGTTCTTTTCAACTTTCCTCCACAGTACTCGTTTGCTATCTGACTCAAGACATATTTAAGGTTGGAAGTTGATGCCTCCCAATTTCCTGCACAATTTCCAATGTGCAGTACTCAGGATACCTAAAAAATCCACTTATGAATTTCTACGGGACTTTCACCCTCTATGGTATTTCATTTCAGAAAACTTTGAATATACAAGTTTGGATATAAAATAGGTCCTATAACACCACATCTCTACCGTATTACTACGGCAGATTCAGTTTGCCTTACACCCTTTTCTCTCGCTGATAATCAGGGCATCTCGATTGATTTCTTTTCCTTCGGGTACTAAGATGCTTCAATTCCCCGAGTTCGCCATCCTTTCGGATTATGCTAAAAGCATAGGAAGTCCTATTAGGGCATTCCTGGTTCGAAGGCTACATGCGCCTCGCCAGGACATTTCGCAGCTTGCCGCGCCCTTCTTCGCTGTCTTGAACAGAGTTATCCGTCTGCTGGACTAATCCACTATTAATTTATGAATGGCCTCATCAATATGAATATGAATTAAAATTTTTATGAAAAATATTTTAAAATATTTTTTTTATTTTATTTTAACATTCAGAGCAAAGATACAATTTTAAAATTCCGATTTTAAATTGTAATTCACATCTCGGTTCTTCACTAAACAATCTCTTGATTGAATAGTTGTCTGCAAATAAATTTGCAAATTTTTCTCAAAGATTTGATTTTAAAAAGTATGAAATGGACTCGTCGGGATTCTCAATAAAATGCTTTTAGGCAAATTATACTTGAACCCGAAACCCCCACCTGTCTTTGAGAATCTTGCGATTCTTAACATGCAAGGGTGGTGCGATACCATTACGCTACGAGCCCATTTTTTTTGTGATGAGTAGTTTGAGCGTTATAAAAACCTTATAGTAACATTTAGTTTGAATTTCATTTAAAAATATTTTTTTATTATGATATAAAAATAAAAAAAAGGAGGTGATCCAGCCGCAGGTTCCCCTACGGCTACCTTGTGACGACTTGCCCCTCCTTACTGAATCTATGTTCGATTTAAGCATATCAAACCTCACATAGACCCTGCTCGGATGAGATGACGGGCGGTGTGTGCAAGGAGCTGGGACATATTCACCGTAGTATAGTGAGCTACGATTACTAGGGATTCCGACTTCATGAGGGTGAGTTACAACCCTCAATCCGAACTAGGATAAGGTTTAGAGGTTTAGCTTCTCTTCTCAGAGTTGCATCCCATTGTCCTTACCATTGTAATGCGCGTGTAGCCCAACAGATTCGAGGCATAATGACCTATCGTTGCCTGTACCTTCCTCCCATTTACACGGGCAGTCTCTACATTGTGCTCACATCCCGGAGGATATGATTGCAACTGTAGATACAGGTCTTGCTCGTTGCCTGACTTAACAGGACACCCTACAGCACGAGCTGACGATGGGCATGCACCATCTCTCGGCTTGTCAGGTAAAACCTTTAATCTGACCTTCATACTGCCGTCGCCGTTGGTGAGATTTCCCGCGTAGTATTGGATTAAACCGCACATTCCACCCCTTGTGTGCTCCCCCGCCAATTCCTTTAAGTTTCAGTCTTGCGGCCATACTTCCCAGGTGGCGAGCTTAACATCTTCACTTCGGCACTGCAGGTTCCCAAAGAACATGCAACACATAGCTCGCAGCGTTTACAGCTAGGGCTACTCGGGTATCTAATCCGGATCGTTCTCCTAGCTTTCGTCCCTCACTGTCAGACCTGTTCTAGACAGACGCCTTCGCCACTGGAGGTCCTCCTTGGATTATCACATTTTACCGCTCCCCAAAGAATACCTCTGTCTCCTCCCAGTCTCAAGTTCTACAGTCTCTCTTGCAAGCCGTTAGGTTAAGCCCAACGATTTCACAGGAGATTTATAGAACCAGCTACGGACGCTTTAGACCCAGTAAACGTGGTTGCCACTCGTGGCGCCGGGGTTACCGCGGCTGCTGGCACCGGTCTTACCCACCACTTATTCGCCAAGCTATTTACACTTGGCAAAAGCCAATTATAAATTGGCACTAGGGATTCCCTTATCGCACTTTCGTGCATTGTAAAGTTTTCGCGACTGCTGCACCCCTTAGGGCTATGGTCCGTGTCTCAGTACCATCCTCAGGGCTTCCTCTCTCAAGGCCCTTACTGATCATAGGTTTGGTGAGCCATTACCTCACCAACAGCCTAATCAGCCGCCGACTCACCTTTAGGCATTACTTTTGAGAAAATGCACGATTCCAGTGTCAATTTCTTATCCGGGTTTACTCTCAGTTTCCCAAGGATATTCCAGACCTAAAGTTAGATTATCGACGTGTTACTGAGCATTACGCCGAGAACTCTTGCGAATCCTCTGACTTGCATGTCTTAGTCGAATCCCTATAGCAGCAACCTCCCATAGGATAAATGGGATTTAAAATACTGGCCGCTATAATATAAAGCTTAAAAAAAACTAAATTGTAGGAACTACAAGGTTTAATTTATAACAAAACTCCTACTCATCTGCATCATACTCTCCAACAATATGAAAAGTACTCATAACAAAGATATGTTTATCATTTTTCCAAACATATCAGAACAAAAAGCATTTGTATAGCTTTTCCTTAGTTTTGTGAAGACAACATGTATATAAAGCTTCCGAAAATAGGCTTTGGTGCAATCCTTCTAAAAATTTAAATAAAAGAGGGTTTTACCCCTCTTTATGGTTCGCAAGAACACAAAAAGAGGTAAACCCCATGAAAGATATATATTCAGATTATTTAAAATTTGT
>Ga0209542_10003283_pt1 | contig 34810 bp, 55 predicted proteins | sample RifCSPhighO2_01_FD_184028 | JGI IMG/M metagenome (GOLD analysis project Ga0209542, IMG submission 184028) | Soil microbial communities from Rifle, Colorado - Rifle CSP2_plank highO2_0.1 (SPAdes) (version 2) | ecosystem: Environmental > Terrestrial > Deep subsurface > Rock core/Sediment ...
GCCCCTCTAATTTGTCAATAATCCTCGTCATTCTGGCTTTGGAAAATCCAGTTTTCTCAATTAAATCTGCCTGAAACATAGCTCCATTTTCTTTAACAAGAGCATAGACTTGTTTTTCTTCTCTTCTGAATCCTGTCAAGTCAATATTTTTCTGAACTTTTTTCTCTTTAATCTTCTTTACTATAACTCTTTCATTTGGTTTTGAAAAGATTAAAAACAAACTAACTATTAACAAAACTCCTGCAATGGCTAAAGCAAAATAAGTTTGTTTAGTTACGCTGTCAAACATCTCACACGATTCCACATCGCCGTGTTGTAAAAAACAACTTGTTCTGACTGCGTCGTCTAAAGCGTTACTATAAAAAAATGTAAAGATCATTATTAAAATCGAGACAATCAATAGAAACCAGCCAATGTTTTTGTTTTCCATTACTCTTCCATTAAATTTATAGATTATAAATTTAATCTATTTTTCTGAATCTACCAAAACCCTTAAATAACCATAATTTCACATTCCATTAGAATCTATAGTGAAAGACGAGAGTCTTTCCCTAATAGTCAACGACAACACAAACGAGGAATTATTAATGTCGTTGACTATATTAGTTGACGAGAGGACTATTCGCCCTCGAATCAATAAAGGTGGAGTTGCACCTAACAGCAAATGGTAAAAATAAGAAATGAAGAAATCAAGATCGAGACATGGAAGTTTGCAGTTTGCTCCTAGGAAGAGGGCTGCAAAATTAACTCCTTCTGCGAATTGGAAACATCTCGATTCTCAAAATCCTGGTTTATTAGGTTTTTTAGCATACAAAGCAGGAATGGCTACGGCGTTGGTAAAGGACTCGACAGATAAAGTCAGAACCTCCAAAAAAACAATTGCGATGCCAGTTACAATTTTAGAAGTTCCGGCAATGAAAATCTTCTCCGTGAGATTTTACAAAAACAGAATACCTTTGAGAGACATTATCGTTTCAAATGAAAAAGAGTTAAAAAAGAAATTAAAAGTTCCCAAACAAATTAGAAAATTAGATAATCTTCCCGAAGGTAGCGACGATGTCAGAGTCATTGTTTATTCTCTGCCAAAACAGACATCAATAAAAAAAACTCCAGACGTTGTTGAAATTGCTCTTCAGGGCTCTGATTTAAATGCTAAAGTGGAATTAATAAAATCTTTGATAGGAAAAGAATTGACTCTGGAAAACTTTTCACATTCAAATTTAGTAGATGTTCACGGAGTAACAATCGGAAAAGGTTTTCAGGGTCCTGTAAAAAGATTTGGAATTACAAAGAGGCATCATAAATCAGAAAAAGGAGTTAGAAAAGTCGGTTCAATAGGTCCCTGGCATCCAGCACATTTAACTTTTAGAATACCAATGGCTGGTCAGATGGGGATGAACACGAGAGTAATTTATAATCTTTGTATTGTGAGTCAAGGGAAAATCTTGGAAAAAAATATAAATCCAAAATCCGGCTTTCCAAATTACGGAAATATAAAATCTTCTTATATTATCGTCAACGGTTCTGTTCAAGGTCCTGTAAAACGCCAAGTGCTGTTAACAGCGGCTTCCCGCCCGTCGAAAAAGCAATCAAAAAGGAAATTAGAATTCCTCGAGGTGCTGAACAAATGAAATCACAAGTCTATGATTCAAACGGTAAAGAGAAAGGAATAATGGAGCTTCCGAAATTATTCGAGACAAAAATCAGAGAAGACATTGTCCAGAAATATTTTGAGGCAGACAAATTCGTCTCTCCTTATGCTCCGAAAAGAGGTGCAGGAATGAGACAATCCGCAGCAGGAACAATCTCTCATAAAAGGCACGATTGGAAGGGACATTATGGAAAGGGAATCTCGAGAGTTTCCAGAAAGACAATGTGGAGAAGAGGAACGCAATTCTTTTGGGTTGCTGCAAACGCTCCCGGAACAAGACAAGGACGAAAAGCACATCCTCCGAGGGGAATTGGCAGAGAAAAGAAAATCAACAAAAAAGAAATCAAACTCGCCTTTGATTCTGCCTTTGCCGCAACTGCTTCGCCTTCTTATGCCCTAAAACGTTATTCCACACTTGAAAGAATTGATGCTATTCCCTTCGTCATCGAATCACTGCCGCAAAAAACAAAAGATTTAATTGAAATGATAAAAAATATCTTGAAAGAAAATTACAAATTAGCAATTAAACAAAAATCAACACGAGCTGGAAAAGGAAAACAAAGGGGAAGAAAACACAAATCCAACGCAGGTTTGTTGATAGTAACATCAACAAAAGAAGAACACAGAGTAAAAGGCTTCGACACTAAAAATATCAACGAAGTATTGATATCGGATCTCTACCCTCTTGGAAGATTAACATTCTATACAAAATCAGCGATTGAAGAATTGGAGGACAAAAAATGATTCTTAAACCAATCACCTCTGAAAAAGCGGTAAAGCTTATTGACTTAGACAACACTCTTTTGTTTAAAGTAGAAAGACAATTCAGGAAAGAAGAAATCAAAAAAGAAGTTCAAAAAGTTTTCAATGTCCAAGTAGAAAAAGTCAGAACTTTGTTAAGAGGAAATAAAAAATATGCTTACGTAAAACTCAAAAAGGAGAACCCGGCAATTGACGTTGCGACGAAGCTGGGGATGATATAATGGGCGAACAAGAATTAGAAAGAGGAAGAAAATATTTACTGCAATTTGGAAGATTATTCCTCGAGTTTCTATATCGAGGAAGAGGAAACAGCCCAGAAATAGAAGAACATTGGCCATACGAATTAATTACTCCATTACCTCCAAGAAGCAACACACAAATATCAGATTCTGTGTTGTCTTTAAGAATAAGAGAAGGTGGATTTGGAGTGAGAGATAGAATCATTTCTCTTATTCCAGACGAGAATGGTATGGCTTATTATCCTAATATTTACATGCCTGTATTGGATGGTATTGGCTTTGGAGCGATAACTACTGAACAAAGAGAAAGGTTGATAGAAGAAATGCGAGAGGCAGGTTTATAGAATGGGCAAACGAATAATACAACAGGCGCGAGGAAAAGGGTCTTTGACTTATAGGGTCAAAAAGCAGGCATTCAACAAAACAATTTCTTATCCTAAAGGAACTGGCGAGGCAGAGATAATTGCAATAATTCATTCGGCGGCACATTCAGCCCCCTTAGCAAAAATAAAGTTAGGAAAGGAAATAAGTTATATCCCTGCTTTCAATCAGGCATTTGTCGAACAGAAAATTAATATAGGAGAAAACGTAGAGATTATTCCCGGAAATATTCTTCCTATTAAAAACATCCCCTTAGGAACAGAGATTTATAACATTGAAAGAAACCCCGGAGACGGTGGAAAAATGATAAGGACAGCTGGATCAGCAGCAACAATCTTAAAGAAGTTGGAAAATAATTCAGTCGTGCTCACAATGCCAAATAAGAAACAAGTTACTTTAGATCCAAATTGCAGAGCAGCCATAGGAAGAATTGCAGGAGATGGGAGGAGATTAAAGCCATTTGCAAAAGCCGGAAAAAAATATTATAAAATGAAAGCAAAATCAAAATTATGGCCGAGAACATCTCCAATTAAAGTCAACGCAGTGGATCATCCATTTGGTTCAGGAAGAGGAAAGAGACCGAAGCAAAAGATCGCCCATAGAAACGCTCCGCCTGGACAAAAAGTCGGGCACATAAGACCAAGAAAAACAGGATACAAAAGATAAATGGCAAAAAAACACGACGATAAAGACGAACGCGTAAAGAAGCGGGAACAAATTTACAGAGGCAAGTCTCTCGAAGAATTAAAAACCTTAGATGTTCGCGAATCGGCAAAATATCTAAACTCCGCATCGAGAAGATCTGTGTTAAGACAATTCAACTCGATAGAAGAATTCATCAAGCTTTGCGAAGAAAAAACAGAAAGAAAAAAGAAAATCAAAACACATCTTAGAGATTTAGTCATCGTTCCCAGACTCGTTGGTTACAATATAGGAGTGCATAACGGGAAAAACTTTGAAAATATAGAAATAAGTGTTGAAATGATCGGCCATCGTTTAGGCGAATTTGCTCTAACAAGAAGTAAAGTAAATCATGGCAGTGCAGGGATAGGAGCAACTAAATCATCTAAGGCGCAGAAGAAATAAAATGCAACCAACAAAAGAAACAGATACAAAGATTAAGAAAAAAGAAAAAAGAAAGGTGGCTATGCCCCCTATTGAAAAATCAGCACTAAAAAAAATAGCGGCAAAGCCTCTTCCAGTAGATAAAGAAAAAGCAAAGGAGATAGAACAGAGTCTCGAAGAAAAAGTTGCAGAGAAGAAGGAAGAAGCTCCTGAAAAGAAAGAAAAAATTATAATCGAAAAGAAAGAAGAAGCAGTTGCACGCGGCTCGAGTCTGCCCATATCGAAGAAACATTCGATGTTCATATGCAAATTTATCAAAAATAAATCAATAGACTCTGCGATTTCAGATTTAGGGCAGGTTCAAAAAATGAAGATGGCAATTCCTTACAAGGGAGAGATACCTCATAGAAAAAATCTCGGTCAGGGAAGATACCCCGTTAAAGCGTCAGGGTATTTCATAAATCTTCTAAAAAGTTTAAAGGGAAATATTGTTGTCAACGGCATGGATTTATATAATTCAAGAATAGTTCTTGCATCGGCATGCTGGGCTTCACGACCTTTAAGATCAGGCGGAAGAGCAGCGAAGAGAACAAACATATTATTAAAAGCTAAAGAAGTTTATGGAGGCAAAAGGTAAAATGGAAGAAAAAAAATTCGTAGATTTCAAAAAGGAAGAACTGAAAGTTAAAGAATATATTAAGAGAGAGCTTGGAAAAGGAAGAATCAGCGCCGTAACTGTGGAATATACGCCGGTAGGAGAAAAAATAATGGTTCACACTTCCCGTCCCGGTTTGGTCATAGGTCGCAGAGGAGAAAGAATAGGAGAACTGACATCTGTTTTGAAAAGAAGATTTAAGCTTGATAACCCACATATCGAGATTGCAGAAATCGTAGAGCCATTATTAGATGCGCAACTGGTCGCTGACGAAATTGCAGTCATGCTGGAACGCAAGGGCTCTTTAAAATTCAAAGTCATCGCATACAAAATGCTGACTCAGATAGTCAAAGCAGGAGCAATGGGGGTGGAATTGAGATTGTCAGGAAAACTGCCAAGCGACAGATCCCGCTCATGGAGATTCTCACATGGTTATTTGAAAAAAACAGGCGATCCTGCAAAGGTCGTTGACATAGCCCAATCCCAGGCAGTTACAATTTCAGGAGTAGTAGGAATTCAGGTTTCTATTCTTCGCCCTGATGCAGATTTAAAGGATAAAATAGAAGTCAACGATAAAATGAAAGATAAGATAAAAATGAATATCACAGAATTAAAAGAACCAAGAGAAGAAACCAAATCTGAGCTGGAACAATCTTCTATGAAAAAGAAAGCAGTCAAGAAAAAATCTATAGTGAAGGACGAAAGTCTTTCCCTAATAAGTCAACGACAAAATGCAGAATCAAAGATTCCGCAAACCTTCGTTTCTTACGAAACTTCAGGAAACGAGGAAAAATTAATGTCGTTGACTACACAAAGAGAAAAAGTTGGAGAGGATAAATAATGGCAATCTTGAGAGCAAAAGAAATTGAGAAGATGACTCGGGAAGGAATGGAAGAAAAGCTCATAGAACTAAAAAAAGAATTAATCAGGGCAAATGTCGCCGCGAATAGGACAAATGCAAAAACGAAAGAAATTAAAAGGACGATTTCGCGTCTACTTACGCATAAGATCAGCAAATCTAAGGATTTGTTGAAGAAAAAATAATGAATTCAGACGAATTCCAAATACCATCAAGCACTGATGTATTTGAGGAAATCGCTAAGAGCGAACAGCAAATAACTGTCCGCATTGAGACGAGAAGATACGGAAAAAAAATAACACTCGTCTCAGGTTTTGACAAAGGCGTGGACTTAAGGCAGACTGCAAAAAGTCTGAAAGAAGGTCTCGCATGCGGCGGCACTGTAAGAGATGGTGTCGTTGAATTGCAAGGCGACCACAAGAAAAAGGTTAAGCCGATTCTTGTGAAAATAGGTTACTCAGAAAACACAATCAGCGATTAAACTCAAATTCAAGGAGCGCAAAACATGGAAAAAACAGAAGGAAAGAAACAGACAGAAAAATCGGAGAAAGAAGAGAAAAAGTTAGCGAGAGCTGTCTCTGTTTCAACAAGAGGAAGAGTTTTTCAGGGAATTGTAACAAAAAAATTTCCTAAAAGAGTAGCTATAGAATTTGAAAGAACAATTCACATTCCAAAATTTGAGAGATATCTAAAAAAGACGACGAGAATCCACGCTCGCCTTCCGGATGAAATGGCTCACAATATTCATATCGGAGATTTAATCAAAGTGCAGGAATGTCGTCCGCTAAGCAAAATAATTCATTTTATTGCTATTGAGAAAATTAAATCGGGAGAAGAAGGAAAATGAACGTTAGAGCTGATGATATGACGGCAACCAAATTATTACTTAGCGACTTGGTTCTATTAAAAATACAATCAATCCCAGATAAGCCCGACAATGGCCTTACATACAATGATTCAAAATTAAGAAAACGCCTTTCAGGATTAGTAATTAGCCGAGATGCGTTGGAAATAGAATTAATAAAAGAAGAACTGGATATATTGGGAAATTCATCGCAAGATGAAATAACATGTTTTCGTTTTGGCAAAGTCAGAGCAATAAAATCAGCAAGACAATTAAGAGATAAATATTTCAGAAGTATCAGGGACAGAATAAGAGGATACGAAGAATTTATTGATAATATCGAATTAGACAAAGAGAAAGACGACATAAGATACTTTGGGTTTTTTTACGGGATTAATTTTGTCTATGTTCGTGAGTTTAATAAATTTTACAATTCAAGATTTAATTCTCAAAATGAATCTTCATCGGGGGAGGCAACAGAATAAAATGGCGAAAAATCAAAAACTCGCGGGAAAGTCAATCAGCGCGAAAGCGACTCGTGGTCTCAACATAGGAAGCATGCTCCTCGCATCTGATAACAGCGGAGCAAGAATCGTCAGGATTACAGGAGTTAAGGGAGGAAAAACAAGAAAGAGAAAACAGCAATATGCGAAGATAGCAGACCACGTTAAAGTTTCTGTCAGGGCAGGAAAACCAGATATGAGGGGGCAGGTTTTCGATGCTGTCATCATTCGCCAAAAAAAACCATACAGAAGATTAACCGGAGAAAGAGTTTGTTTTGAAGACAACGCTGTTTGCATTTTAAAAGATGAAAAAGGAAATCCGAAAGGAACTCAAATCAAAGGTCCAGTTGCAAGGGAGGTTCAGGAGCGTTGGCAATCCGTTGCTAAGATAGCTCAGTATGTGTTATGAACAATTATACGGCAAATCAATGCATTGAGAGTTTCAATAAACACATGAATCTCACTCAAGATTATTTAACAAATGTTGGAACGGATAAAGATAATTTGGAACATGCTTATGACGCTCACGATGATGCGGGAAAAGATTTAATCGAGATAGTTTCCGGAGTTTTGCGGGATAGGGATGGGTTAAATAGTGGAGCAAGAGAAACAGCAGAAGAATGTTCACGAGAATGGATGAGAATGTTTGCAATATTACTCAACAAAAAACAAGAAATGCGGGGCAGAACATGAAATCAAAATTTTCAACATCATGGTTATCGAGTAAGAAGCCAAGAAAGCAGAGAAAATACAGAGCGAATGCTCCATTACACACCAAGCATAAATTTTTAAGCTCTCAGCTTTCAAAAGAACTGAGAAAAAAGTATGGCAAGAGATCCTTCCCTGTCCGAAAGGGAGACGAAGTGCTTGTCATGCGAGGTTCGTTCAAAAAGAAAAGAGCAACGGTTTCTATAATTGATCTAACAAGAACTCGTGTGGCTCTTGAAAATATTCAACGAACAAAGAAAGACGGAACAAAAGTTAATGTTTGGTTTGACCCATCTTCAGTCCAAATCCAGACACTCGCATTAGACGATAAGAAAAGAATTGCTGTCTTAAGCAGGGGAAAATCTAAGATGTCTGAGAAAAAAGAAAACGTGAAAGCAGGAGAAGAAAATGCATCAAACAAGATCTCAAGTAAATAAAAAAATCCCAATTCAGAGGAAAGGAACAAAATATGTAGTCAGACCTCTTTCTCATTTAGACAACTCGGTCCCTGTCGCGGTTGCGGTGAGGGATATGTTGAAGCTGGCAAAAACACTTAAAGAGGTAAAGTATATGATACAAAACAAGCTCCTAAAAATCAATGGCAGAGAAGTCAAAGATTATCGTGAAAGCATAAAACTCATGAACATCTTCGAAGCAGACAAAATATATTTCCTTTCCTTAACGCCAAACGGAAAATTTCAGTTCAAAGAAACTAAAGAAAAAACAAGATATTGTAAAGTCCTCAACAAAACTCTCCTAAAAGGAAAAAATGTCCAGCTCAATCTTCACGACGGTTCAAATATCATAACGAAGGATAAAATAAACACACATGACACTTTAGTCCTCGATGAAAAAAACAAACTGTCAAAACATATTCCTATGGAAAAAGGAAAAATATGCTTCATTATTTCTGGAAAATATCTTGGCAAACATGGAAAAATAGAGCTTGTTAATGATAAAGTTGAAGTAAAATTAGAAGGCAGAGACGATAAAATCAAACTGGAAAAAAGGAGCGTTCTGGCATTATGAAACAACAATCCCAAATAGAGCGCTCGTTGGTGAAAACTGAAAACGCAATCAGAAGAATAAAGTTGGAAAAAATTGTTCTTAGCTGCGGCTCTACTGGTCCAAATATAGAGAAATCAAGGAAATTGCTGGAAGTTCTCACAAATAAAAAACCTCGAATTGTTAAAGCTGGACCAAAAAGAAGAATACCTGCTTTTGGAGTCAAGCCGGGATTGGAATTAGGAGTGATGGTAACAATAAGAGGAAAAGAAGCATTCGCCCTCTTAAAAAAATTATTGGGCGCTGTTGATAATACATTGGACGCGTCACAAATTTCAGAAAACACTTTTTCTTTCGGTATCCCCGAATATATTGAAATCCATGAAGTAGAGTATATTAGGGAAATAGGAATCAGGGGCTTGAATGTAACGGTCTCTTTTATCAGAGCAGGAGTCAGGGTTAAAAGAAAAAAAATAAAGAGGGGCAGGCTCCCAAAAAAACAAAATGTAACAGAAGAAGAAATCATCTCCTTCATGGAAGAAAATTTTAATAGTGAGGTGGAAGAATGACCGCATCAGACTGGAAAAAGATATTGAAACAGTTAAGGAAAAAACCAGTGGTCATGAATAAATTCATAAAACACTGCAAGCCAAAAGATAGAAAAACAGGAATAGCGGCGAGAAAATGCGAGCGATGCGGTCGTTTCGGCGCTCATCTCAGTCAGTATAATCTAAATTTATGCCGTCAGTGTTTCCGCGAAATCGCGCAGGAAATCGGCTTCAAGAAATATAGTTAAAATGTCACAAGATATAACAGCAGATGCGTTGAATCAGATAATGAATGCCAAGAGAGCCGGCAAGAAAGAATTAATTCTGCAAAGGCACTCAAAATTACTTATCAGTGTTTTGGCAATTGCAAAGCTAAGGGGTTATGTGAAGTCCTACAAAGCCGACGGAACAAAGCTTCATGTTGAAATAGGCAGATTAAACGGATGCAAAGCAATCAAGCCAAGATTCATGGTAATAGTTTCTGAAATAGAGAAATACAGAATAAGATATCTTCCGGCAAAAAACATAGGGGTAATTATTATTTCAACATCTCAAGGACTAATGACTCACCAAACAGCAGAAGAGAAAAACATAGGGGGAAGCTTAATCGCTTATATGTACTGATGAAAAAAAAATTACAGCAGTCAATCCAAATTCCCGAAGGAGTTTCCTGCAAGTGTGAAAATAAAATTCTTACCTGCAGGAAAGATTCAACAGAATTAAAACGTAAAGTAGATCTGCCGCAAATCGAAATAAAGATAGAAGGAAAACAAATTTCTCTAACATGCAAAAAAGGAAACAAAAATGATTACAAAATTATTAAGGCATTTACAGCGCACATTGCGAATATGTTCCGCGGTCTAGAAAAAAAATTTGTTTATCATTTAGAGTCAGTTAATGTGCACTTCCCTATGACTCTAAAAGCAGAGAAAGGGACATTGGCAATTAGTAATTTCTTAGGAGAAAAAGTTCCAAGATATGCAAAAATTTTATCAAATGTAGAAGTAGAAATCAAGGGGCAAAGCATAACAATCTCTTCTCACGATAGAGAAGCAGCTGGTCAGACAGCAGCAAATTTTGAAAAAGCGACGAAAATAAGAAGAAAGGACAGAAGAATTTATCAGGATGGAATTTACATAGTTGAAAAACCAGCGAGGAGAGAAAATGTCTAAAGAATTTAAGCGTCAGGACTCTGTAAGATACTCGAGATTAGGATTGCGCAGAAAAAAACTCCAAAAATGGAGAAGGCCGAGAGGGATAGATTCAAAAATGCGCCTAAAGAGAAAGAGCTATCCAAAAACAGTTTCTATCGGATACAAAAGAAAGAAGACGCCCATGCCTGTTTTAATCCACAATCTAAAAGAGCTAAATTCTCTTGATAAAAATGCAACCGTCATTTTAGCAAGAATTGGAGCAAAAAAGAAACTGGAATTAATTAAAGCAGCAGAAGAAAAGAAAATAAAAATCGTAAATATTGGGGGTTCTAAATGGAATTAAAAAATAAAAAAAGCCTTGCTTCGAGAGCCTTGGGGATTGCAAAAAGCAGAATAATCTTCAATACGGCGAGATTATCAGAATTCAAGGAAGCAATTACAAAACAAGACATCAAAGATCTGAAAGAAGCAGGAGCAATATTCATAAGAGAGAAAAAGGGCAGGAAGAAAATAAAAAAGAGAAAAACGCGAAGAAGGTCGGGTTCTATAAAAAAATATGTTAATAGAAAAAAGAAAGATTACGTAACTCTAACAAGGAAACTTAGGACTTATTTGGCGCATTCGAGAGCGAGAAAGATAATAACGGGTGAGGAATTCAAAACTCTCAGAAAAGAAATTAGGGCTTCGAACTTCAGAAGTTTAGCTCACATGAAAGAAAGAATAAAACAAATGAAGGAGAAAGAATAAATGCAAAAAACACAAAGAAGGAGAAGAAAAGAAGCGAAGACAGACTACAAATCAAGATTTTCATTGTTAAAATCCGGAAAGCCGAGATTGGTCGTCCGAAAATCAAATCGTTATATCTTAGTTCAGCTGGTTAGTTCAGATATTGCTCAGGATAAAATAATTGTCAGAGCAAGCTCCAAAGAGCTTTTATCATTGGGTTGGCCAAAAGAAAAACACGGATCGTTAAAAACTCTACTGGCGGCATATTTAACAGGATACTTATTAGCAAGGAAAGGAAAGGAAAGGTTTAAAGAGGCGATTTTAGATTCTGGTTTGAACAGATCTGTTAAAGGATCAAGGATTTTTGCAGCCCTTAAGGGAGCATCAGATGCAGGCCTCAAAATATCACACGATCCGGAAATTCTTCCGACAGAAGAAATGCTTTTGAAGAATGAAAAAATAAAAGATTTAATTAAAATCAAGGAGAAATTATAATGGCAATAAAAGAAACAAAAAATGAACCAAAGGATTTGATTGAAGCAGTTCCGGAAGAGATAGAAAAGATAGAGGAAGAGTTGGAAAAAATAGAAGAGGCGAAGGAAATTAGCGAGCAGAATACCGAAGCCTCATCGAAAATCGCACGCTTTAAAGATGACGCGAAAACAATTGTAGATTCATGGGTGCCAAAAACAAAACTTGGAATTGCTGTCAAGGCAGGAAAAGAAAAAGATATAAATAAAATTTTGGAAACAGGGAAAAAAATTCTGGAATCCCAGATAGTAGATAAGCTTCTCCCGCTCGAGACAGATTTAATTCTCATAGGTCAGGCAAAGGGAAAATTTGGCGGCGGCAAGAGGCGCGCCTGGAGGCAAACCCAAAAGAAAACAATGGAAGGCAATGTCCTTTCATTCTCTGCAATGGCTGTAGTGGGGGATAAAAATGGACATGTCGGAGTCGGTTATGGAAAAGCCAGAGAGACTCTCCCCGCGAGAGAAAAAGCAGTCAGAAACGCAAAACTAAATATCCTAAAAGTTAACAGAGGCTTTGAATCTCCTGAATCAGAATTAACGAAAACAGATCCCCATACCGTTCCCTTCAAAGTCGAGGGAAAATGCGGAAGTGTCCACATAACCCTGTTTCCTGCTCCAAGGGGAACAGGTCTGGTAACCGGGGATGAATGTAAAAAAATCTTAAGACTCGCAGGAATAAAAGATGCTTATGTTAAAACAAAGGGCGAAACCAAAACAGCTTTTAACATGGCTAAAGCTTGTGCATCAGCATTATCTAAAACAACAAAAATGGAGCTTTGATGATATTAGCAATAAGAATTTCAGGTCAGGTAAAACTTTCTCACGATATAGTCGAGGCTTTGTATAGAATGCGACTTAGAAAAAAATATTCCGCTGTTTTGTTAAAACCAACTAAGGAAAATCTTTCGTTGTTGAGGAAGTTAAGAGACTATATTGCATATGGCGATATCAATAAAGAGACACTTTTAGATTTAATAAAGAGCAGAGGACAAAGCATGGAGAAATCTAAAAAAATTAATGCTGAAAAAATATATGAAGAATTGGGGGAAAAATCCCTCGAAGATCTTGGCTTGAAGCCATTCTTCCGTCTGCATCCTCCGAGGGGTGGAATAGATTCCAAGAAACATTTTGGAGTCGCAAGGGGAGTTTTAGGAGATAACAAAGATAAAATAAATGATTTGGTTAGGAGGATGTTATGATTGACAATTTTGTCTGGCAATGCAAGTGCGGACACATAGCGCATGGCAATGTGCCGGAAGACTGTCCGCAATGTTTAGCTGTTAATAAATTCAAAAGAGTGCCCGAAGATCAAATAGAAGAAGCGATGGAAGAGGAAGTTTTATCAATGAAGTTAGAAGAGAATGAAGAAGATTTGGAGGAATTTGAATGAAGAAAAGAAAAAAAGCTTCAAGATTTAGGGGCTCACACACACACGGTCGCGGCGGAAAGAAAAAAGCCCGAGGTTCAGGGCATAGAGGAGGTTTTGGGAAAGCAGGGACGGGAAAACGAGCAGATCAAAAAAAGACGCTTATTCTAAACCTCGATAAAAAATACTTCGGCAAGTCAAAAACATGGAGAAAAAAAATCCCTAAAAAGACGAAAATAATAAACCTAAATCAAATTTCAAATTTATACAGGGGCAAGAAGGAAATTAATTTTGGCGGCTATAAAATATTGGGAACTGGAAATATCGAAGAAAAAATAATTATTAAAGCCGCATCGGTTTCAAAATCCGCTTTGGATAAAGTTAAAAAAGTTGGCGGAGACATTATCTTAGAGAATTAAGAAAAAGGATTAATCGCTTTCAATCCGGGAATTTTCTTAAAATCTTTTTCGTTCTCGGTATAGATGGAGAAGATATTATTCTCCAACATTGTAGCGCAGATTAAAGCATCCCAGAAATGCATTTTATACTTCTCTGAGAGATGCATGGCTCTTTTTATAGTTAGATGATTATAATTTATTTTTTTCCAGTTATGCGAATCTAAAAGTGATAGAAGGATATCGTTAATATCGTCTATTGGAACTTGTTTCCTCATGTTCTTTGTTAAGACATAAAATAATTCTGCTAAAATTTGGTTTGATATATAGCCCTCTTTTTCTCCTTCAAATACAGATTTTATTATTTTCCAACATTTCTCTCTTTTTTCATTCTCAGAAAAATCATAGGCATAAACTAAAATATTTGTATCGAAGAAATTCATCTCCTGTGCCAATCCCCTCTATTTTTCGATATCATCCCACCCATTTTAATTCCTTTTTCCAATAACTCCAATGATCTTGTTACTACGTCTTCTTTCCTCTTCTCAGCCCATTCTTCTACAGCTTCTGTAATCGCCTTCTTCAAATGTCCCCTGCTCTTGCTGAATCTCGTCACAGCTAATCTTCTCAATTCTCTTTCAATTCTGTCATTTATGCTTATAGTAATTACTCCCATGTAAATCACTTAGAAATTATAATATTTAAAGTTTTGTTTTAGTAAATACAAATTGAGATATTATAGAGTAGCGACAATAGGAGAGATGTTCAAATAGCTTGGGATTTACTAAGAGGTATGATAACTTATGAGGATATTAGGGGAGACGGAGAAGAATGCAGTATCTTCGCATAAGGATTTTTAGCAGTTTTTTTATTCGCGGTTACGCACCTTATTAGCTGTAAAATTAGTGGTGCGTAACACGCTCACTCCCGCCCTATTCTCCGAGAGAGTTCTTATTTTTTATTAGTTTACTAAACTCTCTCGGCTCACCCGCCCAATTAGTTCAATTTCGTGCAATTTCCGTTGCGGAGTTTTTTAGTGCACGAAATTGATCATTCACAGAGATTTCCGATAATTAAATTAGAATTTAGTTCGGAAATCTCTGGCATGTCTTTTCCTAAAAACCTAACGAGGAAAAGATATGTAATGCAAAAAAACTGCGGGAGATTTTTATGGTTGTGCGGAGATACTAATTCTCTAGTAAATCTTTTAAACCCTATTTATCTAATACAAAAATGCCTTTTAACATTAAAAGTGTTTTATACAATCTCCCCGAAGTAAAAAAACCAGTTGAGAAACGTCTTTCTTTCAATACTAAACTTAAGTGGACTCTGATTGTTCTCGCGGCGTTTTTTATCATGTCCAACATAAATCTTTATGGTTTGTCTGAAAATTCTCTTCAGCAACTGGAATTTCTGCAGGTTATTTTTGCAACGCAATTCGGTTCAATCATCAGTCTCGGAATAGGTCCGATAGTCATGTCCTCGATTATTTTACAATTGCTGGTTGGATCAGGAATTTTAAATATAGACACGAAAACAGACGAAGGGAAAAAATATTTTCAGGGTTTGCAGAAGATGGGAGTAATATTTTTTATTATTTTCGAAGCAATTGTCTATGTCATAATGGGTGGCTTACAACCATTGCCTGGATTCACAGGGATTCTAATCTTCCAATTATTTCTCGGGGGAATGGCAATAATGCTGATGGACGAAGTCACACAAAAATGGGGTTTCGGTTCAGGAGTTTCATTGTTTATCGTAGCCGGCGTTGCCTGGTCTTTGTTCACAGGTCTTTTTCAGTTTATGGGCGCGGCTGGAGAAAATTGTTTATTTGATTTTGCCAACACCCCCTGCTCGGGAAATGTTTTAGTTATTTTACAATCTATAATCGGAGGCAATCCTTCCCAAGCTATGGTTGCCGTAGCTGCAATCTTAGTAACGGCCCTCATTTTTCTCGGAGTGGTCTGGGCTCAGTCTCTCAAAGTAGAAATACCTTTAGCTTACGAGAGAATTAGGGGCTACGGAGTCAAATGGCCATTGCAATTTTTCTACGCCTCTGTTCTCCCGGTTATTTTAGTTGCGGCTTTATCGGCAAACATTCAATTATTCGGAACACTCATAGAAAACTGGCTTGGGCATCCGACTTTTTTAGGCGGTTTTTCTAACGGTCAGCCTATTTCAGGCTTCGCATTTTGGATAGGCAGCACAAATATAGTAGAAGGCATGATTCGAGGAAACCTTCCTTCGAGTTTTTATCTACAGGCAATTCTCCATATAATATTTTACATGTTTTTTGCAGCAGTATTCTCTGTGTTTTGGATAAAAACTTCTGGAATGGATGAAACAAGTCAGGCTAAAAACATCTTATCTTCCGGATTGCAACTTCCAGGATTTAGGAAAGATCCTCGTGTCTTGGAATCAATTCTCAAAAGATATATCATGCCTCTGACAATAATGGGCGGAATCGGCATTGGTTTGTTATCTTCTATAGCGGATCTCTTAGGGGCAATGACTGGCGGGACATCAATCTTATTAGCTGTCATGATTATGTTCCAGCTTTATCAAAGCATCGCACAGCAACATTCTCTTGATATGCATCCCGCATTAAAGAAAATAATGGGATAACTTTTGAGAATCTTTAAAAACCACTATTTTCTTAAGATACAATGAAGGGCATGAGGTTGATGTTTCTGATGCTGGTTATAAGTCTTGCTGTAGCAGGGCTTTGGGATCAAGTTCCAATAATAAAACAAATAAGCCATATCTTGCTTGATCCTTCCGCAGGCGCATTTCTCAACTGGAATATCAATTTGGGTATGCTGGCAGTATCCTTTCTTATTTCTTTGATCACAACGGTAATAAACAAATTCGCGATGGATCACGATGCAATGCGCGAAATCAAGAGAGAACAGAAATTGTTAAAAGAAGAAATGGAAAAATACAAAGATCATCCGGAAAAAATTATGGAATTCCAAAAAAAACAACTTGAATTCCTCCCAAGAACAATGGAAGTTACAATGCGTCCTGCCATGTTTACATTCATACCATTCATCTTATTGATTAGGTGGTTCGGGGATTACTTTGCTATTTTAGAACCAGTAAAAATTTATGGATTTTTGTCTTCTAATGGATCTTTCATATTTCCAAACTGGATTTGGGCATATCTGCTACCTATAATTTTCTTTTCGATTGCACTAAAGAAGGTTTTTAAGTTACCTTAGTTGCTTCTTAATTTTTAGAAAAGCGTTTAATGTTGCTTGAAATTTCTTGTATTAATAAATATGGAGATTTCCGATAATTAAGTTAGAATTTAGTTCGGAAATCTCTGGCATATCTTTTCCTAAAAATCTAACGAGGAAAAGATATGTAATTCAAAAAAACTGCAGATGGTTTTTATGGTTATGCGGAGATACTGAATTAACAGGAAATCTTAAAAACTAATCATACATGTTTAATTCATGGAAAAAGTAAAAACCGTCGCAAGGAAATGGGGAAATTTATTTGGAATCGTATTGCCAAGAAAAATAGTAGATACTGAAAAAATAAAAGAAGGAACAGAAATGACTATCACTATTGAGGTAAATAACAAAATGACAGTTGGCGATTTAATGGAATTTGCAAGGAAACATCCGTTGCCAAAATTAAGAAGACCAATTCAAGAAATAATAGAAGAGGTAGACAGGGAGCTTTGGGGCGAAGAATAATGCAACAGTTCATGGATTCTTCGATAATAATCGAGATAATTAATCAAAATAAAAACTATAGCAGATTCAAGGAAAATACAATAATAACAAATTCCTTGAATCTATCAGAAGTCTACTTTATCATACTAAAAAACTATGATGTCCAAACGGCAGATTATTGGACATCCAATCTGGACTTTATTTTCTTGGAGATAACACCAGAAATTGCGGTAGAGGCAGCGAAATTTAATTCAAACACAAAAGCGAGAATTTAAGTTACGCTGACTGCATAGGCTATATCACAGCTCTCCAAAATAAATTATTGTTTGTTACAAAAGATGAAAAATTCGAAGGCAAGGAAAACGTAGAATATATCGCTTGACACAACAATCATTAAATATTCTAATTCATTCTGAAAATTATGTCTTTGGAAAATATTCAGAAAGAAGTTGACGAGTGGGCAAAACAATTTAGTCCGCCTTATTGACCTCATCTTGAGCAAATGGCTCGTCTGTCTGAAGAAACTGGAGAAATTGCAAGAGAAATGAACCATCTTTACGGAACTAAAAAGAAAAAATTTTCAGAAGAAAAAAAAGAACTGGGGCAAGAATTATCAGATGTTATATTCACAGTTTGCTGTATTGCAAACAATTCTGGAATAAATTTGCAAGAATACTGGACTAAGATGATGAAAGAAAAACATTACGGAAGAGATAACGAAAGATTCGATCGTGTTTCTTGATTTTCTCAATAGTTTTTTCATCTGTTTTTAGAAAAAATTTAAAGGTTGCCTGAAATTTTGTTACTTTTATAAAAAAGTAACAAACCGAAGAGTTTATATATCTATAGTTTTTCAAATAATCATGACAAAAGAAATTGTATTATATAAAATTCCGCAGGTTTTTGAGAAAGCGGCAATTTTAGAGAGTTCTGTTTTAAAAGAATACAATGCTTCTTTAGAACCGTTTAACGAACACGCTAAAAGATCTTTGGGGCAATACAAAGTTGTTGATGGAGAGCTTGCGGGTTCAAGTCCGTTAATGCAAATTCATCTTCTTAATTCGGGAGTGCTTCCAGAAGGAGATCGTTTAGTAACGCGTGCGGATTTAGAAAAAGCAGTTGTATTTGACCGCGGAAATAAATTTTTAGGAGGAATATATACTGACTTCGGGCTCGCATTAAAAACAGAAGGAGATCCTTATGAAATTGACGGAGTAAAAGTAAACGATGCGATTGCAAGAAAGTTAGCTATGCAGTTGAAAAAAAGAGAAATCGCATTGGGTGGAGGGGTTTTAATTCCTTTTTCAGCGTTTAAAGAAACAAATAAAGAAAGTGAACGCTATGGCGTAACTCTTGACTTGAATGATCTTGCAACAAAGGAGACTATCAGACCCTTGCAAGAATTCACGTGGAGTAATTTACGAGGTGAAGGACTCTCCTGCGCGAGTCTCGACTTCGGCAGGGGTTGGGATTCTGACGATGGGCATCTTGGTCGTTCCTATGGCAATGGTCGGGTGGTCGTCGTTCGTGCCGGAGGCACGCCGAAAAAATTTCTTGTCAAGTTGAAAAATGAAATTGATGCAAAACTACACTCATTACAATAATCATTTTAAACGGTTATTCTCTAATAAAATTCCTAGCCATAAAAATTGGCTGGGCCACACGCTCTTTTGTCATGGCCTTTTTTAGAAAGGTTATGAAATACAGCCACGACCTCTTTGAATCAAACTCAAAACGAAGTGGTGGTGAGTTATAGAGAAAACCGATAATTATAATACATTTGGTTCGGTTTTCTCTAACGGATAAAACCTTTCGCTCGGTGTTATAATCAACGGTTTTATCCGTAATTATTATTGATAATGTTTGCCTCCATAATAAAATTAAAACTAATTATCATAATTAATACACCAAGAACAATTTGCAACCAACCAACAGCTTTTTCAAATTTCATTTTACAAACTTCTTCAGCTCATCGCCTTGCATCCTCTTAAGTTTTCCTTCTGAAAAATTAATATATCCCACTTCAAATCTTATGGCTTCAAAGTTTTTCCCGAGAATATCTTTAAAAATTTTCATGCAAAATTTTATTCCCTCGTCAATGCTCATTCCTTCTTTGTAATCCTTTCTCAAAGTCTCTTTAATCTTCTCGTCGTTCTCTCCGATAGCGTTTGCTTTGAAGGCAAAATAATTTCCGGTAACATCAGAAGTATACAAATAAGTTTTTCCTTTATTTACGCCTGATAACATTAAAGAAACTCCAAACGGCCTCGCCCCCCCATATTGCGTGAACGCCTGCTTTCTATCGGCAATCATCTTAATAACTGAGATTGGTTCAATGGGACTGCCATAGGTGACTCTATTTTGCTGGGCTAAAACCTGTGCATGGTCAACTAAAACTCTTGCATCCGCAGAAATGCCTGCGGCAGTCGCCATTATATGATGGTCTATCTCAAAGATTTTACTTGCAGATTCTGGTGCAATTAATTTGTCTCTGATTCTTTTATCGGCAACAATGACAACTCCATCTTTGCAGACCAATCCAATAGCCGCGCTTCCCAAATTAACAACTTTTTGAGCATACTCAACCTGTAGTAAATGCCCGTCAGGAGAAAACATAGTCGCGGCTCTGTCATAACCCATAACTTGATGCTGCATTTCACTCGGCATTTCCATTTTAGTTGCTCTCCATGACCTCACTAAAATGGAAGCTTAAAATTTTCATTAATTTTATTGTTTCCATTTTAATTTATCCTCTAATCATAACATAGTAAACTGCTGTATTTTTAAGTGTTTCTAAAGCCGGGGCAATGGCTCATATGGAAAAAGTTTCAACTTAACGAACCCAATAAACTTTATTAACTTATGTTTTATTTCTATAATATGGCAAACGTCGAAGCAAGAATAAAGGTCAAAGGAAAACATTACGAAATAAGCGTCAATCTGGACGAGGCGCTTAAAATAAAGAACGGCAAGGGAGACATAAAATCAGCTCTGCAGTCTCCGCAGATTTATCATGACTTAAAGAAAGCAACAGCTGTTCCGCAGTCAGATCTTCAGACAGCTTTCAACACGACGGATATTTACGAAATAGCGAAACACATAATAGAAAAAGGTGAGGTGCAGAAGACTCAGGAATTCAGAGATGAAGAACACGAGAAAAGAATCAAGCAAGTTGTCAATTTAATTGTAAAAAACGCGACAGATCAATTTGGCAGACCGTATACAGAAGAAAGAATAAAATCGGCAACAAAAGAAATTCATTTTAATTTCGATTCCCGCCCGATAGAAAAGCAGATGATAGAATTAGTTTCAAGATTAAAAGAAATTATTCCGATAAAAATAGAAACAAAAAGAATAAAGTTAACAATTCCCGCACAATATACTGGTCATGTTTATGGCAAAATTCAGGAATACAAAGAAAACGAAGAATGGCTTGCAAACGGAAACTTGCAGGTGGTTTTGAGCATTCCCGCAGGCCTCGTCCTAGATTTTTACGAAAAGATCAATTCAATGACGCATGGCTCTGTGCAGAGTGAGGAGATTAATTCTGGGTAGAAAAAAACTCCCCAAAAATTTAAAAACCCTTTCTACTCTCTCAATTCAATAAGATACAACAGGAAGATTATAATTACCAAGTTGTTTTATTACGATTACAATGAATGATGAAATTACAAAGGCATCTGAAGCCTCAAGCGATGATTTTAGTTCTGACGCTAAAAGGAAGATTGTAGTTCCGGGAGAGATTATTATTTCGGGGGAGGATTTTTTGCCTGGAGAGGGAACAAGAAGAGAGGAGAATAATATTGTGGCTTCAAAGTTTGGACTGGCGGAAGAAGCTGGCCGCGTCGTGAAGATAATTCCTATCTTCGGAGCATTCGTTCCAAGAAGAAACAATGTCGTTATAGGAAGAGTCACAGATATAACACATGCTGGCTGGCTCATTGACATAGACTCTGCGTCATCCGGCTTTCTGCCGATAGAAGAATCTCCAAGATTCATAAACAGAAACGAGATGGATCAATATCTTGCAATCGGAGATGTCATATCCGCAAAAATCTGGACAGTCAAAAATAAAGGAATAGACTTAACTATCAAAGGCAAGGGCCTTGGAAAATTAGACGATGGTTTTATATTCAGAATTATTCCATCACGAGTCCCAAGAGTTATCGGTAGAGAGGGAAGCATGGTAAACTTAATCAAAGAAAGAACAGGATGCAGTATAACTGTCGGACAGAACGGCTGGATTTGGATAAGGGGACATTCACTGGAGGCAGAAATAAAAGCAAGAAAGGCAGTAGAAATAGTTGCAGATAAAGTCCATGTCAATGGGTTAACAGAGAAAGTAGAATCATGGTTTGAGGAGAATGAATGAAATGACAACACAGACAAAACGTCCGGACGGCAGAAAGCCAGATGAATTAAGGAAAATAATTGCAAAAGTAGGCGTAATTCCCAACGCAGACGGCTCCGCATTATTTGCGTTCGGCAAAACCCTTGCAATAGCCGCAGTTTATGGACCAAGGCAATTGCATCCACAGCATATGCAAAATCCATCGGCAGGAATCTTAAGATGCAACTATGATTTGTTAAGCTTTTCTGTTGCAGAAAGAAAAAAGCCCGGTCCGAATAGAAGATCCAGCGAGATAAGCAAAGCAATCCAATGGGCTCTTGAGCCTGCTCTATACTTGGACTCTTTTCCAAATCAGGTTGTAGATGTTCAGGTCTATATCCTGCAAGCAGATGCAGGGACGAGAACAGCAGCTATAAACGCATCATCAATGGCTCTGGCTCATGCAGGAATTCCAATGAAAGATTTGGTCTGCTCTTTAGCCGTCGGAAAAATAGATAAAACTATAATCGCAGACTTAACAAAAGAAGAAGAAGACTTCAAAGAAGGAGAAGGAGCAACAGATTTCGCAATGGCAAAACTGGCGAATCATAATCAATTCACATTGATGCAGATGGATGGGAAAATATCTCCGGCTCAAGTTAAAGAAGCTCTTGAATTAACGGAAGGATTAACTAAGGAAATCTTTGAAGCTCAAAAGAAAGCTTTGAAAGATCTCATCGAAGAGCAGGGAGATGAAAAATGAGCACGATGGAAATCTCGAATCTGACAAAAGAGAAATTAAAAAAAATGTTCCTGGATGGAAAAAGATTTGATTCTCGAGATCTGCTGGAATTTAGAAATATAAAAGTGACCTATGACGTTTCAAACAAAGCAGAAGGATCTGCGAGAGTAAAATTAGGGAAAACAGAAGTTATTGCGGGAGTCAAAATGCAGGTGGGCGAGCCTTACCCCGACTCACTCGACAAGGGGAACTTGATGGTTTCAGGAGATTTACTTCCCCTCGCATCCCCGAGATTTGAGTCAGGACCTCCAGGATTCGAAGCAATAGAATTGCCAAGACTGATAGATAGAGCAATAAGAGCTGCAGAATTAATTGACTTAAAAAAGTTAGTAATCAAAGAGGGAGAAAAAGTTTGGACAGTAATTATTGATCTTTATCCGATCAATGACGACGGAAATCTAATTGATGCGGCGAGTATTGCAGCATTAGCGGCCTTGAGAAAATCGTTTCTGCCAGAATTAGATAAAGATGGTAGAATAGACTATGATAAAAAGATGACAAAGAAACTTCCTCTCGAAGAAGATACCTTACCGCTTTCTTTAAGTTTCTTTAAACTTGGAGATTCTTTAATTTTAGATCCAACGAGAGAAGAAGAAGAAGCCTGCGATACAAGAATAACCTTTGGAATTTCTGAATGGAAAGGGCAGCACATGCTAAATTCCTGCCAGAAAAAAGGGGAATCTCCTCTAACGAAAGAAGATATAGGAAAAGTAATGGATATCATTCCTGAAAAATTTGATGAGCTTAGCAAAAAACTTAAGAACTATATTTAACTCTATAAAAAATGGAAGAATTCACAAAATACGAAGTTGCAAGAATTATCGGAGCACGGGCATTGCAGATTGCGATGGATGCTCCTCTGTTATTGAGAATTTCAGATTCCGAGTTAAAAGAAATGAGATTCGATGCGATAAAAATAGCAGAAAAAGAATTCAAAGAAGGAGTCTTGCCTATTGCAATCAATCGCCCAACTCCAAAAAAAAGCAAAGAAAAATTAGCAAGTGTGAAAGAGGAAAAATATTCAGATGAGGAGCTGATTGCAAAAGCACAGGAAGTCGAGAAAGAAATTGTAAAGGAAGCAAAAGAAATGGGCTTCGTCAATGAAGGCGAAGATGAAGATGCGATTGAATTTGAAATAACGCAGGAAGAGAAATAGTTTTTATTCTTCCTCCTCAATACCACCATAGCTTGCTGCGGGGATAACAGTATCTCCGCATAAGACTTTTAGCAGTTTTTTTATTCTCGTTAATACCCCGCGGTCTTGCCTTGGGGATAAAGCGTGATGAAACTGTTAATCGCTCTTTGGAGCGCTGGCAGAAATTGTAAGCTCCACACGTAAAGTTTTCAAGTCAGATATTATTTTTTATCATTTACACATCTTTTCCTAAAAATTTAACACAATTAGAAAAAAGATGTGCAATTAAAATTATATAGCAGACCAACTAAATTCTTCGGTCGCTTTTAGTTGCTCCGCTAATAGTCAACCAATAGAAAAAACCTAAAAACTTAATTGGTTGACTATATCCAAAATCAAGGTAGAAAGTTAGATCAGTTTAAGCTTATCGATTTTGTGTCGTCGTTGGGTACCCAAGTCCGCCCGTAGGCGGATTTGCCCGCAGGCAAAGGCTTGCTGTGAGGAGGTTCACTTTAACAAACATTTTCGCTAACAAGAAAAACTCATATACTATAGTAATCCTATAGAGAACATGGTAACAACAATTCAACTGAATGAAAATGTGAAAAGCGCCTTAGACAAACTGAAATCTAACAAAGAAACTTACGAAGAGATTATTGTAAAAATGATGAAACAGATAGAGGAGCAAAAAAGAAGACACATCGATTTAATGATTGAGGGATATGAGGAAATGGCTGGGGAGAGCTTGAAGATTTGTGAAGAGTGGAAATATGCCGATGCTGAAATGAGTTGTGAATGGAAAGAATATGGAAATTAGAAGAGAGATGTTCTCTTAGCCGATCTTAATCCTGTTGTTGGTGCCGAGCAAGGTGGAGCGAGACCGTGTGTTGTAATACAGAATGATGTTGGAAATAAAAACAGCCCGACTACAATCGTTGCCCCTATCACCTCTAAAATTTATTCTAAACAATTTCCGACAAATGTTGAAGTGACGAAGGAAGAATCTGGTTTGAAAGTTGATTCGACTATTTTATTGAATCAGATAAAAACAATTGACAAGTATAGAATAAAGAAAAAAATCTCAGCACTGTCTGGAGAAGTTCTGAGTAAAGTTAATCTGGCTATCAGAATTAGTTTGGGATTGGACTGATGTTTTTTCTCGTAATTCTTAAAAAGGAAGTAGAAGAAGAGAAGAGGCGAAGTATAGAGATTCCCGATAATTTGGTTAGAATTTAGTTCGGGAATCTCTAATACATCTTTCCCAAAAAATCTAATGCAATCAGGGGAAAGATGTATAAATTGGTTTTGTAAATGAAGGAGAAGATGAAGATACGATTGAATTTGAGACGACTCAGGAAGAGAAATAGATATTTTTCTCCAATTATCTAACAACGGATTCTCTAAAGGAATCTAGTGCGTTCATTATTTTATTACTTATTTCAACATTATAATCCTGCTTCTCTGTGATACTTTTTAGATTCTCAGGCAGCGTCTTTATTTGATTTTCTACATACTTCTTTATTTGATCTAAAGAAGGCAAATCATAAATAATTTCTCCTTCGTCTATCATCTTGATAAGCAGAGGCTCTCCCAATTTCTCATCTTCTAAGCCAATTATGTCTTTAATCATCTTGCCGTTTTCATACTTTCTAAATACTTGTTTTCTACCAGGAAGACTTTGCTTGCCTTCAGTAAGTTTGGCTTTTGGAATGATTCTGTCCTTGTAACGGACTTCTGATAATTTATAGACAATTTCTAATCTGGGATCGTCTGCAACCGTTATAGCTTCAGTAACTAAAATAAATTTATTGGCTGGAACATTTTGCTTTATCAGACTATCAATTTTATACTCATCTAAATTTGATGCTAAAGTGATCTCTACATCCTTAAGCCCCGCATCATTCAACATTTTTCTTGCTGTAAAAGCTCGTTCACATAAATCGCCGCTGTCAATCGTTATACCTTTAATCGAATTTCCATCTTCTTTAAGTTCAAGAGCAACTTTTATTGCATTCTCCACACCTATCTTAAAATCGTAAGTATCTACCATAAAGTCCATCATATTAGGAAACAGATTTGCTGTTTCCCTCATTGCTTCTATTTCACTTGCAAATGATTTTATAACCGCATGATAAGCTTTAACAGAAGTTGTTAGTTTTGGTAAATTATATTTGGCAACGAAAGAAGGTATTGTGTTAGCTCCAAGTGCTCCGGCGATGTATGAAGCTCGTCCATATTTGAAGGCCGATTCAAAAGAATGTGCCCTCATCGCGGCTCCAGTGATAACTGCCCTATTTTTTGCAGCTATGACGCTTCTTATCACCTTTGAAAGAAATATTGTGTTGCTTGTTGCCGCGTTTAACAAAAACATAGTTAAAAGATTTCCTTCAAGTAACGGAGCTACTATCCTAACAACAGGTTCATTAGGAAAGAAAATAGTGCCTTCAGGCAAAGCATGAATGTCTCCTGTGAACTTAAAATTCCTTAAATACCGAGCAAAATTTTCTGAAATAATTCCAAACTCAAGTAAATTATTTACCTCTTTCTCTGAGTAATTCCACTTCTTTATATTTTCTATAATTTCTTCAGTGCCTCCAAACAACAAAAAGTTTCTATTCTTTGGAAATTCTCTTACGAATAGATCGAAAGTCGCGATTTGCTTGTTCATCCCTTTATCATGCCAAACAGAGCACGCAGTAAATATTTGCTGTAATTCAAATATATGCAAGTCCTCCTCTGTGAAGAAATGTGTTTTTGGAATGTTTTGAGAGGTCATTCTATCCTCCTAAGAGTTAAAATATATTTTCCTTTAATATTCGCACCACAAAAAACAATTTCTCCTCTTTCATTAATTTGCCATTCTCCGCTGTCTACTCTCTTTACATCGCCTCTGTTCCTGCTCATTGGGCCTTCATAACAGAGGTAACAAATTCTAATATTGCCTTTATACTCTGCTGTGCTTACTTCCGATTCGTTTTTAGCTTCGAATTTCGTCAATGGATTTTCTTCGTCAGGTAAGAAAAAATGTTCAAGCAGTATATCTAAGTGATCCTGCTTTCCTGGATAATTACGATGCGCCAATACTACAAATCTATTTTTTCGTTCTGTCATAAAATTCCAGTAAAATGTAAATATTTAAATAATAGTTCCCCTATGGGGGGTTATAAAAATGGAAGAAAAAGAAATAAGAAACATCTTGGAGAATCTTGGTTTTACTAGTGGAGAATCTAAAGTTTATCTTACACTGCTCAAAATAGGAGAATCAAAAGTTGGTCCAATAATAAAAGAATCAGAAATCTCGAGATCTAAAGTTTATGATATTTTAGAAAGATTAATTTCTAAGGGAATAGTAAGTAGCATAAAAAAGAATGACATTCTTTTTTACCAAGCCCTATCTCCTAAATTTCTTTTCAATTATATAAATGAAAAACAAAATGAACTTCAGCAAGAGTCAAAAATACTACAACAAATAATGCCTCAATTAATTTCTCTCTTGCCAAAAAGAGAAATAGATGTTAAAATCTATACAGGCGCAAAGGGTTTCAAAAAAGTTATAGACAGAACAGTCGAAGAATTAAAGAAAGATGACGTTTACGAGGCAATGGGAATTAGTAAAACAACTGAATTTATGAGAAACTATGCTTTGAAAATATATCAAACACAAACTACAAAAAAGTTCAAGGCGCGTTCTATATTTGATGAATTAGGCGCGTTTAAAATTTCTGAAAGAAAAAATAAACTTCATAAAATAAAAGTCCTTCCTAAGGAAGTGCACACTCCCGCCTTGTTCACAATTTACGGCGATACGATTGGAATACATTTAGGAAAAGAAGAAGATATAGTTTCGATTGTAATAAAGAATAAAGAGATTGCCTATTCATTTAGAGCAAGCTTTGAGGCAATGTGGGAAATTTCTAAAGAAATCAACAAGTAAACCCCTCCAAAAACCACCATCTTTATAACTTCCCTTCCCCAGATTTACTCATGCTCCTCAAAGCAGTCAAAGCCAGAAAAATAAAAGATTCTCGAGGCGACCCGACTATCGAAGTCATAATAGAAAAAGTAAAAGCTTCAGCTCCTTCAGGAAAATCAACAGGAAAATATGAAACTCATCCATATCACAAATCACTCGATTGGAATATAAAATTTCTAAATTCACAAGTTTTCAATTTAGAAGTAAACTCCTTCGACGATCTAAAAAAACTGGAATTATTCATTAAGAAAAAAGCAAAATTAAGAGATGCGAAGCAATTTGGTGCCAATGCTCTCTTTGCTTTGGAATGCGCAATTCTTAAAGCTTTAGCAAAGGAACAAAAGAAGCAATTATGGCAGATAATCAACGCAGAAGCAAGAAAAATCCCAATTCCTTTAGGAAACGTTATAGAAGGCGGTCTTCACGCCCATAACAAAGATCATCCAACCTTCCAAGAATTTCTCGTTATACCGAATGAAAAAAGCTTTGAAAAAAATTATATCTTAATGAAAAAAATTCACTCTGAATTGCATAAACTATTAAATGAGAATAAAAAAACAGATGAAGGGGCGTGGGAATCGCGCCTGCACAATTCGGAAATTTTTACAATTCTTTCAAGTTTCAAAGGAGTAAGGCTCGGCACAGACGCAGCAGCGTCTTCATTTTACAAAAACGGAAATTATCAATATAAAAGCAAATCATTCGGCCAAAAAGAGCAAATCAATTATGTAAACACATTAATAAAAAAATACAATCTGCTTTACATCGAAGATCCTTTACATGAAGAAGATTTCCAAGGATTTTCTCAAATTAGCAAAGCATCGAAACATCTTGTTGTCGGAGACGATTTAACAGCAACGCAAATTTCCAGATTAAAAAAAGCAATAAAACTAAAATCAATTAACGCAATAATAATTAAGCCAAACCAAAATGGCTCTTTGTTAGAACTACAAGAAATTTTCAAGATATGCAAAAAAAATAAAATTAAGACAATTCTTTCTCATCGCTCTGGCGAGACAATGGACGACGCTCTTGCGGATCTTTCATTCGGATATCAAGCAGATTTTATCAAAGCAGGTGTTGCGACGAAATGGCGGGAAGTGAAGTTGGAGAGATTGGTGAAGATTGAGAAAAATGCAGGATGAAATAATAGCTGTTTATGAAAAAAGAAACGAGATAGAAAAAATAGTTGAGAAATTAAAACAGCTTTCTTTTGAAGACTTACAAAAAACATTGCATCTTGAATATTCTCTTGCAGAAAAAGCAACAGACTTAAATCTATTAAAACAAAAGTTCACAGAGTTTAACAGAATAAAACTGATTAACAAAAGAAAACATAAAAAAGCCGGTAAATTCAGTTATGATTTTTATTACGAATTAGATGATGGCTCTTACATCTTATATGCAATCACTCTTGAAGAATCAAAACCTAAATTACTTAACGCATTTCATGTGCAGAGAAATTTTAGAAAATTCAGGCAGATACTAATGCGCGCCTATAAGAATGTTTTTCTTGGTTAATTAATGGCATGATTAGTGGAATATCGTGGTAAACAACACTCGAGCCATCAAAAGTTTCCATTTTTAAAACTAAGAAGAGCATTTCCCTCTTCGGAATAATTTTCAATTCGACATTTTTCATACTTTTCAGAATAGCAGAGTCAATTTCACAAGATTCCAAAAAATTTGAAAAGCCCCTTATTTCAATGCTTAGAACTTTTCCTTCATCAGATAAACTAAAAATCATATCTCCAATTTCGAAATTGTCTTTAACAACCTCACTTTCATTTCTATTGGAAATTATTAAGCTATCGCTGTATTCATCATACGAAAATTTTTTTCTTTTCATATTTTATCAATATTTGTTAGATTTATAAGGTTTTAGTTTTTGTAAGAAGTTGGAGAGATTGTGCGAGATAGAGAAAAATGTCTAAGCTCTCGCTATTGCCTCCCCCCTATACTTGCTTTCCAATTCCTTTGTTAAATCAAGCAAAGTTTTCTGATTTGTTATTCTTTGAACAATAGCGTTATCAGTTTCTAAGTTTTCTTTTATCACGCGATAAACCTTATACCCCCCAAGATTCGGCATAAGTTGTTTTGTAGTAGGATCTAAAAGTGGCTTAGTGTCTGTCAACAGATATTTGATTCCTCTTATTGTCCATACTTCTATTCTCTCTTCCCCTACATATCCTTTACGTCCATCGTAATTATCCACCCTAGTGAAAACCATCTTAATTTTGAATCAATGCTCTTTTTAAATTTTTAGTTTGTCTTGTGAATTTTCCCCAAACACAAAAATCTTAAAACTTGAAATTTCGTTAGAAATGAAAGTTAAAGATTTGCTACGCAAATCTTAAAAACCCTTCTCTTCTCATCTAAAAATGCCAAGAGCGAAAAAATCAGATTCAGTGTCTGATAATGTAGAAGAAACTGTAAAAAAAATTTCCTCCAGTTCAGAACACGAAAAAAAACTAGCCCAGCTTAAAGAGAAAGCGGCAAAATTAGCAGAAGGAATTAAATCTGAAGACGTAGACATCAGAAAGAAGATCAAACCAGAGGAAAAGAAAGACGCACTCGCCCCAATTGAAGATTACTTGAAATCCTCTATCCATTTAGGAACAAGAGCGATAACTCCGGACATGAAGCCTTATGTTTACAAAAGAAGAGCGGATTCTTTAGCAGTATTCAACACTTCTCTTTTAGACGATAAAATTAAAGAAGGAGCTGAATATCTTGCGCAATACGCCCCGGATGAGGCAATAGTTGTATGTAAAAGAGAATCTGGAGCAAAGGCAGTGGAGTTATTCTCAAAAATCACAGGAATAAGAGCGTTTATTAAAAAATATCCTGCGGGTATAATAACAAATCCTAATCTCGACAATTTCCTCGAAACCGAGATGATTTTCGTCTGTGATCCTTGGACGGATAAGAGCGCTCTTATTGATGCAAAGAGAATAAAAATTCCTGTTTTAGCCATATGCGACACAAATAATTATACAGCAGACATAGATAAAATAATTCCAGGAAATAATAAAAGTGCAAAAAGTCTGGGAATGATTTTTTATCTTATTGCAAAAATATATGTAGAAAAAAGAAAGCTTGGAGTAAAAATACCTCCCGTCTCTGAATGGATAGATAATTGGGAAAATTTGCAGCCTCCGAAATAATGCTGTTTGTTTACACCGCATAGTCAGGAGTTCGATTCTCTTCAAGCCAATATTATGAAAAGATAATTTTATAATAACAATTTCCCTTATAATAATATGGATAAGAAAACACTTCATAAAAAATGGTATTTTCGATTGCTTCAAGCAATATTTTTGGGATTTTTCATATTCTTTATAATTGTAGGTATTCGAGGTATTTTTTACGGAGAGGGTGAGCCATTTATTGGATTCATCTTCGCAGGCATTTTAGCGATTGTATACTGGCTAATCATGAGAAATAAAGGTTCGATGGGTGGTTTCGTTTTTGGTGTGATAGTTGGTCTTCTTTTATTATTTATAATATCTAACCTGACTTCGCCACTTGGAAAAGTTTACTCATCGAGTTCTGACAGTTGGAATTTTTTCGAATATTTTTAGCAAAAATTGTGTTGGAAAGTTCTGTTTAATAAAGAATATTGCCGGCAAACATCTATTTTTAGAGCTATTTTGGTTATTTATTTGAATTTATCGGCAATTTTGCCCAACTGTCAAACTATTGATTTTTTTCTTGAGTGACTTTAGATTTTTACCGACGGAACACAAGTTCAAAAAATGTGTCAAAAGAGCAGAGATAATTTTGAGTAATTATAACGGAGAACATAAATAATTGAACGTTGTTTTTATGTTCTCCGAACACAAAAATCGAGAGATTTTTGTGCCCAAAAAAGCAGAGCTTTTTTAGATATATCATCGGATATTCTGGTCAATTATTTAAATCCGATGCTATAGAAGAGCTTATTTTCTCTTAGTTTTCTGCCGCACTTTGTTTTTTGAGGCTCGCCCAATAAAATAGACAAGAAGCACAAATAAAACAAATATCAAAACCAAAACTTGATTTTCTCTTTTCAATAAGAAAGTCTTTTCTTCAACTACCCTAAACAGCCGAGTAGCACTTCCTTGTTGTCCATTGTATTTAACACTAACGAAGAAAACATAATTTCCTTCGTTTGTTTCTGGAATCGCAAACTCTCTGACGAAACTAATTTGTGTATCAACAGCAATCATTTCATTACTTTCCGATATTACCTCATTATTATCGTCCCTAATTTGATAATTGACTTGGACGTCAACTCTTCCTTCTCTTCCCAAACTAAAAATACTAATGAGTGGTTTTATGTTGTCTCTCTGACTTACAGTTAAGTCATCTGCATCAAAATCTATCCTCACATCGAACAAAGCAACTCTTGAAACAATTTCAACAGCTGTCAAAATCCTCTTTTCAACCAATCCGCTCTTTACAAATATTTCTCCTATGTATAAGTCAGGAATTAAATTTTCACTGGCAATGAAATCAATTATAATATTTTTTGTTTCTCCCGGATTTAGCTCAAAATCTATTTCATCGAAGATTATAAAATCTTCAATAAAACTCTCTTCAATTCTAAAATTCTCCTCGTTGTTTCCAATGTTTGTAACTCTTAATGTTTCTCTTTTTGTTTCTCCTTCTTTCATCTTAACTTTTATTTGTTCTTTATCTAATTCGAATTTTATTTCTGAACTTCTTCTCGAATTTCTGCCTCCGCCGCCCTGTGATGGCTCTGAAATTTGACAAACTCCGCAATCTGCAACACAGCTGCTGCAATTCTCCTGCAATTCACAAACAGCATTTCCACAATAAACTATTGAATTATTAACACTAAAACTGACTTCCGAATAATTCTCTCTTCCAAAACTATCGTTTGCATATATTCTCAATAAATAATTCCCTTCGGCCAAACTCAAATTAAATAATCCAGAAACACTAAGATTATTCGCCAAATTTAAAGAATACCAAGTCGCTTGATGTGAAACATCCCTCACAGTATAGTTTACAAAGATAAGTGTCAAATTATTATAAGTCTTGTTTTCCGGAGTATGTATAACAATTTCAGGCGTATCTCCGTCAACTGTGACGGAAACATCTGCGTCATTGCTCGGACTTAAACTTTCTTCAACCGCTCCAGCCAAGCTAACTAAAAATAAAACAATCAAAAAAACCACTTTTCTTTTCATATGCTATAATACGATGAAATCTATTTAAATTATTTCTTCCTTCTGAAAACAAAGTAGAATATAACTAAGATAATAACAACGACAAGAGCCCAGACAAGGACATTTGATTTTTTATTAGGAGCTGTTTCTTCAATAACGGGTTTTTCAACTGCTTCAGCTGGCTTTTCAATGACTTTAACAGGAAAGCTACTAAAATACTTAGTGCCTAACTGAACGTTTCCTCCTTCATCTGTTTCTGGAACAGAACTAACTGAGAATTTGACCGTGTGTTCATCACCAATGTTAGCGTTTTCAGGAATGCTAATTTTTAGGATGATGTTTTGATCTGAACTCCCATACTTAACTAAATAATTTGCGCCGCTGGTTATCTCGGCAATTTCAGATCCTTCTTCAAATTCAACAACAATATTAGCGTCCTCTTTGTCGCAGTGATCTTTCAATGATGGGCAATTCTGCAAATTAAATTCTATATCTCTTGTTTCTCCGAGATACATTTCTAACGGGTGATTTTTCCAGTATGGAGAACTAATTCCAAAAGCTAAAACTCCGTTAGTGCTAACTATTAAAATAGCTAAAACTGCAAATATTGTTTTTACTCTAATCCTATTGTCCATGGTCCACCTTGATTATTATCTGGATGTGATGCTTTTGCAGAATATATGTCTGATTGTAATGCCGGAACAGTTTCTAAACAAAAACTAACAAATCCTATATTATTCCCGCCTGTTCCATCTCCTCTTGGAAGGTTAACATCTGTAATATCAGTTGTAATCGTATCAGCAAGGGCAGTTCCATCTCCTATATCGCAGGGATTTACGGAATCATCCGATGCATCGAAGTTAGAAGCGGGAAGTGAAGGTGTACAATCAAATGGTGCTGTTTCATCACATAAATCAAAAGCCGTAACTTGAACATCCCCATTTCCTCCATCCGATATTGGAGTAGCATCATAGTTTCCATCGTTTCTAATTTCTAAGTCTAGAGAAGCGTAATCAGTTCCTCCGGGAGAAACAACTCCGAAACCGATTGGAGATCCAGAAATGAAAGTAATATCGCTCAACAAATCCACGCTAAAAGTCCCGGTAGTTCCCACACTTGCTGATGAACCCAATGTGTCGGATATTCCAACTGTAACAGTCCAACTGCCATCATCATCATACCATTCCATTCCAATTGCATTTGCACTGGGAGTAGCACATTCATAAGTTCTTGTGTCTGTTGCACATCCGGTAATGCATACACAAGTCTGCGGAACTGCTGGTCTATTGGTTTCTCCAGCCCGAGTAAATTGTGCCGTTGCAGTCGCGTCATTTAAATTATCATCAATATCATTTGCATCAAATTTAACATTTACCGATTTAGTCGTTGCTGCCAGTAAGAGCACATTTTGGACTCCATCGTAATCAAGCGGAGATCCATCTCCATCAACGATAATCGAAGTAACTGTCGGCGCACTATTTACTTGAACACTAACATCTGTCGGCTGAGGACTCGGTCCTAAAAGAATATCTTTCAAATCCGCAGATACAGAACTTACTAAGAAAATAAATATTGCTAAAAGAGCTATGCTGTAAATCACCTTGATTTTATAATCCATTTTCTTATCATATTACGTTTCCATTATTTTTAAAGTTTCCTGTCAATTCAGTATCTCCGCATAAGGATTTTTAGCAGTTTTTTTGCTCCCTCCCCCCCACCCAATTAGTTCAATTTCGTGCAATTTCCGTTGTGGAGTTTTTTAGTGCACGAAATTGATCATTTAATGCAAAAAAAACTGCAGGTGATTTTTATGACTGTGCGGAGATACTGCAATTTTTTTCACCGCTCTGGAACAAATTGTTTGGATATTTCTTGGATCTCTCTCTATTAATCTGGAAATTTCACTAATCTTCTTGCCATTCTTCTTCAAACTAATGACAACACTTTCTAAGATAGTTAATTTCCTATTTTTGAAATCTTCCAATGAAACAGAAAGCTCTCCTTCCTTCACTTTAATTATTTTCCTATATTTCTTCTTTGCTTTGTTGTAAGCTGTCCAGATTGTTCTGTCATCTCTCTTTAATTCTCTCGCTATCTCGCTGTAACTCTTCCCAAGATTTTCTTTCATATATTTGCTAATCGCTTCCAACCCTCCAATTTCTTTCTTGAAAATAGAAACAGGAATACTTTCATCTCCACCCAACCCAAGAAGTTCAATTATCTCATTTCTTCCTAATTTATATTTCTCTCTTAATTCTTCAGTCATCAAACTTAACGCCTTGACAAGTTTCTCATCTTTAATTTTTTTCTTTCTTCTTC
>Ga0209542_10003284_pt1 | contig 34808 bp, 35 predicted proteins | sample RifCSPhighO2_01_FD_184028 | JGI IMG/M metagenome (GOLD analysis project Ga0209542, IMG submission 184028) | Soil microbial communities from Rifle, Colorado - Rifle CSP2_plank highO2_0.1 (SPAdes) (version 2) | ecosystem: Environmental > Terrestrial > Deep subsurface > Rock core/Sediment ...
TAGCCCGTAAAATGCCACGAAAATTAATACCGGAATGATTGTAAAACTCGGCGTCTTCGGCGACAATCGTGGCATTTTTAACTATTTGAGATATGTCGCTATAAGCAACTATTGTTCGTTTTTCTTCGCCGTGAATTTCGTATAAAAGCGTCTTATTTTCTCGATCGTAAATTTTGGTTGATTGGATCACTTTCCTCTCTTGCCAAGCGTTTGGATCGGGAAGGTAACGGCTGTAATAGAAAAAAGCCGCGATAAGTAAGGTAATAACAATAAAAACAAAAAGAATGCTCCACAGAGCAATATGAGACAAAACTTTGTAGTATTTTTTCATTTTGAATTATTTATACAATAAAATTCTCAAAAATTCAATCGTTTGGCAAAAGTAAATTTATTTGGTAATGTAATTTAATATGGAATTCAAATCAAAAGACAACTTAATCAAAGAAGTATTAACAAAACAAATTGACAAGATTTATCCCAGCAAAGAGTCGCTTGCGAAGATTTTAAAGTCGGGGAAAATATTAACTATTTACTGGGGGATAGATCCAACAGCCCATAGTTTACATATAGCGCATGGCGCCAACCTTTTTATTTTGCGGCGTTTTCAAAACCTCGGCCATAAAGCCATTGTTTTATTAGGCGACTTTACGGCTCAGATTGGCGATCCCAGCGATAGGCGCGCGAAAAGGGTTTCTTTGACCGAAAAACAAGTATTATCAAACTTAAAAAACTATAAAAAACAAATTTTTAAAATTCTTGATCCTAAAAAAACAACCGTTAAGTTTAATAGTGAGTGGTGGAGAAAAGTGAGCGCCAAAAATCTATTAGATTTAGCCCGGCTGATTACCCATCAGAGAATAATAGACCGACACATGTTTCAAGAGCGGATTAAGAAAGGCGAGACAATTACTGTCGAGGAGTTGCTTTACCCGATAATTCAAGGATATGATTCGGTGGCGCTTAATACCGATATAGAATTAGGGGGGACAGACCAGTTATTTAATATGCTTGTGGGGCGCGATTTAGAAAAAATACTTCTAAAAAAAGAGAAATTTGTTATTACCAAACCGATTCTTTCTCACCCCAAAACCGGTGAAATGCTGATGTCGAAAACTTCAGGTGGAGCGATTTTTATAAGCGAATCAGCGGATCAGATGTACGGAAAAATAATGGCGCTTACTGACGAGGTGATAATTGAATGTTTCAAACTTTGTACGGATACAGATGACAGTAGAATTAGAAGTATAGAATCGTGCTTAAAAGCCGGGGAAAATCCGAGAAATCTTAAATCAGAATTGGCATTTGAAATAGTAAAAATTTATCACGGCGAAAAAAAAGCTAAAGAGGCAGCCGAAGAATTTGAAAGAATATTTAAAAGACACGAGTTACCGGAAAACATTCAGGAAGTTTCTATTACTATAAAGCCGCGCAAACTTATTGAATTATTGATGCAGGCGGGTTTAGCATCATCTAGAAGTGAAGCGCGCCGCAAGGTTTTAGAGAATGCTGTGAAAGTTGATGGTAAAGTTAAAAAAGACCCGGAAGAGGTTATTGATGTTTATGAGGGGGCGGTAGTCCAATATGGGAAAAGAAACTTTAGGAAGATAAAGAAAGGGTAGTTTCTGTCTTTTCATCTTCAGATTCTATCTCAAGGTCATCTTCTCCATCAGCGATTGTTGGTTTTTCTACTCCTTCCAATTCTTCGTCTCCCAATTCCTTAAGCTCTTGATCTTCTTCTAACTCTTCTAATTCATCTGAATCGTTTTGATTAAATAATGGTGTTTTTTCCATGTTTATGGCTTAATAATTAATTTTTGATTAGTATAGCAAGCCGCGAGTCCGATGGCAATAGCGTCGCTGGCGTCGTCCGGCTGGGGCGTTTTTTCCAAATTTAACAATCGGCAGACCATTTTTTGAATTTCTTTCTTTTCGGCCTTGCCGTAACCGGTTGTTGCGACTTTAACTTCGAGCGGCGTAAACTCCAAGACATCGAGATTGGAAGCGCTCGCGCGATTAATAATGACGCCGCGGGCTTCGGCAACCGAGAGCGCGGTTTTGGCGTTTTTCGTAAAAAATAATTTTTCAATCGCCAGAATTTCGGGGTGATATTGGGCAATTAAATCCGAAATCAACCGCGATATTTCTGCCAGCCGCTCCACTTGTTTTTTATTTGGAAGTTCCAAACAGCCGTAAGTTATTAAATCAACTTTGGCGTCTTCTTTTTTATCGAGTAACGCATAACCAATTCTGGCCGTGCCCGGGTCAATCCCCAATATTATCATAAATTTCGTTTACGTCTTGATTATCGTCTAATGCTTCGTATAATGCGGCAAGTTCTTTTTTAATATTTTCATCTTCTATTTTTATTGGCGAATTCGGAATCCAGTCGGCGCCCTCGCGGCGGAACATCCATTGAATGGAATTAATTTCGGCAAACTTCGCGTTATGTTCTTGAAGTATTTTTTTGATTTCCGCAAGAGCGCGGTTTTTATTGTCGGTAATAGCAGTGATTAAAATAGCCGTTCCGCCGGGTCCGAAAGCGCCATAAGTTACTTCTTCAATTTGGGCGCCGGCAATCTCTCCGGTTCCGCGTTTTATCGCCCGTTCAATATTTTCTTTAGGCAAATTAACCTCGCGGGCTTTTTCTATTACCGCTCTAAGTGAGGGGTTTTTATCGGGATCGCTGCCGCGCCTCGCGGCAATGGTGATAAGCGAAGAGATTTTTGAAAAAACCTTTGACTTTTTCGCGTCAGTTAAGGCCTTCTTGTGTTTAATTGTTGACCATTTTGAATGTCCGGACATGATTTACAATAAATTTTGATTTTCCGGGGGCAATTTTAGCCCCAGGTGTTCATACGCGAATTTAGTGGCGATGCGGCCGCGGGCGGTGCGATGCAGGAATCCGAGTTGCAGTAAATAGGGCTCATAAATATCTTCAATAGTATCAAGCTCTTCGGAAGTGGCGGCCGCGAGCGCCTGCAGGCCAACCGGTCCGCCGTTAAAATTTTTAATTATTACTTCAATAAGCCGCCGGTCAGTTGACTCTAAGCCCAAATGGTCAATTTCTAAAAGTGCTAAGGCGCGTCGGGTCATTTCTTTTGTTATTAACCCAACTCCCTCAACTTCAGCATAATCACGAACTCTTTTTAAAAGCCGGTTGGCGACTCTAGGGGTATATCTTGACGACTGCGCGATTAATTTTAAGGCATCTTTTTCGGTTTGAAGGTTCATTAGGCCGGCCGATCTTTCTAAAATACTTTCAATATCGTTAATATTGTAAAAATCCAGCCGAAAAGTAACGCCAAATCGCGAACGCAGGGGATTTGATAAAAGCCCGACACGGGTAGTGGCGGCGATTAAAGAAAATGGCGGAAGGTCAAGTTGCAGCGTTCTTGCCGATGGGCCTTTCCCAATAATAATATGAAGCATCCTATTTTCCATCGCCGGGTAAAGAATTTCTTCTATGGCCTTATTGAGGCGATGGGCCTCGTCTATAAAAAGAATATCGCCGCTGTTAAGGTTGGTTAAAATTGAAGCCAGATCGCCGACTTTTTCAATTGCCGGCCCCGAAGTTATTTTTATATTGGCGTTCATTTCCCGCGCTATAATATAAGCCAGTGTAGTTTTTCCCAAACCGGCCGGGCCGTATAAAAGCAAGTGGTCGATCGGTTCGGAGCGTTTTTTAGCCGCTTCAATTAAAATTTTCAAGCTAACCTTGGCTTTATTTTGGCCGATGTACTCATTCCAGCTTTTTGGCCTTAAGGCCTGGTCCAAAGTGCGGTCTTCCGGCTTTAGTTTTGGTGTTGTGGCGCTTAATTCTTCCATAATTTTTTAATTGACAAACTTATTGATTTAAAGTATAATAATTGAAATATAAGAAACTTGTTCTTATTAACCTCGAGGCAATAAAGGCCTAAAAATTTATTTATTCGGCTTTTTCGGGGGCTTTTCCCTGTCGGTTGATCTGGTTCCGACTGGGTCATTTCACAGAATAGTCCTATCCCTTCGAGCTGGCTCGGAGGACTATTGCCTCGAGATTATTAAGAACAATCAAAGTACTTAAAAGATGAAAATAAAATTTTAAAATCTCATTTTCATCTTTTTTATTTTATTCTAATTTTCCTAAAATTCGCTCTATTTCTTCAACTGTCGTAATGCCTCTTAAGATTTTTATCACCGCGTCTTGAACCATAGTAACCATTCCGGTTTTTTTTGCTGCTTCTTTTAGTTCCACTTCGGCGGGAGATTTTAATATTAACCTTTCAACTTCATCAGTAATTTCAAACAGTTCCATGACCGCTATTCGGCCGGAATAGCCATTGTGGCACTCCTCACAGCCTTTAGCGTCGCTTACTTCAGTTTTATTTGTCAGTTCGGCTTTAAAACCAACTCTTGGCGGCAAGTTTGCCAGAATTTTTTTAAACGCTTGCAATTCTTCTTCGCTTAAGTTTCTTTTTAAGGCGCATTTAGGACAAAGCTTTCTTAGCAAGCGCTGAGCCATTAATAAATTGATGGCGGGAGAAATAACGGGCGGTTTAACACCGAGGTCTATAAGGCGGGGCACGGCGCCAATCGCGTCATTAGTATGAAGAGTTGAAAAAACCAGGTGCCCGGTTAGGGCGGCGTGCATGGCGATTTCCGCTGTTTCAAAATCACGGATTTCTCCCACCAAAATTACGTCGGGATCTTGGCGGACAATAGAACGCAGGCCGTTTTCAAAAGTATAGCCCTTATCCGGTTCAACTTGGGTTTGGGATATTCCTTCAACCTGGTATTCAATCGGGTCTTCAATGGTGATTACTTTGGCGTCCGGCGTGAGGATTTTTTTAATAAAAGCGTAAAGAGTAGTTGTTTTGCCGGAGCCGGTAGGGCCGGTGGTAAGAATCATGCCGGTTGGCCTTTGGAGCTGATTTTCTATAATTTTCAGGTCATCCTCCCTTATTCCTAAACTTTCCAGATCAATTTTTATCATACTTGGATCAAGAACGCGCATTACGATATTTTCGCCGTAAGCTCCTGGCAATACCGAAGTTCTTATTTCTATAGTCGCGTCTGCCTCGCCGGCAGGCGGGCCGCCACTTGCGATACTGAAGCGGCCATCTTGAGCTTTTTCATGAATGTTTAACTTAAGACCGGAAAGTAATTTGACTCGGTTCAAAACCAGTTGGTAAATTGTTGCCGGCATGAAAATAATGTCTTCCAAAACGCCGTCAAGCCGCAATCTTATCCGGATTTTATCTTTTTCCGGTTCAAAATGAACATCCGACGCTTTATTAATCAAAGATCCGGCTAAAATGGCCTCGATAATTTCGGTGGCCTTGGCTTGGAATAAATTTTCCAATATTTTTTTAAGACTTTTAACATTAACTATTTCTTTTTTGAATCGGATTAAAGCATCGCTCGCGATTTTAACCGTTCCGGTAATTTCTTTAATCTCTTCTCTTAAAGGATATTGCAACAAGGCCTTTTTTAGGCTTTTTTCTGAAACAACGAAAACTTTCACAATAAACCCATTTTTTTCTAAATCGGCGATAAGCGATTGAATCTCTTTTGCGTCGGGATTTAGAGCGACCACTTGAAGCAATTTTGCTTTTTTGTTTATAACAGCGGCTTTAGCGGATTCCGATTGTTCTTTTGAAATTATAACTAAAGCGTCTTGTTCAATCGGTATAAAAGACAAGTTAAGATAGGGGAACCCAAGTTTTTCCGCTAAAAGCTTTGCCCGGTTTTCTTCTTCTTCATACCGGACTTTGGCCAAAAATTCTTTTTGTTTTTCTTCTTGAAATTTCATTAACTTAATTCTCTAATTTTATAGGTTAATTTACAAATTTTTTATCCCCAATATACACCGGCACTATATAGAAATCTTAAGTGCGGGGTCAAATAAAACTGTGGATAAGTTGCTTCGGCAACGTCTTATTTGTTTCTTTTAATATATATCTTTTGTAAATTTATACTATCTGAACGATCGTTTTTATAGTATAACTTTTTATTTTTTAGTTTATTTGCTACCATTTTTACATGCGAGAAATTGAAATAATCGCCAAGTCGGCGGAAGAAACCAAAAAAGTTGCCGCTAATTTAGCACAAGATTTAAATCCCACACATAACTTTCACTGCGCAAAGCGCAAGAATAATATTGTAAAAGTTATGTGTGGGATAAAACACGCTTTTATAATTGCCCTTGAGGGCGATTTGGGTTCCGGGAAAACCACTTTTATCCAAGGACTAACCAAGGGTTTGCAAATTAAAGAAAGTGTTTTAAGTCCCACTTTTTTAATACTCAAACAATTTCTGATTTCGTTTAAAGGATATAGAAACTTTTACCACATTGACGCTTATCGGTTAAAAAATCCCAAAGAACTTTTGGAACTCGGATTTAAAGACCTGATAAATAATCCGGAGAATATAATTGTTATAGAATGGGCGGATAAAATTAAAAAAATTTTGCCAAAAAATGCTTTAATGATTAAATTTGAAAATTTGGGAAAAAATAAAAGGAAAATTGAAATTTTATCTTAGGTAATTTTATATTTGTTTTCAAAGCGGGTTATGAGCCCGAGCGGGCACGGTTTGCGAAGCGAGAGCGAGGGCGAATCCCTGAAGCGAGCACGCTCTCGCGAGCGAGGAAAGCGTGAAAATAAATATGAAATTATCTTAACCATAATGAAAAAACTCATTTTAATAGATTCCCACGCTTTAATCCATCGCGCCTATCACGCCCTGCCGCCTTTAACAACCAAAAGCGGCGAATTGGTTAACGCGGTTTACGGATTTACTTCGATTTTGATAAAAACCATTTCCAATTTTAAGCCCGATTATATCGTTGCCACTTTTGACGCTCCGGGAGCTACCTTCCGCCACGAGGAATATAAAGAATATAAAGCAACAAGGGTTAAGGCGCCGGACGATTTATACGCCCAAATTCCAAGAGTAAAAGAAATTTTAACCGCTTTTAAAATTCCGATTTTTGAAAAATCTGGCTACGAAGCGGACGATATTATCGGCACTGTTGCCAAAAAAATTCAATCAAAAGACGGCAAAAACGTAGAAGTTTTAATTCTAACCGGCGATATGGACAACCTCCAGCTTATTTCAAAAAATGTTTCTGTTCTTTACGCGCCTCCAAGCGCGGCGAAAGAGCAAATTATTTACGACGCCAAGAAAGTCGCGGAACGATTTGAAGGACTCTCGCCGGAGCAGATGATTGATTTCAAAGGCCTTAAAGGCGATCCATCCGATAATATTCCGGGAGTTCGAGGCATCGGTGAAAAAACGGCCATTATTTTGCTTAATCGGTTTAAAACGATTGAAAAATTATACGAGGCGATAGAAAAAAACAAAGCAGCAGGCATAAGCGGTTCTGTTTTAGAAAAATTAAAATCCGAAAAAAACATGGCGTTTTTTTCAAAAAAACTGGCAACCATAAAACAAAACGTCCCGATAATGTTCAATTTAAAAGAAAGCGAATTCGGAAAATTTGATAAAGAAAAAATCTTTAAGCTCTTAAGAGAACTCGGATTCGTAAGTTTAATAGATCGAATGAGTAAAACCGCAGAGCAGGGCACGCTTTTGTCGCCGCCTTTGCCGGATAAAAAAATAAATTATGTTGGAAGCTCGGTTTCCAACAAAGGGCTAATCAGCTATGATTTTAAATCTTTTATTAAAGCTCCAAAAAGAGAAAAAATAGTTATCGGCGGCGGCGATTTTGACGTTATGATTGCCGCCTACATTCTTAATCCGGGCGAGCGCGACTATAGTTTAGAAAAATTGAGTTTGAGGGAATTTGGCGCGGTTTTACCGAAAGCCGAAGCCATTTCAAAGTTGGCGCCAATTTTTAAAAACCGGCTGATTGAAACCGAGACCGAAAAAGTTTTCAAAGAAATTGAAATGCCGCTTATACCGGTTTTGGCGAAAATGGAAATCGCCGGAATAAAAATGGACGTTAAAATGATAAACAAATTGAACAATTATTTTGGAAAAGAACTGAAAAAACTTGAAAATGAAATATACGAATTGGCAGGTGAAAAATTTAACATAAATTCGCCCCAACAATTATCAGAAATTCTTTTTTTGAAACTGAAAATTCCCGGGGCTTTAGCCGGAGGTCGCATTAGAAAGACACCCGGCGGCGCGCTCGCAACGGGAGCGGCGGAACTGGAAAAATTGAAGCCGCGACACAAAATAATCGACTATATTTTAAAATACCGCGAACTTGCCAAACTAAAATCAACTTATACCGACGCTTTACCAAAAACAGTTGATAAAAACAGTCGGATTCACACAACTTTTAATCAGACGGGAACGGCCAGCGGGCGGCTGTCAAGCCAAGACCCGAATTTGCAAAATATCCCGGCCCGCGGCGCCTGGGGCGATAAAGTGCGGCAGGCTTTTATCGCCGAAAAAGGATACAAATTTCTTTCGGTTGATTATTCCCAGATTCACTTAAGAATTATCGCGGCGCTCGCCAATGACAAAAAAATGATGGAAGCGTTTAAAAAAGGGTTAGACATTCATAGGTTTACCGCTTCCGAAATAAATAATGTCTCAATCCAAAAAGTAACGCCGCAAATGCGTTTTGCCGCCAAAGCGCTAAATTTCGGCATTATTTATGGCATGGGCGCTTCAAGCTTTGCCGAATCGGCCGGAATCAGCAAAGAAAAAGCGAAAGAATTTATCGCAGAGTATCTTAATGATTTTTCGGGCGTCGCCGGCTATATTAAAAAGCTCCAAGAAGAAGCGAGGCAAAAAGGTTATACGACAACGTTTTTTGGGCGGCGCCGTTATCTTCCCGAAATTAATTCTTTAAATCATATGCTTCGCGCCCAAGCCGAGCGGATAGCCGTTAATATGCCGATTCAGGGGCTTGAAGCCGATATCATCAAAAAAGCGATGATTGAAATTGACGATTGGACTAACAAAAATAAATATGATGACAGTGTAAAAATGATTTTACAGGTTCACGATGAGCTTCTGTTTGAAGTAAAAGAAGATTTTGTGAAAAAAGCGGCCGAAAAAATTGTAGAAATTATGGAAGGCGTAATAAAATTAAAAGTGCCGATTACCGCCGAAGCCAAAATCGGCGACAATTGGGGAGAATTAAGGGCTTTTCCGAACGCTTGACATATGTTGCTATTTATGCTATACTCTAATCAAGATTTAAGCTCTTTTTAATTTATTAAATATCTATTTGCGAGATATGGTCGTAGCCAAAAGGTGCTTAATTTTAGGCATTTTCTGGCTATGACCATACCGGTCATGCTCCAACTCGTGGACAACGGGTAACCGTCTCGTCTAACAGGCGAGAAACAGGGTCCGACTAACAGTCGGAAAGGAGAGAGTCATGTCCAAATACGGACACCGCCCGCACAACTGGTTTGAGGCAATTGTGAACAAAATCGGTGGCGAAGAAGCGGCCGAACAGTTTCTCCGCGACGAACTCTCGGTTTACAAGCCGACCCGTTCGTGGCGCGAGGAAGACGGCGTCATCTACTTTTTGGTTACCAGCGATGGCGCGACCGGCAAGGACTGGATCACCCGGCTGGAAAGCAAGGGCTTCCGCGTCGGAGACTACGCCAAGCAGGTGCTCCGTTCGCCGGACTTCAAGCCGACAAACGGCGTCTTGACCGAAGTCGCTGTTCTCAAGGGCACGCTCTTCGAGGACAACGACCGTGTCACGAAGAAGATCCGCGCCGAGGCCGACAAGAGGAAGCTCACGAAGCCGAACGCCGAACTGGCCTGCCTCGTCCGCGAGAAGTTCACGGACAAGGAGATCGAAGCCATGGGTTTGTGGTGGATCGTGGCAATGCACGAACCCATCAACAACTCCGGCGGCGATCCGTACTTGCTCTGCGCGGACCGTTACGACGATGGTCGCTGGCTCAACGCGTGCAGCGGCGGGCCTCTCGACGGGTGGTTTCGTGACAGCGGGTTCGTGTTCGCCGTGTCGCAAGTCAGTTCTCAACACTAAGACCCTCAGGGCCCTCCCCTCGGTTTGCGATTCTCGCGAGCCGAGGGGATTTTATGTGATTATTTCCGATTTTTTAATTGTCATTTTTTTAAATTTGTTTAACCCTCGTTTGTAATCATAAGCTCCCTATAGGGAGCTTATGATTACAAAAGAAATAAGTGACGATTAAATTATGTAATTTGCAATAATGAAATTATATTTAAATGTAGCCAGTACAAGAAATATACCTGACCGATTTTTTATGATAAAATAACTTTCAATAGTAAGTGAATATTAAAACATAATTAACATGCCGGAACTACCTGAAGTACAAACAATTATTGATGATTTAAATAGGAAAGTTAAGGGTTTAACCATAACCGATGTTTGGACCGATTGGCCCAAGTATTTTAGGCGTTCGGCAAGCGGTTTTGATGGTTTTAAAAAAGAAGTAAAAAATAAAAAGATATTACAGGTCTGGCGGCTCGGGAAAAATATCATTTTTGATTTATCAGACGGCAAAAAAATTCTTATTCATCAAAAAATGACGGGGCATCTTTTAGTCGGAACTTGGAACTTAGAACTTGGAGCTTGGTGTGCTAAACAGATAGGGCCCTTAGCCGAAAAGGTTAATGGGTATATTCATGTTATGTTTTGGCTGGGCGGCCCCTCCAATAAAGTCGGGGCAAGCAAAATGCTTGCTCTTTCTGACTTGAGAAAATTTGCGAAAGTTTTAGTTGTTGATGAAAAAGATTTTAAAAATTTGGAAGATGTAAAGAATATCGGACCGGATCCTCTTAAACAGGGTTTTAAGTTTAACGAGTTTAAGAGTTTAATAGTCAAAAAACGGGGAGTAATTAAGAAAGTTCTGATGGACCAAAATGTTATTTCGGGGATTGGCAACATTTATGCCGACGATATTCTTTTTACGGCGAAAATCCATCCTTTGAAAAAAGCTGAAAAATTAAACGACAATGAATTAAAAGCGATTTTTAAATCAGCTAAAAAAATTCTTAAAAAAGCGGTAAAATTGCGCGGCATCTCAACAAGCGACTATCGCGACACGGCGGGGAAAAAAGGCGGCTATGGTAGTGTTCGTTTAGTGTACCAGCGTGAAGGCGAAAAATGTTCTCGCAGTTGCTGTGGAGTTATCAAACGAATTAAAATCGGCAGCCGCAGCACCCATTTCTGCCCAAACTGCCAAAAAATATGATCTTATTTTTATACGGACAAGATTCATACCGAATCAGTCAGAAATTAAAAGAAATTGTTTCCGGATATAAAGTTAAAAATCCCAGTGGATTTAATTTGGTTCTTTTTGATTTAGCGGACGGTAAAATTGAAGATTTTTTTGAAGCGATAAAGTCAAGTTCCTTAATTACGGAAAAAAAACTGATTATCGCAAAGAATGTTTTTTCAATCAAAAACCAATCGGAACCGATTTTAAAATTCCTAAAAACCCAAAACAAAGTTTCGGAAGAAAATATCATTTTAGTCATCACTCATTTTGGTGATTCTTTAAAAAATAAGCTTTTTGAATATTTAACAAAAAAACCGAACCAATCCCAGAATTTTAAGCCGCTTAAAGATTATGAAGTTAAAGATTGGGCTAAAAAATTTTTAAATTCATTTGACATTGAACTCACCGGAGAGGCCTTGAGTTTTTTAATTTCAAACTGCGGCTATGATCTTTGGCGGATTGACAGTGAAATCAGGAAAATAGCGGATTTTTCCGCCCAAGGCGGATCCCCGCCTGACGGACGGGCAGGCGCCTCCGGCGGAAAGATTAAAGGGGTTGTCAGTAAGTCGCAAGTTGAAGAATTGACTATCCCAGATCGGGAACATAATATTTTTGAATTGACTGACGCTTTACTGCAAAAAAATAAAATAAAAGCGCTAAAGGCGCTTCATAAGGCAATAAACAATGGCGAAAAACCAACCGAATTATTGGGGCTTTTGGCTTGGCAGGCCAGGAATCTTTTGAGATTTAAAATGGGGGCTAAGCCGGCGAGCTTAAAACTTCATCCATTTGTTTTAGGAAAATTACAAGAATCGGAAAAGACTTTTTCCATGGAAGAGCTTAACGCGTTTTTATCAAAAATCATTGATTTGGATTTGGCTTTCAAAACAACCGACATAAATGAAAAAATCGCGCTTTCGCTTTTAGTTTCAGAATTATGATTAGTAAAATATCAAATAAAATTTTTCTTCGCGCGCTCGGTCGCCCAGCGGCTCCCTCGCTGTCCGATGAAGCTCATTTTAGTCCCGCCTTTGGCGGGACACCATGCTAAAATGGCTTCATAAGCTTCAGAAAAAATTTATTTGATATTTTATTGTAACTTATTTATTGCTTTCGTCAGCTGCGATTTTAAGCGAGCCGCTTTGTTCCCGGCGATTAAATGATTTTTTACCGCCTTATCAAGCGCTTTGTAAACTTTTGGGAGCGCATCGGAGGCGTTTGTTTTGTTTTTAGCCGCGATCAATTTCTTGAAATTTTTTATTTCCTTTTTTGTCGTGTCAGTTTGCTTTAAATTCCTTGCATGGCGCTTTTTATTTTGTCTTAAGGCCTTTTTAGCCGATTTTGTTATAGGCATGTTTTAAATTAAAAATTAAAAAACCAAAATTAAAAATTATTGATTAAATCATAATAAATCATAATTTTGATTTTGGCAAGTTTGGCATTATAATAAAAATAACATGATTTCTTACCTTGAGGGGAAAATTATAGGGAAAAATGAGAAGTTTATTGTGATTAACGCAGGCGGCGTCGGCTACCGGATTTTTTCCCATCAGGGAATCTTGGAAAAAATGCCCGCCATTGGCCAAAATATCGGCGTTTGGACGCATCTTTATGTTCGCGAAGACACACTGGATTTATACGGTTTTACAGAGAGAGAAGAGCTTGAATTTTTTGAGACCTTAATTTCCATTTCCGGTATTGGCCCGAAATCAGCATTGGGCATTCTGGAGGTAGCGCCGGTGGCTAGCTTAAAGCAAGCGATTGTTAGCGAAGACGAGACATTCTTTACCAAAGTATCCGGAGTGGGGAAAAAGACGGCCCAACGGCTGATTTTAGAGCTTAAGAACAAATTAGCCAAGACAATCACGCCCATCAAAGGGAGTGATTCGGCCGAAATGGCGGAAGCGATGGACGCGTTAGTAAGTTTAGGATACAAAGAGCGCGACGCAAGAAAAGTTTTACAGGAAACCGCAAAAGACATAAGGGGCGTTGAAGCAAAAGTTAAAGCGGCATTAAAAACTCTTGGTCGCAAATCTTAAATACTACAATAATTATAATTAAATTATTTTAAAAATTTATGAAAAACCATAATCACGATTTGGTACATCACTTGTCGGAAACTATCGACAGCCTTTGGCGATACGATGAATACATTAAAAATTCCCAGGGCTGCGATTCCTGTACGGCAATGTGGAATAAATTGAAACAAACGGATATGGAAGTGGAAAATATGTTGAAATCCGAAATTCAAAAGCACATCGATGAAAAAAGGTTTGACTAAAAATAAATAAAAAACCCGTCCCGCGATTGCGGGACGGGTTTTTTCATACGCCTAAATTTTGTTTGTGCCGAAGGTGGGATTTGAACCCACAAGGGCTTTCGCCCATAGCATTTTGAGTGCTACGTGTTTGCCAAGTTTCACCACTTCGGCATATTCAATATCAATTTTAGCTCAAAATCAGGAAAATTTCAACTAATTTTTATTTGAAATTTTGACTCTTAAGGTTTAAGATTAGATTATCATGGCAAAAATCATCGCAATTACCAATCAAAAAGGGGGAGTCGGGAAAAGCACAACCTCAGTTAATTTATCGGCTTATCTTGCGGCGTTTGGAAAATATGTTCTGCTTGTTGATTTGGACCCGCAAGCTAACGCTACGGTTGGCTTGGGATTTGACTCGCGGAAAATTGACAAGCATATTTATCATTGTTTGGCTGAGTTTTTGGAGCCGGAAGAAATTATCAGAAAAACCGGCCTTTTCGGTTATGATCTTCTGCCGGCAGCGCCCGCTTTGGCGGGCGCCGCCGTAGAACTGGTAAATCTTGAACGCCGAGAATGGCGGCTTTACGATTTGCTTAGAAAAATAAGAACTAACTACGATTACATTATAGTTGATTCGCCTCCTTCTTTAGGACTTTTAACTTTAAACGGACTAGTGGCGGCGGAAGAAGTGATTATTCCGGTCCAGTGCGAATATTACGCCCTTGAGGGCCTTAGCCAGCTTCTTGAAACAATTGATTTAATACGCGATAATTTAGGACGGGATTTAAAAATAAAAGGAGCGCTTTTAACAATGCATGACCGGCGGCAAAAATTGAGCCGAGACGTGGCAAAAGAAGTTCGCAGAAATTTCCCACATTATGTTTTTTCGGCAACAATACCCCGCTCGGTAGCTTTAGCCGAAGCGCCGAGTTTCGGTAAAACCATTTTACAGCACGCGCCTTATTCTCCGGGCGGCCATGCTTATCGGGAATTGGCGCAGGAAATTATAAATTTAGATAAAACACTATGAAATTCTCAGGATTAGGCAAAGGACTCGAATCATTAATACCAAGGACAATACCGGCAAAACCAGAAACGGCGATTTTAGGCGATGCTCCAAAAACAAAAGAAAGTATTTTTTTGATTGAAATTGACAGAGTAAAAGAAAATCCATACCAGCCGCGCCGCGATTTTAATAAGGAAGAACTGCAATCTTTGGCCGATTCAATAAGAGAATACGGCATACTGCAGCCGCTCATTGTTACAAAAACCGAGGAAGAAACGGCTTCCGGCATTAAAGTTTCTTACGAACTGGTAGCCGGCGAGCGGCGGCTTAAGGCCGCTAAAATGATCGGACTTAATTTCATTCCGGCCGTCATCAGGCAAAAAACCGAAGGAAAACAAAAACTGGAGCTGGCTTTGATTGAAAACATCCAGAGATCCGATTTGAACGCCCTTGAAAAAGCACGCGGCTACCAGCGTCTCCAGAAAGAATTCGGGCTGACTCAAAAAGAAATCGCTCTAAAAATCGGTCAATCGCGGGAATTGGTGGCTAACGCGGTGCGCCTTTTGGGGCTTCCGGTGGAAATTCAGAGAGCGATTGAATTGGGAAAAATTTCCGAGGGCCACGGCCGGGCGATTTTGGCGATTGATAATGATAATCAAAAATTAGCGATCTTAAACGAAATTATTTTAAAAAACTTATCCGTAAGAGCTGCCGAAAGCTTGGGCCGCCAGGTTATGGGGGTTGTCAGAAAAATAAAAGAAAACACACTTGATCCGGAATCAAAAGAACTGGAATCGCGCCTTGAAGAATTTTTCGGCACTCGGGTAAAACTTGCCAAAACCGGCGGCCGAGGCAAAATTTTAATTGAATTTTATTCCCCCGAAGAGCTCAACGCGATTTTAGATAAAATTTTAAAATCCTAAATCTTATAACTCACCTCTTCCACTCCTTTGGTTTTTTTGATCGCAAACAAAAGCTCCTCGAGCTTTTGTTTGTTTTTGGGTTCAATTGAAAAATTTAAGTAATGATAAGGGTCTTTTGCTCCCTCGCTTTTTGCGGAAAGGATGTTTATTTTATGAGAAGAGATGATATTGGTTACATCTTTTAAGATACCGATGCGGTCGCGCACCACCACCCGCAAGTTGGTTGCGGGAAGCGGTTTTACTTTTTTATTTTTTCCGCCAAAGGCGGAAATTTTTAATTTTATGGCGCTTCTAATTCTTTCTTTGGCTAAACTAGTTTTTACAAAACCAAGCCAATCTTCTGACGGCTTTTTATTTTTCTGAATCAGAATTTCAACTGCGTCTCCCGATTGAAGTTCGGTGTTTAAGGGCGTAATTTTACCGTTAATTTTGGCGCCGGCGCATTGATGTCCGATATCGCTGTGAATCGCGTAAGCAAAATCAACCGGCGTGGCGCCCTCAGGAAGATCCAATGCGTCGCCTTTGGGCGTTAAAACGAAAATCCGGTCTTTTAAAAAATCAATTTTAAGCGACTGTATAAATTCATCACTGCCCCGCACAGCTTTTTGCCATTCGCGCAGTTGCTCAACCCAGGCCAATTCTTTTTTAATAATTTTAAAATCATAATTACGATAATTATGTTCTTTGTAGGCCCAGTGAGCGGCAATGCCGTTTTCGGCTTTTTCATGCATGTCCGGAGTGCGGATTTGAATTTCAGTTATTTTTCCTTCAGGTCCAAACACCGAAGTGTGTAAACTTTGGTAGCCGTTGGGCTTGGGTGTGGCGATATAATCTTTAATGAGTCCCGTGACGGGTTTCCAAACTTGATGGATAGCGCCCAAAGCCAAATAACAATCATCAATATTTTTCATTATAATTCTCGCGGCCACAAGATCATGGATTTTATCAAAGTCCATTTGATAACGGAGCAGTTTTTTATACAAACTGTAAAAATGCTTGACCCGAGCGTGAATTTCTAAAGGAGCAATTTCTTCGTTTTTAAAAATCTTGTAAATAATAGGCCTTAGTTTATCAATATGGGCCTTATGCGTTTCATATTTTTCGGTTACTTCGTTTTCAAGCCACGCGTATTTTTCGGGATATAAATATTTAAAAGCCAAGTCCTCCAATTGGCCTTTTAACTCGCCCATTCCTAGCCGATAAGCGATGGGGGCATAGATTTCGAGCGTTTCAAGCGCTATTATTTTTTGTTTGTCTTCAGATAGAAACATCAGAGTTTGCATGTTGTTGTAACGGTCGGCCAATTTTATTAAAACCACCCTGATATCTTTAGCCATAGCCAAAAACATTTTTCTTAAATTTTCCGTTTTGCCCTCCGCGCCGCTGTATTTGATTTTATCAAGTTTAGTGACGCCATTTACGAGAAATGCGATAGTTTTCCCGAAATTTTTTTCAATATCGTTTAAAGTGTATTGCGTGTCTTCAACCACATCGTGGAGCAGGGCGGCGGCAACTGTTTCAGTGTCAAGGTTCATTTTGGTAAGCATTAAAGCAACGCCCAGTGGGTGTTGAATGTAGGGCTCGCCCGACTCCCGTTTTTGATCTCGATGAGCTCGCCAAGCCAAATCGTAAGCTGATTTTATAAGCGTTTTTTCGTCACTATTTTGAAAATAAGTGAGGATTTTCTCAAGCATTTTCAGTTAATCTTCTGTGGTTTCTAATGAGTTCTTTTGAGGGTTTTCCCAAGTGGCCCAGTCGCATTTTGGCCAATTGGAACAACCCCAGAAAGTCCGGCCTTTTTTGGTGCGGCGCCTTAAGATTTTTCCGGTATTGCACTTATGGCAAGAGCCGAGATCGGCTTGCGGTTCTTTATTATCTTTTCCTTCTATTGTGGCGGTATATTTACAAGAAGGAAATCCGGTGCAGGCGTAAAACTTGCCGTAGCGCCCCATCCTTATTATTAAGTCCTTCCCGCACTCCGGGCATTTTAATTCCGTTTTTTCCATAGTGATTTCTTTTTTATTTAATTCTTCCGATTTTTTGTCTAAATTTTCTTTAAATGGCTCCCAAAATTCCTTTATAACCGGCCGCCATTTCTTTTTTCCATCGGCAATGTCATCAAGATCTTCTTCCATTCTGGCGGTAAACTCCAAATCAACGATTTTTGGAAAATGTTCTACCAATATATCATTTACCAAAACGCCGATATCGGTCGGTTTTAAGCGTTTCTGTTCGTCTTTTATCACATATCGGCGCACTTGAATAGTTGTCATTGTCGGCGCGTAAGTTGATGGCCGGCCAATGCCATGTTCCTCAAGCGCCTTAATTAAGCTGGCTTCGTTATACCGCGCCGGCGGTTCTGTGAAGTGCTGTTGTGATTTTAATTCTTTGAGAGCTAAATTCTCGCGCTCTTCAAGTGGCGGCAATAAGCTTTCCGAAGTTTTTTGCGGGTAAACTTTTAAAAATCCATCAAATTTTAAAACATTTCCTGTGGCGCGAAAAATATAATTGCTTTTTGCCGCAATGTCTGCCGATGTAGCTTCAAAAATGGCGTTAGACATTTGGGTCGCCATAAATCTTCTCCAGATTAAATCGTAAAGCTTGAATTGCTGGGGCGCTAATTTAGACCTCAACGATTCCGGTTCGGCGTCCGGCAAAGTTGACCTTATGGCTTCATGGGCTTCTTGAGCTGATTTTGATTTTGTTTTGTAAATTCTTGGCGATTTCTCAAGATAATTGTTGCCGAATAATTTTTGGATTTTTTCCCGCGCGGCCGCGATCGATTCTCGCGACAGATTTACCGAGTCGGTTCTCATGTAAGTAATAAGTCCGGTTTCGTAAAGCTGTTGAGCCAGCATCATCGTTTGCTTGGCGCTAAATCCAAATTTGGCAAAAGCGGTTTGCTGCAATGTTGAAGTGGTAAATGGCGCTAGCGGCTGTCGGCGCATTTCTTTTTTTACGATACTTTCTACATTCCAATCGGAATCTTTTAAATCGTTAATTATTTTCTCAGCTTCGGCGGCTGTTTTTACGGCGAACTTATCAAGTTTTTTCTCTCCAATTTTTATAAGTTGTGCCAGAAACTCGCGAGAATCTTTTAAAAACTTTGCCGAAATCGTATGAAACTCTTCGGGCTTAAACTTTTCAATTTCTCGCTCTCTTTCAGCCACCAATCGAACCGCCACGGACTGGACTCGGCCGGCCGAAAGCCCTCTCGCGACTTTTTTCCACAAAAAAGGAGACAATTTATAACCAACCAGCCGGTCAAGAATTCGGCGCGCTTGCTGGGCATCAACGAGATTTTCATCAATATTGCGCGGATTTTTTAAGGCATTTTCAATCGCTGTTTTTGTGATTTCGTGAAAAACGATTCTCTCGGTTTTTGAAATTTTTCCGTCATCTAATCCAAGCGCTTGGATTAGATGCCAGGAGATAGCTTCTCCTTCGCGGTCTTCATCGGTCGCCAGAATTACTTTTTCCGATTTTTTTGCCTCGGATTTTAATTCGGCGACTCTTTTTTTGGCTTTAGGAAGGATTGTATATTGCGGTTCAAAATCTTTTTCTAAATCAATTCCCAGTTTTTTTTCCGGCAAATCGCGGACATGCCCGTATGACGATTCAACCTTAAAATCGCTCCCAAGAAATTGTGAGATAGTACGAGCTTTTGTGGGACTTTCAACAATTATCAGTTTCATATAAATTCAGATGAAAATAAAATTTAAAAATTTTATTTTCATCTTCATTTTTTATATCTTGGCGAATTTGCCGCCGATGTTTTTTATTATACCCTGAATTTCCAGTATGGAAACAATTGACATTACTCGACCGGCGGGCATTTTGGCAATTTCGCAAATTTTATCAATATGAACCGGTTCTTTTTCAATAATGCTAAAAATCATCTTTTCTTCCGGATTCATATTTTCTCTTTTGTTTTCTTCCTTTTTGCTTTTTAAGCCGATAAGGTTAAATTCTTCTAAAATATCGTCAACCGAAGTAACCATTTTAGCGCCGCTTTTTATTAAATTATTGGCGCCGATGGAGTTTTTTGAAAACACGGAGCCGGGAATGGCAAAGACCTCTCGATTTTGCTCCAGCGCCAGTCGGGCGGTGATAAGAGCGCCGGATTTTTCCGGCGCTTCAACGACCAATGCGCCGCGGGAAAGCCCGGAAACAATCCGGTTGCGTTCCGGAAAATACCAAATTTCAGATTTGGCTTGCGGTTCGTATTCGCTTATAACAGCGCCGCCGGAATCAACTATTTTTTTAACCAATGCCAAATTTTCTTTTGGAAATATTGACACGTCATCAATGCCCGATCCTAAAACCGCTATGGTTTTACCTGCCCGCCCACTGGCGTGGCCGCTTCTGGCAAGCGCGCCCAAATGGGCCTGGGTGTCTATGCCGAGCGCCAAGCCGCTGACAATATTAAAACCCAATTCCGATAATTCTTTGGCAATTTTAAACGCCAATGTTTTTCCGTATTCCGATGCTGCTCTGGTGCCGACAATAGCAAAATTCATTTCATGGTTTTTTGGCAACTGCCCGCGAACATAAAGCTGTTTCGGGGCGTTTACGATTTCCCTAAGAATTTTCGGATATTCTTTTGACGATTTTTTTATAATTTTGATTTTTTCGCCAGACATAATTTAAAGAATATACACAATATATACCATTTTGACAAATTTAATCGATTCTGTTATGGTGTTGGCAATGTATCTTGACAATTTTATTAGTGGCGGAAAGGAATTGTCATGGGCACTCCAGCAAGGCATAACAATACCAATTTTGTGACGTTTTTTAAAGCGCTTGCGATTAACGCCGGTTGTGGAGCGGTGGCTTATTGGGCGTACCGAGAGGGTTGGATTGACGCTGTTTTGAAAGCTGACACGGTTTTCATTTCTCAAACTATTTTTGGCTTGGGATTGCTCGGTTTAGTAATGGTGATGTGGAGAATTTTTAATGTTTCAAGAGAGCTGAATATTACTCATAAATATTACGCGCTCGCGCAAGAGAAAGGCGCGCGGGAAGCAAGTTTTTGGCTCAAATCCACTAAGTCGCTGGTGGCGGAATTTGCGCGGAGATATCGGGAAGCCAAGGCTGACGATAAACCGATTATAGTCGATCAGCTTGAGAAAAAAATGATCAGAAAGTTTTCTTATCTTGCCGCTCTTGAAGATTGGCTGGTAAGATTGGGCCTTTTGGGAACCGTGGTTGGTTTTCGCATGGGCTTAAGCATGATTGATTTTGAGGCCTTTCGCAATTTTGAGCTGTTTGGTCCATTTTTAAGCAAGCTTACTGGGGCCTTTTTCATTGCGCTTGATACTACTATTGTCGGTATTTGCATGGCTATTTGGCTTGATATCAATCTGAAATGGATTTTGCGGCCGGCAATGGGGCAAGTTATTGAAGAAGCGGTTAATATTGGAGTTTCATATGAATAAGTGGGATGCTGACAGCCAGACTACCACAGGAACCATGCTTTCTGACGTGCTCTTTAATCCCGGCATGATTTTTTTCATGCTTTTCATAATGGTTTTGGTGTTTGTCAACCCTCCTAAAAAGCAAACCCAAGCCGAAGCGGTAGTAAAAATGCCGGGTAACATTATGGTGTGGATCAGATGGCCGGATTACGTTGATGTTGATGTCGATCTTTGGGCGCGGGCGCCCGGCGATAGGCCGGTCGGATATTCCAATCGGGCCGGAAACATTTTTAATCTTTTGCGGGACGACCTTGGTAATACTCGCGATACGACAAAGCTGAATTATGAAGTCATATTCGGCCGGGACATGCCTAACGGAAAATACACTGTAAATGTGCATCTTTTTCGAAACGGATCGGGACTTACCCAAGTGACCGTTGAAGCCGATATTTTTATAAGCTACGGAAGCCGTGCCGAGCCGATAGCAAAGAAAAAAGTTGTTTTAACGCAAGTCGGGCAAGAGATTACCATCGCTAATTTCCTTTTAGAAAATGGAAAACTTATTGGCGAGCCCGATACTGTGTTTACGCCGCTTCGCGCCGCTGTTGGAAGACCGTAATGACTGATTATGCGCTTCTTATCGGCCCATATTTTTTTGGTTCTATAGTGATTGCGTTTGTCTTGGCAATTGTTTCCATTTGGTGGAGTAAAAGCCCGCTTTTTAAAGCGACAGCTTTTCTCGCTTTAGGGGCGCTTGTTTGGTTAAGTTTTACGGCGGCGGATAATTTTTATAAACTCGCGTTCAATAATTTGTCGCTGCCCAAACCAATTACCTTCCAGGAACTTCAAGACATGCTTCCCGAAGGACATCCGGGGCATCTGGTGCTCTACGGCGAAGCAAAAAATAAATCGGGAATTTACCTTCTTTTACGCTCACCGGGATTTTCCGAGCCGCGATATTACCTTATGCCCGCGGATGAAAAGTTGCAGGAGCAATTCAAAGATGCTCAGCAAAAAGCTAAAGAAAAAAGCACTCAGCTTCTTATTGGCGGAAAAAGAAAAGACGGGAAACCGGGCGATAAAACTAATGGCGAGACAGGTGGGGGAAAAGAAAAAGGAGAAAGAAATGGACCGGGGTTTGATAAAAGCCCCAAAACAATTTTTCACCCTGCGCCAGTTGCTGGCGGTCCCGAAAAAACTTCTCGACCGCAAGATCAGCCGATTGTAATTCCGACTCCTTCTCCTTCTTTTTCTCCCGATAATTATTAATATTTTAGTTCTTATTGCTTAAACCGTTAGCCGTTGGGCTTCGCCCGCCTAACGGTTTTTTAATTTGACGTTGCTATTTTTTTGCGGTATCAATAAAATATTAAAGTTCTTTCAAATTTACCGGGAGTAAAGCAAGAAATGGAGAAAGCAATGAAAATATTGCGATCACTGATCGTTCCGGTTATCCTGTTGTTCGGTTTTTTGCCTCAGATGGCTTTTGGACAAACTAAGCTGACTTCGCTTCCGTCAGAAGAGGAAAAGATTATTTTTGAAGAGGTGACGACTTTCGCAGAGATCCTTTTATATTATTCAAAGCTTTCTTTAAACAAGCCGGCCGACATTCGGACTTGCGCCCAAGAGATGCTTCGCATGAAGCCGAATGAGAAAAGCTGCCGAGATAAGCACTCGGCGTGGTATTCCAAGGAAGAAGCCCAGATGCTTGAAACCGAAGTGGAAGGCAAGTTTGGCGGCGTCGGGCTTGAACTTTCGGAGCAAGACGGGAAAGTCGTGGTTGTTTCGCCTATTGACGGCGCTCCGGCGTATAGAGCTGGCCTGAAATCAGATGATGTGATTACCAAAGTTGATGGTAAGTTGGTTGTAAACATTATGGACGCTGTAAAGCGCATGCGCGGCAAGCCGGGTACTGAAACTAAGATTACCGTTGACAGAAAGGGCAAGGAAGTAACCGTTAAGGTCGTTCGAGAGGTCATTACCACGCACGCCGTTTCGGCCAAAACCATTAACGGATTGAACAGCGTTATTGGCTATATTAAAGTTAAGACCTTCAGCAAAGTTTTGCCGGAAGAATTTAGGAAGGAGATATTAGCTCTTCGCGCCAAAGGTGTCACGAGAGTTATCTTGGATTTTCGCAGTAACCCCGGCGGACTTCTTTTGGGTGCGCTTGAAGTTCTTTATGATTTTGCGCGATCAGGAGATATTCTTATGGTAATGCGAGAACGCGACCAATCTACTGTTTACGATACCGCGTACGTAAAAAAAGAGCTTAAGCTTAAGCATGAACCCGGAATGTTTCGCGATATGCGCGTGGTGATTATTGTAAACAAGGGTAGCGCTTCGGCATCGGAGATTTTTGCCGGAGCTATGAAGGATTGGGGTTTTCCGGTGGTTGGTACTAACACATTTGGCAAAGGCGCGGGTCAGACCATGCTTCCGCTTTCTAATGGTTCGCTCTTGCGCTTGACCACTTTTGAGTTCTTGGTTGGCAACTCCAAAACCAAGATTAACAACATCGGCGTTATTCCGACTCATGAGGTCGTTGACCCGAAGCCGTCTTCTTCGGAGACGCTTCGTGAGGATAAACAACTCGAAAAAGCCATTGAACTTCTTTCTTAATAAGGGGCGTTCCACGCGCCCTTTTAATATTTGACTTGATAAACCAAAAGCGTTATAATTATGTTAATAACTTAAGGGAAAGCAGTTTAAAAAATAGGCGGGACGGGAGGAGAAGGTGAGAAAGAAAGTCGCTTTTTGGATTGTTATGATTTTGGTAAACGTGAGTTTAGGCGTTGTGAGCGTTAGAACTTACCGGGATTTAAACGCCAGAATTGCCAATTTTGAAACTCATCAGAATAATTATTATAAAACGTATGCCGAGATGCAGAAGGTTTTGGGGTTTAATAGTGAATACGATTTTAACAATATCCTGGTTACGGAGCAGGACTTAAACACTTTTTTTAATTATAAAGTTTATGTCAGAACCACCGTGGTTTTAGGAGTTCCGGATAAATTAAAAGAATTAATTTCTGGATCTGGGCAAAGCGCCACAAAAATTAGTGAGGCGCCGGCGATGGTTATCGGCCGACATGTTTTAATGGCTTCTCACGTAAGCGATGCCGAAATTTTCAGTAGGCAAACAATAGGGCTAATGACTTCGGAGGGAGCGTTAGGAATTACCATTAGTTTGAAAGTTTTGAAATACAGCATAGCGCTTCTCGCGCCGGACGGCTCGAAACATTCTTTGAAAGAGCTATACAGAAATAAAGAAAAGGACTTTGCTTTGTTTGAAATGCCGGAAAACGTAAGCGCGCTGAATTTTCCTTTTGAAATCGGAAAAAACGATGATCTTAAAGTTGGCCACTTTATTTACTTAAATGGCAAACCAAAAATTAATTCTGAAATAGCCCGGCCCGGTTTCGTCACTTCTTTGGTAAGCGCCAGCCCAAGCGGTGCGCTTCTTGAAGTAAAGAAAAATGATAACGAATTCGGTCTTTCTCAGGCGACCGATCAGGGGGATTCCGGTTCTCCTATCGTGGCCTTCAGAGACGGTCGGCCGGAACTCGTTGGAATTTACCTTGGATGGATTGGCAGGGGTGATGATAACGGCCGCAATACTCGGTCAAGGGCGTTAAAAATTAACGTTGCCGTTGACGAGATTAAAGCAAAGCTTGGCATTGATTTGCGCGAGCTTCAGTATTAAGAGCTGTTCGCCAGCCCCGACGGTACCGTCGAGACTAATTGGCGGATAGCTTTTTTAATGATTTTATCAAGTTCCCCAAGCTCTTCGTGAGTAAATTTTTTTAAAATAATCTTATCTGCTTTAATTCTTGTTTTTTGCTTGCTCGCCATAGCTTTAGCGAAGGTGGGTTGGATGCCAAACCTTAACCGCCAGAAATTTTTGGTCTTAAGCGCTTTTATTACCGACTCAACGCCCTTATGTCCCGCTGAAGAACGGCCGAATGAAAACTTGAAATCGCCCCACAAAATATCAATATCATCGTGAACAATCAAAACATTTTCCGGTTTTGTTTTTAATTGTTTTATCAGGGCTAAAACGGCCGTTCCCGATTTATTCATAAAGACTTCGGTTTTAGCTAAAATAATTTTTTTGTTTTTAAAATTATTCTCTAAAATTTCAATAAATAAAAAACCCATATTATGCCTGGTATGTTCATATTCTTTTCCGGGATTGCCAAGCCCGACGATTAATTTGATTTTATTCATTTTTTAATGTACGATAGCATACAATATGCAATTTTTAAAGTCATTTTTTACATTTTCCTGGGATATCATAAAAGTAGCCGCGATTGCTTTAGTGTTAGCCGGGCTGGTGCGCTATTTTTTAGTTCAGCCATTTTTTGTAGAAGGCGCTTCAATGGAGCCCAATTTTGAAGATGGCGAATATTTGCTTATTGACGAAATAAGTTACTATTTCAAATCTCCGCAGCGGGGGGAAGTCATTGTTTTCCATTATCCGCTTGATACGTCAAAATATTACATAAAAAGAGTTGTCGGCCTTCCGAATGAAACCGTTGAAATTAAAAACGGCGGAGTTGTAATTTATAACGACGGCAATCCCGATGGTTTTTCTATTGATGAAAATTATTTGCCGCGAGAAGGTATTACCACAGGCAACGTTAAAAAGAAATTGGGCCGGAATGAATATTTCGTTTTAGGCGACAACCGGTTGGCATCTTCGGATTCGCGGCAGTGGGGAATTTTACCAAGAAATGACATTGTGGGCCGGGTTTGGGTCAGAGCTTGGCCTGTCGCTAAAGCGTCAGTTTTTAGTTATTAAGAATTATTGAAAGATGAAAATATGTCACGAAAACCAAAGCTAAAAGCATTTCAAGCGCCAAAAGGCATGAACGATGTTTTGCCCGGCGTTTCAAAATATTGGGAAAAATTTTTAAAAGTAAGCAAAGAAATGGCGGCTTATTACGGTTTTGAAACTATTGGGACTCCGATTTTGGAATCAGCCGAATTATTTAAAAAGGGAATAGGCGGCGCGACTGACATTGTAGAACATGAAATGTATACGCTCAAAACCAAAGGCGGCGATTTTTTGGCGCTTCGGCCGGAGCTTACGGCCGGCGCCGTGAGAGCGTATATAGAAAACGGCTTTTTCAGCCAGCCCCAGCCTGTTAAATTTTTCCACTGGGGACCCGTGTTTCGCCATGAAGCGCCCCAAGCCGGCCGTTATCGCCAGTTTCATCAAGCCGATTTTGATATTATCGGAGAGAGCGACGCGGTGGTTGATGTTCAGGTGATTCAGCTTATTTACGCGATACTTTGCGAAATCGGGTTAAAAAATTTAACCATTCGCATTAACAGCATTGGTGATAAAAGTTGCTGGAACAGGTATCGCGATGAAATTAAAATGTATTACCGAAACAAGGTTAACCGGCTTTGCAGAAACTGCAAAAAAAGATTTAAGGAAAATCCTTTAAGATTATTGGATTGCAAGGAAGTTGAATGCGTCGCCCTAAAGGGTTCGGCGCCGAACTCCATTGATTATTTAGACCATGCCTGTCATGATCACTTTAAACTAATTTTGGAATTTTTAGACGAGTTGGGCTTGCCTTATGTTTTAGATTCTTATTTGGTGCGAGGACTTGATTATTACACTCGAACGGTTTTTGAAATCGCGCCGGAAGAGGCGTCGGGTTCTCAAATTGCGATTGCTTCCGGCGGCCGCTACGATTATCTTGTCTCTAACTTGGGAGGCAGGCCAACTCCGGCGATGGGCGGTTCAATCGGCATTGAACGCGCGGTAAGTGAAATGAGGCGTCAGGAGGTGAAAGTTGCCTCTTTAAAACCAAAAGCCAGGGTTTTTCTGGCCCAGTTGGGGGATTTGGCAAAAAAGAAAAGTTTAAAACTTTTCACAGAATTTAGAAAAAATAATATCCCAGTTTGCGAATCATTCGGCCGGGATTCCATTAAAGCCCAGTTAAGAGTAGCCGACAGGTTGTGCTCCGATTTGGCGCTGATTATAGGGCAGAAAGAAGCGTTGGATAACACGCTGATTCTAAGAGAAATGCAGTCCGGCGTTCAAGAAACCATTCCTTTGGAAAAAATTATTGACGAAGTCAAAAAACGCCTTAAAAAAATCACCCCGCGAACTCCGGGACAAGTTAATGATCATGAAAACGATTAGAAATTTGTATTTGAAAAATAAAGCGGTTTTTTTATTTTTCTGTAAGCCAAAACCAAAATTGATTTTTAAGTTCATTACCAAATTTATAAGTATCCGCATGAGAAAGAACGCCAAGATAGGATTGAAGCGATTGCTCAAGCATCCATTTTGTTATGACACCGCTCTTATGTTCAGAGACTCTTTTGTGCAACTTTTTTAAGATCCGTTGTTTAGTTTTTGTTCGCAACAAACGATAGCGTGGAAGGACAATATAGCCGAGAAAATCTACACCCCGGTGCAACTTGCGGATAATAACTTTTCTGGGGTGAAGCTCCAGAGCAAGTTTATCTTGCAAGAACTTTCTTATTGGCTCGATAAGATTTTCAAGAAAGGATTTATTGTCGGAAACTATCGCAAAGTCATCTGTGTAGCGAATATAGTTTTTAATTTTCAAACCATGTTTTATAAATTGGTCAAACTCATTGAGATAGACATTGGCGAAAAGCTGGGAAGTCAGGTTGCCTATCGGCAATCCTTTTTTCTCAAATATGGTTGACTGCGGTGATGAGTAGCTTTCTATGATTTCCTGCAGCAGCCACACTGCCTCATCGTCCTTGATCCGCCTCTTTAATATGGAAAGTAAGATATTATGATCCACGGTATTAAAAAACTTTTTGATGTCACATTTCAGGACGAAACAAGGACTCGTTCTGTTTTTATGAATTCTTCGCGCTATTCTCTCCAAAACCGCAACGCCTCGATGTGTGCCGTAGCCGATCCTACAGGAAAAAGAAGTTGAGACGAAAGTTTCTTCAAAAATCGGATTTATCACAGAAAATACAGAGTGATGCAGCACCCTATCCCGAACCGAAGCTTTGTGAATATGCCGCTGCTTAGGATCATGAATATAAAAACCAATATATGGGCCATGTTTGTAGGTTTTGTTTTTTAACTCGCGCTGAAGTTGGAGGATATTCTTTTCAAGCTGCCACTCGAATTTTTGCACATCATCTCTGTTTTGTTTATCGCTCTTGAATGCGTCCCATGCTAAAAAGAGATTCTCCGGAGAAATTATTTTTTCAAATAAATTCTTATAAATTTTCACAATAAAAATATGATAGACGACTTCGACATACCAATCTTCAAAAAAACATACGATCTCTACAAAACATTCTACAGTTACCGCGATTCAGTCACTAAACAGGATCGCTACACGCTTTGGCAAAGATGCGAAAGCCTAATTTTAGATGTTCTTGAAAATCTGCTTTTGGCAAGCCAGCTTTCAAAAGCCGAGAAACTGCCAGTGCTCGAGAAAGTCAGTCTTAAGTTAAACTTCCTTCGTGTGTTCTTGAGGCTCTGTAAAGAAGTAAAAGTCATTGACGGCAAAAAATACATAGAGTGGCAAGAAACAGTGGACGAAATTGGGAGGATGCTTGGCGGATGGATTAAGTCAACCAAAGAGCATTAAATGAAATACCCTCGGAGTGAGGGTATTTCAAGTTGATGGAGAGATGACTGCCGAGAGGCGGCAACACCGATGTTGTAGTTACGGTTGTCGTCCCAGTTGTTGTTGACATTGAGACCACTCTCGTTGAAATTACCAACATTGACACGGTTGCCGTCCGAAGTGACATAGTTTGCCTATCCCTGTCCGTGGCACTGGAAATTGAGGTTTACTACCTTACGGTTTATATCCTCTCTTTCCTGTATTTTATTCGGGAGCAGATGATATTATCACCACCTCCACTAAAGATGAGCAAGAAGTTCTATATCTCCATCCTGTTCACACGCTATCGTAATCCGTAGACGACGATACTCTGGTGAAATCTCAAAGATGAGATGCCCTGCGAGGTGAAACCGTAGCCGCACCTGCATTAGCAGAACGTTTAAAATATACCAATCAATAATAAAAAAGAAAAGAACCCTTGAGCTTCAGCGAAAAAATTCGCGCCGAAGGCTCAAGGGTTCAAGAGGCTCAACGCCTCAAGACTTCAAGGTTCAGAACTTCCGAGAGGCGGCAACACCGATGCGGTAGCGACGGCTGCCGTCCCAGTAGTCGTTGACAACGAGACCACTCTCGTCGAAACAACCAACATCGACACGGTAGCCGTCCGAAGAGACATCCTCGCAACGGGCATACCGTGAAGGGTTCACGAAGTTCCCTGTCTTACGGAAGACGAGCAGGTCTTTCGTGGCCTCGGTCACGGCAGTCGGCACTTCGTAGTCGGCAGTGAGCATCACCTTCTGGTCGCCGAAGGTCTTGTCCTCCGACTTTGGGACGATGCTCTGGTGGAGCAGATACCACCTGAAGTTCATCGTGGTCTCCTTCGCAAACTTCTGCTCGGAATACCACGCACTCGGGGCGTAGGAGTAGAACTTCGGTTGCCCTGTGGCGGGATGAAGCTCCTGCCACTTGCAGATAGTGAGCGGCTTGCCGTTGATGCGGTCGAGCCCCACGAAGGCGAAGTGGCAATCCTTCACCGCCTTGCCGCAGAGCGGACAGATGGAGTTGAGAATGTCCTCGCCCCACGGGAACTCGGCGACCTGACGGAGTTGCTTCTGGCTGAAACTCACGCCGTAGAGAGCCGACCAGTCCTCGATGCCGAAGAAGTTGCGCCCCATGATTTCCTGGGCGCGCTTCTGGCTTGTCGTTGCCTCGAAGCCTCCGTTGCTGATGAGCCTCACCACTTTTATGGCGAGGTCATTGCCCTTTGAGTCGATGACTCTCTGGGCGAGTTCGTCGGTGAGACCTGCGGTCTCGAGCTTTAGGAGCACTTCATGCTCCTTATGCACCGACAGGGTTCGGCTCACAATGGTATCCATCGCGCACCTCCTGTAGGTTTGGATTTGCCGGAAGCCTGTCCGGCACAGTCCTCGCTTCGGTATGAGGCGAGTATTTGAAAAGCTAACTAAGTAATTTCCCAAGTACTCGCCTCATTTGGCTAAAAACCTTGAATTATTGGCTTGAAAAGAACTTTACGAATATAGCATAGCAAAAATATTAATTTTTGTCAATATTTACAGATAATAATATCTTTGGTAAAAATACTATAAACTCATGGTAGATTGTATCTTTTGTAAAATTGTAAGCAAGGAAATTCCGGCCGATATCATGGCGGAAGACGGAGAATTTTTGGTTTTTAAAGATATTAATCCTAAAGCGCCAATTCACCTTATGATCATTCCAAAAACGCATCTGGGGCCGGTAAGCGCTTTAAGCGGTGAAAATGAAAATTTACTAGGAAGATTAATTTTAAAAGCCAAAGAGGCGGCGGAAGATATCGGGGTCTCGGAAAACGGTTATCGCTTAGTTTTTAACGTCGGACGCGATGCCGGCATGGAAATTGACCATTTGCATCTGCATCTTTTGGGAGGAAAATCGATGAAATTTGAGTTCTAGTTTTTCATTTTTCACTTTTAATTTTTAATTTGAGACATGCCAATAACAGTCAGAAAAAAAGAAAAAGAGTCGGTTCAGGGCCTATTGAGGCGCTTTAGCCGGCGCATCCAGCAAAGCGGTGTTTTATTGCGGGCAAGGCGCGGCCGTTTTTACGTTTCACCTCTAACTAAGAGACAAAAAAGATTGGGCGCTTTAAGGCGCCAAAAATCTCAAAAAGAAAGAGAAAAACTTTATAAATTAGGGAAATTGCCTCCGGAAAAAACATTTAGACGATAAATAAACAAATGTTGAAAGAAAAAATAAATGAAGATCTGACAGCCGCTCTTAAAAGCGGTGCCGGCGATATCGTTGCCGCTTTGAGGTTTTTAATGAGCATAATAAAAAATAAAGAGCTTGAAAAAAGAACAAAATTATCCAAAGAAAATAAACCGGCGGAAGAATTAGAAAAATTATCGGAACTTTCGAATGATGAAATCATTCCTGTTATATTAGGAGAAATTAAAAAACGCAAAGAGTCCATATTGCAATACGAAAATGGAAACAGAAAAGATTTGGCGGAAAAAGAAACTAAAGAACTTGAAATCATTAAAAAATATGCGCCGGAAGAAATGGGAGAAAATGAATTAAGGGCAGTGGTCAAGAAAAAAATTTCTGAAATGGGTGAAGTTACGGCGAAAGAATTCGGGGAAATAATGGGTTCTGTTATGGCCGAAGTAAAAGGCCGGGCCGGCGGCGACGCGGTGAAAAAAATTATTGAGGAAGAGCTTAAAAATGAAACATGAAATTTTAGTTTATAATCAGACCCGTAGCAAAGTTCCGGAAAAGTTCATATTAGATGTAATTTTAAGGACTTTTGACTTTTTAAAATTAAAACAGCCGGCAGAACTGGCTGTTTTAATTGTTAGCGCGGAGGAAATCAGGAAGTTAAATAAAATTTGGCGCAAAAAAAATTACACTCCCGATGAACTTTCTTTTGGCTTAAACAGCCGTAAGCAAGCTGGCAGAGCGAAATTTGCCAAAAAACAAAATAAGATGTTAGAATTAGGAGAGATAGTTGTTAATGTTAATAAAATTTCCGATAAAAATAATCTTTCTAAAATTTTGATTCACAGTTTATTGCATCTTTTGGGGTATGACCATGAAAGATCGACTGCTGAAGCCAAAAAAATGGAACACTTGGAAGAGAAAATTTTAAATAATTTAGAAAAAGTTTAGAAATTAGAAATTAGAAATTTTTTTAAAACATGTCTCGAGACGATATAATCATCGGTTTAGATATCGGCACCACATCGGTTCAAGTTGTGGCGGCTTTTAAAAAGAAAAATCAGGAAGCGCCCCAAGTTATTGGTTGGTCAGAAGTCTACTCGCGGGGCGTTCGCCGGGGCGCCGTGGTTGATATTGAAGAGGCGGCGGCGGCTATTCGCGAAGCGTGGCAAAAAGCCATAAGCCATGCCGGGATAAAACACAATGAAGCGGTAGTGGGAGTTGGCGGCGGCAACATTTTTGTCAGGCCGTCAAAAGGGGTGGTCATAGTTTCCCGCGCCGACAGGGAAATTAGCAGGGAAGACATCCAAAGGGCGCTGGTTCAGGCAGAGGCCATACCGGCCAGTCCCAATCGGGAAATTTTACACAATTTAGCCAAAGAATGGATTGTTGACGGCGAACGCAGCATTAAAGATCCATTGGGGATGTCCGGCGTTAAACTGGAAGTCGATACTTTGATCATTGAATGCGGGGCGCCGGCTTTAAAAAATCTCCGCAAAGCGATTGCTCTATCCGGCGTTAAAATTAAAGAGCTGGTTTTGTCGCCCCTGGCGGCCAGCTATGCCGTTTTAAGTCCCCGACAGAAAGAATTGGGCACTTTGGTGCTTGATATCGGCGGTAGTACCACCGGAATGGTTGTTTTTGAAGAAGGCGACATTTTTCACGCCGCGATTTTGGGGCTCGGGTCGGCGCACACCACCCATGATTTGGTTTATGGCCTTCAAGTTGACGTTGATACGGCCGAGAAGATCAAAAAACTCCACGGTTCGGCTTTGGCGGAAAGCACCAGCTCAAGAGATATGGTTGATCTTAAAAAATTGGGTGGCGACAATTCTATCCAGAGGCGCGAAATTGCCATTATTTGCGAGGCCCGATTCTCCGAAATTTTTGAAACGGTTCAAAAAGAATTAAAAAAAGTTGGCCGAGCAGCAATGTTGCCGGGGGGTGTCATTCTAACCGGCGGCGGCAGTAAAATTCCCCGACTGGACAAATTAGCTAAAAAAGAATTAAGCTTGCCGGTAAGTCGTGGAGCGGCGCAGAAAATCTTAGGCCCCGAAGAAATTATCCAAGATCCGATTTTCGCCACGGCTTTGGGATTGGTAATCTGGGGTTTTGACGAAACCTACAACCGCGTTATAATGGACGATTCCGTTCCCTCCGGCGTTCTCGGCTGGCTCAAAAATTTAATTCCATAATTTTTCATTTTTACTTTTAAACTTTAAACTTTTAATTTGCAACATGCCTCGAATTAAACCGGAAATAGAAACATTCGCCAGAATTAAAGTTGTTGGCGTTGGCGGCGGTGGCGGCAATGCTGTTAGCAGAATGTTTAATGCCCAAATTAAAGGGGTTGATTTTATCGCTATCAATACCGACGCCCAAGATCTTCACCACGCCAAAGCTCAAACAAAAATCCACATTGGGAAAAACCTGACTCGCGGGCTTGGCGCCGGAATGAATCCGGATGTGGGCCGGCAAGCGGCGGAAGAAAACCGCGATGAAATCGCTGACGCCCTAAAGGGCGCCGACTTGGTTTTTATAACTTGCGGCTTAGGAGGCGGCACCGGCTCCGGCGCCTCGCCGATTATCGCCGACGCGGCTCATGATGTCGGGGCGCTCGCAATCGCCGTTGTTACCAAGCCGTTTTTATTTGAAGGGAAAAAACGCGCGGCTATTGCCGAAGAAGCGCTGGTTGCTTTGCGCGACCGGGTTGACACTTTAATCACTATTCCGAACGACAAGGTTTTGAATTTAATTGATAAAAATACATCTATTGTTGATGCTTTTAACATTATTGACGACATTTTAAAACAAGGAGTTCAGGGCATTGCCGACTTAATAACTTATCCGGGCATTGTAAATGTTGATTTTGCCGACATTAAAGTTATTATGTCTTCCGCCGGTTCAGCTTTAATGGGAATTGGCAGGGCTATTGGCGAAGATCGGGCCGCGGCGGCGGCCAAAGCGGCGATTAATTCACCCTTGCTTGATATTTCAATTAACGGGGCGCGAGGCATTTTATTTAACGTGTCTGGAGGAGTGGATTTGGGGATGAACGATATTAATGAAGCGGCCAAGGTAATAACCGAATCTATTGACTCGGAAGCAAAAGTCATTTTTGGAGCCACTCACGACAGTCGACTTAAAAAAGGAGAAGTAAAAGTAACGGTGGTGGCTACCGGTTTTGACACTAATAAGTACAACGGGAGTGGCAACGGCAATAATCAAGTTGTGTCGCATGTTTTGTCTCCCTACGGGAGATCCCCCGAAGGGGGAGAAAATTCCCTGCCGCCAAAAAAACCGGCGGTTAATATTGAAATTATTGACGAAGAAGAATGGGATATGCCGGCATTTATGAGAAGAAAGAAAGATAAAGACGGGGATGACAAAAAGTAAGATATTTCTGTTTCTCTTATTGAGTTTCATTGTAGGAGTGTTTTTATATTCATTGATCAAGGTTCCGATCACTGTGATGGTCGGAATTTTTATTTTTGGATTTTTATTTTTAATTTTTTCTTTCTTTAAAAAAGATCGCCGGAAAATTATTTTCGGATTCTGTATTTTAATGCTGGCTTTCGGCGTTTGGCGCAGCCATGAAATTATGAGCCGTCGCCCGTCGGAAATTTCCCAGAGTTTTATAGTAGGACAAAAGGCGGATTTTAATGGCGCGGTTGTTGAAGAGCCGGACCGTCGGTCGGATTTTGCTCAGTATGTTTTAAAAAATGAGCGTTTTGGCCGGATTTTGGTAAAAACCAATCTTTATCCGGAATATTTTTACGGCGATATTTTAAAAATTTCAGGGAATTTGGAGAAGCCAGAAAATTTCTCAGGATTTGATTATCAGAATTATTTAGCCAAAGACAATATATTTTTAATCAGCCGCAATCCTGAGATAACGCTTTTAAATCGGCCGGAATCGTTAAATTTTTACGCATATCTTTTGATTTTAAAAAAGAATTTCATTGCCATTATTGATAAGATTTTATCGGAACCGAAATCTTCCTTCTTGGCCGCACTTCTCGTGGGCGCCAGGAGAACTCTTCCCGATAATTTGACGAGTGCTTTTAATATAACCGGCACCAGCCATATAGTGGCTATTTCCGGCTATAATATTTCTATTATCAGTATTATGATGCTAAATTTTTTAAGTTATTTACTTCTGCCGCGGCGGCTGATTTTCTGGATTGTTATTATTAGTATT
>Ga0209542_10003287_pt1 | contig 34781 bp, 33 predicted proteins | sample RifCSPhighO2_01_FD_184028 | JGI IMG/M metagenome (GOLD analysis project Ga0209542, IMG submission 184028) | Soil microbial communities from Rifle, Colorado - Rifle CSP2_plank highO2_0.1 (SPAdes) (version 2) | ecosystem: Environmental > Terrestrial > Deep subsurface > Rock core/Sediment ...
ATTGGGCAGCGCGAATTTCTCCGCCAGTTTCCGCACCTCGCGCTTCTCGTATTTCCCGATCGGGAACAGCGCTTGCGTGAGCTGCGCCTGCGTGAGCTGCGAGAGAAAATACGTCTGATCCTTGACCGGATCCGGCGACATTTTGAGCAAAACTCGTTTTGCTATCCCGGGCTCGACCCGGGATCCAGTTCCCGCATCTGGTGCGGAATGACAAATCACTTCCTCCACCTGCGCATAATGCCCCGTCGCGATCTTGTCGAAGCCCTTGCCCGCGATGAAATCATAGAAGGCGCCGAATTTGATGTGCGCATTGCAGAGCATATCGGGATTGGGCGTCCGCCCCGCCTTCACCTCGGCGATCGTATATCCGACCACGCGCTCCCAATACTCTTTCTGGAACGGCACGATTTCGAGCGGCACACCGGTCTGCTCGCATACCGCCCGCACGTATGCCAGATCATCCTCCCACGGGCACTCACCCAAGAAAGACAACTCGTCTTCCAGCCAGATTTTGAGGTAGAAAGCGGTCAGCGTGTGCCCCTCTTCCTGGAGCAGCCGCAAAGCCACCGAACTGTCCACCCCGCCTGATACCAATACTGCTATGTTCATAAGGTTGAGATAACCGAAACGACCGCGTCTTTATGTTCCGCGAGAAATTTCTCTACCACCCTCTCCACTTCGTCCGCACTGTGGCACGCCATCAGCTCCACGCGGAGCTCTTTCGCCTGCGGGAAATGATTGACGTACGCCTGATAATGTTTCTTCATCAGCTCGAAACTCTTGGTATCGCCCCACACCTCTTCGAACAATCGGGTGTGCTCGATGACAGCGCGCAATTTCTCTTCTACCGTCACGCTGCCCTTCTCTTTATCGAAGAGCCACGGATTGCCGAAAATCGCCCGCCCGAGCATCACGCCATCGGCTCCGGTTTCACGTACCTTGATCTCCGCATCTTTCAGGTCTAGCGCATCACCATTGCCCACAATGAGCGTCCCGCTGCCAGCTGCGATCTCTACAGCACGCTGCACCCTTTCGAAGCGGGCCGGAACTGTGGACATCTCTTTCTTCGTGCGGGCATGCAGCGTGATGACGGCTGGTTTCGCCGCAAGGAGCGCCGGCAGCCATTCTTCCAGAGTATCTTCATTGAAGCCGAGCCGCGTCTTCACTGAAATCGGGAGCTCTTTGCCGGCAGCGACCGATCCTTCGCGCGCGGCGATCACCAGCCGCTGTGCCAACTCTGGGTCCTTGATACACGCTGCTCCCGCTCCCTGTTTCATCACGTTCTTGTCCGGGCAGCCCATATTGATATCGATGCCATCGAAGCCGAGCTCAGCGACGAGCTTCGCGGCTTCGAACATTTTTTCCGGATGCGCCGTGAAGAGCTGTGCCACGACCGGTCGCTCACTCTCGCTAAACCAGAGATCGCGGAGCAAGGCTTGCCGCCCTTTCGGATGGCAGAGGCCGTCCGCCGAAACGAATTCCGTCCACGTCACGTCGGGTCTGCCGTACTTCGCTATGACGCGCCGAAAAACCGCATCCGTAACATTGGCCATCGGCGCCAGAACGAAGAACGGCTTCGGCAATTTTTCCCAGAACCCCAGATAAGGCTTTTCCATAGATCAATGTGTTTCCTCTCTACTCTACCCTATAAACTGAAGCAGTGTACGCTATTTCGCCTAAAAAAGAAACCCCCTGGAAAGGCTGCAACGCCATTGTTGACAAGCTTCTGACCCTTTGGTATTCTAAAGCAGACAATTTTAGTCTGAATTAATATTATACCCATTCGACGGGCTCAGGGTATTTCTAAGAAGAAATATGAAGGTATCAAAACCCGCCCGTACCGAACGGTACGTTCGGGCGGGAAGGCTGAAATAAAGGAAATGCTATGAAGATTTCTAAGAAAGCTTATTATGGGTTGCGGGCGATAGTGGCTCTGGCTCACGCCGATACGGCGCTCTCCATCCATACCCTCGCGGAACTGGAAAAGCTGCCGGCAGGTTACCTGGAAAAGATTCTCCAGAGCCTGCGCCGCGCCGGCATAGTGGAGGCCAAGAAGGGCACGGCGGGCGGCTATACCTTGGCACGCGACGCGCGCGCTGTCAGTGTCTGGGATGTGCTCCGCGAGCTCGACGGTCCGATCAAGACGTTCACCGCTCCCATCAAAGGCGAGCTCCCCTGCCTCCAGGTCACCCACTGCCAGACCAATGAGGTGTGGCGTACGCTGGAAAACAAGATCGAAGAAACGCTTTCCGCCATCACTATCGCCGACCTCATTCCGAAAAATACTTCGAAATAACATCCCTATGCTCAGCATCACAAATCTTTCCGTTTCCATCGCAGGCAAGCAGATTCTCGACGACATCTCGTTCGATTTCAAGCCGGGCACGATCTACGCGCTGATGGGTCCGAACGGCTCTGGGAAATCGACGCTCGCGAGCGCCATTATGGGGCATCCCGATCTCTCCTTGTCCCGCGCATCAAAAATCCTCATCGCGAAAAAGCCTGCCCGCCGAGGCAGAAATATCAAGAATCTCTCTCCGGACAAACGCGCCAAACTAGGCATCTTCCTCTCTTTCCAGACACCGCTCGCGCTCCCGGGCGTGACCGTGTTCGAGCTGCTCCGCCTGACCCTCGAGAAAACAACAGACCCGGTGACGCTCCACGGCCAGGTGAAAAAGTATGCCAAAGAACTCCACATCAAAGACGAGCTCTTGAAACGCTCGCTCAACGACGGATTCTCCGGCGGCGAGAAAAAGAAGCTCGAAGCGCTCCAGGCAGTCCTGCTTGCGCCGCGCTTCGCTCTCTTCGATGAGATCGACACGGGCGTCGATGTCGATGCGCTCAAGACGATCGCGCGCTTCCTGAAAAAACACCTGCCGAAGCGAACGACACTCGTCTTCATCACGCACTCTACGCGCCTGCTCCGTTCTATCCGGCCGCACGAAGTGCTCGTCATCAAGCACGGCCGGCTCGTGAAAACCGGCAAAGGCGCGCTCGCCAAACGGATCGAAGCAAAAGGTTTCGCCGGCATCGAATAACAGAATGAATACCTCCAAGAAAAAAACTGTCGACATCGGAGAATACAAGTACGGCTTCGCGATGCCGGAGCGCTCGGTCCACAAGACGATGCTCGGTCTGCGCAAAAACGTCGTGGCCGAGATCTCCAGAGTCAAAGGCGAATCCAAATGGATGCGCGATTTGCGGCTGCGCGCCTATGAGATTTTCAAGGACAAGCCGATGCCTGAGTGGGGCGCTGACCTTTCCAAGATCGATTTCAACGCCATCACCTATTATCTGAAGGCGACCGACAAGCAGTCCGCTTCCTGGGATGATCTGCCCCAAGAAATCAAGGAAACTTACGACCGCATCGGCGTCCCGGAAGCGGAGAAGAAATTCCTAGCCGGCGTCAGCGCGCAGTACGAGTCAGAAGTCGTCTATGAGAGCGTCAACCGCGAACTCGACCGGCTCGGCGTGATCTTCTGCGATATGGATACGGCCGTCAAGAAATATCCCGCTCTGGTGAAAGAATATTTCGGCACGCTCATCCCGGCGCACGACAACAAGTTCGCCGCGCTCAATTCCGCCGTCTGGTCCGGCGGATCCTTCGTCTATATCCCCAAGGGCGTCGAAGTGAAGCTCCCGCTCCAGGCGTACTTCCGCATCAATGCCGAAGCCTTCGGCCAATTCGAACGCACCCTGATTATCGCCGAGGAGGGCAGCTCCGTGCACTATATCGAAGGCTGTACGGCGCCTATCTATACGACGAGTTCGCTCCATTCGGCGGTCGTCGAGATTTTCGTGAAGAAAAACGCCCGCGTCCGCTACACGACCGTGCAGAACTGGAGCAAGAACATCTACAACCTCGTCACCAAGCGCGCCCGGGCCGAAGAGAACGCCATTATGGAATGGGTGGACTGCAATATCGGTTCCGGCGTGACGATGAAATACCCGGCCGTCTACCTGGCGGGACGCGGCGCCCACGGCGAAGTCCTCTCGATCGCGTATGCCGGAGCCGGCCAGCATCAGGATGCCGGAGCCAAGATGGTGCATCTCGCTCCCGATACCACCTCGCGCGTCATTTCCAAATCAGTCTCCAAAGACGGCGGACGGACATCCTACCGCGGATTGGTCCATATCGGAAGCGGCGCCAAAAACGCCAAAGCCTCCGTCGTCTGCGACGCGCTCCTCTTAGACAACCTCTCGCGCTCGGATACCTATCCCACGATGAGCATCAAGGAAAACAGCGCGCAGATCGAGCACGAAGCGACGGTCGAAAAAATCGGCACCGAGAAACTCTTCTACCTGATGTCGCGCGGCATCAAGAAAGAAGACGCCGAAGGCTTGCTCGTGAACGGCTTCATCAGCCCGGTGGTCAAGGAGATTCCGCTCGAGTATTCGATCGAATTGAACCGCCTCATCAATATGAAGATGGAAGGAAGCGTCGGTTAAAAAGAATAACGAATCCGGAATCAAGAATCATGATGCGGAAGACTATGATTTTCAAAGATATCACAACCGATACGGAAAACACCTACACGCTCAAAGAAAATGAGCGCTGTCTTTTCTTCATGCTCAACCGCTCGGGAGAGATCCGGTTCGAGCTCGCCGGTTCGGGCGCCGAGGCGCATATCTTCGCCTTCTTCATCGGCAAAGGTGCCGACGCTGCGACACTCAAGACGAGCCAGATCCATAGCGCGCCGCGCACGCTGTCGCAGGCGCTTATCAAGAGCGTCCTCTTCGATGCAGCGGTCTTCACCTATGACGGCCTCATCCATATCGAGAAGAACGCACCGCAGACCGACGCTTCCCAGGAAAGCCGCGCCCTCCTCTTGTCGCCGCGGGCGCAGGCCTTTGCCAAGCCGACGCTCGAAATCCTCGCCAATGACGTGAAGTGCCGGCATGCCGCTACGGTCAGTCCGCTCGATGCCGAACAGCTCTTCTTCGCCCAGTCTCGCGGCCTGTCGCATCAACAGGCCGAGCAGCTCCTCATCCGAGGCTTTTTCAAAGATGCCCTAGAAAAAATGGCGGATTTAGGGGCTGATACAAGCGAGATTTCCAGAAATATCGCAACTCAGTTGCAATAACAATCCTATGCCCGATATCCGAACCATCAAAACCGATTTCCCTCTCTTTCGCCACCATCCCGATCTGGTGTATTTCGATTCGGCCGCGACAGCACTCAAGCCGCAGGTCGTCATTGATGCCGAGCGGGAATACCTGGAGCAATATTCCGCCAACGTAGGACGCGGCCTGTACCCGCTCGCTGAAACCGCGACAGAAAAATTCGAAGCGGTGCGCGAGAAGGTGGCGCGCTTCATCGGCGCAAGCAAGAGCACAGAAATCATTTTCACCGGCGGCACCACCGCTTCTATCAATCTCGCCGCCCTGCTCCTCGCTTCGCAAATAAGCGAGGGAGACAACATCGTGACCACGACAATGGAACATCACTCGAACTTCCTCCCCTGGAAAGAGCTGGCAAAAAAATGCCAGGCAGAATTGCGCGTCCTGCCGATTACCGAAGAAGGCGCTCTGAATATGAGCGCTCTTGGCCGGTACGTAGACGCGCGCACCCGAGTTGTAGCCTTCTCCGCCGTTTCCAATGTGCTGGGCACGATCAATCCCGTCCAAGAAATAATCGCGGCTATCAAAGCGATCACTCCCGACGCCATCGTACTCGTCGATGCCGCGCAGGCCATCGGACATATGCCTCTAGGTGTCTCTCTCTGGGACGCCGATCTCGTCGCTTTTTCGGCGCACAAGATGTTCGGACCGACCGGCGTCGGTATCCTCTGGGGCAAAGCAGCCCTCCTCGAGACGCTCCCTCCTGTCGCCTTCGGCGGCGGGATGGTGCTAGATGTTTACCCGCCAGAGTCTTCCGTGGGGAGGGCGTGCGCCGCTGAAACGACGTATAAAGAAATCCCGTATCGCTTCGAGGCTGGTACGCCGAACATCGGCGGCATCATCGGCTTCGGAGCGGCGCTCGATTATATCGGAAGCATCGGGATCGAAAATATCCGCGCGCACGAAATGGCACTGACAGAGTATGCTATGAAACGACTGAAAGAAACATTCGGCGCAGCTATCGCTATCGTCGGACCGACCGAAGCGGATAAGCGCGGCGGCATCATCGCTTTTTCTTTCGCGGGCATCCATCCGCACGATATCGCGCAGCTGCTCGGAGAGAAAAACATCTGCGTGCGCGCCGGCGAGCACTGCGCCGCGCCGCTCCACCGGCGCTTGGGCCTCGCTGCCACCACGCGCATTTCTTTTTCGGTATATAATTCCGAAGAAGATATCGACACATTAATCGAGGCTCTGAAAAAAAATACACTTTTATTAAATAAATAATTTCCAGTTTTCAATCAATGTGCAATGAATCAGTTTTTGAAACATTGATGATTGGAAACTTGAAAATTCAATGAAAATTGAGAATTTCTTATGAGCATTTACCAAGACCTCATCCTCGATCACTACAGAAACCCACGCAATCACGGGGTCTTGGACAAGGCGACACATCGCGCCGAAGCACTCAACCCGACCTGCGGAGACAGGCTCCAAATGGACATACTCATCAGAAATGATATTATTACTGATGTGAAGTTTTCCGGTTCCGGCTGCGCCATCTCCCAAGCCTCGGCATCGCTTCTGACCGAATACGTCAAAAAGATGCCCATGACAGAAGCGCTCGCCATCGAACCGAAAGATATCCTCGAGCTCTTGGGCGTCGCCCTTTCGCCGAACCGGCTGAAATGCGGACTCCTCTCGCTCGAGACGCTCAAAAAAACATTGAGAGAAAAAGTTTAGAGAATCTCACAATTTTCCCTTTTCTTTCCCTTTCTCTCCGTCGAACATTTCCGACACAAGTCGCCGAGAAATGAGCTGTCCTGTCGAAACCATCCGTCACGCTCTATTTCTAGCGGCACTGTGTGTCGCAAATGTGACCGCCGTCGACCGGAGAAAGAAAATGAAAAATTGTGAGGTTCTCTAACAGAGAAAATAATTAAATGAGATAAAACGCTATGTCGCAATGGAAAGACGAAGCCAAGCCGGCCGGTCCGGTAAAACTGAATAACGGCTGGACCGTAGAAGTCGATCGCGGCGTCTGCATCGGCGCGGCGCCCTGCACCGCTATGGCTCCCAATACCTTTGCGCTCGATGACAGCGGCAAAGCCGCCATCCTCGCTACTGTCGACCAGGACGACCAGGAAACCATCCTGAACGCCGCCCGCGCCTGCCCTGTCGCCGCCATCACCATCAAAGACGAGACCGGCAAAGTCATTTTCCCGGAATAATCCTTGGAGCGAAGCTCCATAAAATAAAAATGTAAATATCAAAATGAAAAATGACAGATTAAAATGTCAAATTTTTCATCTGAAAGAATTTTGAATTTTACATTGTCATTTTGACTTTTGATTTTTACACTTTACATTCTCCTCGAAATAGATTATGTCTCCCAAGAAAATGTCCAGCGAAGATCAAGTCAGAAATAAATTAAAATTAGTCTTGGATCCGGAGTTGGGCGTGTCTATTCTGGATCTTGGCCTGATTTATGAGATTCTCATCACCGAAGCAGGCGTGTGCACCATCACGATGACGCTCACCACTATCGGCTGTCCGCTATTCGCGCAGATACAGAAAGAAATCGAGGATCGCGTGCTGGAAATCCCCGAGATCGAGGATATCAAGATCGAGCTCACCTTCGATCCGCCCTGGACCGTCGATCAGATGTCCGAGGAAGCGAAGATCCAGCTTGGTCTGGATTGACATCTCTCTCAAGAGAAAATCCTGCCAATACGGCAGGATTCTTTTCTATGCTGATATCAAAAAGGCGGACAAGATTAGGGCTTTCCCAGCACCTGCTTTATCTTCTGGATCACCTCGGTCAGCGTGAAATTGGATTTGATGATGAAATCCGCCGCTCCCGCCTTTTTCGCCGCATCGATATCCGCATCCTGGCTCAGATTGGAGAATATGATGACCGGAATAGCCGCATAATTCGGATTTTTCTTGAGCTCTTTGAGCGTATCGATACCGTTCGTATTGGGCATGACCAGATCGAGCAGAACCAGATCATAGCGCGTGTCAGTAGCCAGCTTGAGAGCCTCATCGCCATCATACGCCAGAGAGATTGCACACCCCTCTTTTTCCATTTTCTTGACGATGAGATTCCTGAGGAAGATGTCGTCTTCCACTACCAGGATTTTTTTTCCGGCAAGCGACGCGGATGCGGTGATATTTTCCAAGGGCAGGGCCTTGGTCACTTTGTCTACGACTTCTTCCGGACTGAAATCGGCTTTCACCAGATAATCTATGGCACCGAGCTCGAGCACGCGATCAATCTCCACCGGTTGTCCGGAATTGGAAATGACGATGACTTTGGAAGCGGCGAGCAGGTTCTCCTCCTTCATCTTTTCCAGGATCTCATATCCGCTCAGGTTCGGAAGCACGATATCGAGCAGGATGAGCTCCGGCTTGAAGCTCCGGATCTTCTCCATCCCTTCCGCTCCATCGGTGGCGAGCTCCGTCTCATACCCAAGCAATGTCAGTTTTTTCTGGAGGATCTCCCCGAGGATCTCCTCGTCTTCGATAATGAGAATCTTCGGCTGCATAATGGTTATAGTTAAGGGATAATATCGAGAGAAACGAAAAAAGTGGTGCCTTTATCCTCCGCGCTTTCGAACCATATCTTGCCGTAGTGCTTGGCGATGATCTGTTTCACGATATACAATCCCAGTCCGGAACCGTCCGTCTCGCTCCGGATCGCGTTCTTGCTCCGATAGAAGCGCGTGAAGATGTTCTTCTGCTCATCTTTGGGTATGCCCATCCCGGAATCGCTGACCATGACCAGCGCCTCCCGCTCCTTCGGTCTCGTCAGCGTGATCGACACCACCCCTCCGCTCGGCGTATATTTGATCGCATTGGTGAGCAGATTCTCGAACACGGAGTGCATGCTGCTCGGATCCACCATAACCTTCCCGAATTTCTCCTTGGGCATTGACCATTTTACCATGATATTCTTCTTGCGGCGCAGACCCTCGATGCCGAGGAGCACGTTATCGAGAATATCCTCGAGATAGAGCGGTATCGGTTCATGAGCAAACTTGCCGGCCTCTATGCGGCTCACGACCAGCATATCGTTGATCAGGCGGATCATCCGCTCGTTGCTTTCGTAGCCTTTCCTCAAGATGCTTTCCTGTTCCGGCTGGAGCGCGCCCAAGTCTCCCTCGAGCAGCATATTGATCACCCACTTGATCGCCGAAAGCGGGGTGCGCAGCTGATGCGAAGCGACAGAGATGAATTCCGACTTCGTCTTGTCGAGCGCCTGCAAGCGCTCATTGGCGCGCGTCAGCTCCAGATCCTTGCGGATCAGAAGCTTGGATGCCTCCGCCATCTCGGCATTCAGTTTCCGCAGCTCCTCCACCGTACTCTCTGACACCGATGCCATACGCTATGCCCCTAACAGATAAATCACGATCGTCTCATTGTGGAAAGCGGCATTGCACTGCTCGATATTCTTCACTTCGCCATTGAGCGGGGCCTGCTCGCCATAGGTATAAAAACCGAGCAGCGGCGTATCGCGGCCGATGACTTCCTGAATCGCGGCGATCTCATCCCCGGCCATTTCCCCGAACAGCTTCTTGCGGGCGATGCAATTGAAAATGATCGCTCCCTGCGCGGGGGCGCCTTCCAATTGCTTGAGCGCGTTCTCGGCCGCCATTTTCGCCATCGCGATAGCGGCCTGCTTGCCGCCCATCATCAGCCGGATCTCCGAACCTTCGGGAATTTCCGCAGCGCAGGTGATCGAACCGGCCGCATCTACCGAAATAGGATCACGGATCAGATATTCATCGCTCTCCGCCACCCGGATACCGAGCGGATAGGTGATAGCGAGCTTGGCCAGCGTATCGGTGCGCAATTCTTTGGCATAATCGCCGAAATACACATCGTACACATCGATAGCCGGCTTATCATTGACCATATGCAGCACCGAACCCTCTGATCTGGTCACCTTCATCGGCAGGCCGATCGGCGTCCAGCCATGCCGCACCCCGATACCGAACTTGACCGGTCCGGTCAGCCCGACCCCGACGACCGTCCCCGAATAGACCGTCCCGTTCAGATACTGGTACGTTTTTTTGAACTGGAAATCATCCCCCGCTGCTCCTCCCACCACAGGAAAATGCTTCCCCAAAACATCCAGAACGCCAGTGACGATCGAAGCGCCATTGCCCACCAGCACATCCGGCAGCATGATGAAAGAAGTCGGGAGCTCGCCTTGCGGCAATTGTCCGAGCACCGCTTCAGCGACTTTTTTCCCCGCTTCCCTGGCGTCTTTGGCTATATCTTCTCCCACGCCGCCGAAAAAATTCACGTCATCGGAATGGATGGCCATCACCGCGACCGAGCTCGTTGCGAGCGGGCCATCCTTGGTAATTTCGCCCGCGGTAGAACACCCGAGCAACAGCGCGTCTTTTTCGACGGAACGCACTCCCGAAAGCATCTTTTCCTGATCGAAGGCGACCGAAGCGAACACCAAGAGAAAATTTGCCGGCTTGCCGGCAAGCCCCTTGATAGCACCCTGACAGGCAAGCACGCCTGCTTCGTAGGCATCCTCGCTCTGATCATATCCGACGGCTATATGCATCGCCATACTCTTGAAATCAACGATGGGAATTAATAAGTTTTTCTAATGCTTCGCGCGATACCTCTTGTTTGGCCAGAGGCCCCTGCGAAGTCCGGACGAGGTCTTCATACGTAGGCTTCGAGGTGTCCTGGTACAATATCCCGAGCGCCAGACGCTCCATATCGAAAGCCTTTTCAAAAGCCTGGACCTTATCGGTCTTGTCGTACTCTGCATCTACATAATAGCACTTTTCCTTGAACCATTGGTAGGTGTTCTGCTTATTGAAAACGACACAGGGCTGGAAAATGTCAACAATCGCATAGCCTTTGTGCTGCATCGCCGCTTTGACGATATCCTTGCTCTCTAGGATATCGCTCGCGAACGCCCGCGCCACGAAAGAAGCATCGAGAGCGAGCGCCACAGCCAGAGGATTGAATGGCTCCAGGATCACGCCAGCGGTCTGCACAGGTGTTTTCATCCCTTTCTCAGAAGTCGGCGACGCCTGCCCCTTGGTCAAGCCATAGATCATATTATCGTGCACGATATTGGTGATATCCGGGTTGCGCCGTATCGTATGCATAAAATGATTGCCCCCCTCGCCATACGTATCGCCGTCGCCGCTCTCGGCGATCACCGTCAGGTGCGGACTGGCGATCTTGATAGCGATGGCCGGGGGCAGCGCGCGGCCATGCAGGCCGTTGAAATAATTGACGCGCAGATAATGTGGGGTTTTCGCGGCCTGACCGATACCGGAACATAATACCGCGTCTTGGGGCCGGATATCGAGCTCCGCAAGCGCCATCTTCACGATATTGAGGATAGGAAAATTGCCGCACCCGGGGCACCAAGCCATATCCGTTCCCTTCGGCATATCGTAGATCTTTTTATCCAACATAGGTTTTGTATATCAATGTTAGAGTAGCGCTCGAAGCCGCGCCACCACATCCTCGACTGCAAAAGGGTTGCCGTCATACTGCAAAACGGTATCGGAGACCTTGATGCCGTATTCGAGCAGCAAGAGATTGGCAAACTGTCCGCCGGCATTATTTTCCAATACGATGACCTTTTTCTTCACGAACAATTTCTTGGCCTTGACCGGCAGCGGATAGACCTGATGGAAATGCAACCCTGCGAGTTCTGGAGTGTTGAGAACTTCCAAGGCCTCTTCCATGACTCCGCGATTCGACCCCCAGGATACCAGCAGCGTCTCGGCATGCTTCACGTCCCCTCTTTCCGTCGGCATCAATGCATCGGCACGGATACCCACCATTTTACGCAAGCGTTTTTCGTGCATCGCCACGCGCATCAGAGCGCTCTCAGTGATATGCGCTTCCTCATCGTGTTCGTCGCTGTCTATGCCGACCAGCCCCTCGCCATATCCAGGGATCCCGCGCGGAGAGACACCGTCTGCGGTCACGGCATACCGTTTATAATCAGCTGCCGTTTCAATAATAAAATTTTCTCGCGTGATGGTCCGCAGGCTATCCTCCGGGATGCTCCTCACGGAATCGAGGAAATACTGGTCGGTCAGGATAAACGTGGGAATCTGATACTTGTCAGCGATATAAAACGCCTGCTGCGCCACCAGAAATGCCTCTTCCGGGGTACTGGGAGCGAAAATAGCGCGCGGAAATTCTCCGTGCCCGGCATACAGGACCAGATTGAGATCGGCCTGCTCTGTGCGTGTCGGCAGCCCCGTGGAAGGTCCCGGCCGCTGTCCGATATGCACCACGATCGGCGTCTCGATGATGCCAGCCAAACTCACTCCCTCCGTCATCAGATCAAAACCGCCGCCGGATGTCGTCACGATCGCTCGCGCGCCCGCATACCAGGCGCCGAGCCCCTGATTGATGGCCGCGATCTCGTCTTCCGCCTGATCGACGACCACTCCGAACTCGTTGCCATGCTTGGCCAAAAAAGTAAGCAGCCCTGTCCCGGGCGACATCGGATAGGAAGAAATGTAGTTGCAGCCCGCAGAGAGCGTCCCGAGTCCGAGCGCCTCCGTGCCATCAAGCAAAAGCTCCTCCGCGACGGCACTCCTCTTAGCGACTATCACCTCGATGCCCTCGGCATAGGCGAGATGCTTGCCGAAGGCGTACCCGAGCGCGCCGGCTTCGATATTTTTCGCCACCACTGCTTCGCCTTTGCGGGCGAAATGATCGCGGAGATATTCCGTCAGACCTTTTTCTTCCGCGTGCAACAGCCCGAGCGCGACGCCCACGGCCACCGTGCTGGTGTAGATCGGGTTGCCGAGCTCATTTGCGAAACGCGTGAACGGGACATCAATGATATGGCACCCCTCGGAGACATCGCGGAGCTTCTCGAGCTCTCCTAGTACGATAGTATCCAAAGCGATACGGTCCCGCAGATGCGGTATCACATCCTTGTCCATAGCGAACAGGAAATCGATGCGCTTGACGAACGCGGCGCGCTTGGCATCGGTGATGCGGATCTCGGTCGAGTTGCTCCCGCCGCGGATACGCGACATATATTCTTTGCTCGCGAAAACATTGTAGCCCTCGCGCTTGAGCACTTGCACCAGAAGAGCTTCGACGGTCTGCACCCCCATCCCTGCTGCGCCCCCCAAGACAAGAGAAATATCTCCCGAAAAACGTTTCATACCTTCATTGTTTGTTTTTTGTTTGTATCTGAATTATAGCATAAGAGTCCTCCATCTGCCCTACTTTCCTATCAAATAAATCTGCTCTTGCAACTTATGCGCATTCCCATACTGAAGCAACCCCAGATATGATCGTACTGTCTCTTTTTTCACTTCTTTTTCTTGGATAGTGCGCCACATCCTTTTTTTCGTCGTTGTCCTGAGCACACGATGGTCAGAAAAATGTACCCAGCCCAAGAAATCGACACCCGATGCCGCGGTCTGAGAGTATATCAAATTTAAAAAATAAAATCCCGCACTGGTCGATGACCTGTGCGGGGAAGATTTCAAAAGCTCTAAGGGTCCAGGATCTAAAGAGTCCTGAGTACCCATGTTCCGAGGGCTTACTCGGGGACAACGAACACAAACGCGCCGTTGTCATTCCACTGGTAGCCGGGAATGTCCCAATAGGCGCTGAGCCAGCGCCCATCGCCGTAACGGTGGGAGTTGAGGACGTCCGGGCCACCATCAGAATCCTTGATCGGATCATGGAGTCCCGCAGTGTACACGATGCCCATTTCCTCCAACTGCTTGTCGGAGACGGCTTCGCGGACGCGGGGCATGATGCCGGCCAGTGGCTTCTGGTAACCGAACTTCTCGGCGTAAGCGCGCAGATTGGCAGTCGTCCGGTTTTCCTTGACTTCCTTGCCCGGAACGATCACAACATTGTACGTCTTTGCGCCTGAAAGCCGGTGATTGGCGTCATAGGAGTCGGGCATGGTGCTCATGAGGCATTGCGTGGCGTAGTCGCCGACACGGAAGCCATGGGCTTTGAGCCGATCGATTTCTTCTGCGCCCGTGAGGTCGAAGCCCGTCAAGGTCAATATCCAGTGTCCGTGCTCATTCTTGGCGAACGGGAATGGCTTCGGGCGAACTTCGAGATCTCCGCGAAGGAGTGCATCGATACCGCCGGCTGCCGTCACGGTGTTGAGCACCGCTTCGATTTGACCGACTGTGAATCCTTTGTAGATGTTCTTGAACATTTCTGTTCCTTTCTGGACTCAAAGTCCAAAGAGTTTGCCTCTCCCGGAGGCGCGGTTGTCCGGGATATCCAGACTGCTTGGCGATAAAGATTTTGCCAGAGCAGAGAGATGTCTAAAGAGATTTACACAAAACTCTGCTCTGGCAAATATCGGAAGAGTTGGTTTTTAAGGTTCAACACACTATTATACACCTTTTGAGACAAAAAGTCAAATTCGCTGGCTCTATAGAAACTAAAAAGAGCTCTCTTAAAGCTCTTTTTATCTAACCACACTTACTCCTTTATCACTCCTTCTCCAGCTCCTTTTTCACCACTTCGAATTCATTCTCGATCTCTTTGAGGCGAGTGCGGCTCACCTTGATGAGCGCCGTCCCTTCTTTGATCTTCTCGAGGCCTTTTTCCACATCTACCTCTTCCTGAGTATCGAACCAGCGGATGATTTCCTGCACCTTTTTCAGCGATTCGCTCAGATTCAACTTCGCCATACGGTTATGTTGCTATTCGATTATTTTTTCCACCTTTGCCAGAAGCTTTCCGTGTCCGAGCTGCACATCCAGTATATCACCGATTTTCGTTTCTGAGATGTCCTTGAGGATCCTGTTCCCGCTCCGGACCAGGCTGTAGCCGAGCGTCAGCACCCGTTTCGGATCGTATTGTTTCAGGAGGTCTTCGGCGTGCAGGATGTCTTTTCGGATTTTTTCTATCATCGCGACGAAACCCTGCCGCATATGCCTCTCTCCCTGATCGAGATCGTTCAGCTTCTGCCGGACAAGGGACTGGGCGAAAACGATCCGCTCAGCGATGTCTTGCCGGAGCGTCCCTACCAGATCCCGGAACGTCCGCAGATGCGCGATCAGCACCTCGCTATCCACGGTCAACGTATTCCGCACATCGGCCAGCTGCTCCCGAAACAAGACCGGCAGCTGATATCTGAAGTGCTGCATCAGCTGGCGCGCCTCATCCCAATGGGAGCGGAGGTGCTTCGCGGCCGCCGTCGGCGTCGACACCATCATATCGGCGACCAATGCCGCGAGCGTGATGTCTTTCTCGTGCCCGATACCGAGCAGGGTCGGGATACTCGATTGCGCGACCTCGCGAGCCAGCGCCTCATTGTTGAAAGCCTGCAGGCTCTCGAGGCTGCCGCCGCCGCGCACGATGATCAGCACATCGTATTTTTCCGGATGGCGATTGAAAAAACGTAGTGCTTCCATAATCTCGAAGACTGCCCGCTTGCCCTCGACGCTCGTCGGATAAAAATCCACCTGCATTCCCTGCGCGCCGAGATTCATCTTGAAATCATCGATAGCGGCGCCGTCTTTCGAGGTGATGAGCGCGATCCGGTCGGGGTACTGCGGGAGAGCGCGTTTGCGTTCAGGTGCGAACAATCCTTCGGTTTCCAGCTTCTTCTTGAGCGCTGCATAGGCTTTCTGGAGCGCCCCCTCGCCGAACAGCTCGATGACGCTCACCTTGAGGCTCAGGCGGCCGTTAGGTTTGTATATTTCCGGAACCCCTTCCACGACGATTTCGTCGCCTTCGGCGATCTTCACTCCGGATATGTCATAGTGGAAACGGGACACGAGACAACTGAGCATGCTTTCATTCTCGTCTTTGAGAGAGAAATATATCCAGCGCTCACGCTCGCTCACGCTCGTCACTTCTCCCTTGATGCGCGCCGCCATACCAGACAACTCGATATTCAATCCATCCAGAAACTGCGTGACCGAGAGCGGCTGATCTTCCTCTTTTCCCCCTGCAGTTTCTCCTGATGCCTGATGTATGATTCCTGATTCTTTTTCATCAGAAGCACCCGCTCTTTTATTCTTATCCGGCGCTTGTTCCTTGATAATCTGCAGGAGGGCCGCCCCATACTTCCGGAACTTGGCCTCCTTGATCCCCTTGATGGCAAGCATCTCTTCCTTTGTCCGCGGCAGCGCACTCACAAGCGCGTCCAAAACGGCATTCGGAAACACGCGGAACGTCTCCACGCCCTCTTTCTGCGCCTGCTGGTTCCGCCAGTCCCTGAGCTGATTCAAAAGAGACATAAGAGATAAGGATTCGATATACTGCACTTGCTATTATAGCAAAAAAGGAGGACTCTGCCTCGCGACATAATCCTCCTCAGCAATACCAGCTCTTTTCAATTTACTTGAGATACTTCTCGATCGCTGTCTTGAAACCATCGAGAGGCACAGCGCCCACGATCCGCTCGCCGGTCACCGTTCCGTCGGCGTTCAGCGTGCCGACGATGAAGCTCGGCGTACCGGAAACACCGGCTTTGCCTCCGTCTTCGATATCCTTGGCGATTTCCTGCTTCGCCTCATCGCTTGCGGCGCACGCAGTGACCGTGCCCGGATTGGCACCGGCCTTGCGGATCAACTCATCAAGCTTGCCCGCAGGCAGTCCTTTGCCGTTGGAAATCGTGTTTTCGAACAGGCCCTGTGAAAAAGCGAAGTACGCCTTGTCTCCTTTTTCTTTGCGGACGCAGGTCGCTGTCGCCGCCTCCATACTGGCATTGGGTTCATGGAAACTGAGCGGAAAATCACGGAAGGCGATCACGGCCTTGCCAGTATCCACATAGTCCTTCACCAGCTTGTCGAATGTCTCTTTATGAAACCGCTGGCAAAACGGGCATTCATAATCGCTGAATTCGACAATCGCCACTTTCGCCTTGGTCTTATCGCCGAGCACCGGATCATCGTCAAGAGAGGTTGTCGCATTCGAATCTGTCGGTGCCGCTGCCGGAGCTTGTGCTGCATCCTTATTGGCTGCAGTCGGCCCTGAAACAGGCTTCCCTATCGCCGCAACGATAGCCCCGGCGATAATCAGGCTCGCCAAAAGAATAGCCGCCGCCACCAATAACGCGTCTTTTCCAAACTTTCCTTCCTCTGAGGAAGTCATCGCATCGCCTTCCATAGTGTTTCTCGATTAGTATTTAACCCATTCAGTATACCAAGTTTTTCCCTTTCGCTCAATTACACGAAACGAAGCGCTTCCGGATAGAAGATGAGGAGATAGCCGAGCAGCAGCATAAGCAAGCCGCCGATCAGATTGGACCATTTGGAATATGCCTGCGTCAGATGCAGTTTATCGAACCCCCAGAGCGCCAATCCGAAAACGAGGAAATCATCGATCATATAGAAGAAAATATAATCCGCCATATACCCCTGCGTCTGCCAGAAACTCAGGTTGTTGATCTCGATGATCTTGGTAAACGCCTGCGGGATGCCGATAGAACAGGCGAACTCGATGACATTGACCGAAAACGCCAGCGCGATGACGCCGAACGCCGTCACCCACGTGAACGGCTCGCTCGCCAGTTTTTTGATGCGGCTCGAGATTTTCGCGCGTCCCTCCAAGTCCACTACCTGGCACGTCCCATCCGATGTGTACCACTCATAGAGGAAGAAGATACCGCCGCCGACAGCCAGCGCCCCCACGATCGGCGTGACGATGCGGTCCAGACCGACGAAATCCCAGGTCGTGAACCAGACATTCAGGATGAGGTAGTACATAAGCGTTTCGGCAAGGATGAAGATCCCTGCCACCGTCCACATCCGTCTCCTCGATCCCATCTGTACCAGCACGATGAGAAATGTCACCAGGACCCACATCGCGCACGGGTTGAACCCATCGATCAGCCCGAGGATGCCGGAAAGAACCGGCAGGGAATACTCGGCTGCGTCGATGACCGTATCGGTAAACGGTATGGTCACGAGAAGAGGTTCCGGGGCAGGCATCGTACAGATGCCCGTCGTGCTGTCGCAGATCGCTCCGCGCGTCTGTTCTATCGCGCTCGCCTGTCCCGCCAAGAGTCCGCCGACGCCGATACGCGGCTGCCCCTGATGCTCGTCGATCAATGCTTCTATGCGTTTCCCTGTCGTCTTCTCGGAATCGAAGCCTTGGAGCACGGTCGCACCGATAACCGTGATCGGTGTCGCTTTGGAAAGCTTTTGCGAAACAGTGAATTGATCGAAGCGCGCCTTCCCTTCCTCGGTATTGATATCGATGAGACTCACCTCCATATCGCTCCGCTGCCGCTCGAGCTCGCGCAGATATTCCATCTCCGCTTGGCAATGGGCGCAGTCCTGCCGCTCGAACACCTCGACCAGCACCCTGTCTTGAGCGAAAGCGCCGTTCGCAGAAACAGAAAAAAACAGTCCGGCAAGAATGATGAGAAAAGAGGGAAGATATTTCATACTTCAAATGTGTATTTCGAATCGCCGATACCGCCCCGCGATATAGGCGATCGCCTCACGGAGCGGCGGGAGGAAATTCTTCCACGCCAGAAGCTTGGCGAAAGCATACGCCGCGATAAGCAGGATGGCTTGGATGAGCCCGCTTATGTTGTCGCTTACGCGCACTCCGCGTATCAGGAAACGATGGAAAATGGCGGCCACGAAGACCGCGTACACGATGCGATGAAGGAGCTTCCACTTGGCACCGCCCAAGAATCGCATCGCCAGATTATTCGAGGTCAGAAAAAGCGGCAGCGTCAGGGCGTACGCGAGCATTCCGAAGAGAAACCGCGGTTCGATAGCGAAAAAATCCGTGCGCCAATACGGCCCGACGTATATCGCAAACCAAGCTGGATCAAGCAGGTACCCCAGTCCGTGCACCGTCGCCATATATGCCATCAGGATGCCGAGTTCCCGCCGTATGCTCATCATCTGGAGCAATAACCGCATCCGGAAAATGCGAGACAACGGGCTCAAAAACAGGATGAATATGAGCACATTGGCCGCCATTTGCCCGAAATCTGTCCGCAAATCCGGCAAAAGGAATCCGAACAGGCTCAGGTGCGCCACGATGAGCAGCGAGCGCTTAATCAGAAACAGATGCTTCGCGAAAATATCGCTCGCGAAATCGTGCAGCCGAAAACAGAAGATGGCGATCGGATCAAGACTTTTCAACAACGCGGTCACCATCTTGTTTACGGTTCGACAGTTATCTCCTCCGCAGCCGGATCCGCCTGCGCAGCACGCTCATAACGGGTATTAGACCCCCCCCAGGGCAAGCCCTGGACCGAAGTCCCTCCGCGGCAAGCCGCGGGGTATTGACCCGATTTTACCGGCACTCCGTTCGCCTGCCTGCCGGTAGGCAGGGAAACGAAAGTAAACTTTCGTTTCACTCACTTCGTTTGGTAATAAAAATAGAGTCCGGCAAGCGTCAAGAGGATACCTTGGACTGTTCCCAACAGGACGATGATGGCCGGCTGTTTCATAGCATCATTTTCTCGAGTTTCATCAGAAGCAGTCTACCACAAAAAAAGAGACTGGGGCAACAGGAAAATACTTACATAACGGGCTAAAAATATGGTACTATGGAGTCAAATCAATACCAATCCGCCATGAACGATCCGATCATCGTCGTCGATAAGTTGCGCATCATCTACAACCAAGGGAAGTCCAATGAGACGCGCGCACTCGAAGAAACCAATCTGACTATCTATCCTCACGAATACGTGATCATTTACGGTCCTTCCGGCTGCGGCAAATCGACGCTCTTGTATTCCTTGTCGGGGCTGCAATCGGCCACCTATGGCGATGTCTACATCCAAGGCAAAGCCATCTCCACAATGACGCGACAGGAGGACCTGAACCTCCATCAGACCGGTATCGGCATGGTCTTTCAGGCTTTCTATCTGATCGATTCGTTGGATATTCTCGAAAATGTCTGCCTGCCGAAAGTCTTCCGCGGCGAAAATCCCCGCGAACGCAAAGCGGCCGGGATCCAGCTCTTGCGTCGTTTCGGTATCGTCGAACAATCCGACAAGTTTCCCAATCAGCTCTCCGGCGGACAGAAACAGCGCGTGGCTATCGCCCGCTCGCTCATCAACAATCCGGAAATCATCCTGGCGGACGAGCCGGTCGGCAACCTCGATAGCGAAAGTGCCGAAAACGTGCTCAAAATCCTGAAGGAACTGAACGAGATCGACAAGAAAACCATCGTGCTGGTGACGCACAATCCGGAACATCTCGTGTACGCCGATCGCGTCATCCATATGAAGGACGGCCGCATCATCAAGGAAGAGATCCACAAGGATAAGCGCCCGGTCGAGAAAGTCAACAGTCTCGAGACACGGGAACCGGAGCCCGCAGAATCCCTAGAGCTCAAACTCCTGATGTCATCCTTCAAAGGCCTGCTCCCGCAACAGGTGGATGTGCTCCTCGTACCATTCAAAGCGAAGCAGCTCCTCGCGCATCTGCTCTCCGAACTGAATGACGAACAGGTCAGTATGGCCGAAGCCTTCCTGAAAGAGCTCTTGTTCAAGAATATCGACATCTCGACATTCTCAGAACGGCTCGACCTGGATCTGGACGATGGCGGCGCCGGCTGGAACAAGCTGCGCGCCCGCTCGTTCGCCCTGCATACGGCGATGATTATGGAGCAGGTCCAGAAACTGAGCGGCGACGCGCAGAATGGCGCGCTGTCGCTTGCAGACTATATCATCACGCGTTTCCATCTGAAGTTCTCCGATACGCAGAAGCTCCGCCTGCAGGCCGTCCTCAAGCTGCGTCTCGAAAATCAGATCGGCCAGATCGCCCTCCAGAAACGCCTCGACACCCGGGTATCGGCCGATGGCATCGGTCTCCACAAGACGACGGCTGAAAAAGTCGTCCGGGAAATAGAGATCCTTATGCTCCTCAAATACTCCTGATTATGAGATTTTTTGACCTCTTGAAATTGTCGCTCCGTATGTTCAAGGCCCGCACGATGCGGACGCTCTTGACGATTCTCGGTATGAGCGTCGGTATCGCTGCGATCATTTTCCTCGTGTCTTTCGGATACGGATTGCAGCGCACGCTGCTCGAGAAAATCACGACATCGGACGCGCTCATCACTCTCGATGTCACGCTCGGCAAAACGGGAGGCGATGAAAAGCTCGACAGCGGCACGATCGAAACACTGAAGACGCTCGCGGGAGTCGTCGATATCATCCCGGTGCTGGAGTTGCCCGGACAAGGCAAGCTCGACGCGATCACGCTCGATATCAGCACGGTTGCCTCGACCGCCTCCCTCCTCAAAAGCGAGGGTCTCCAGATCGAAGCGGGGCGGCTCTTTACCGAAGACGAACCGCAGAACATCATCATCACTGCGGGGGTCACCAAAGTCTTCAATATTCCTCCCGAAGCGATGCTCGGAAAAACCGTCACCCTCACCCTGTTTCCGAGCAATGCTCCCGGTCAGACCGACAAAAATACCGCTTTCACGCCGCAAAATACCTATACTATCGTCGGAGTCGTGCCGGGCGAAGACAACCTCATCTACTTCTCCTTGGATTCGCTCACGGATTTCCCGCTCCGAAGCTATACCAAACTCAAGGTGAAGTGCCTCTCGACCAACGTGCTGGATCAGGTACGGAGAGATATCGAACAGGCTGGCTTTGCCGTTTCCTCGATTTCAGAAACCATCGACCAGGCCAACAAAGTATTCCGGGCGGTGCAGATTGTCCTGATGATTTTCGGTATGATCGCGCTCATCGTCTCCGCCATCGGTATGTTCAATACGATGACCATCGCCCTCCTCGAACGGACAGAGGAAATCGGCATTATGAAAGCTATCGGAGCCTCGCGCGGCAGCATCTCGCTTATGTTCATTATGGAATCCACGCTGATGGGATTCTTGGGAGCCGTGGGCGGCGTGGCACTGGGATATACCGAGGGGGAAGTATTGAACATTCTCATCAATCTAGTGGCCAACCGCTTCGGCGGATCGTCCGTCGACCTCTTCTACAGCCCGCTCTGGTTCATCTCGACCGTGATCGCCTTCGGTGCCTTCGTCGGCCTCTTGACCGGTATCTTTCCTGCCCGCAAGGCGTCCCACATCGACACCCTGGAAGCGCTCAGATACAAATAACCCCCTTGAAAATCTGCTATAAAAAAGACAGCTCCCGCGATGGGGCTGTCTTCATTTTCTCTGCCTGGCAGACACGAGAAGGCCCCGCTCAGTAGTACCTGACGCTGGTCACCTTACCATTGATGATCGATACGAGCACGTTTTTGACATTGCCGACCCTATCATACGTCTGGATCAGTATCGAGATCCTGGCTGAGGCGAAATGCTTCCGCGAATACGTGTAGGAAATGGAGCTCGTGTTCGAGCGTTTCTTTTTGATGCCGTTGACGGATATCGTCATAGACCGGATGCCGCTCTTGTCGGAAGAGATGGCGCGGATATTGACCCTATTCGTATACCGCTGCCCCACTTTCGGGCTGAGCAGATTCACCCAAGGAGCGATACGCTCTTTGGTCCCCTTGGCAAGAGGTGGGGTGGATGCGGATGGCTGATTTTGATTCTGAGCGGAAGAGCCAGAGCCGCCCGATGATCCGGAGGAAGATCGGCCTGAGGAGGGAGTGTCAGCGGTAGTGGCAGGGGAAGGGGTGTTGTCAGCGGTAGCAGGCTGACGGCTCGAGGGAGGAGCAGGAGAAGTGGTAGTAGTGGCAGCAGGAGAAGAGGGAGTCGTTGCGGGGGTGGTGGGAGTAGGAGTAACAGGAGCAGCGGGAGCTGAAGGAGCGGAGGGGATGGGGATGGTAGCGCCATAATAGGCGCCGTACATATTGTTGACAAAGGCGCTCCCATAATACCCGCCGTTCACATTGGCGCCGTGACGCGCAGGGAATCTGCCGATGCCATCGCTCGGATTCGTATCCAGAATGCACTTCCCAGGATTCTTCGGATCCGGACCATACGTGACGCCGTAGTGCGTCGCATCGCCATCAAATGGAGCGCATGGGTCCGGCTGCGTCCAGGTGCCCACTTTCACCCAGCGTTCGACATAAGCGAAGAATTTCGGGTCATTCCACAACGTGACACCATTGGGCAAAATCTTGGCAGCTATGGCTGAGCCCTTGAAAGGCTGGGAAGTGCAGCAAAACTGATAGTCTCCGCCGGGGACAGAGCCGCCATCGATGTATCCGTACGGGTCACGGAGCGTCTTCGCGCCTGTCCCGGGCTTCGACAACTCGGTCCAATACTGTGTTACAGAACCTGTCTGCCCCCACAAGGCCATCCCCTTGCCGCCATTCGCCTGAGCAGACTGGATAATCTGGTCATTTTCCTGATACGCCGTCGTCGGGGCATTGGTCACAGCATCCTTCATAGCCTGATTACGGAGCACGATGCCCGCAAAAAGAATGGCTAATTTGCGACCGTGCAGGTGCCCGCCATTCGCCCGCCAGTTCTGACCGCTGGCCCGTAGCTGATACCAGTCGATGCCCATCTGCGTCATCATAATCCCGGCTTGCCGCTTGTCCGCAACGCTGTCGTTCAGCGAAAGCCTGAGAACGCCCTCAGCGATACCCGTGGCGATAGTAGCGCCATAATCCGGCATATTATCTATCGGGTGCATCAAACGCCCCATCCAGTCTTCCTTATGATCCAGCTGGACCCTCTGAAACCGTCCCGCTATCGTATCCAGACTGGGAGCTTTGGCGACCGGCGTAAGCGACGGCAAAACACCGAGATCCATACTATTCACGGAGTAGCTCGGCTTGCTCGTCCCATAATACGGTGGCCGGAACAGCGTCGCCCCTCTATCCGTCGGTACCGATGACAGCACGGTGAGGACAGCGGCCGTCTGGAGGAAAGCATGCGCTGTAGGAGGATTCAGCGCACTCACCGCCTTCACCACCGAAGACCCGCCCGGAACCGTAGTCGGCAAACTCGGCTGCGATGCCGCGTTGTAGTTACCGATTCTGTTGTCATACGGTTGATTCGTGTGCGACTGCGGATTGATTTCCCAACCGTTTCTCCCGGGCGTTGCATCAGGTGTAATGCTCCTGATCACGACCGGTCCCACCACCCAGTAGTCCCCATTCACGAACTGGCCATACTGATACTCCCGATCAAACGTCCACGTTATCCCATACTGCGTGATAGAAGAAGCGATATTGTCTACGATGACCGTGGCTCCCGACGAAGTGGTGAGATTGCCATCCGTATCCCGCGCTACAGCGGTAATGGTATGATTGCCCTCTGTCGCGTTCGTGATGTCCCAGGCGACATTGTACGGGCTGGCAGTATCTTCCGCTCCGATATTCGCACCATCCACCTTGAATCGGACTCCCGCCACTCCGATATCGTCAGTCGCCGTAGCCGTGGCGATAACCGTAGCGCCATTCGTTGCCGTGGTGACAGATACCGTCGGTCCGGCGGCCAGCGCTCTAGTATCCGTTCCGCCACAAACAAACAGCAGTGCCACAAAAACACCGAGAGTATATGAACGATATGCCCAAGCCTGGAGACTCTGTGGAAAAGTTCTGCTGGTTGTAAGGATATGCATAGAACGCACAACGATTTCTGTTTCGAAATTGCCACTCGCTTCACCTCGAGAATACCATAATGTAGAGTTCCCGACAACTGTCTCAGTATGTCGAGCGGAGCGCGTTTACGATGACGATCACATCGATCGCTTCTTGCAAAAGGGCTCCATAGAGCGGCGGAATGAACCCGAAAAACGCGAACAGCATCCCGATAGCCGATAATCCGATGCCTATCAAGATGCTCTCTAGCGCCACATGGTACGAGCGGCGCCCGATATGGATCGCATCGCGGATCAGCCACGCATTATGGCCGAAAATCGCCACGTCCGCCGCTTCAATAGCCGCGCTGTTGTCCGTCCCTGAAAACACGATGCCGATATCCGCGAGCGCGAGCGCCGGAGCATCATTCAGCCCGTCGCCTACCATCCCGACCAGCTTACCCTCGCGCTGATAGCGCTGGATGAGCTCCGTTTTGCGTTCCGGTCGGCACTTGGCATATATCGGTATCCGGAAATGCCCGAAAAGCCGATCGGCGCTCACTTTCCTGTCCCCCGTCAAGATGCCCAAGCCATATCCGCGCTCCCGCAAATAGTCGAATACCTCCCCGACATCGGATTTCACCACATCATCGAAGAAAAATCGCGCCACCGGATGATCAGGGCTGACAGAAATCAGTTCGACGATGATTCCGCTCCCTCTGGTATGCTCTGCCTGCACGATGCCATAGCGCTTGCCGAGGACGCTGCCGAATATCCCTATCCCGATTTTTTCTTCCACGTCATCGGCGGTCAGCGCCTCGCCGTCCCCCTTCGCGCACTCTCTGACGATGGCCTTGGCGATCGGATGCAGCGAATGCCATTCGATAGCGGAAGCGATAGCCATCGCCTTCTCTTTCGAAACGGCTGGGGCGAGGAGCTCCACTTTCTTCAGATGCGGCTCACCGAGCGTGAGGGTTCCGGTCTTGTCGAAAAAAAACATCTTGGTCTTGGCCAAAAGCTCCAGGATCATCGGACTCTTGATGATGATATTTTTTCTCGCCGCCTTGTTGAGACCGCCGATGAAGCTGATCGGTGCGGCGATGAGGAGCGGGCACGGCGTCGCGATCACGAGCACCGCGAGAAAGCGCTGCCAATCACCGAAAAACAGATAGGCACCGGCGGCCAGCGCAAGCGAGAAAACGGTGAAGACGATATTATACTGCTCCGCCAGACGCACCAGAGGCGTCGGATGCGCTGTCCCCTCTTCGACCAAAGACAGTATCTTCCGATAGCTCGAATGCTCGAAATCGCCCAAGACGGAGAGCTTCAACATTTTGCCGACATTCACGGCGCCGCTTTTCAGTACCGCGGTTTCCGCATACGCCACCGGCTCCATTTCCCCTGTCAGATTGGATTCATCGAGCAGCGCGCGATCCGACAGGAGATAGCCGTCGAACGCCAGCATCTCGCCCGGCCGTACCAGGAGCACGTCGCCTGAGCGTATCGAATGGATAGAAACTGTGTGCGTCCCCGCCGCCGTCGTGACTGAGACGGTTTTGGGGATATTCTCGAGCAGCCCCCGGAGCGTCTTCTCGGCGCGCGCCGTGCCATATTTTTCCAGAGCCGCGCTCACCGTCACCATCAGCGCAATCACCGCACCGGCCACATATGAGTGGAGCACGAGCGACGTCGCCAACGTGACAAATGCCAGATAATCCAAATTCCATTTCCCTAAGCGCACCCGCTCATAAGATTCGAATAAGAGCGCCGCCACACCGAAAAAAATCGCGATGACATACATCACGGGGGTCTGCCACACGAACGCCGCGCCGATACAGGCCGCGACCAAGAGCGGCAGATGAAATTCCCGGCTTCTCACAATATCGAAAAGACTCACCATACCCGCATTATGTTTCTCTGCCGCTAAGGCATCAGACGATTTTTTTCTTTTTTTGCGTATCCTGGGATGCGGCAGGCCGCCCTGTCGGCATACTGTCATACTTCTTGATCCGCGCCTCATCGGCATACAGACGAGCTTCGAGCGATTCGATTTCGTGTTCTTCGTGCCGTACCTGGCGCAAGATCCAAAACAACGCCCCGCAGAAAATAGCGAACAGGAGCGCCGCGATACCGATCAGATAGATCAAGGGATGACCCAGAGAAAGTACCGTGCCCCGGAATTCATCCAGAGGCGTATCGAATGATATCCCTGCCGCCTGCCACGCATCACATTGCTCCAGGTACGCGGCCAGAGCATCCTCCGGGACGAAAACCGGATTGCTTTCCTCTCGTGCCGTCTGGAAAACGCTTACCGCCTTACTGCAATGCTTCGACGAATACTCCTGAAAGCCCTGTTTGAAAGAGAGGCCATAACTGCCCTCAGCAATCGGTACATCCGCTTCCAGCGCTGCGGCTTTGATCAACTCGATCGGCAGCGCGAATGCGAAATTGTCTCCCTGAGAACGATTCAGTTCATCGGTCTGAAACGTGACCATCCCGACGACTCTGCCCCGCTCGTCGAAAAACGGTCCGCCGCTCGATCCCTCAGATACCTTGGCATCGGTTTGGAAGATCTTGAACTGCCTATCGGCAGACTGCTTGATCGCGCTCACCACCCCTTGGGTAAATGTCGCTTGCAGAGAGTTGTTCCGGTTAAGCTCGGCCGTCGCGGGAAAACCGAAAATGAAAGCCCGGGTACCGGTCGCGATGGCTTCCCCGTTGCCGAGAGCCAGCGCCGGCAGGCGGGTTTCCTCGATTTTCAGAAGCGCGACATCTTTCTCGTCTTCCAAGAAATTATCATTGACCGAAAGCGTCGTCGCCGGAAAACCCTCCGCGATCAGATCAGGCATATTTTTCTGCACAGAGTCGGGCCGCAGTACGGACACCTCGCTTCGCAAGTCGAAAACGCTGTGCTCGATGACGTATCTCAGGACGTGCTTGCTGAAACTGTTTTCCCTCTCATCCTGGAGAAACTCCTGCATCTCCACCTCGCTCAAGAACAGCGCGTTCTCATAGAGCGCTGACAGAGCGCTCTCGGACGCCAGCATCTGTTTGACGGTCTCTTGGGAAACGACGTGCGCGTTGGTCGCGATATAGCCATCCGGATGGATGATGAAGCCGCTCCCCACCAGATACTCGTCGACCGGCACTTCGGTATACTTGTCCGGCACCACAGCTACCAGACGCCTCCGTATATCGACTTTTATCGCCGGAATCTTTGCGGTGCCGCTCACGTGTTCTGCGATACGGACCACGGAGGGCTTCACCAGATCGACGAGCGCTTCCTGCGGCAAGGCTGTTTGCGCCTCTGCGAACGCCGCCCCTCCGAACATAAGGAGAGAGAGCGCCGCAAAAACCAGGCTGCGGACAGCGGGGCATATGAGACGATACCGACGGTTGCGTGTCTGCATAAGAGGAGGAGATTCGTTGTGTTCGCCTTCATTGTAACACATCGCGTGTCATTGAAAGATCGGCGGCATCAACTATTTCTTCATCCCGGTCATCTATCGCCACCGGTTCAACAAAAAAGAAGCTGCCTAAAAATGTATCATAATTCCACGACCGCCTGCCCGCCTATGGAGGGTGGAATTATGATACATTTTTTTAATAGTATAATAAAAAGACCTCTCATCTGAGAGGTCTTTTTGTATCAGGTCTTTTTCTATGTCTGCCAACGATTATTTTTCCGTGATCTCGATTGTCCGCACCTGGATCGGCGTAACCGGCGAAGATCCTTCGCCCCCTGGCTTGGTTTCGGCCTCGGCGATCTTGTCGACAGTCTCCACACCGGCGGTCACATGACCGAAAATAGTGTAGTTCGGCGGGAGCGGGCTGTCCTTGTGCATAATGAAGAACTGGCTGCCGTTGGTATCCGGGCCGGCGTTCGCCATAGCCACCGTGCCGCGCGTGTACGCGCCGGTGAACGGCTCATCGTCGAACCGGTATCCAGGACCGCCCATTCCCGTCCCGTCCGGGTCGCCGCCCTGGATCATAAAGCCCTTGATCACCCGATGAAAGACCGTGTTGTCATAGAACTTCTCCCGCGCCAGGAACACGAAATTGTTGACTGTGATCGGCACCATCTTGGCATTGAGCGCTACTTCGATGTCGCCCACATCGGTCTTGAGCGTCGCCGCGTATTTCTTCGTCTGATCGATGGTCATCTGCGGCTGTGTCGTGTACATTTTTTTATTGCTTAGCGTATTAGGGGACGAGGGAGGAGTCTGGGGAGCTTTGCTCGCTGGCGGGGCTTGCGAGGAAGCATCGCTACCCGTGTTCGCGTCAGGATAGAACTTCAATGTATCATCCGTTGCTGCCTCCTTGCGCACTTCCTCGGTCTGCATCGTACAGCCGGAGAGCAGGAGAACGCTCGCGAAAAGAAATATCAGGGAAATATGCCTTGTCATACCGGTGTTATCGCTTAATCCTTATCGGATTCCAGTATAGCGTATTTTTTGGTTTCAAGAAAAGGTGCGGGGTTGACTTTCCACTATTTTTCTGCTATACTTATTATGTTGAGAAGTGAAAAACGGGTGAAGACATCATTGTCTGCAGCCCGTTTTTTCTTTCTCAATATGCTCGGAATAAAGCCAAAAGAGTCGAATTTGGACGCATTCTGGGCAGCTAAAAATTAACATAAAAAAAGCCTATGGACCCGATCCAAACGGACTCAGGGACCCCCGAGTCTCCCTCTGGAGCGCAGTGCACGAACTGCGCACAAGTAAGAAAAGAGACGGCGGACAACGAAGAAATAAGCATGGCATTCTTGCTAGCGCTCGTTCCCGTCATCAGTCTCACCTTCTTTGGTCAGGTAGGTCTCTTGTAAAGACTTTTTGAACCAAAAGAATCCCCGCCCAACTCGTTGAGCGGGGATTCTTATTGAGCGATTATTTTATGAACAGTCCGCGCAGGAACACCGCCGTATCATAATAGAACGGCTTCACCGTCGGCTGCGGCGTTATCAGGAGGGACTCACGCGCTTCTCGAGGAGCAAGCATCACGTCTTCGTATCCAGGTGCACGTACTATAAGATGGGTTTGTTCCGTCGGCAAATAACGGAGACTGAAATAGCCGTGCTTATCCGTCTTGGTCGACCATTCGCCGGCACTGAGCTCGGCTCCTCCGATAGGCCGCCCCAGACCGTCACGCACGAAACCATATGCCACGTGCGGCTTGAAATAGCGCGTGAGCGCTGCTACGGCCTTCTTCGGCTTGCCGTCAGCCGTCCAGAGTTCGGTAGAGCCGCCGACCGAAAGCCAATAATTGATGCCGCGGACGCTCGGCTCCGTGCTGAGCTTCTCAAGCGCTCCATCGATCCATCGCACCTGTTCGTCTTCGGTCATTGTGCCGTGGATATCCGGGATCGGCGCTCCGAATTCGCCCAAAACGATCTGCCCGGCGCTTTTCAGAGCGAGAGCGGCAGCATCCCTGACCAGCTGCTCGGGAGTCCTGACATAATGATCGATAGTCACGCTGCCCCCGAGCGCCTTGGTGGTCGCCTTGTCCATCACGAGGCGCGCCACATCGCCGTTCATAGAAGCGAGATTCGTATCCACTTTTTTCCCGATTTTCTGGAACGCGTCCGCGGCGCTCTTTGCGCTCGCTATGAGAAATGCCCGATACGCCTCCGTATCCCCTGTCTGCCTCGGATCACCTGGTCCTCCGTTCTCGCATTCCGGACAGCTGACGAAAATATCGCCATCCGCGAACAACTCCGGATGGCTGGCGATAAAGGTCTGAGTTTTCTGTATATGTTCTTCCCGTGTTATCTTCGGATAACCGAACCACCCTTCCCAGCCGGACAAATTGCCCCGGAACCAGACATTCAGTCCGTGCACACGAGCCGCAGCGACCCACCGCTTGAGGAATGGCACGAATTCCTCATCGTACGGTGTCGCGAGAGCGATATGCGTAGCGCCGGTCTCCGCGATAGCCTTCACCTGCCGCTCGATTACGATATCGAAACTCTTGTCGTGCAGCCTCTCCCGGGCGATATCGCGGGAATACTTCATCGTATCGATAGATTGGATAGGCCACATACTCATCCGCGGCGGTTCAGGGTAGATGAGTGTCGGCTCGGGATACGAAGAGCGCACCCAAAAGAACGCTCCGAACAAAACGAGAGCGCCGGCGATAAGCGAGGAGAGGAACGTCCGCATAAAAACTATCTTTTGTTAGTCGGCAGTTTCGGGTTGAGGATGGCGTCGGTATTGAGCTCGTGAAGATACTCGGCGCGAAGCTCGTAGATATCCGCGAACGGATAGTGATCGACCAGATCGTACTTCGCAAATCCAGGATTGCTATGGATGAGACGCCAGGTCGAATCGTCGTCGGAATAGCTCCGCACCACGATGTAGCGCGCCCAGTGATCGGGATACTCGATGGCCGCATCGTAATACGTGCCTGATCCCTCGTGGATGAAGCGTCTCATCGGCAGACCCGATGAGAAAATGATGGAATCATGAGAAGCGGCCGATATCAGGATGAATCCTTTCTCCGGTCCGGCGTGCTCGCGCAGCCAACTGGAAATTTCAGTCACATTTTTCTGGCTCGATCCCACCTGCGCGTCATCGATAGTCACCGCGTCGCTGCTCGCGAATTGGAAGAACGTGACGAAGACGAGGAGTCCGATGAGCACAGTCCGTAGTCCCGCCGCGCGATGCACGAGATAGCCGACGAAAATGGCGATCGAGGGCAGCGTGACTATCGATCATTATGTCAGGACTCCCGAGCAGAGGCTGGATATTGTCTCTTTCGTTCAATGTCGGGATGACTACCGAGAGTCGTGGCTGACTCATAGAGCTAGCGGAAAATGCTTGATTCTGTGCTGTAAGAAAAACAAAAAAGGAGCTTACCTCCTCAAAACTATGAAGTGATATATTAGCAATATTTCATCATTTTGTCAAGCTCACGTAATGTTTCAATACCTTTGCATCACCTGTATACTCAGGTGTTTAACATGCAAAGCTATGGCATATACGATGAATCCGCATATCCCCAAGGTACGGCGGCAAGCGGTCAAGATGCTCCGTGAAGGGAAAAGCAGTCGGGAAGTAGCCCGTTACTTCGGCTACGATCAGTCTTCGATCATACGTTGGGAGAAGAAGGCCCGGCATCTCAATGCCGGACCGATCCCTACGGAGAGCTCCCGTCCGAAGAGGAGTCCCCTGGCTTTGCCGGAGGGAGTTGTCCGGAAGATCATCGAGAAACGTCTGGAGCGGAACCGGTGCGGACAGGTCGTGCATCAGGAGCTCTTGCGGGCAGGGGTGACCGTTTCTCTTTCTTCGGTCCAGCGCACTCTGGATCGCTGCGGTCTCACGAAGAAACGCTCTCCCTGGAAGAGGCCTCATGACTACACGCCTCGACCGGATGCGGCTTTTCCTGGAGCTTTCGTGGAGGTGGACACCGTGCATCTGATGAGTCCTCTCGGTGCGCGCACCTACGTCTACACCCTCATCGATGTGCATTCGCGCTTCGCGTATGCCGAGGTGACGGAGAAGATCGGAGCGAAAGAAAGCGCTGGCTTCCTCAGCAGAGCGCAGGCGCGTGCGCCCTTCCCTTTTGTCATGGTACAGACGGACAACGGATCGGAGTTCTCCATCGGATTCACGCATTCGTTGAAAAGGTACGGGATGAGGCATCGGCATTCCAGGGTGAGGCGTTCCAATGATCAGGCGCACGTAGAGAGGTTCAATCGTACCTTGCAGGAAGAATGCCTGGATCATGTCTCTCATGGAGTCAGCTCATTCAAACGAGCCTTAAAGAAGTATCTCCCATACTACAACGAAGAGAGGATGCACATGGGGATTGATTACCAGACGCCCCTTCAGGTGATGCAAAGGTATTGACGAGGAAACGGCTCACCCAGAATAAGATCGAAACTGCATAAAATCGGCTGCCAGAAACAAAAAACGCCCCGGAATGGGGCTGGATTTCAGTGCCTTATTTCATCACTGTTTTGCGCTCGAAAAAATACAGGTACGCGGCGTAGATGAGGATACCGAACTTGATCACATACAGCGGAAACCAGATCGACGTATGGCACGCGTCCCATACATACCAGGCGATGAGGGCGAGCAGCGTGAGGACGAGTTCGAAGCCCCACTGGATCTTGGTCGTCCGCTCGAAATCGTAGGTGAGATTGAAGAGAAGCAGGGCGATATACGCCAGGAGGAGAAACACCCAGATTTCTGCCGGCAAACTCAGGCAACGGACACTCTGCCCTGAAGTACCGACTGCTGTTTCATTGATGACCACCATCGCCGCCTGATCATCGATGCGCGGACCCTTGATCTCTGAAATCTTCAGCACTTTTGTCGGGATGGGAGACGCGGCGCTCTGCTCGGCGTTCACGGACGGCGCGCTCTGCCCCGAGATGTTCAGCAGGGTATCCGAATTGACGCGCGTGATGACTGAGAGGGACAAGATATCGATGATCAAGAATAGGCCCAAAAGCACCACGACGAGATTGTTTCTCAGACTCTTGAAAATTTTTTCGCTCAATTCTTGCATAGCCTTGTGTTACTTTACTTGCTCGGCGATCACGATAAGCCGTTTCAGTGTCGTCCCGGCCGGCCAGCAGGTCATAAGCGTCAGCGTCTGCTTCTCCGGGCTGCCCTCGAGATACTCGACGCTCTCCGGCGCGACGGTTTTCTTCTCGGAGACCCGGTAGACGAACTTCTGCTTCTTATAAAAGAGGTATATCTCGTCGCCTGGCACCAGCTTGTTTATCAGATAGAACAGCGCATTGTAGCGATTCGCCTCATAAAAGTCAACCCCCGAGTGGGAAAAGATGAAGACATTGCCAGGTTCGCCGGGATAGCTTGTTCCCTTGGCCTGAGCCACTCCCTCCGCCAAAGCTCTCTGATACACCCTTGAATCCTGCCAATCCACATCGGGGATCACCCTGGCATTGGCGGCGATCTTCGGTATCACGATGCCGAAATCCTCATCGACCGGATATATCACCCCGTTTGCCGCCCGCTTGTCATCCGGCGCGTTCTGCTTGGCTTCCTCGGCCGTCAGGACAGCGGCATCCTGGTGCTTCGGCAGCAGCTGATACTTCGCCTCTTCCCTGAAAACCGGATAGAAGGTCAGGAAAACAATGAAGGCAGATACCGCCACCAGGGCAATACCTGCCTTCTCTGCCCAATACAGATAGTTATCCTTACTGGAGAGGTTCATTGTGCTTTCTTTGGTAACCTCCGTAACCGTAGTACCCGAGAGCGAGCACTATGAGAGCGATCAGAGCTGACCACCAAGGATGGTTCTGAATCCAATTGAGGAAGCCTCCTGCGGCAGCTCCTACCGCTTCAGTCGCTTCGCCCAAAACAGATCCTCCGGCAGGCTGAGTTCCCGCATTCTCTTCATTCGTGGTTTCCGCCCCCTGCACTCCGCCGGTAGCCGCACCCTCCGCACCGGTCACCGCGATGGCGCCGGTCGGTGCCGTACCTGGGATAGTCACCGTCTTGGTTTTGTTGTGTGTCACGGTATTCGTATCCACGTGCACATCCTTGTCACCGACGAAACCGGATCCGTTGCCATAGACATCAACAGCGCGCAGAGCATAGAAGGAATCATTGCTGCAACCCGGCGCCGCTTCAACGAAGCTGCCGCTCGCATCCGAACCGATCGCGAGCTCATCGACTTTGGTCGAGGCATCGGCGGTAAAGCTTGTAGAGAGCGAGCGGTACAGCTCAACTTTCACCGTCTTACCGGCATCAGCAGCCGTGGTGAAAGTGATCGTATTCTGGCACGAAGCATCATTCCGATCATAATTGTACGGCGTCCCCGGAACAGTGCTGACGAGCTTGACATTCACATGGTTGCTTTCTGCCGTTTCGCTCGCACCGCTTGTCGTCACGGCTTTGACATAAAACTCATAGTCTCCATCAGCAGGGATCACCGTCGCACTAACTTGGCAGTCACCGGAGTTTCCGCCGGCAGAAAGCGCGTGCGTCTCAAATGCAGCTCCGTCGCCTGCCTTCCAACACTCTATCGTGATATCACGAGCAGGATCCTCGATATCGAGCGTCACGAAGCCGATCTTGAAATCCGGGCTGCTCACCACCGCTTGCGGCGTCTCGATCTGCACCGAGAGACTGGCAGCGCTGGCCGTCTGGCCGTATAGCAGTGCGGAGCCTGCAAGGATAGCCGCAAGGAAGAATTTCATCATAGTCTGCGTCGTTGATGCTGATTGAGTGAGGAGCTGCTTGCGGCGCCTGCTTTTGCTCAGAACGATGAGTCCGATACCGCCCAAGAGGAGCGCGAGCGCCAG
>Ga0209542_10003289_pt1 | contig 34773 bp, 46 predicted proteins | sample RifCSPhighO2_01_FD_184028 | JGI IMG/M metagenome (GOLD analysis project Ga0209542, IMG submission 184028) | Soil microbial communities from Rifle, Colorado - Rifle CSP2_plank highO2_0.1 (SPAdes) (version 2) | ecosystem: Environmental > Terrestrial > Deep subsurface > Rock core/Sediment ...
GAATTTAAAAGCTTTGAAAAGTTTATTGAATGGTATAACAACACCATTCATCTTGGATTAAACAGAAAAGAAGGGATAACGCCAAATGAAGCGGTCTTAAATAAATTAAGACCTGAAAGCTTAATTGGACTGTTCTTCAGGAGATTTGAGTAAAAATGGATACTGGAAAATATAGGATAGAGTTGCTATGCAATAATTTCGGGATACTACAGAAACGCTTAAGCGATTTTACTAGTATGTTCTAAAGCTGCGGCTCTTTTATCTGTAGCTTGGTAAATTCCCCTACCAACAATCCCATGGAATCTGTCTCCTGCGACTTTTGCAGCATCAGAAATGCTTCCACCTTGAGCAATAAATCCTGGAGCATAAAATATAGGATTAACTCCTTCGAATTCTACAGCATCTCTAACTTGCTTTATTACGTCGGGTTTATTTCCTGGAACAACAAAATGGTTTACTCCTGCTCTCGCAGCAATTCTATACATCTCTAATGCTCCTTCATCAGTTATAAATCCACCTTCACTTACAGCATAAGCTGGATGTGTCATTCTCCCGCCAACAATAACATTTAATCCTTTGTCTAAAGCATGATAAATCCAAGCTCTTTCTGTTTCTGGTCCTGCTTGAGGAAATAATATAACTGCATCAACTCCTGCCCTTTTACAAACTTCTGCAAAATTCTTTCCTGTGTCCGGAATATCTGTTGCAGCTTTTTGATGATCATAAATAACAGGCTTATCCGTATGTTTTCTTGCAACTTCCACAACCTTGCTTAGACTATAGCCTAAACCTAACTCAAAACCAACTTTATAGCCGCCAATACCTTCAACATCAGCAGTTTCTTTTACTAATGCTTCAAATTCATCTAAGGTAGAAACATCACAAGCAGGAATAACGCTTCTATCACGTTTGATAATTCTTTGCTCTAATTTTCCTACTCTTGTCACAATACCATTTCTCGCAGCTTCTGTGCCGTAAACTCTTAAATATGTTGCTAATCTCTTTATAGATCCAGGAGAAAAAATAGCTTCAAGCTTCCCTAACATTTCAATTTCTAAATCAAGATCACCGATGTCAGCTACACTTTTTTCTAATTTAGAACGTTTTTCAATTAATAGGGTCTTTCGATTAGATACATCCTTATCATAGGTTAGCCCACTATTCATCGTTGGGGGCTTGGTTAAAAAATCAAAAACATCTAAAGCATTTACAATAGATACAACTTTTGTTCCTGTTTTATGTTCGTATTCTTCTATTGCACTTTTTCCATCGATTCCTACTTCTTGCCTATCAACTGCAATAGCAAGTAATGGAAGCTCAAAATCTCCTAAACTCTGCAAAAGTTCTCTTGCCTGGTATTTTGCATCGCCTGCGGTAAAAACATCATCTAATTGGACTATCGCTTGTTTATTTTTTGGTGCCCTTCCGACAACAAGAGCTTTAATTTTTTCTGCTTGTGAAAGATTTGTTGCTTCACCATATTCTTTCGGAACCTTTCTTGTAAAAAACCATGGAACATTCATTCCTCTTGATGTTAAAGCTATGGTTGTTGCAACAGCAAGGGCATTTCCTTTTTCAGGAATTCCATATAATATATCAAATTGTTTTCCAGAGCTTACAATTGAATCTGCATAAAATTTTCCTATCGCAGATGTTGATTCCCCATCATTAAAATCACCAACATTTACAAACCAAGAAGAACTTCTTTTGCTCTTTAAAGAGAAATCTCCGCCAACTCTTAACGCACCAGTTTGTAATAAAAAGGCTATAAACTCTTGTTGATATTGTTTCATTAATTTTAACTGTGTAATCTTCGGTTTAAAAAGAGTTTTATTCTTTAATATAACCTTTAGAAAACATCATTTAGAAAACATTTAAATAACTATCTCTTCCTGTATAGTGTATGATAAATCAAATTAAAACAGTAATACTATTAGGGGCATTGTCTGGATTATTATTAGTTATAGGTTATTCAGCTGGTGGAACGAATGGATTAGTTATAATGTTTATAATAAGCATTTTATTTAATATTTTTAGTTATCTATATTCACATAAAATTGTTTTAATGATTTATAGGGCTAAAGAAGTAAAGCAAAATGAAAATCCATGGTTGCATGAAACAATAGAGGAAATTGTTAAAGAAGCTAATTTACCTAAACCTAAGATTTATTTAGTTCCTACTGAAACTCCAAATGCCTTTGCTACAGGGCCTTCACCAAAAAAATCCTGTGTTGCTGTAACGAATGGAATTTTAAAATTATTAAGCAAAAATGAATTAAAAGGTGTATTGGCTCATGAAGTGGCTCATATTAAAAGCAGGGATACTTTAATAACTACCATAGCTGCGATTATTGGGAGTGCAATTTCTTTTTTAGCATTTACACTGAGATATATGTCCTTTGGAGAAAGAGATAGGGGGAGTGCAATTGGATTATTATTAATGGGGATTTTAGCACCAATAGCTGCAATGATAATTCAATTGGCAATTTCAAGAGCAAGAGAATATGTAGCAGATGAAAAGGGAGCTAAGTTCGTTAAAGATCCTTTGTCATTAGCAAATGCGTTGGTTAAGATTGAAAGCTCGGTTTATAAAAATCCATTAAAATTTGGAAGTCCTGCAACAAGTTCTTTGTTTATAATAAATCCGTTTAAAGGTGCTGGAATGGCTTTTATGAGTTTGTTTTCAACGCATCCCTTAACTTCTGAACGTGTTAAGAGATTAAAGTCTTTAAAATTATAAGAATTTAAAATCTTTTAGATTCTCTTCTAAGGTATTTATTAAGAAGTCAATTATTGGTAAGTAGTCTTCGTCATTTGCTTTCCTTACTGCTTTTAAGTATGATGCCCTTTGCTTATTATAAACATTAATCCAAGAGTATCTATTTTTTTGTAGAATAAAGTTCATTACTATTCTAGAAACCCTCCCATTACCGTCGACAAATGGATGAATTGTAACTAATTTCATTGAAAAAATAATAGCTAATTCAAATGGATGATAATTTTTTTTATTGTTTTTATACCAATAAATCAAATTCTTAACTAATTGAGGGACATATTCATAATCTGGAAATTTTACATCTCCCCCAAATATTCTTACGGGATTTTCTCTGTATCTTCCGGCGAAAGTCTTAGATATGTTGGTCATGATTATATAATGTAATCTTAAGATAAATAGCTCGTCTAAATCCTTTCTATAAGATTTAATAAATTCTAATGCCTTCATATGATTTTTTACTTCAAAAATCTCTCGTAGGGATTTACCATTGGGGGTTAGATTTTCATTGATAATTAAGTTAGTTTCTTGCAGGGACAATGAACTGCCTTCTATTGCATTACTGTTGTAGGTTAACTCTGTAAAAAAAGAATTCTCAAATTTTTCAAACTCTTCTTTACTGAGTAGATTTAGTTTATCAAAATAAACCTGTTTAAGATATTCCAGTTTTGCTACTTGTTCGTGTGTTAGATATTTGTAGTTTTTGTTTAGCTTTAGACCTAGTTCAAGGTCTTTTTTCATCTGTATTAATTCTTTTTTAGGAATGTTACCATACCCTATGAACTTACTCTTTTTTACCCATTTCCCCTTTTTACGACTATTTTCAACCAAATAGTTTTGTTTTTTTCCATTAACCAACCTTATTTCGTGATAAACCATAATGTCCTATGTGGGCACATATTTATAAGCTTTTCTATTTGTGCCCATAGATATAAAAAATCTAAATACATAAAATATACTAAGGGAAATTTTTGGTTTTGTGAATGATAGAGGGGGCTTATGGTAGGGTTGGATTATTAGGAAATCCTTCGGGTATTTACGGTGGGAAATGTGTAAGCTTTACTTTTGACAGGTTTGCAGAGGTTGAAATTGATGAATCGGCACAAGCCAAAATGTGAGTGATTTTTAGGTTTTTGACCAACTTTTGGTTGGATTTAATGCCTTTTTTTCTTGAATTGCAGTAATTTTTTAACAGGTTTTTTGCTAAACTGCAAAAAATCTTCTTTTTTTAAAAGAGAGGGTTTATATATTAGTATGTAATATTACGTAATATGGAGATAATAGGGAGAATAAGCAAGGGAAGCAGGATGGATCAGATATACCTACCAAAAAATAGAAATGGCCTGGCTGTTGGAAGTTATGTGTTTGTAAAACCGGCGATTGAACCTAAACCAAGTAGTAATCCTTACTTGTATAATTTACAGTATATTGAACCAATAAAGCTTGAGATAGTTAAACGAGTTATCGGAATTATCGACAATTACGTTGAGAATGATAATATTATAATAACAGGGTCTTTTTTAAATAGAGGTTTTAATTTTGGTGATTTAGATGTTATTTTAGTGACTGAGAATAGTATTAATGAAAGGTATATTGAGGATACTTTACACAAGGAGATTGGAATCAAAGCCCATTTAATAAAGATTAATGGCAAAGCCTTGGTAATGGGACTTGAATCAGACCCTTTATTTGAGATGATGTTAAGCAGATGCATTTCAAAGAAAAGATTGATTTATAATATTAAACGAAAGATAAATTATAAGCTGCTAGACCTGCACCTTCTGAAAAGCAAAACATTAATTGATAGTTTTGATTTGTTAAACGGTAATGAAAAGTATTACTTAACCAGAAATATGATGGCTATTGATTTATTTATTAAAGGTAAAAAGATTGATATCAATATTGTTGACAAAGAGATTAGTAAAGTGTTTAACTTGGGGAAGATAGATGACCTTAAAAATAATATTATTAATCGAAACGATTTTTTAACAGTTTATATCAGCTTCTATAATACCTTATTTAAAATTATATTGAAAGGGATTAAAGATGTCGCAAAATAGAAACAAACTAATCGAATTATTTATAGGGAATATTGCAAATACAATTTTACATAAGATACTAGAAGAAGCTATAAGTGATGAAGGGTTGTTGGATTATTACAAAAAAGAAGAAGTAACAAGCAGAAATGTAGCTGTTGTTTATAGAGAGAAAATTAACCCGAAAGATAGCTCGCTTCCAGAAAAGGATATTGATTATATCCAGGAAAGGGTAAAAAGAAGGTTTACGCCGAACTAATGATAAGAGTTTCTAAAGGCTATACAGGAATTAATTTAGATTTAATTGGTCAATATCTGGAAGAACTGTTGAAAGAAACTAAAGTAACCTAAAAATTTAAAATTGATTTTTGTTTTGAGCCTTTTATTATTTCATCAAAGCTTTTATTGAAAAAGATTAAAACTGCATCTGCGATTGGTTTTATTTGTTTGTTTATATAATGCTTATAATCAATCTTGTGTTTTAGATTTTGGATGGGTTCTGGACCGTCTTCTGTCAAAACATATTCAATTTTATTTGATTCCAAGGTTTTTAATTTTCTTGCTGCTTTAACGTGGGCAGGGGTGATCCTAGTATATTCTTCTAGTTCTTTTCTTATGGATTTTCTATAAATTAACAAGTCATCGAATTTTCCTTTTTCTAAATCATTAACAAAACTCATGATAAATTTCTCAGGTGGCTCATTATGAAAAATCAACCATAACAACTCTTCCTGAAATTTCTTAGCCAAAGGCGTCCAATCGCTACGAATAGTTTCGAGTCCTGTAAATTCTAATTTTTCTTTTCCTTCTTTTATAACTAAACCAGCGTATCTTTTTTTTGCACCTGCTTCTGTATGCCTTAATTTTGGCATGAAGAATTTAATAAATACTTTTTCAAATTCAAAGTCCAACAAACTATCCCGATTGTATTCTTTTTTAATGTAATTCTTAAAGAAATCATTTATGTAATCTTTCAATTCTTCTCCTTGTTTTTCTGCTTCTTCTAATGATTTTTTGTTAGAGCCCATAAAAATTGAATCTGTGTTGTGGACAAGAATTTTGTTTGCAAAGAATCTATGATTAACTTCTACTTCTAAATCGTAAACATAATCCTTATTTTTAATTATTTCTATTTTCTTAATCTTTGTTAGATCAAAATCATGTTTGTAATATGTTTTCTTAGTTGGATGTGATTTCAATACGTTTAATCGAGATTGTTTTCTCTTTAATAAAAACCCTACTTTCTGTTTAAATAATAAAATGTCCTTAATTACTACATGTTTTGAATATGTGTTTGATATCTTACCCTTATATTTATTAGGATTATTCTCTTTAAAAGAACTATTTGAAATACCTATTATGTAAAGCAAACGTTCTACATCTTGGACTATATCACTTCTTACGGTGGTTAAGCGCACAATTGGCCTATTATCCCTCATTATAGCGGTTCCGTCTGATGAAAATAAACCCCTTAAAAAAGAAGCTATGTTCTCTTCCCTTTCACAATAAAGCCATTTTGGAATCACTTTTAGATGCTCTTCGCTCCTTAGTTCTTTGGCTATTAGCTTTACCAAGTTTAGCCCATAAAGAGTTATGTCCCCCTTCCTTGTTTTGCTTTTCCAATAATTGCTTAAATAACGTAACTTTATTAGGGGTTTAATTATTTTTTTTAATACCTCTTCTTCGTCTAAACCTGTTGATAACCTCAAGTAGTAGTCTTTATTATATTTTTTATGGGTGTTGTTCCTAGCAAAACTACCGTCTCCTATGAAATAACCCATTAGCTCATATACTTCCCTTGGATAATTCTTTGACTTTACCTTTGTTGAAGGTATTTTTTTTAAGGTTACTAAAGATTTAACTTTTTTTCCTAAGTCTGTAGGTTTGACGTTTATTAATCGTCTACCAATGAATTTGCTTCTTTCATGGATAACATTTAAATAACCAACTAAAGAATGGTCTTCTGTTACGTCAATAAAATTTAGATTTGTAAACCAGATGCGATAAATCTTCTTATTTGTTTTATGCCGCATTATATATTTTATATGTCTGAATACAGATCTTCCTTTCTGGTTTAGGGTTAATACTTTTAAACCCTTAGGGGAATAATATTCTTTTCCATGATTTATTTTACTTACTTTTTTGAAAGAATCCTTAATAGCTGTGAATGTTATTGTATTTTTATTTTTTATAATTATTTCAGTATCTCCTAAAACACTATCACCATAGATTACCTTCAAACCTTTTTCTTCAAGTTTCTTTGCAGTTAGCTGGATAATGAATCTTGCAAAGTGCGTAATAGCATTAGCGATTTTTAAGTTATAAAATCTGCAATTAGGGGAGGCCATAACACCAAAGAAAGAAACGAGTAATATTTTCAATGCTTGTTTAGTTAGATTATCATTTCTTTTAGTTGCAAGCTCTCTTTCATTAAAAATTCTTTTTAATATTATAGGTAAAATTCCTTCTTGGTTTATAAAATAAGCTTCGTTTGGAGATTTAATTAAATTTTCAGTTGTTTTTGGATTATCAACAAAAGAAGCTGGATCAATATTAAAGGTCATCATTATTGTTGGGTAAAGTGATTTGAAATCTAAGTTAATTATAAACTCATAAATCCCTGGAATTGAATCCATTACATAGCCACCTTTAATTCTTTCTGTCCTCTCTTCAAATTTAGATGTTGGACAAACAAGACCTTTTTGATTTGCTTCTCTTATATATAAAGAGTCCAATGAGGCTATAGAAGCTGAAACTTTGTCTAGTTCCATTCCAGTTAATAACGATCTTTTAATTGTTAGGTCTAAAATTCCTGTTTTCTCTATTATTTGATAAACTAAAATAGTGTCATCTAGATTGTATTCTGCTAATTTTTCAGGAGATTCTTTAAATAAACGATCAATTTCTAATCCTTTGTTAACACCTTCAATTAATTTTGATTTTCCTAATATCTTTGAGGCGACTGTTGACAATTTATAATCCTGAACTTTTATGAAAGAAGCTTTTAGTAAATCCAAAGCGTCTAAAATTTGCCTACCTACAATGTCTACTGTTGAAGCTTTAAAGAAATTATCTGAAAACCTGAATCTTGGTTTTGATAAATCTTTTGATATTGAAAATTCAATCTTGTGCTTCCTGAACTTTTCATTTAGATATTTTAAATCAAAATTTAGAACATTCCACCCAGTTATTATATCTGGATCAAAAGTTTTTATTTCTTGGACAAATGCATTTAGTAATGAAGGCTCATCCTTAAATGTTAGTATATCTTTTAATTCTTTTTTTAAAACTAAAAATACTTTTTTATAATTCTTCGAGTATAATGCTATTGAATAAAGCTTTTTTCCATCTGAAGAAGTTTCTATGTCTAAAGATAAAACTTTTAATTCTGGAGTAAATTCTGTTTGAGTTAATTCCGGCTCTTTGTAGATTCTATCCACTGTGTCTTCTACATCAAAACTTCCTTCTAGGTTTAAAGAACCTTTAATGTTTTTGTCCATTAAGAATCTCATTGGAAATCTTATGTCTGCTTCATAGCATTCAATACCTACTTCCTTGAAGAGCGTTCTTATCTCTGGAACTTGCTTGGGGATATTTAGAACAATTTTAACTACGTTATTGCCTTGAAAATCTTTTAGATTAGTTTTTTCATAATCAAATTTTTCTAGTTTTATAGCTGTTGGAAGATCTGACTCTTTAATATAAAAATAAGGCTTGTATTCGTTTATTGTTAAAAAGGATTTTCCATTTTCTAAACGACCGTATAAATAGACAAACGCTTGGTTGTTTATTACCTTATAGGTTTGGTATATAATAAAGCCTTTCATTTTATGTTCCAAGATTATAAACTTTCAAATTTTTCTTCTGAGTATAAAACCAGTAGTGGTATAAGGTTACATTGTGTTTCAAACTAGTTAAGAAAGACAATAAACCAATATGCATATTTTCATCTAATAAGAATTTCATCTTTAAATCCTAACTCTACTTTTTCCAGTGAGCCCTGCTGCGAAATGTAGGGCGGCTTTAATGTGATCTTTATTAATTGAAGGGTATGCTTCTTGTATTTCTTTAATAGTTGCTCCTACTTCCAGCATTTCCAACACAAGGTATACCATAATCCGGGTCCCTTTAAATGTAGGCTTGCCATGACAAATATCCCTGTCAACTACAATATAGTTATCAATATCTCTTACCATGAGTGGAAGTATACCGCTACCTATTTAAATTTATCTGGGTTTTGAAGAGTGAACAATTTTATAAAGCCTTTTATTAATTGTTTTTTATGGAAAATTTGAGGGATTATGAAAAAGCAGGTAAAATCGCTGCTGAATGCTTGGAGTTTGGAAGAAAATTAATTAAGGTTAATAGTTCTTTATTTGAAGTGGCTGAGGCTGTAGAGAAGAAGATTTATGATTTAGGCGGTAAACCTGCGTTTCCCGTTAATATTTCAATTAATGAAATAGCGGCTCATTTTACTCCAGAGATTAATGATAAAACTATTTTTAAAAAGGGGGATTTAATTAAATTAGATGTTGGGGTTCATGTTAATGGCTGCATTGGAGATAATGCCTGCACTATTGACTTGGGGGGTAATAAAGATTTAGTTAAAGCGAGTGAAGAGGCATTAGAAAAAGCGATTAAAATAATTAAACCAGGTATAAAGTTAAGAGATATTGGGAAAGAAATTCAAGAGGTTATTATTAAAGCGGGATTTAGTCCGATAAGAAATTTATGCGGGCATCAGGTTGATCAGTATGTGCAGCATGCTGGATTGACAATACCTAATTACGATAATGGTAGTGAGATTGAATTAGAAGAAGGGATGATAATTGCGATAGAGCCTTTTGCGACTACAGGTGAAGGTGTTGTTATAGATGGAAAGCCTTCTGGGATTTTTAGATTAATACAGGCAAAAAATACCAGGAATATGGACGCAAGGAAGATAATTAAATTCATTGAAGAAAATTTTAAAACATTACCATTTGCCAAGAGATGGTTAAAACAATTTAATAATCTAAATTTTAATTTGCAAACACTAGAAAGGGAAGGTATTATTGAAGAATATAAAATGCTAGTTGAAAGAAGTAAAGGTTTAGTAAGCCAAGCTGAGAAGACTGTTCTTGTTGGAGAAAAAGCTAAAGTTTTAACTAAAACTGATTAAGACACTTTAAAACTTTCTTTTGAAATTTTTCGGGATAAACCTTTAGATAAGAATTTAATTTTTTGTGATTAACCCTTTTCTTTATATTTTTCAATAAATCTTTATCCAGATATTCTTTAAAATAAATCATATCTATAAATGTTTTTTCTATGTCTGAATAAGGCAAATATAAATCCCCTTGTTTTCGATATTCAAAACCAAAGAAATATTTTTTGTTTAGTCTTCTTACTAAGATATTAGAGTTAAAAACAATTCTTATGCCAGGCCTTGCTTTTTTCGTTGTTATAATCACGGGTATGGTTTCTTGCTCCCAAAGATTGTGATAACTTAAAGCATTTTGAAGCCCCAAATATGATGGTTTCAAGCAAAATACAATTAAAATTGGGTCTTCTGTTAAGGTGTAGTAGCCTTTGGTTAAGGTTTTTATTTTACCTTTTAAGATAAGATTTCTTATTAATTGTTTTGTGTATTGTTCCTTGTTAATGATCCTTGCTATTGAATCGAAATTCAAAATAGGGCTTTTTTTGAATAACCCCATAACCTTCTTTTGGTATTTCTCTTTTCCCATTACAACCCCCTTCTAATATAAGTTAGCATTTCCTCAACTGTTGGACATATTCCTTCTAAGATAATAACCTTTAAATTATTTTTATCTAAAGGGGGCTTAAACTCTTTTATTAACTTGTTTAGTTGATCTTTAACCAATTCCTTCTGTTTTATATGCCTTAATAAAAAGAAAATATCATAAAGGTCTCTTATTTTTAATCTGTTTAAGTAGGTATCAACCTTTCCGTTTACAAATTGTTCAGCTGTAAATGAGTAGACTGTAAGAATATTTGAGTCTACTGTAAGGTATTCGCTTAAAACGCCTTTGACAGTTTTAAATATGGCCTCAAATTTGACTAATGAAGTATTCATCTTTAATTTTGAGAAGATACTATTTTCGCTTATTTTCTTTTTTTCTATTTCAAAACCTTTTTGCCTTAATCTTTCAAAAAAAAGATCAATTTTTTGTTGATCTTTAGGTATAAAAACATCTATGTCTTCTGAGAATCTGTTACCACTGAAACACCTCCAGATTGCTGTTCCACCACGTAAAATAGCTTTATCAAATACGTTGAAGAGTTCCTCAACTATTAAATCCTGGGCCTTTGCTATTTCTTTGTGCTCTTTTCTCTTTAGCCTTAGTATTAATGGTATCATTTTAGTTGATTAACTAAAGTTATAGATATATATAACTTTCGTTGATTTATAAATACTTCTATTTCAATAGGAACGACATGAACTATTAGTAAAGGATGAAATTAACTATACTCAAAAATGATAATTGATATATATATTACAGTAGATAACTATTTAAAAAGTGTTAAAATAATAGTTTCAAAATGCTTTTGGGGGTTAACAAAATGAAAAATAAATTAATTTTAATTTTGGCTGTTTTGAGTTTAATATTTATAATTGCTTGCGGGAATAAAGAGAATATTAAGATTGGTTTTATTGGGCCTTTAAGTGGAGATGTTGCTTCAATGGGGCAGAGTGCTAAGGCTGCGGTGGAACTGGCTGTTGAGGAAATAAATAGTAATGGGGGTGTTAGTGGAAGGCCATTAGAAGTTATTTATGAAGATGGAAAATGCGAACCTAAAGACTCAACAAGTGCAGCTAACAAATTAGTAAATATAGACGGTGTTGCTGTAATTATCGGAGGTTTATGCTCGGGGGAAACTTTAGCAGCTGCACCGATTGCAGAAATAGGAAAAACCGTTTTATTATCTTATTGCTCTTCAAACCCAAAGATTACTGAAGCAGGGGATTATATTTTTAGGGATTACCCTTCTGATGCTTTTCAAGGTAAAATCGCTGCTGAAAAGGTATATAATGAATTAAATGCTAAAAATGTTGCAATATTATACTGCTTGGGTGACTGGTGCGTTGGCATTAAGGATGTGTTCAAGAAAAGATTTGGTGAATTGGGTGGATCAATAACCATTGAGGAAGGTTATGAACAGGACGCAAGAGATTTAAGAACACAAATAACAAAGATTAAGGATTCTAAACCAGACTTAATTTATTTCTTAGGTTACACTGAAGCATCAATAGTGGGATTAAAACAATTAAAAGAAATGGGTGTAGAAATACCAAAGTTTGGTGGCGATGCTTGGGATGATCCAAAACTCTGGGATGAGGCCAAAGATAGTGGAGATGGCGCAAGATATTTAGTTCCGGATTCGCCAGGGACAGCAGAGTTTAAAGCTAAAATGGAAACTAAAACCGGTTCCAATGAGTTGCCTGTTTGCACTCCACAAGCTTACGATGATGTTAACATTATAGCGGAGATTATGAAACGAGTTGGAATAGATAGTGAGAAAATAAAGAACGAGCTATATAATGTCCAAGGCTACAAAGGGGTATCTGGAGAGATAAGTTTAGACAGCAATGGAGATTTAATGACTGCAAATTATGTAACCAAGTTTGTCAAAAATGGAAAGGCTGTTGTAGAATAGTAGAATAGCTTTTCTTCATTTTTTTGTATATATTTCTTATATCTTTTTTAATTCAAAACATTTAAAATCCATTAAATCGTATTAGATTTATGGTAGTAACCCAATTAATAGTGAACGGGATAATAGCTGGTGCAATTTACGCTTTGATGGCTGCTAGTTTCTCATTAATATTTAATATTGTCAAATTCATGGATTTAAGCCCTGGAGCAATATTTGTTGTTTCTGCATTTGCTGCTTATTTTTTTAATGTGACTTTAAAATTAAATTTTGGAGTGTCTTTTGTTTTAGCTTTGGTTGTAGCTGCAGTAACAGGGATTTTGATTAATTATTTAGTATACAAGCCGTTAAGAGATAAAAAGGCGTCGACGTTTATAATATTGTTGGCTTCTTTTGGAGTTTTTTTGTTTGTTACGGGGGTTATTTTATTATTATTTGGTGCAGAAGTAAGAACCTTTGGATTACCAATTACAAAAGGCTATGAATTTTTTGGGGCTATAATAACAAAAGTCCAGATTGTTTTGATAGTAACTGCTTTAATCTTATTCTTATTATTATATTTGTTTATGAAGTTTACAAGATTAGGAAAGGCAATGAGAGCTACTGCTGACCACAAACAAATAGCATCTACATTAGGGATTAATGTTGAGTGGACAATAACAAAAACATTTGTGATTGCTTCATTATTAACAGGAGTGGCTGGAATCTTAGTTGCTTTAGAGCAAAATTTAGAGCATAGTATGGGTTTTGTAGTAATATTAAAGGGATTAACTGCAAGTGTTATTGGGGGTATTGGAAATGTTCCTGCTGCCTTGATTGGTGGATTCTTAATTGGTATTGTTGAAAATTTAGGAATATGGTTTTTGCCTTCTGGCTATAAAGATGCAATTGCTTTTGTAATACTAATTGTATTTTTATTATTTAGGCCGTCAGGCATCTTTGGAGTTAAAACAAGAGAAGAGGCAGGTGGATAATGGCAGTTGAAGCATATATTATTCATTTAGCGATATTAATTGGGATTTACGGAATCTTAAGCATTAGCTTAAACTTGGCAATGGGTTTTACAGGATTGCTGAATATTGGCCATGTTGCTTTTTATGGTTTGGGTGCTTATGCAAGTGCATTACTTACAATAAATTTTGGATTATCTTTTTGGTGGGGAATGTTAATTGGGGGCTTAGTGGCTGGATTTTTTGGGCTGATACTAGCAATACCCACAATAAGATTAAAAGGGGATTATCTAGCGATAGCTACTTTAGGTTTTGCGATTATAATTGAAAATGTTTTTAGGAACTGGACTTCCTTAACAAGAGGACCATTAGGGTTACCAGGAATTCCAAAACCACAATTATTTGGATTTACGTTTTCAGGGTTTAGTTATTTAATATTAGTTCTATTTTTTCTATTGATTACTTATTTATTCGTAAGATATATAGTAAACTCTCCATATGGAAGAGTATTAAAATCGATAAGAGAGGATGAATTGGTTGCATTAAGCCTTGGGAAGAATGTTGTAAGATATAAAACACAAGCGTTAATAATTTCTGCATTTTTTGCTGGCGTAGCTGGAAGCTTGTATGCACATTATATTACATTCATAGATCCTTCAAGCTTTACGATTTTAGAATCTATATTAATCATTTCTATGGTGATCGTTGGTGGATTAGCATCTGTGGAAGGCTCGATAATTGGTGCGATTATATTAGTATTATTGCCGGAGCCATTAAGATTTTTACCGTTACCTAGTTTTGCGATTGGCGCTTTAAGACAGATGATTTATGCTGGCTTACTAATATTACTGTTAATAAAAAGACCTCAAGGTATTAGTGGAGAAGTAAAGGAGAATAAAAATGCTACTTCAAATTAAAAATTTAGAAAAAAGCTTTGATGGGGTAAAGGCTGTAGAGAATTGTAATTTTGAAATAGAAGAGAACAAAATAGTTGCATTAATCGGGCCAAACGGTGCTGGAAAAACTACTGTGTTTAATTTGATTACGGGATTTATCCGGGCTGATAGAGGACATATCCATTTCAAAGGGGAACCTATTGATGATTTAGAAAACTACCAAATTTCACAGCAAGGAATAGCAAGAACCTTTCAACTAATAAGATTGTTTCCTAAATTGAGTGTTATGGATAACCTATTGCTAGCTAAACATAAGGAAGCTGACAATTTTTTTGTAACTTTGTTCAAACCAAGATTTATAAAACATGAAGAGCGTGTAAATAAAGAAAGGTGTTTAGAATTTTTGAAACTTGTTGGTCTAGAAGACAAAAAAGATAATTTAGCAAAAAATTTGAGCTATGGGCAACAGAAATTATTGGAAATAGCAAGGATTTTGGCAACAGAAGCTGAATTATTATTGTTGGATGAGCCTGTTGCAGGAGTAAACCCTGTTATGAGGGAAAAGATTCGTGATGTCTTGCTAAAGCTAAAGAAGGAAGGAAAAACAATATTATTTATTGAACACGACATGAAGTTTGTGATGAATGTTGCAGATAAGGTTGTTGTAATGGATGGCGGGCAGGAGATTGCAATTGGAACACCAAAACAAATTCAAAATAATTCAAAGGTTTTAGAAGCTTATTTAGGGAAGAAGGTGAAGTAAGATTAGGCCAGTATCTCCGAAGACTAATTCTCTACTCAAGAATTAATAGAAAAAAGCAAGTAATACCTTGCGGTATTGCTTGCTTACCATGAAACATAAGAAACACTTAAAGGAATTCATGTATAAATCTTTCGCACCATTCTCTAGGAACAGCATTATCTTACAGGACGATTACCTCTACCCTATATTGGAAGCAGCAAGATCTAATTGTTATGTGGAAAACACAGGTAATAAGGCTGATTCTTTGCAACGTAGAATAAAACAAACATACGAAGAAGATATTGTGAAAGCCTATAAAGAAGTTATCTTTCCTTTAATTAAATATCAAAGAATTATAAACCCAGTAGTTGCTATAGATATTACTGATGAGAATTTTTACGGGTTGTTTAGTGATCTTTATCTTCACCCATGGACTGGTGAAGAAGGGGTAAAAGCAAAATATAAATTTGCGGTTATATCTTTAGTAAAGAACAGCAAAATTCCTTTGTTGGCTGTTCCTTTTCATTGTGGAATGGACAAAGCAGAATTAATTAAATATCTTTTAACTACAGCTAAAAAGATATTTAAGAATATAGCTGCTATTCTTTTAGATGCGGGATTCTATTCTGGGGCGGTTATATTAGCTCTTGAAAAGGAGAGGTATTTGATAAGGGCTCCGCAGAATAGCAAAATTCAGGAATTTATTATTGACACCAACAAAGGCAAATGGAAAACATTTGAACATGAGATAGAATGGTTAGCAAATAAAACTACTAACCGAGTTAAGACAAATATTGTAATTGTAAGGGATGTAAAACTTCGTAACACAATATTTGACTGCAGTTATGCTACAAATATTAAGCTAAGTAATGGAATGGACTATGTATATTTGTATTGTAAAAGATGGCAAATAGAAACAAACTTCAGAATGGAAGATCAGGTGCATATCAAAAGTAAATCTATAGCCCATATAATAAGATACTTTTATTTTATGATAAGTTTACTACTGCATGCATTATGGCTTTTCTTTTACAACCATAAAATTGCATTTGATGTGTTTAAGATACAATTAGCTAACGAATATTTATTCTTACAATTGGGAATTTCATATACTTCTGCTTTTTCATGAGTATTGTTGAGATAGCGAGAGCTATCTTAAATTTCTAAGTTTTTATAAGAATTTGCAATCAATTATATGATGCAAAGGTAAACTGCATCATATAACTTGCTAAAAAGACCGTTTAAAATTGTTTAAGATAACACTTGCGGAGATACTGTTGGTAGCGACAGATTTATAAATTGGGCTAATTAGGTATGGATATGGTAAATGAAACAAAACTTATTTTGGAGGAGTTGAAAGAAATTAAGGAAGATTTAAGATGTCTAAAGGGTCGTGTTATAGATGCAGACCTTATAGTTACTGATGATGACATTGAATCTATAAAAGAAGCTGAAGAAGATTTGAAAAAAGGAAGAACAAAGAGGCTGATCTAAAATTGAGGTCCATTTATCAGTTACAGCTGAAAGGTTTCTAGATAGATTAGACAAGCATATTAAAGAAAGGATTGAAGACAGGTTGAAAAAATTAGCTGATAATTCTGTTCCTTCTGATACTAAGTTTATGGGTAGAAATGAAGGTGAAATGGTTTTTAGATATAGGATTGGGGATTTTAGAGCAATTTATATTATTAAGAATAGCTCAAATATAATTCTCGTAGCAAAAATAGATAAAAGACCTAGGATATATGATAGGGAATGATAAAAATATTAACAATAGGTAAAATAAAGGATAAAAACGTTGGTTTAATGGTTCAAGAATTTTTAAAAAGAGTAAATAAGTTTTATAGTGTTGAGTTAATTGAATTAAAAGAAGAAACAATTTTAAAACAATTAGAAAAAGGAGACTCTTATGTTGTTGTATGCGATGAAAATGGAACTCAGTTAAGTTCTGTAGATTTCTCAAAATTTATTAAGGATAAAATCAATAATAAAAATTTAATATTTGTTATTGGTGATGAGAATGGGTTAAGTGATGAGATTAAGAACAAGGCTAATTTTAGATTATCTTTCAGCAAAATGACGTTTTTGCATGATATTTTTAAACTAATATTAGTAGAGCAGATTTATAGGGCTTTTACTATTATTAAGGGAATGAAATACCATAAGTAATGTATAATTTCAAAGGTAGAAATATTTATATATAACTTCAAGGTTTATCTGGAAAAAAGTTTTATAAATAAAAGCGAGGTAGAAAAAATGATAAACGAAGAAAACATGAAAATTAGCTACGAGGAAGAAGAGTATGATGATGAAGATGATAGTTTTGATGATGATGAGGAAGATGATGAATAAATCTTCCCTTTAATTTTTTTATTTTTAATTTTTTTCTGCTAAAGTTTTAAGATCTATTAATCTTTGTGCTGCTTCATCCGGGTCTTTTCCAAAGGAAACAACACCATTTTTATGACCTAGCATTACAAAAGCTCTTTTTTCAAAAATACGCTGGTTACAAACAGGTAAGCTTTCTATTTGTTCGTCCATTCTTGGGTCGCCATAAGGAATAGATTCGCTTGTAGATGGTAGTCCCAATTCTGCGTATCTTGACCATATACTTTTATTATGACCATGAGCTACACTTTCAATTTTTCTGTTTGGTTGAAGTTTTTCTGCGTGTTTGTAAACACTTGCATGTGTTGGAACCTCTGAGGATGAACCTTCCTGTCCAACAACATAGGCTGTATTAGTTTTGGGATCATAGTGTAAAACAATAACAAAATTACTACAAACTAAGTTTTCAAGTTCACCTGTTCTTGTGGCAGTAATAATGAAAGCATTATCAAATAAACCCCGCTGTTCATCAAGATACCCTTTTAATCTTGTTTCGTAAGTGCGTAATAAACGATTTCTTTGATCAGAAGGCAATCGCATAGATATATTTCCATGGGCTGGCTGACCTGGAAGCTTACCAATTAAACCATTCTTAAAAAGTTTAGCTCTAGCGATATTTAATGGAGTTAGTGTTACCTCATCAACTAAATAATCTCCTATTGTAACTTCTTTGTATTTTACTACTTCTAAGATGTCTGACATAAAAGAATTTGAAAAGTTTTAATTTATAAGCATTCGTGTGATGGATTAATTGTTTTTATTAACAACAATTCTGTAGAAGCTAACAAATGCTATTATTAGCAGAATTGAACCTATAATCACATGAGAATTGTGCTCTAGGCCTAATGTTAAATTATATGCTCTTAAGGTGTTGTTTGGGATAAAATGAAAGATACTGCCAAAGATTAAGGCAATAATTCCAATTATCAATTCTTTTTTAATCATTATTACCTCGAACATATTCAATGAAGTAAAAAACAATATTGACCATAATAAAAGAATAGATAGGATAAAATAATCCAACATTAAGATTATTTAGAAATATGAAACCTAAAATTGCTGATATTAAACCTGCAATAACTCCTTTAAACTTGTTTTTGTAGAATAATAATGTTACAAGGCCAATTACAATTGTAAGTATAATTAATATTTTTAGAGCATCTATAAAGACTATCATATTAACTGCTTCGTAATCAGGGATTCCTTTTATGTTTAATAAGGTCATAAAATACAATAAGTTTAAAGCAAGCAAAGATGTGACTGAAGATATAAAAAAACAAATTTTCTTAAGATTTTGCTTTACTATAAACCAATAAGCTGAGAAATAAGCGACAAACATCATTATTATATGGGCAAACAGAAAATAAAACTGCTCGTCTAATCTAAAAACAGTTCTGTCAAGAGTTGGATAAGCAAAGAGATAATATAAATAAAACATAAACGGACCAAAAATTGAAGTTATAATGCCTTCTTTATTGTTTATATTTATGAACTGCGCTATTAAATAAACAGATAGAAAGATTATTGTCAATTTTACAGCTACGTAACCTAAATGAACAGCTGTATTTGTTAAGTAATGGAAGAACATATCAATTGCATTTAAAGATAAAGAAACTATTAAAGAAAATAAAAGTGTTTTAATTGAATTTTTCATTTTATTCTACTGTTATTGAACCTTTCATTGATGGATGAATGCCACAAATGTAATTGTAAGTTCCTTTGGATGTAAATGTAAATGACCATGAATCTCCTTTGAATAAATCGGGTGAATCTAATGTTCCATCTGAAGACTTAACATTATGTGCTGCTGGGTTCATATTTGTCCAGGTAACTTTAGTTCCTGATTTAATTTTAAGTGAAGATGATGAAAACTTATTTCCTTGTATTGCAACACTAACTTGTGGTTGTTTTGATACGTCAATAGCATCATCACCATAAGGGATTGATTTATCTGGAACAACAACATTTTCATCAATGTCTTCTGAGTCTATAACTGGCTGGTTCATTGATGGAGCTACTGTTTCAGAACTTTCTTTTGTTCCACAACTTACTAAAAACAAACCTAATACTAAAATAAAAAATAAAACTCTTTTTTGAATCATAGATTGTTAATAGAATAATTCTTTAAAAAGATTTCTATAGTTTTATTTACTGTGTTAAGTTTAGATAATAGTAGTATTAAACCTGAGGTTAACAAAATTTAAAAAAGGTTGTATTTGATCTGACTTATGGAAGTTGTTTTAAGAAAGTATGCCTTCACGAATTTATTATGGTTGGGAATGCTATCCTATCCGAGAGAAGTGCTGGCTTATCTGTATGGGGAAAAGAAGAATGGGTTTGTGGATGTTAAGGCAGTATTATGTAACTTAAGAGGGAGAAGGTCTTTAGATGAGTGTGATATATTAAATGATGATGTTTTAAGGAGAATTGAAAAGAACCTTGACCGAACAGAGGGGCGTATTGTCGGAGATGTTCATACACATCCTGAACAGGTAAGGCATTATAAATTAGTGGAGTTTAATATGTTTAGAGATTATATGGATGAAATTTTTAATTCTACAAATCCAAGCCGGGGCGATAAAAAAGATATGAAAAAGAATGGGGAAGTTTATCTGATTATGAGCTTGTTTAGTATGGAAATCTTAAGAGATACTGCATTATTAGATTTTAACCAAGATACTAACCTAAGCAGAATATTTAAAACGAGAGATTTCTTATTTTGCTTAAGTGCCTGGCATCATAGCCGTAGTAAGAAAGATTTTGTTAAAGCACCAATTAAAATAGAAGGATTGGATTCATTATGTTAATTCTAGATAATAGTAGCATAACCAATCAATCTCCATCTACCACCTAAATTTCTTGAGACTGTAACTCTTGAGCCTTTTTCAACACAAACAGGCAGTTTAAACATGACGTGTAATTTTTTCTTTTCCATTTTATTTACAACACCAACAGTAACAGTTGTATTAACATTTAACATTAAAGGTTCGCCTAACTTAATAGGATCTACTTTTAATTCTTCTTTTGTTCCAACAACCCTGTTTAATAAATGAGGTTCAAGATCTGCTTCGTAAATAGTGTTTAATGTTTTTCCTTTTAAACCGACTATATTCCCTATAAGCTTATCTGCTTTAACCAAGGAAGGATCAAGCTCTGTTTGTAGACCAAATGTTCCGCCGGGTTTTGCTATTTTTACTTTTTCAGTTCCATAAACTATGGCTGCTATATGTGTTGTTATTGATTTTAATTTATTTTCAGTTTCATTTATACCAGGACATATTTCAATTTCATCGCCTTCTTTTAATAGTCCACATTTTAAACTGCCGCCCAAAATCCCACCTTTTAATGATTCTATATCTGAGCCAGGCCTGTTTATGTCAAATGACCTTGCAATAAACATTATTGGGTCTTTGGTTTCATCTCTTTTTGGTGTTTTTATAATAGTTTCAAATGCGCAAATTAGAACATCTATATTTGTATTATGCTGTGCTGAAATAGGAATTATTGGTGCATTTTCAGCAACTGTGCCTTTTACGAAGTTTTTAATCTCATTATAATTTTTAATAGCTTGTTCATCACTTACAATGTCAATTTTATTTTGGGCAATAATAATATTTTTAATACCCATAATATCTAATGCCATTAAATGCTCTCTTGTTTGGGGTTGAGGACAGGTTTCATCAGCTGCTATCAATAAAACAACACCGTCCATTAAGGCTGCACCTGACAGCATTGTTGCCATTAATGTTTCGTGGCCAGGGGCATCTACAAAACTAACCTTTCTTGATAGTTTTCTTTTTGATTTACATAGTTCACATGTTTCTTTTATATTATAAGCATTGAAATCCTTGCATCTTTCACATTTATAGAAGATAGTATCTGCATATCCTAATTTTATAGTAATTCCTCTTTTTAGCTCTTCAGTGTGTATAGAAGCCCATTTACCTGTTAAAGCCTGTATTAAAGAAGTTTTACCGTGATCTATATGACCAACTGTTCCAATTGTTATTTCCGGCAATAATACTTCTTTTGACTTTGTAACCATAAAAAGATGGGTTTTTAATTATTTATAAGAGTTTCCTGTTCTTATTACAATATTGTGCTTTAATTTAATTTGTTAATTATGCTTAAAATAATGACAATTAATAAGCAAACAATCCCTGCTGAGATTAATATCAAATCTAAAGAGAAAAATCTTGTTAAGTATAGGATTAAGCCAAGAACCAATAAAATTGGGCTTAAAATTAGAAACAATAATTGAATGACTGAAATAAATAATTTCTTTTTGAACCTTTTTAAGACAATTTCAAGCTTTTTAATAACTTCATTTCCAGCCTTTTCAACAATAGACTGCATTGATTTAACAATATCCTGAAATAGTTTAATGAATGTTATCAATATTTTGCTGATTTCCATGGATATAACCTAATATTAGGCATTATAAATGTTACTTGTTAATTTTTTTATAATCGCTGAAATATAGTTTTTATTTCATAAATCAATTTAAACTTTGAAATCTTTAAGTTGCTAGTGCTGGGGGAGAGTAAAATTGAAAGCTAAAAAAACTATAAATGTTAAGTGCCAACATTGTAGGAAAGTATTAGGGAAAGTCATTGGGAAGATTTATTACCCCCAAAACCCTTATTTTAGAAAAATAAAGTTTTGTAGACAGGCGCTATTTGAAGAAATTAAAGGTGTTAATTGTTGGATATGCCAGAAATGCCTTATTCAAGATCCTTATAATGATAATACTAAATTAACCATAATAAATAAATTGACTAAAAAGAAAAGGTGTCTTATATGTAAAATGCAATTAATCAACAAAAAAGCTATGATTGTAAGGGCAAAACATGAATATGAGAAAATAATAGAAGTTAATTATTACTGTCCTAGTTGTTTTAGCTATTCTTAAGGTGTTGTTAAAATATACTTTTTATTTCATAAATCAATTTAAACTTTGAATTCTGTGTTTTTATCATGGAAACGATGAAGGATAAACTGGTTAAGCTTGCTTTGGAATGGGAAGATAAATTTGGAGTTGCTCCACGGATAACTGCTTCTATTTCTGAGTATGATGCCGCAATGGTTACAGGAATGACGGAAGATGAATATTCTCAAGAAATGCAAGACAAAACAGCAGTCGGAGAAGGTTATGACTTTGAATATAATAAGCTAAAATATCAAGTGAAAGGGAGCAGACCTAGCAAGAAACGAGAAAAAGAACATCCCAAAGATCCAGTTACGAAAGTAGGTAAAGCAGCAATCGAATATAAAGATGTAAGTAAACCTTGGGATAAACTTATATGGGTATTGTATGACAAAAAATTTGAACCTCAGGGAGCTTGGGAATGGGATTTTGATGATTATAAAAGAGAAATTACACCTTTAGAATATGTTCGTCCAGGGCATATGAAAAGAGGAAAACAGATTATATTTCCAAAGATAACATAATATATATTTTATAAACTAAAACCCAATTTATACAATAAAGATATATAAATAATTCTTAAAGCCATATCAATTGAATTTATAATATTGAAATTTTTCCCGCATCTGTTAATTTAAATCCGTCTTCATCAGAATGAATAACCAAACCAAGATTTACAAGTTCTGTTATTGTCCTATACAGCATCCCTTTGGAAATCTCAACCTTATCAGCCATCTCTGTATGTGTTTTTATTTTATTCTTCTTAATAATCTCAAGGACTTCTCGTTGGGAATTATTTAGGTCAAAACTTAATTTAGGCAGGTAAATCAACTTATTCTCATCTTCAATAACATAAACAATCTGCTTTACTTTTTTAATTCTCGTATATGAACCAAACAACAGCCCTAAAGCCTGTGTTTTTCTGGCACCCGTAATATTAACGTAAATTAATTCCTTATCGCTCAAAAGATCAATCGCCTTGGTAACATCTTCTGCTACCTTAACAAGGTCATAAACCTTGGTTTTGATTAGTTTAACCTCTATTACATTTCCTAAGGCCTTGTTTATTAGATTATAAGAGGACTTTTGCTTTTCATCAGGGTCTTCATCAATAACCAAAATCAATTTATCAATACCTAATTTGGTGATTATTAACATTATAGGATCAGGTGCAGAGTATATTGTTGAAATAAGGACATTTGGCATTTTATCTGTATCTCCCTTCTTTTGCTTATAAATATTTTCTAATGTTGAACTTTCCATACAATTAGGGTGTTTTTTACATATTTATATACTTTTATACTTTATAATAGAAATATTTATATATTAGTTGATATTTCTATCTTAAATGGTATTCCTAAGATCAATAGTTGAGACTCTTTTTGGCGGTTTTATTAGGATTTATCTAAAAAATGAGATTACCTAAAGGATGGAAAAAAGTCAAAGATGCTACACCTAAATTAATTAATCTGGCAGGGAAAGAGAAATGAATAAACAAATTAAACTGGAAAGAGAATTAATAATTGCACCTAATTCTATTAAAGACAAAATTCACAATTTAAGAGATGTTCAGATTATCTTAGACAGGGACTTAGCAGAACTATATAATATTGAAACCCGTGCATTGAAGCAGGCAGTGAACAGAAATAAAAAAAGATTTCCTGACGATTTTATGTTTACCTTAACTGAACCAGAAGTTAATCTTATGGTATCACAAAATGTGATACCTTCCAAAAAATATTTAGGCGGGTCTTTACCTTATGCCTTTACAGAACAAGGAATTGCAAATCTTTCAAGTATCCTTAATAGCAGTAAAGCAATTGAAGGGAGATCCTTTGTTTACACCATGATAAAAACTAAATTGATAGATGGATGGAAGGAAAGATGAAGAATAAAATAGAGATAAATAATCCAATAATGAATCCAGTTTATACGAAAATACGAGATATAATAGAAAGTGCAAGACTAAATGTTTTTAGGGTAGTTAATTCAACAATGGTTTACACTTATTGGGAAATTGGAAGGGTTATTGTTGAAGAAGAACAGAAAGGGAAAGAACGGGCGGAATACGGCTTAAATTTATTAAAAATGCTTTCAATTAAGTTAACAAAAGAGTTTGGACGTGGGTTTGATGAGTCAAATCTGAGAAATATACGGCAGTTTTATATCTTATTCCCGAATCGTGACGCACTGCGTAACGAATTAACTTGGACACATTACCGGTTATTAATCAGGATTGAGAGAGAAGATTCTCGAAGTTTTTACCTTAATGAAACTATAAACTCTAAGTGGAGCACAAGGGAATTAGAAAGGCAGATTAGTTCTTTGCTTTATGAAAGGATTGCTTTAAGCAAAGACAAAGAAAAAGAAATGTCTTTAAAAGGACAAGTAATTGAAAAGCCTGCAGACGTGATTAAAGATCCATATGTGCTTGAATTCTTAGGATTAAAAGAAAATGCACAATACTCAGAGAGAGATATGGAAAAAGTGCTGATTGAAAAGCTGAAAGAGTTTTTATTAGAGTTAGGAAAAGGCTTTTCTTTTATTGAACGGCAAAAAAGAATAACTGTTGACGGAGATCATTATTACATTGATTTGGTTTTTTATAATTATATATTAAAGTGCTTCTTTCTAATTGATTTAAAAGTTGGAAAACTTACACATCACGATATTGGGCAAATGGATTTTTATGTAAGATATTTTGAAAAAGAAGAAAAATTGGAAGGGGATAATCCTGCAATAGGCTTAATACTATGTTCTGATAAAAATGAAGTTATGGCAAAATATACCTTACTGTCTGAGAATAAGGGGGTTTTTGCTTCTAAGTATAAGTTATATTTACCTACAGAGGATGAATTAAAACGAGAATTACAGAAAGAAAGAGAATTTATTTTGAGAGAACGAGAAAGGATGGTATAAATGAAAAATAAATTGTTAGAAATGTGGAAGAGTTACATCAAAAAAGAAAGCAAAGAAGCTGTGCTAATACCGAGTAAATTAGTGAGGAAGAAACTATGAACCTAGAAACAAATTTTATATTCTTGGTGATATTTGGATTAGTTGGTTTTGTTATCGACAAGTTCTTCAATTTTAATCCTACGGGGTATTGGGCAAAATTCGGGACTATCAGTATTATGGTTAGTTTAATTATCGCATATCTTCCAGTAGTTTTTAATCCAGAAGATGTTATTGGACATGTTGAAAGATTAATGAACTGGTTTGTTGATGTATTGCCTGGAACAATTGTTGGAGATTTAGCTGGTCAAGTTGTTGCTAAATTGACAGGAGCTAGAAGATGAGCTTTTTAAGCGATTTAGGTGCTACACTAATTGGGGTTTTTGTAGGTGCAATTCTTGCATTAGTAGCGAATCGGATAATTGAAAATGAAAGAGAAAAAATCAATGAAAAAAACTTAATAAAATTAATTTTGATTCCATTATTGAAGAATGAACAACTATTTAATCAATTAATTGGAGAACTTTCTGGAGGCACAATCCCTTACTATAATCTTGAACTATCTGGTTGGCAGATATTTTCTACACAGTTATATCTACTAAAAAATAAAAGATTAACTGAAAAAATCTATTATAGATATTATGAAATAAGTCATCTATCCAGAAAAATAGATAAGTTATTTAGTTTATTCCAAGAAATTGTTGATGAACCGCAAACCGAAGAAGATGTTAGGTTAAAAGCGATTTACATGGAGTTATTAAAAAAGACAATTAGTCACTTGCAAATTGAGGTTAACAATCTTTCAGAATTAATTAAGGACTTAAAATATTCGTTAGACAAAAAATGAAAAATAAACTACCTGATAGATGGAAAGAAATTGAACTTAGGGACGCAGGATACTTTGAAGTGAAAAAAGGAGAAAGTATTACTAAAAGTAAAATATCTGATGGCTATGTCCCCGTAGTAGCTGGAGGACAACAACCCGCTTATTATCATAACAAAAGTAATCGTCAAGGTGAGACAATTACCATAAGCGGTTCTGGTGCTTATGCGGGTTTTGTTGCTTATTTTAACGTTCCGATTTTTGCATCTGACTGTTCAACAGTTCAAACTAAAACTGAGTCAATATCGACAAGATATACATATCTATTTTTGAAGTCTTATCAAAGGAGAATATATTCTTTACAAAAAGGAATTGCTCAACCTCACGTTTATCCTAAAGATATAATGAAGATAAAAATCCCCCTCCCATTTTCAAACGGAAAACCTGACTTAAAAGAGCAAGAAATAATAGTTGGAATTTTAGAGAAAGCAGAAAGTCTAAAACAAAAAGGAAAAAAGGCAGGAGATTTACTTGATGAATATTTGAAAAGTGTTTTTTATGAGATGTTTTATAATAGGGGCTTTGAAGAAATTAAAATAGAAAATGGAACTTTAAAAACCGATACTAAAAATCCAATGATAGACTTCCCAGATAATAATTTTTACTATGTAGACATCGCATCTATCGATACTGAAAGAAAAGAAATTGTTAATTATAACAAGCTAATAGGAAAAGAAGCTCCAAGCAGAGCAAGGCAGCAAATAAAAAAGAAAGATGTGTTAGTGTCTACAGTTAGACCTAACCTAAATGCAGTTGCTTTAGTCCCTACTGATTTAGATAATCAAATTTGTTCAACTGGCTTTTGTATTTTAAGAGCCGACAATAAAAAATTTACACCAGAATATTTATTTTATACTTCACAGATCAATTCATTTATTAATTCCTTAGTAAGAAAATGCAAGGGGGCAAATTACCCAGCAGTCTCCAACAAGGACGTTAAATCTTTTAAAATACCCCTTCCCCCTCTTCCTCTCCAGCAAAAATTCGCAAAGATTGTTGAGCATGTTGAAAGATTAAAAGAAAATGTTAATAAAGCTAAACAAAACTCTGGGGAATTATTTAATGCTTTAATGCAGAAAGCGTTCAACGGGGAACTTATAAAATGAAAATAATAAAACAGTATAGGCTTAGCGAAGAAAACTTAGAAAAGGATATTGACAACTTTATAAGGGACGTAAAAAACGGCGAATACCACTATGACTATAAATACGGTCAGGAAGGCTTAAAGCTAATTAAAGCATATTTTCGTATGATTGAAGAAGAATTCAATAAGCAAAATTACCAAATTGCCAGAGTATGCTACAAAAAACTGATGTTTCTACTGCTCCAGTCAGAATACAACTATTTCAATTATGAGGACATTGTTGGTAAACTAAACTTCGATAAGTTTCTTGCTAATTATTTTGTCTGCTTGATTAAACACGGCAATATTGAAGAGTTATTCACAGAGTATCTGGAATATCTAAAAATAAATGAAGACTATGACTTTGAATCGGTCCATAAAACAATAATTGGGAGTATGCCAGAAAACACTCTTAAAATTTTTATAAGTTTAGTTGAAAAAGAAGCAGAATGTATAAAAGAAAAGGATTATGCAATGTATGACTTAATATATTTCTTGCTAGATTATTCAAAACTTAGAAAAAACAAAGATGAATTTGACAGAATATGCAAGAAATATAGTGGATTTATAGATGACGATATTCAATATGCAGATGATGATTCGTCAAACAAAGAAGTTAGCATAACTAAATCAGAGATAAAAACAGAGGGTGGTGAATTAAAATGCTAAACTCAACAAATAATAACTGCATATTACAGCATTTAAAAAACCATAAAATTTATAAACACTTTTTTGTTAATAAGATTAACATACACCCCGGTGATCTAATAAAGTTGCCGGACGATTGCTTTTCTCATTCTTTTATGAATATTAAAGGAGGTTTAACACAATGAACAAAACAATTGTTCTGATAGATGCAGGATTTCTATCAAAATTAAATAAGCACCTTGGTGATGGGAAATATCTAAGATATGTTCAATTAACTAAGGAAGATTTTTATAATGCTAAGCTAAGCAATCTCAAGGAGAAAACATAGAATATGTTACATGCAGAATTAAAATCAAAAATAAGAAAGTTATGGGATAAGTTTTGGAGTGGAGGAATTAGTAATCCTCTTCAGGCAATTGAGCAAATATCTTATTTAATTTTTATGAAAAAGATGGAGGATAAAGATATTTTAGAACAACAAAATGCGACACTAAAAGGGATTAAATATAAATCTGTTTTTGAAGACTATAAAAATTGTAGATGGTCTGAGTGGAGCGAATATCCTTCAGATAGAATCCTATCGCATGTAAGGGATATTGTATTCCCCTTTATGAGAAATTTAGGAGAAGAAGAATCCCTCTATTCCAAATATATGAAAGATGCAAGCTTCTCATTACCAACAGCTTCACTTTTAATTGAAGCAGTCAACATAATTAATGATTTACATATTAAGGAACAAAACCAGGATACTCAAGGAGATATTTATGAATATCTCCTTTCAGAATTACAAACAGCTGGAAAAAACGGACAGTTTAGAACCCCAAGACATATAATCAGAATGATGGTCAACCTTGCTAAGCCCGAATTAGGGGATAGGATTTTAGATCCTGCTTGTGGAACTGCCGGTTTTTTAGTAAATGCCTACGAATATATACTAAATATAAACAAGAAAGAAGGGGTTAGCACATTAACACCTCAGCAAAAGAAAATATTAGATGAAGAATCCCTATATGGGTATGATATTGATCGGACAATGGTAAGAATTGCAGTTATGAACTTGATGATGCATGGAATAACAAACCCTCAAATTAAGGGAGAGGACACATTATCCAAGAGATATAATGAAAATGGGACTTATGATATAATATTAGCTAATCCCCCATTCAAAGGCTCTATAAATGAAAGTGAAAAATCAGATGAATTTACAATAACCACAAGCAAGACAGAATTATTATTCTTAGAATTAATGTATAATTCTCTTTTAGTTGGAGGAAGATGCTCAGTCATAGTTCCAGATGGAGTATTATTTGGTAATTCTAATGCTCATAGATCTATAAGAAAGTTATTATTAGAAAAATGTAGACTCGATGCAATTATTTCTATGCCATCCGGAATATTCAAGCCTTATGCAGGGGTTTCTACAGCAGTTTTATTCTTTACAAAAGGAGAACCAACAGAAAAAGTTTGGTTTTACGATATGGAAGCAGATGGTTATAGCTTAGACGATAAAAGAACACCACAACCAGAAAAAGACGATATCCCAGACATCTTAGAAAGGTTTGAAAAACGATTTAAGGAAGATAATGAAGACAGAGCTAAAAAGCACTTTTTTGTATCGATTCAAGAAATAAAGGATAATGATTGGGATTTATCTATCAATAAATATAAGAAAGAAGAGGTAGAAGAAATTAAGTATAGGGAAAGTAAAGAAATAATTGAAGAGACAAAAAAAGAAGTTGAAGAATTAGCAAGGGGGTTAGAAGAGCTAAACAAAATAATAAATTAGAATACTGGTGATGGTCACGAACTTTGACATTAAGAATAAAGACAAATAATATCTATTTATATTATCTTCTCAAACAGAATTTAAAGTTTAATTTTTATAACTCCAATAATTTTCATTTCCAATAATAACATGATCCAATAACCTAATGTCTAATATTTCACTAGCCTTAACTAATTTTTTAGTAATATCCATATCAGTTTTACTAGGATTACAATCACCTGAAGGATGATTATGCACCAAAATAATAGAATAAGCACTTTCTTTAATAGCACTCTTAAATATCTCTCTAGGATGTATTAAAGCGGAATCCAAAATTCCTACAGAAACAGTCTCTTCTTTTATTATGTTATTTTTAACATCTAAATATAAAACAATAAAATTCTCTTTTTTCTCATCCCTTAACCTATCCTTAAACATATTAAATACATCTTCAGCAGAATTTATTCTTGTCTTAAATCCATTGCTTTTTAACTTGTTAAATCTTTTAAATAACTCGTTTAAGCTTAAAATCTTCATTGCCTTTACATAATCATCATTTAAACTATTTTTTAGCTCAGTAAAGCTCAATTCAGGTAATTTATTTAAGTTAAAAGCCTTCAGTAGTTTATTTGCAACTTCTACAGCATTCCCATAGGAATTACCTTTATCAAAGAGTATAGCTAATAATTCTGCGTCATCTAGATACTCTGGACCTTTCTTGATTAATTTATATCCAGGTCTTGTAAAGAAGGGCATTTCTCTTATTTTCATAGAAGTATTAAGTAAAGGTCTTTAATATAATGTAATGCTAAAAAATTGTAAAAACTAGCAACAAAAATGTAAACTTTAACAAATTTTCCAGATGGATTAATAAACAGCATTTAAAAAACCAGAAAATCCTTCAGATTTTTAAGAAATTAACGCTTTTGATACAACCTTGACTTATGAACTACTTATGAGCAAAGCTTACTAACCGTTAACGCACCAATACGAACTTTTGGAAGAATTTAAAAGCTCATTAATTCATCATGTTGTTATAGGTGAGGTTGATGTGAGAGGGGTAGAAATATGAACAAATTAGTTGTCTTTGATGATAAAAAAATCAGAAGAATCTGGCATAATGATGACTGGTACTATTCAGTAATTGATGTAGTTGAAGCTTTAACACAAAGCGATAATCCAAGGAATTATTGGTTTATGCTCAAAAAAAGGGAACAAGATGTAGGAATTGAGTTGTCCACAAATTGTGTACAACTGAAATTAGAATCTTCTGATGGGAAATTGTATGCAACAGATTGTGCTAATACTAAAGGGATTTTTAGGATAATTCAATCCATTCCATCAAGAAGAGCTGAACCATTCAAACAATGGCTTGCTAACTTAGGACAAGAAAGGATACAAGAAATAGAAAACCCAGAGCTTGCTCAGGATAGGGTTAAGGAATATTATGAACTAAAAGGCTATCCTAAAGAATGGGTAGATAAAAGATTAAGGGGAATTGCAATAAGGCAGGAATTAACAGAAGAATGGCAAAAAAGAGGAATTCAAGAAAAACAAGATTTTGCAATTCTAACCAATGAAATACATAAAGCAACATTTGATATCTCAATAAATGAACATAAGAATTTCAAGAACATACCCCAAAAATCAAAAGCAAATTTAAGAGATCATATGACTGATTTAGAATTAATTTTTACTATGCTTGGTGAAAAAGCAACAACGGAAATAACTCAAACGCAAGATTCAAATGAATTTAATCAATTAAAAAATGCTTCAGTGAAAGGTGGCAGGATTGCAAAAAATGCAAGATTAGAACTTGAAAGTGAAACAGGCAAAAAGGTTTTATCTGAAGATAATTACTTAAATATTAAAAAGAAAAAGGAGTTAAAATGAACAATAATAATATAAGCGAAATCAAGAAGGAAATTGTAATAGAAAGATTAAGGCAAGCTCCATCAAACATAAGTATCTCTTTTGGAACAAATGGTGGTTTTATGTCACGAGACAATATGATAGAGCAGGTTAAAAATGATACAGAATTAGGAAAGAAAATTGTAGATATACAGTTCAAATATCTTAAATCCTTTAAAGAAAATATTCTTTTATCTTGATCCAATGATTCTTCTTATAAAAACTTCTAAACAATCTCCATCAGCTTTTCAACAATTTCAACCTCAGCTAGCGTATCTAATTCACAATATTTCAATAAATCTTCTCTAACCTTAGCTTTATCCTTGCAATCACCATAAGCCATATTATAAAACATAACAGAAGCAGTTCCACCATCACCAATTTCCATCCCTTCATAGCTTTTTCCAACTAAGGCAGGAAGAACGTCTTTTATAGAAGCACTACCCTGCTGTTTGGGATTATAGTAGCTGAATTCCCTAAAAGGAATTAATAAATCAACAACTCTTTTTAAGACATCTTCAACAAAAGCTTTATGCTCTGGAAAATGCTCTAAAATCTCTTTTAATCTTCCAATTTCAAATGATTGATTATAAACAACAACGCTTCCATTATTACCAATTACTTTTTTAAGCCCCAAGATAAAATCTTTTCTTGGATCTTTATCCCCATCATATAAAAATTCATAATGTATAGGCTTAGAATTTTCTTTCTCAACAACATGCAAAGAAAACTGAAAAGGAACTTGTGAATAACATTTCAAACCATCAAACATAGGAATTCCAGTTGAAAAAGTCTCAAAATCAAGATAGTAAAGCGGAAATTTTAATTTTTTAAGAAAGTTGCTGATCTCTTCCTTATTAACATATATTCTTCCCGTTGTTTCACATTCTCTTTGTATATTTTGTTTTCCATTTAATTTAACACTTAAAGGAATGTCTTTTATGTTAATTATCCCTTTCTCAAATAATTCACAAGATAACTTTCCTCCACGATACAAGCAAAATACATGATTCTCAGGGAGATCAAAGCAGCCGTCAGTAACACAGTCATGATAACCGTCCTTGAAGAATTTATTTCTTATGTTCGGTTTTGGAGGATTATCAAGAGAAACAATTTTAAAAATTTCTTTTACATTATTTTCAATATCATTAATTACATTTTCAACTTCTTTGTTTATATTTTCCTTAATAAATATTTTATCAACCTCAATATCGCCTTTTTTTATATAATTCTTGTTTAAATGCATTAAATAGCAGTTCTTAATCTTAATTCCATTTCCTTCGTAAACATACTTCTGGAAAGCAACGTCATGGATATTCACATCTTTTACCTTAGTTCCTGACTTTACCTCTATTATGTCCCATCCATCTTCATTAGGGGTTAAAATATCTGCCCTTGAAAAGCAGTTTTTATATAAAAATCCTGCCTCAAACAAAGGCTTCTTCTCTTTTATTAATATCTTGGATTTATTTAAATTTTCACTGAAATTATCAATTGGAATATCTACCCCATTTTTAAATAGGCTTTTAGCCAGCTCGCCGACTTTATCACCTTCTTCAAATTTAAACTTATCTGCAGCACTAGGCTTTTCAATTTCTTGGGGTTCATTTATCGTTTTCCACAAAAATCTAGGGCATTCTAATCCGATTAAATATTTGGACTTTGTTAATATTTTCATAGGTTAACCAAATTAATAAGGTTTATAAGATTTGTTTAATCATTCAGAGTTGTGAAAAAGTATTCATCTAAAATATTATTTTAATCTTCTTCCAAACATTTAACGTATTCATATCCAGTTTCATCATCATAAAACAAACTGTTTAAACTCTTTATAGTTCTGTCTATCATATTTCCATGGACCTAATATAATGGCTTAAAGTTATCCCTTTACAATTATAGTTTTAAAAGCTACGTTGCGATTAAGAGAAGCAAATTTCTTAAATGCTTTTCTTTGAGTAATGTCTCTTTTGTAAGATCTGTTGGTTTCAACTTCAAATATTTTTATCTTACTCCCTTTTCTTGCGAAAACATCAGGGATATAATCCAATATAGGGTATGGCCTCGGAAATCCGTCAACATCTGCCATTACTTCATAACCATCTCTTTCAAACTTATTAGCCCAAGCTATTACGGTTGTGTCATGAGCTGTTTTATTCATTTTAACCATCATATATTTATTGATTGTATTATTTAAAGATTGTGAACAAAAAAATGTCTGATATCTATTTTTGTTCTTTCATCCCTTCAATAATCTCCTCTTCAGTTAAATCCTTTTTCTTCATTAAATCACCTAATTTTTCACTTATCTTTCCTTCATTTAATATCTTTGTAACAAAATCGTGATATTCACTGTCAAGGGTCTCATTTAGATTAGTTGTGCATACCTTTTCTTTTTCCCATCCTTTAAAAGAAATGCAATACCCAATCTGCGAATTAGCTTCTCTATTTGGTCTGTAAAAAGCACTTGTTAAATAAACATCAGCATCATAATCCTTAGTCAAATTATCCATCATTTCCCCTGCAAATATTGGCCCCATATTTACATTGCCATGAAATGTTAATTTTTCAATCCTTTCTTTGATTTCATTATTTTCCTTGCTTAAACCATTAATCCTACTATAAGAAACAGCTGAAATTACAACAATAAAAATTATTAAAATTGTTATTATAGTATTTTTCATTTTTTGTTTAACTCATATTTTAAATCCTTAATTAATTCTGAAAGATTATTAACCTCAATTTGCAAGTGAATAATTGTCTTTTTTAATAATTCCATATAACTCGCCTTTAATTTATTTTCTTCTTCGGTTTGCGGTTTATCAACAATTTCTTGGAATAAACTAAATAACTTATCTATTTTTCTGGATAGATGACTTATTTCATAATATCTATAATAGATTTTTTTAGTTAATCTTTTATTTTTTAGTAGATACAACTGTGTAGAAAATATCTGCCAACCAGATAGTTCAAGATTATAGTAAGGGATTGTGCCCACAGAAAGTTCTCCAATTAATTGATTAAATAGTTGTTCATTCTTCAATAATGGAATCAAAATTAATTTTATTAAGTTTTTTTCATTGATTTTTTCTCTTTCATTTTCAATTATCCGATTCGCTA
>Ga0209542_10003291_pt1 | contig 34739 bp, 36 predicted proteins | sample RifCSPhighO2_01_FD_184028 | JGI IMG/M metagenome (GOLD analysis project Ga0209542, IMG submission 184028) | Soil microbial communities from Rifle, Colorado - Rifle CSP2_plank highO2_0.1 (SPAdes) (version 2) | ecosystem: Environmental > Terrestrial > Deep subsurface > Rock core/Sediment ...
GATTGTAGAATATACCATCATAGGTTATCATGTATTAGGTGAATAATACGGCGAAGCAAAACCAAAAAATTTCCTTTCCATTTCTTTTTCCGCTTCGCGGCGGAGGGGTGGGGGGAGGAGACGCAGTAAAAATGCAAGGAAATTTTTTGGTTTTTGCACACGCGAGTCCGCGAGCGTGTCCGAGGCGCTTTGGTTCGCATCACCAATCAATCGGAGCGTACGGGGCAGTTTCAAGCCACCACGCGCTCCGCGCGTGCGAAGTAGGTTCGCGCAAAGGCTAATACATCACCGCCAATTATTTTATCCCGCAGAGGATTTTGAGTTGGGAGAGATCAGTCGTGGTTAGTTTTTCGTTTATTCCATTGTTCAGGCGGTACATGATGGCTTTCGGATCCTCGTTGTGGTCGAGGCCTAACGCATGACCAAGTTCGTGAGCGAGGACGCGGACCAGTTTTGTACGATTGTCGAACTGATAGATGTCTATCTCCTGGCCTTCCGGACCGGACTTGTACACACCCTCGTCAAACTCTCCAGAGATAGCGTCGCCGATGGTGTTGTACTTTTTTACATCAATATTAAGTATTTTGACCAGTTGATTTATTCCCACCGCCAAAGCGTTTATATTATCGACTTGCTCATTCAAAGCGTTCTGGAGTTGGTTTATAGCCTGTAACTCTTGGTTGAGAGAGGCTTTCTCGGCATTCATTCGCGTCATCGTCTGCTTGTCCGCTCCCCCACTCCGGTTTATCGACTCCACTTCGTTCTCGTATGCCTCACGGCGAGCCTCAAAAGCGATTACGCGAGAATTAAAAATCTTTTTCTGCGCCTCGTAGTCGGCACTCATGGATTTGTACTTTGCGTTAAGCGCATCATACGAAGCTTGATTAGTTTCCACCACCATACCCATGGCTTTCAGTTTGCTTGTTGACTCCTGACGAATGTCGTAAATAAGATTTATTTTCAGCAAACCAGCCGTGTCATACTTGAACAAATCTTTATCAATAGGTTTCTCCCAAATCGCTTCTGCTTGACTCAGCGCCTCTAGAAAATCTGTTTTCGATATGCCAAATTTCGTATCAAACTGACCAAGGCTGTACTCAATCGGCTGAGTGCATGGAAAATACTGCCCCATCAGTTGCTCATAGAGATTCTGCAAAGGCGCTCTGTATAAATAGGCAGCCACCCCCAAGGCTCCGAGAATTAAAATTGTTTTGAGTAACTTGAGCATGTACTACGTTATTTTAACACACTGGCACAGAGTTTATGTTTACTTTTCTGCTGTCAAGAAAAATAATTGCCAACCAAGCTCGTAGTGACCATCGACTTCTTTTAAACCTAGATACTTTTCAGCAACGGCTAGCGATTCCTCCGGAGAACATTTTGCATTATGTATCGTATGTACAAAATTCTTTGCCTCGTCAATTGATGTAAATTTCCATGGGACATAAGCAGTTTCAATCTGCACGTTTCTAAAGCCAACAGCTGTCACTGTATTTCTTAGTTCATTTTCATCAAAAAAGTCATGAGGGTGACCTAGTGGATGACAATGCTCCGGACTATCAATAGCATCAAAATACTTTTGAGAGATTGTCCCGTGGAGCACATCCGCAATGATTAGCCGGCCGTTTGGTTTTAGATTTTGATAAAAGTGCTTCAGAGCATTTTTTCGTCCGGAATCACCAGTTTTATCGAGACGGTTATCAAAATGGTGTAGGGTGGCAATCGTAGTCACTACATCAAAATAATTCTTATACTTATCTTCAACTAAAAATCCCTGCGCAGGTGATAGCAATACGGGCACTACATTAAGATTCTTGTGTTTATTTTTATTAATAGCGTCATTTATGTTCCCCTCATTTACATCCGTAGTGACCACCTCCCCTATATTGCCCACCGCCTCTGCAAGAGGAAAGGTTAGATAACCATTACCCGTGCCAACTTCCAATATCCTCTGGCCTTCTTGTGGATTAACCAAGGAAAAGATTTTGCTGAGCTCATTTTCTCGAGCACTCGGCTTATTTGTATTTGCTTTTCTGTAGTTCTCCCACCTTTCTGTTACATCCATTGTCTTCATATTATTTTATTCGGCATTAAATCCAGCCCCCTTTGCTAGAGCAACAAACTGCTCACATGTTTCAGGTCTCTTGTTGTAATGCATAGATATGATTTTACCAATCCGCTTGAACTGTTTTACAAAAGCCAGAGCCTCCTCGGAACCAAACGTATAATGCGTACCTACTGGTATCAAAGCCGTATCAACCTCGAGGTTACTTACATCTATTCCTGATGGATAGAACATGTCACCAGCGAAATATACCGTCTCGCCGTCGGCCTTAATTAAAAACCCAAGATTCTCTTTGATAGGCGCGGAAACGTTTGGTCCGTGGTCTACGTTGAAAAGTTGAACTGTGATTTCGTCTATCTTTATCGTGTCTCCGTCTTTTACCGTGATAATCTCGGAAACAAGTGTTTCCTCCCCCAGAACTTCCATACACTCAGTATTCAAATAGAGTTTTTTTGGAGCAAGTTTTTTTATTTGCTCAAGAGAAAAATGGTCACCGTGAATGTGTGAGACGAGCATAGCATCCACCGTAATCCCCTCCAGCTTCCCCACCGGCGTATATGTACCAATATCAAAAGCCAGCTTGAACCCGCTTTTCGTTTCTAATATAAACCCCGATTGTTCGTATTTTGTTAGTTGCATAATCGTATTTTAGTCTGTGGATATTCATTGACTTTTAACCATCAATACCCTATACTGAGCATATCACCAATGGAAAAGAGTGCCCTACGAGGTTTCGTCCTCGTGGGGTCTTTTCTTATATTCAAGTTTTTTCTTTAAATCATTCATAAAGCGCAAATATGGTTGTATATAATCGACTTTTAACAAAGCTGAGAATCTAAGTTTGTTTGGAACTATAACTGCTTTTAATTTATCGTTTTTGTGTAGATATTGAACAAGACAGTAAAAATCACCGTCACCAGTCACGATTACTGCCTTATCATAATTTTGGTATTCAATCATGGCCTGAAGTACTAATTCGGCATCACAATTACCTTTTGTTGTGCCATCTTTATATTTTAGAGTAGGTTTAAAGATACAAATAAAACCAGCCTCCTGAAGTCGAGCATACATGTCACTGTTGCCCTCCACATAGCCAATGAAGAGAAAAGCTTTAGTGACCCCATATTTCTCTTTTAAATAAACTTTGAATCGGGAAAAGTTCAGCTTCCAGCCAAGTGACCGAATACCAAGATTTAAATTTTGGCTATCTACAAATGCGTAATTATTTGTTCCTTTTTCCATATATCTAAGATTTTGTAAATCCACGAAACAATTTTATCACAATCCCCACCGGCGTATATGTACCAATATCAAAAGCCAGCTTGAACCCCTTCCCTGTTTCCAAAATAAACCCGGATTGTTCGTATTTAGTAAGCAACATTGTTTTACTTTGTCTTTCCTACCCAAAGCGGAGACGGAGAGATTTGAACTCTCGAAGGAGTTTCCCCCTTGCTACCTTTCCAAGGTAGTGCACTAGACCACTATGCGACGTCTCCGCTTTGAGCACGAACTTCCAAACATAATAAATTATTTCCTTTTCTTGAGAATCTCATCTACCCGTCGTATCTCATCCCAGATACCCCCTATTAAATCATAGTTTTTTGCTTGTTCCAAAGTTACCCATGTAAAATCCGTAGTGTCTCCTTCAGGATCTTGGTCTATAACAACCTCGCCCGAAACATACGGAGTGAAATAACTGAAACAAATTACAGGAATGCCGTCGGGCCGAATAAATGCCATATCACATAGAAGCTCAGGTTTTCCCACCTCAAGTCCGGCTTCTTCTTTTATCTCCCGTCTTATCGACTTGATTACGACATCGTACCAGAGATGCTCGCCGTGCTCGCTGTTGGGAGTATTGATGTAGTCGTCAACAGTAAGACCGCCGCCAGGAATCGTCCATTTGCCCGGATGAGATTTTTTATGCAAAGCCCGCTTTGTTATGAGATATGTAAAATCTGGCCCCGGTAGTAGAGCAGAGCTCACTACAGGACTTTGCTTATATATAAGCGTAGTCGTAGAAATACGATGCATCTCCTTATCTTTTACGTCTGGAATCTCTTGTCCACTCGAGTTTTTCATAAGTTTATTGTATCACCACGACCCCGAACTTCCTCCTCCTCCACTCGACCCCCCGCCGAAGCCTCCGAATCCGCCGCCTCCGTCTCCCCCACCCCCAAAGCCTCCTCCACCGATAAACCAAGGATAGTGACCGGTTTTTGCTCCTTTTGAATGAGCACGAGAGACGATAAAATCAAAAAGTGATCCAAGTAAGACGGGAACGATGAGGAGAAGCGCTCCGGAGATAAGCGAAATGATTCCAAAATACCAGATAAGTCCTCCGCCGACCAAGCCACCCAAAACTCCCCCTCCCCACCATGATTTTGATTTCGCCAGAACCGCCCAAATAAATTGGAGAAGAACAAAACCGACTATAAATATCAGTTCCCAGTTTATGTTGGACGGTCTTGAGGTGTAATAATCCTCCGGCACGATAGCATTACCACCCAAAGCCTCCATCATTTTATCCACCGCACCGTTCAGTCCCGCATAATAATCCCCTGCGCGAAATGCCGGAGTTATGACCTCGCTCTGAATATAGGATGTACCGAGGTCTGTGAGGTCGCCCTCAACTCCGTAGCCTGTGTGTATGCGAGTTTTCCTGTCTGAGAGTGAGACAATAAGCAGAACCCCATTATCCTTATCTTCCTTACCTATGTCCCACGCCGTGAAAATTTGTTGAGCAACATTTTCAATTACATCCCCATCCAATGATGGAATTGTAACAACAGCAATTTCGTTCGTCGTGTTTCTTTCATATGCTTCGAGTTTTGTTTCAAGCTGAGCCGTCTGTTCAGCTGAAAGCATCCCGGCGTAGTCATTTACATAAGTGGAGGGTTTGGTGGGTACGGTAAAAGCAGCTACCGATATCGGAATGATAAGTGATAAAGCTAGAGTTGAGAGAGAAATTCTCATAGCTAAAATTTTATAATTTTTGAATTTTTAATTTTATAAATAAATCTTAATATCTAATGTTTAAACATTAATGCATTAGAAATTCTTTAAAAATTACAAAATTAGGAATTAAAAACTTGATTTTACTGGGTAAAATCAACCGTTGGATTCACTTGGTTCTCGGCCGGAACGTCAAAGTAAGCTCGTTCTTTCACACCGAAGATACTGGCCACGAGAGATGATGGGAAGACTTTAACACTTGTGTTCAAAGCCTTTACTTCCTCGTTGTATTTCATTCTTTCAACCGAGATACGGTTCTCTGTTCCCTCGAGAGAAACGATGAGGTCTCGGTATGCTTGTGAAGATTGTAGTACCGGATATGCTTCGGCAATAACTAGAAGTCGTCCAAGGGCGGATTCGACTTGAGATGCAGCCCGAGCTTTCTCATCTGCACTCAAAGCGCCGGAGTATTTTGTTCTAGCATCGGCAATATCGCCGAATACCGTTTGTTCCTGCTGTGCCACACCTTTTACCGTGGCTACGATGTTTGGAATCAAGTCAAAGCGTCGTTGATACTGGTTCTCCACCTGAGCCCACTGGGTTGTGATCACCTCATTTTGTCGTACGAATGAGTTTTTCTTTGAAACTCCCCATAAAAGCACAATAACGATAACACCGACTATGATAATCCAATTCATATTTCTCTGAAAAAAGTTTTTTTCTTGCATTGTATTTGGTCATACGACCACTGCTCGCTTGCAGCGGTTGTTAATTTTTAATTTTTGAATTTTTAATTTTATAAATAATGTTTAAAAATTAAGAATTACAAAATTCTCTGATAATGAGACTACTATATCACATTTTATATATGAAGAAGACCCCGCCCGAGACGAAGCGGGGCCTTCATCTCGAACTGAGGTCGTTGGTCCCTCCTACTGGACCTTGAAATTACGAATCGATGTGATGGTGATGTTTGAGCGTACCGAATCAACGGCCGGCAAGCCTCGCTTGGAGAGTTCCTCGGCGATATTCGCCAGGTATACCTCGTAGGCGTAGGCCCGGCCATTGCTCATGCAATTGTAGAATGTCGAGATGCGGAACCAGACATGATGCTCGGGTGTTGAGAAGTTGTGTATGACCACTTCGCCGGGACTGAGGTGATGGATGCTCTCGGGAACCTCTGCTCCCGACTTAATCTGGGTCGGATTGAGCTCCGTCCGCCACGGGAATCGCTTGTCGATGTTCACGATGGACCAACGAAACCATTCCACCTTCCGCTCTACGACTTCTCGCGCGATACCAGGAACCATCACGAAGCAGAGTTGCCCCTGAACATGATAGCGATACTTTTCATCACCCACAACGCTCCGGACAGCCCGGGCAATCCCTCCAACCGCATCGTCGACTCTCTGTGCAAAGGTCCCCATTGGGTAACCTCCGTAGAGATGGATACTTGACCGGGAAAATCCCGGTGAGGCTCCATCTTCTGTCCTAGACATTACAATAGATAAGAAGTTGAGTCAAATCTCGTCGAGCCATACCTTTTTGGGCGCATCACGGAGCCTGTGAAAAGGCGAGTGCGAGGAAATTTTCCAGCAGAAAAATATTCCGGCGACAAAAAAGGTGTGGTGAGAAAGAGATTGGGTAATTTGCATCTTTTTATAATTCGGGTTAGTATGGTATCCATCATGAGTATTGCTGGAAGTATTCCTTATATACAAATCGTATTATCTGTCCTCCTCATCGGGGGCATACTCCTACAACAGTCAGAGGCCGGCCTCGGCGGAGCTTTTGGTGGTGGAGACGGTTTCTCATCAGGACACCACACAAAAAGAGGTGCGGAGAAAATACTATTTGTCGGAACGATAGTGATATCGATACTTTTTGCTGTGACTTCTTTCAGCCTCTTACTCATTTAAATTTAAACATAGAATTTTTAATTCTTAATTTTGTAATTTTTAAATAATTTCTAATTCTTCAATTTTTAAACATTAGACATTAGGTTTTTATTTATAAAATTAAAAATTATAAAATTTTGATATTTCCGTGAATAAGGACAATCTGAAAAAATTGGCAAAAAAAGAGTGGCATCTACCACAGACCCAAAAGATAGCAAGGGTTATCAAGTCTTTTTCTATAACCGAGAAAACTGTTTTCTACTTTTTCGTCGGAATATTTTTCATAACCGGACTGACTCTTCTGTGGCAGGTCAATAAACTCTTTACGGTAACCGTCCCGGACTATGGCGGAAGTCTAACCGAAGGAGTTGTGGGTTCACCGAGGTTCATAAATCCGTTACTGGCCTCAAGCGACATAGACAAAGACCTGACTTCGCTCATATATTCGGGGTTACTCAAGGTGAATTCAAAAGGAGAACTGGTTCCGGACCTTGCCGAAAGTTACACCATATCACCAAACTCTCTTGTTTATGCATTTAAACTAAAAGATAACCTCTACTTTCATGATGGGACAAAAGTAACAGCCGACGATGTAGTTTTCACAGTAGAAAAAGCTCAAGACTCATCTTTGAAAAGCCCGAGGGAGACAAACTGGAACGGTGTGAAAGTGGAAAAAATAGACGACAGGACGATATCTTTTACACTGAAACAGTCTTACTCACCTTTCATACAAAATACCACACTAGGAATCCTACCCAAACATATCTGGAAATCGGCCTCGGTAGAAGAATTCCCTTTCAGCCAGTTCAATACCAATCCCATAGGCACGGGACCGTACAAAGTGGATTCTATTTCCTACACCAGTAGTGGTCTGCCATCGGAATATCAGCTGGTCTCTTTTAATAAATATGCCCTCGGAAAAGCTTTCATAACTAGCGTAACAATAAAATCATACTCCGACGAGAAAGCAATAATCGAAGCCTATAACAACGGTAATATTGAAAGTCTACACGGCATAACACCGAAACAGTTGCCGACTCTCCTAGTGGAGAACGATAAGGTTAATCTATCCCCTCTGCCTCGCATCTTTGGAATATTTTTCAATCAGAATGTCGCACCAGTGCTGGTTTACAAAGAAGTCAGGCGGGCTTTGGACACCGCGACGGACAAACAAGCCATCGTCGATGCTGTCCTCGGAGGATACGGGCAAGTTATAAATAGTCCGGTACCGGTAAAAGACATAGATGAAGTCGGGGCCGTCATGACACCGGAAGAAAGGGTAGAAAAAGCCAAGGCGATTTTGACAAAAGCCGGATGGAAGCAGGACGCTGACGGTATATTTGAAAAAAAGGAGGGAAAGAATACGGTCAAGTTGGCATTTTCAATATCTACCGGAGATGCACCCGAGCTGAAAGAAGCGGCTATCTTGATTCAAAAACAGTGGACGGCTATCGGAGCAAATATTGCCGTAAGAATATTTGAGATTGGAGATTTGAATCAAAACATCATAAGACCGCGCAAATATGATTCGCTTTTGTTTGGAGAGATTATAGGCAGAGACTACGACCTGTATCCCTTTTGGCATTCGTCACAGAGAGTGACCCCGGGATTGAATATCGCTCTCTATACAAATGTAAAAGCAGACAAGGCTCTGGAGAATATACGAAAGGCGACCGACAAAACAGTCCAGGAAACATATCTGGCCGGTTTCAATAAAGAAATCCGGAATGATATCCCGGCCGTTTTCACATACTCGCCGTATTTTATTTATATAGTCCCGAAGAAAGTTAACAATGTGAATCTCGGAATGTTGACGGTGCCGGCAGAACGATTTAGCGATATAAACGAGTGGTATATAGAAACAAACAATGTTTGGGGAATATTCGTAAAAGATAAGGAGTAATTTTTAATTTTTGAATTTTTAATTTTATAAAGAAAGATTAAATGTTTAAAAATTAAATCATTAGAAATTATTTAAAAATTACAAAATTAATAATTATAAAATTTAATTACATGGACAATACAATAGACACAAAGATAGCGGAGGCAGGAAGAGGGCATGTCGGAAGTCACAGAGGTGGACCGGGCGGAAGACAATCACGAAGGCCTTTCTCGCATAGACCAACCCCAATGCACATGGAAGGAAAAAATCATGACGTCATACCGCCGATCGGAGACAACATCCGCATAATTCCTCTTGGTGGAGTGGAAGAAATCGGCAAGAACATGAGCCTTATCGAATACAAAAACGACATCATCGTCGTGGACATGGGCTTTCAGTTCAACGACGATGATACTCCGGGAGTAGATTATATTCTCCCGAACACGAAATATCTGGAGGACAGAAAGGACAAAATCCGCGGGGTACTTATTACCCACGGACACTTGGACCATATCGGAGGTATCCCCTACATAATGGAACGAATAGGTAATCCCCCACTTTATACCCGTGCCCTGACTTCGATAATGATACGAAAAAGACAGGAGGAATTCCCTCACCTACCGGAACTGGATATTAAAGTTGTGGAGAAAGAAGACACTATCACTATGGGAGATTTGAAAGTGAAATTTTTCGCAGTAACCCATACTATACCCGACTCGATGGGAGTTATTATCAAAACTCCATATGGAAGTATCGTTACTCCGGGGGACATCAAACTCGATCATGTGGATGGAGTGCCGACAGAAGCCGAAGAAAAAGAGTTCGGGCGATTCAAGGATGAGAAAGTGCTGTTGCTTATGATGGATTCCACCAATGTGGACAACCCGGGATTCTCCACACCGGAGAGACTGGTCTGCCAAAACCTGGACGAAATCATAAAAAACATAAAAGGGCGATTGATTATCGGGACCTTCGCTTCACAGCTCGAGCGAGTCATGAGCATAGTCCTCTCTGCCGAGAAATACGGCAAGAAAGTGGTGGTTGAAGGACGAAGCATGAAAAACAACATAGAAGTTGCTCTGAAAATGGGACTACTCAAAGTAAAACCAGAAACTATTATAACTACGGCCGAGATGGAGAGTTATCCACCGGACAGGATTATCGTTTTGGCCACCGGAGCACAAGGTGACGAGTTCGCAGCGTTGATGCGAATGTCGAACAAGAGTCATAAATATTTCAAAGTTACTCCACGCGACACGGTACTGCTCTCCTCATCGATTATTCCGGGAAACGAAAAATCCGTACAAAAACTGAAGGATAATCTGACGAGGCAGGGGGCGAAAATAATTCACTACAGAACTTCCGATGTTTATATTCACTCAACGGGTCACGGAAACCGTGGAGAGTTGGAGTGGCTACACAAGAAAATCGGTGAGAAATTCTTTATGCCCATACACGGAAACCACTACATGCTACGCATGCACGAGGAACTGGCCCAGAACCTGGGGATGCCGAAAGAAAACATCATCGTTCCGGATAACGGCTCAATCATAGAAATCCAGAACGAAGGACAGGCCTTTGTCCGGCTGAAGGAGGAAGCACCTAGCGGAATCATGATGGTGGATGGTTTCTCCGTCGGTGATGTGCAGGAAATGGTTATCCGGGACAGGAAAATGCTCTCCCAGGACGGTATATTCGTTATCGTGGTCAGTATAAACACAAAGACCGGTAAACTGAAGAAATCACCGGATATTATCGCCCGAGGATTCGTATATGTGCGAGAGTCGCAGGACCTCCTCACGAGCGCCCGCATGATAATCAAAAAAACCGTTGAGGATACCACCCACGGCATGAACCCTATCAACTTCGACTTCGTCAAATCGAACCTGGCCGATAATGTCGGACGGTTCCTGTTCCAAAAAACGGCAAAAAAACCGATGGTAATACCGGTTATCCTCGGCGTCTAGAACAATTTTCAATTCCTAATTTTCAATTTTCATTGAATTTCCAATGAACTGATTTACAATGTTTGAAAATTGAAAAATTGTAAATTGAAAATTATATTATGTTATAATATTCCCTATGGACAAACTTCTATTGCCCTTTAGACAGAGTAAACTACTCAATACCCTGTTTATTTCCAACGTATTTATTTCTCTGCACTATGCGATGATTATATACGTTAATTCATCCTATCTCTCTAACTTTTTTTCGGAGACACAGGTTTCGGCGCTGTACATCATAGGTTCTATAATAAATACCATCCTCCTCCTTAATGCTTCCAGAATATTGGAAAAGGTGGGTATATATAAATTCACCATGGCCACCGTGATTCTGGAGTTACTGGCAACTCTCGGCATGGCCCTGTCCAGTACGCCATTTTTCGTCGGACTGTATTTCCTAATACACCTCAACATAATAGCTCTCCTCCTATTTAATATGGATATCTACGTGGAAAATATATCGAAAAATAATGCTCTGACCGGAAGCGTAAGGGCGACATATCTCACTATGACCAACGTAACCATAATCGTTGCCCCGAGCATCGTAGCTCTCCTACTTTTGGGTAACAAATACCTATACGTCTACGCCATATCATGTCTTTGCATCATTCCGGCTTATTATTACACCAAAAAATTCAAAGCGGTTGTGACTAGGAAAGTACATCATATAAATATAAAAAACACGATAGCCGAGTATGTAAAAAATAGAGATTTGTATAACATCTTCACCGCTGGATTTCTCTTGCAGCTTTTTTATGCATACATGGTTGTGTACACACCAATATATCTCAATAAATATATTGGCTTCAGTTGGCCCGAGATAGGAGTGATGTTTACCATAATGCTCGTGCCGTTCGTTTTGTTCGAAATGCCAGTTGGAGAATTAGAAGATTATAAATACGGAGAAAAGGAATTTTTGACTATCGGATTTGTTATAATGGGACTAGCCACTATTTTCATGAGTTTCATTACACTGAAAGTTTTCTGGATATGGGCCGTCGTTCTGTTTATCACCCGTATAGGGGCCAGCCTGGTCGAGGTCAGCACCGAAAGTTACTTTTGGAAACTAGTGCACCCGGACAAAACCGACGTAATAGGATTCTTTCGTATTAACCGTCCAATCTCTTTCATGGTGGCTCCACTACTGGCCACTCTGACCTTTCAGTTTATTCCATTTCAATATATTTTTATCGTCGTGGGCTCTATCATGATATTGGGAACCAAATATTCTCTTAGTCTCAACGATACCAAGTAAATAAACTATGTTATAATGCCGATATGACAGGAAATAAAATAGCAAAATTTTTCGATAGACTAGAAGATAAGGTTAGAAGTTTCCTGAGTCGTCGACCTATTTTTTATGCTTTCTTGGGAGGAGTCGGGGTTGTCCTGTTCTGGAGGGGTGTATGGCATATGGCTGACGATGCCAATATGGCTCCGATTATATCTCTCATAATAGGAAGTCTTATATTGCTTATCATAGGAGCATTCGTGACTACATTCATAGGAACAAAGCTTATAATAAGCGGACTCTATGGAGAGAAGAAATTAACCGAGAAAACTGAAAGTGAAATAAAAGCGGAGGGAGACAAAATAGAGAAACTGCAAAAATCAATAAATAAAGTTGAGGAAGAAATATATAAAATAGAATCGAAAATAAACCACAAATAAATTAAGCGGTAAGCACATCGAGTAGTTTCTGGAGTGGCATAGACGCGACACTAATGACCGAATCCGCTCCGCCATAATACATATATATTATTCCCTTTCTAACAACAGCCCCGCAAGGAAACACGACGTAGTTCACCTGACCCATGACTTCATAAGCTTCTTTTGGTTCAAAAATACAATCGGTTGTGCGAGAAAGAACTTTTGTTGGATCTTTGAGGTCTAGGAGCACAGCGCCGATTCTATATCGTGACCTATCAGAGATTCCGTGGTACAAAAGTAACCAACCCTTTTTTGTCTTTATTGGCGGGGTTGATATGCCGACCTTTTTTGCATCCCACATGCCATGTCTAGGCAAAAGGATAGGGATATTTTTGAAATCATTACGCTCCTTGAACTCATGAGTCAGACCGAAATCACCTGCAATATAGTTGTCTACACGATGAAAGAGAAAGTATTTACCGTTTACTTTTTCTGGATGAAGACAGGCGTCCTTGTCGTCGACACCGTCTTTGGTGACCAGGACGGGCTTGCTCCATTTCCAGATTCGTCTTTTAAAATTGGCGACGGATATATGGGATTCGGCTACGGCAGGCGGATTTATACCGTTGTATGCCGTATAATACATGTGAATCGTATTGCCTATTCTGGTCAATCTCGGATCTTCACAGCCAGAATTACCGTTGGGAACTCCTTTTCTCTCGAAAGACTCTTTTGGAGTATAGATTGGCTTTTCGGAGAGATAGCTCACATCAACAGCATTCTTACTTTCGGCATACCCTATAACGGATGTATTGTCCCGCCCCTGTGCACGATAAAGAATACGAACTGTGCCATCCAGATCTATGGCAGCAGGATTGAAAATAGCCTTGGCTTCCCACGATTTGTCTTTTCTCGGTATCATCATCGCTCCGGCACCAATACGCATGAATCCGACTTCCTTGTATGGAAACTCCATCGCTTCCAAAAGTGAGTCGAGTTCCACCTCGGCCGTGGCGACAGTCGTATCGGTGGCGCCGTAATATATTTGAAGTCTGTTATTTATGACGATCGCCCCGCTCGGAAATATGGTGTTCACTATTATCCCTTCTTTCTCATATTTCTCTTCAGGTACGAGTAACGGTCCGCGAGTTTTACCTATAATTTTTTTAGGGTTTTTCAAGTCCAAAAGTATGGCTTCTATGGTGAAAGTGCGGTCCGAAGAAGAATGGTTGACGACTCTACATGTAACCAAGAGCCAACCCTTTTTTGTTTTTATGGGAGAGGAACCGATTTCAATACGGTCTTTGTCGTCTCCGGGTATGAAAATGTGCTTATCCAGGTTTTTGTACCAATTTTTCCAATATTTCTCCGACCACATCTCACCCGGCCTTTTAAATTCAGCCATGGCGATATGAGTCGGCAGGACATCAGGGTTCACGGTGAGCAGAGCGACAAATTTGCCGTTTATTTTTTCTGGAAAAAGGGTCATGGCCTTCGCATTGAACGGAGTGATGAGATGTTTTTCGGAAACCGTCTTCATATCGGGGCTTATGGCCAGACCCACCCTTATGCCTCCGGGGATATTCAACGGATATGCAAACAAAGCGGTATAGAAAATAAAATACTTGCCGGCGATTTTCGTCACTCTCGGGTCTTCCAGACCGTACCTCTCCCAAGTGTGCTCCGGGGAGAGAAAAACTTCCCTATTCATAAAATTAATACCGTCCCTACTCACAGCTTTTGCTATAACAGACATGGAAAAGGCGTTATCGCCGAATTTCTCCGGCATAGATTGGGCACGATACAGAAGATTGATATTGTTCCCTACCTGTATGGGATTACCATTGAAAGCAGCAAAGTTCTCAAAATGTCTTTCGGAAGACGGAGCAATTATTGGATTATTTTTTGAGCGTTTTACAACAAACATGTTTTTATCAGAATACCCGTTTCAACTCATACCGGTCGGGTTTCTCTGTGACTAAATAGTCCAGAAATTTTTTGACCGGAGTTTCTGCCACACAGACGACCTTATCCCCACCTCCGTAATAAACCCGAAGATCGTCACCTTTTATAACCGCACCGGAAGCATAAATTATGCCTGGTTTCCAATTGTTCTCGTAATGCATGTCCGGAGAAAGTATGGAGTGTGCCGACCTGTGTAATATTTTCGTCGGGTTGTCCTTGTCCAAAATCATAGCGCCAAGCTTATATTTGTGAGGTTCTTTTCTGTCATGAGCATGATATAGGAGTAACCAACCCAGATCGGTCTTTATCGGCGGAGGTCCCGCCCCGCGCATTTTGTTGTCCCAAAAATCTTGACGTCCCCCAGATGGCGGAGAACTTTTTATACAAAACCCCTTCTCGAAATCAGTCGGGCTGTCAAAGTAGTCAATCAGTATGTTCGGCGATACGCCGTGCAGAACGGCAAATTTGCCGTTTATTTTTTCCGGAAAGAGAACCCAGTTTTTGTGAACCTCATTCACGGGAGAAATCAAAACCGGTTTCTTCCATTTCCAGTTCTCTTTCTTAAAATCGTCCACGTTGATAGAGGTAAGCCCTATCCTGACGGAATTCCAACCCTCAAACGCAACGTAGGTCATGTATACCCTACTGCCTATTCTAACCACGCGTGGATCTTCGGAACCTCCCCACCCGCCACCGGAGGTATAGTAGAGCGGATTAAAACCGACCGGTTCTTTCGTCTTACCAGTGTCCGGCATGCCAAGACCCGGTGTCGGCTCAAAAACAGGATAGTTCAAACGTCGAGTAAAAGATAAACCGTCTTTGCTTTGGGCGTAGCCTATCCTGGATATACCGTCACTACCCAAAGCTCTATAGAACATATGCAGTCCGTCTTTATCCTGAAAAACAGCTGGATTGAATGTTCCGACTACTTCCCATTCCAAAGGTCGTGGTTCCAAGATGGGATTTTTTTCCGAACGATTGAGTATTTCGTATTGGTATAAATCGGATTTATTGAACAAGGCTGGGAATGTAGAAATAATCATGTCTTTACCGCCAACTAGCCAGTAGACGATAAAAACTTCTTTGAAATAGACGAAGCCTACGGGAGTAACGGAGCTTTTCTCATTCTTTGTTTCCACTACCCCCTGCCACAGAGGGACTTCCGAACGCCATAAAAACCGATTTGGATTTTTTGCGTCAAACAAAACTCCTCCGATCTGTAGTAATGTTCTCGCGCCGTTTTTAATCGAAGCATTATATATAACCAACAAGCCGTCTTTTGTCTCGGTGGAGCCTATTACCTCAATATCGTCACAATCAAACATACCGTATCGTCCGGTTAGGAGAAGAGATGGTTTGTCTTTCCACAGAACCAGACTATGAGCTGTCTGACTTTTGATGAACAGCCCGTCTCGATACATAACAAAAGAACGTAGGGGGTGATTATAAACAACCGTGGCGTGCTTTGAGTCCAGAGTGACCATTTCGGACTTTATATGCCATTCTCTCAGGTTAGATGATTTCGCCACAACAACCCTGTCGTCAGTCCCTTTTTTGCCAGCTCTGACGTACGCCATGACAAAACCTGTAGGAGTGGCCGATATCGAAAAATTACGACAATTTTTTATATTCTCCTTTTTACCTGTATGATTTTTTATCAAAACTTTTTTATCGTTGCCCGTAAAAATCACACCATCAGTACTAGAGGAAAGTTGCAAAGAACTTGTAACCTTACTCTCCAACCTCTCAATCATATAGACGCGGTCCGGAACCGACACAACAGCAAGCGGAATACCGCTTATTTTCATGCTTTTCTTCGATTTTAGGGTTTGTTTCTTCATTATATTTCCTAAAACTTTCAAATTTGGCCAAGGTCGCTTGATTTGGAAGCCTTATCTGTTGTACTTGTCTTCTATTCGAACTATATCATCCTCATCAAACTCCCCTTTTGATATTTCCAGAACAACCACATCATCCACCGGCGCCGAGATTCTGTGGTTTGTATGTGGAGCTATGATAAATTCCTCTCCCTCTTTCGGATTATGTATTTTATCGCCAATGATAATTTCCGGGCTACCTTTTATGATTTTCCAGAACTCTTCCCTGTGTGTGTGGTATTGTAAACTGAATTTTTCTCCCCTATTTACATATAAAAGTTTGACCGTTGATAGCTCATTATTTGTGAAACGGGTAAACGACCCCCATGGCCTTTTGGTGGTAACGGGATTCATGCTTGAATTATATCATAGCCGTGATAATCCGAACAAAATAACCTGTGGGTTTCTAAATATACTGGCGCAAAAACTCCTCTGTTTCCTCCGGCCCAGATTCCTGGATAAAGTCCACGCCCGTTTTCTTTACAGACTCGTCATTCCCTCCTTCGTATAAAGCATCTCCGACAAAAACGACATCGTCGTCCGTCACGGAAAGTAGTTTTTTTATCTTTTCTACGGCGTAAGCTTTGTCTATACCCTTGTGGGTAATATCTATGGATGTCGCTCCACCTATACGAATCTCAAACTCTGGTATCTTTCGTCTGAGGAGAGAAACCATTTTCCGTCTTTTGGCCTGATTGGGGTCCCAAGCAATCTTTATGGATAACGGAGCGGATTGTCCGAGACCGGAAAAAGTTATCTGACTACCCCTGTCTTCCACCACATCGCCATATGTGTTCGTCAAATCCAGGCCGATTTCCGAAATCACTTCACTGAAAGCCCGGATGATTCTGTCCCGTTCGCTTTTGGCCATAGGCTCAGCGTAAAGTTCCTTCCACCCACCTTCACCGTCATATCTATAACAAGAAGCTCCGTTTGTCGGAAATAGAAATAAATTTTGTAAAACATTCTCATCACAAGATAGTCGTGACAAGAATTGTTTTTGGAACTGAGTATAAGACCCTCCAGAAATCACTACCAGAAAGTGACGAGAAAGCACACGGCACAAAACTTCGGCCATACTCGACGATAACGGCGACTTACTGGCAGTCAGGGTTCCATCCAAATCACAAACGATTACTTTTTTGTTTATCATGCCTCGTTATTTGCTTTCCAGTCTTTCCAATATCTCGTTTTGATTTTCCAAGTGGGTCAGGATCGTTTCTATTTCCTTCTCAGCCTTTGTATTGACCTCAAAATCGGCTTCCGCTCGAGCCTGAGCGTGCTTACCTTGTAAGTTCTGACCTATCAAAAGAAGTGGCATAAGAAATATCTGAATCGTGTTGGATATAAAGAGCCATAAGACAAAAGCTGGGTATGGGTCAAAGTGAAATTCTGACGGGCCCAACGTGTTCCACCCTATCCATGTAATTGTCCAAAAGAGAATTATAAAGAAAAAGCCCATAGTACCAACCTTTTCGGTTATCCACACAGCAAACAACTCAAGGGACGATAGGTGTTCCTTATGTTCGACGTTCACGTTACGTAAAGGTTTACGTGAACTTTTTATTTCATCCAGAGATAATAAGGTCTTTTTCATCCCGTTAAAGATAGGAAATCCCTCGAGAATACGAGGCATTTCCGTAGTTAATGTTTATATAATAATTAATGTAAACTGAATCTTTATACTACCCAAGAGAGATTAATCAACCAAGTAATCTCTAACGGGATTCATATCCCATTATAACAAATTAAGTTTTAAATGGCCCGAGCCAGGCTCCCAATCACCAGTATTCCGAGGAAGTTAAAAACAAAGGAAATCAACACAAACAGCTTCATTTTCATTTTAGAAAAACCTAAAAGGCCCGCACCCAACTCGTCCGGTAGGGGCGAAGCGATTACGATCCCGCCCATAAGAAATGTCAGCCATCTGAAATATCGAAGTTTGAACAGGGCTCGCATACGTTTACCCATAGTGTCGTGTGACAACAGAATCACTAGGTGCTCGGACAGCCTGTCTTTTACAAACTTGAATATGAGAATATCGCCGAAAACCGCTCCGATAGAGCCGAAGAACGCGGTCATGAGGGTAGACGAGTTCTGTGCAATCTCCCCCAACGCGACAATGGCCGGAGCGGTGGTAAAGATGGAAGTGAAAAAGAAACCGGCCACAAAACTGCCGATTATCTCCGAACCCACTGCCACACCGAGGATCTCCGAAAGAACACGAGTTTTTAGCAAAATAATGGCAACCAAAACACTAATCACTATAATGGAGATATCCTGCAGTAAAAAACTGTCTTTTTTGTGTGATTTCATGGGTCTACCCAAGCGGAAAAATTGATTACCTTACTTTCTTTGGTTTCTTCTTCTCTTTTTTATATGTTTCTCCTTTAGCCATATGTTTCAAGTTAATTGATATAAATATATTATATCACAGCAAAACCCGCCGAATAGGCGGGTTTTGCATAAATCGACTTTGAACCGGATTATGAGAGGTGCTTTGAAACGAGCTTTGTCATTTCAAACATATTCACAACTCCTTTTCCACCGAATACTTTTTTCAAAGCGGCGTCGGCATTTATGTTTCGCTTGTTCTTTGGGTCCTGAAGGTTATTACCTTTTATGTACACCCAAAGCTTCTTGACTACTTCCGATCGAGGCATAGGACCCTTTCCTACTACAGCCGCAAGGTCGGCAGAAATCGTCATAGGCTTCATAAACGCTGAATTACTTTTTGCTGGCATGATTTTATTATTTAAAATACTAATGGAACCATTGTACCACCCCTATAGGAAAAAGCCAGGAGACTGTAGGGGGACGGGGTTGATCGTCCGGTATTGTTATTTCTTGACCATACCGTCAAAAGCCATCCTTTTGTAATCATTTTCATCAATACCATAGAGTTTATAGACCTGTTGGGTGGAGAAAATCTTTTTGTCTTCGGGGTTCAGTCCCAACATCCAGATTGCCTTGTCGATATCTTCCCAACTTTTAGCTTCTATTTCCATATATGGCTTGATTTCCGGTTGAGAATCTATATCGAACTCAATACCATCCTTTTCCCAGCGTATCCGGCGGTTTTCCTGATAGAACTTCTCTATAAAACCTAGAGCCAAAATCAATTCAGCCGTTTTATCAAAGTCACTGACTACCACTTCTATCTCTCTCATACTGGTATCGTTTACGGTACCATCGTGAGAAGTAGCTCCAAGACGCTGTTTGAATGTTAAGGTAACCCTTTCTCCTTCATCACGCAGTCTGAGCCAGGCATGAGCGTTGTTTAGGCGATAATCTGGATAGTCAAAGACGCGCCTGCGATAAAAATACTGGCCGATTTTGGTAGCGCCAAGGTCTTTCAGTTTTCTCTGGATTCCGTCCACATCTATTTCCAGGAATTTGACTTCTATTTCTTCTTGTGGGCCAACCGTCATGTTATTGGAATTAAAGACTTGTATTTCGCACCAGAGTGGCATCTATGATTGGATCATCCACTTCGCGTACAGCGCCATAAACTCGGACTGTATCGCCAACTATAAAGCGACTCAAAAGAACGGAGCCTCTGTTTTTGTTCATTATTAAGGCCGTCGGTGATATATTGACGACATAAACTATATTGCCGACTTTCAGCTTAATCGATGCCGGTGATATAGAACTGGTTATTTCCTGTAAAACTCCTTCAAAGTTTTTCGCGGTATAGGTGGTCGGGTTGATGTAGGTCGTTACCGACTGGGCTATCAGTACTTTGGTACTCAAGTCATAGTCTCCTGAAGTTTTCAGCACTATATCGCCAACTTTTACATGAGCCAGATCAAGAGTCCGGTTTCCTTTTATGAACCGCGTGGTAGCGCTGGTTTCTACCGTCACCGATCCGTGGGTTTTTGTCTCGAGGACGAAACTGCCGGAACCGGATCGGACCTCTGTCACCGTACCGGAAAATATATATTGAGCTTTTTGGACCGAGGAATTCTTAATACTCGAGGTGATGAGCGTTAATGTATCACTGCCTGATTCAAGTTCCCCAGATACATCAACTATATTACCTTCAGAAATCTCCGATATGGTCGTGACCTCTCCCGTACCACGATAAAATTTGGTTTTACTGTTGGTTTTTACGGTTATACGAACGTAAGCATTGCCCCAATAAAGTCGGGCATAAAAAGTGCCACCGGCAATCTGCATAATTTTGACTTCAGTAAAAGAAGCCTTGCCGTCTTTTGTAATATGAACCTCAGAACCTGAAAAGGCCTGAACAGATAGGGGAAGCGTTAGGATTAGAGCCAAAAATATGGCAAATTTATTTTTCATGAATCCAGTATAACAAATAATCTACTCTTTGGAACTTGGATTATCTTTGAGTCACATGAGAGTGTCGTAACCGTTCATAACCCTATCGGTCGCTTTTACTTCTACCTCTTTCTGTATATATCGATACTATATCAAATAATTCTTAATAATTACCGTCACCCAAAAGTTCCAGAAATTTCATCGGGTCTATAGAGATATCCCATATCCTTACGGTCACGTGTAAATGAGGTCCCAAAACATAACCAGTATCTCCACTCAGGGCTATCTGTTCTCCCTTCTCCACTATTTGGCCATTGACTACATTTATTTCAGATAGATGCATGTAGACGGTTTGTAGTCCTACCCCGTGGTCTATAACCACAACTTTGCCGTAATTGCGAAGATTACCGACGAAGCCCACCACCCCACGATTCATAACATAGACAGGAGTACCTATAGACGCTTGAAAGTCCGTACCTTTGTGTGGCATGGTCGTGGACTTGCCGAGAAGCCTAGTGTACCCGTATGGATCGGAAACAACGAGAGGGCCTTTCAGGGGTAACCCAAACTTATCGGTCCAGAATCTCTGGTTACTTGTAAAAATAGCATTAATAATCTTACCCTCTTGCGCTAAACTGGTGATAAGTGCCTTCTCGCTTACGGGTGTATTACCGCCGAGTTTATCCGGAATATCAAATGGCTTTTGGACTACCACACGTTCGCTAATAATAAAATTCTCTTTTATTTGCTGGCCATCACGTAAAGTTAAGACAAGAGGAAATGTTCCCGGAATAGCTCGAAGGTCTACACCAAGAAGCGCGGATACTTGACCCTCATACAAAAATATAATGAGCGGACGATTATCAAACGTAAACGACTTGACGCTTGTTGTTGAAGTCAAACCCTCTACGGTTATGAGAGCAGGTTCACCCGGCCGTGTTTCAAGCGGAGTAATAGATATGAATGGATGATCTCGAGGTACAGGCTTACGAACTACAGGGGTACTGACAGCAACAACACTTGCCCCGTCCACTTTCGACACAGACGGCTCATTAAAATATTGGAAAGCGAACACTCCAAGTAATACAAAAAACGCCACTAGGAATAGAGCCTTCCTTCCCTTATGCCTTTTTGGATGATTGTGTTTTATCATATGCATATTGTACCGTATTAGACTCTTCTTCTCACTATATTCTTACATTACCTTATCGATTACAGGAACAGGCATTGTGTCTTTTTTCTTTGACTTAATTCTTTGTACGAACGGATGTTCAATAAACCTATACGAAATGGACGATATGGCGACAACAAGAAGTCCCGCGAAAAGAATTACCGTCCAGTACTCCAAAGGACTCAAAGAAGTTATGGGGTAGAAGGCGTTCATAGCGCGCAAAACAAAATACAATACTATGCCATGGAGCAAATAGATACTGTAACTGAGGGTACTCAAAAACTTCGCTACCGGCATCTTTAATAGTCCAAAGAGATCGTTACCGTAAACAAAACAGAGAAAGACTATGAGACTGACGGCGTACTGTGAATACGAATAGGGTTTATATTGAATAAGATAGACAGCCACTAAACCTAGTATCGGAACAACTCCCAACCAAGAATATTTTTTAAACCACGGAATAGCAGGATGATAGTGAACTATGTAAGCGGCCATGATGCCGAACAAAAATATCGCCCAGTATCCCCTGTCAGGCAAAAGCAATACTCCTATCAAAACCAGAATCGAGGCAATTTTCCCATATTTATTTCTATGCAAAAGTGCTATGAGTGGCAATATGAGATAGAATACCCACTCATAGTGCAGAGTCCAATGTATTCCGGCATTTATAGGAGCGACTTCGAACCCATTAAAACTTTTAATAGTCTCCAAACCGAGTGTAAACCAATAAAAGATATCCCTCAAAAGACCACCGGCCGAGAGAATCTTAAAACCGGTATTGTAGAGAGCGATAATCCCCACTAAAAACCCGGCAAAAATATATAAAGGCGCCAATCGCAATAAACGACTTCTATACAGACGAAACATATCGGCTCCGCCATTATTGGCGATCAATTTTGTCCAATAAAGGAAACTAGTGGTTATAAAAAACAATATAACAGCCTCACCGCCCAAAAACCTATAGAATCGGTCGTCTGTTATCTGCCAGATACCGGTTTGAAAAAAAGAATGATTCTGTATCGCGTGTTGGAAAAATACCCCAATAGCCAGAAATCCGCGCAGGCCATCGAGAGACTCGTAGCGTTCGGCGGATTCGGCTTTGGCTATTTTGCGATAAAAAGGAATGATTTTTACCAAAACGGCCCCTAGTCCGACGATGAAGGCCATGATAACAAAGTATGGGATGATGCTGGTGTAACTCAATTCCATTTGCCGGGTTTTAGAGTAATGTCATGGCCACGCTTAATCTGCACATTCATAACTTAATTTTACCACAACTAACCCTGGAATCACGAAGTCTGAAAATGATAAATATTATATTTTCTCTTAAAACCCGGATGCGTTGTCTTGAGCTTTCTTGATAGTGCCGTCACCCAATCCTCCTATCCACAATGGTAAGAGGTCACCACCGGTCAGGTAGTACCCTATTTGACCCACTGCATTAATAGGTGGCGGACAATCCTCTTTCGGTATAGCACATGTGTAATGAATTACCGCTCCAAAATATCTGATACCCAAAAAACAGCCGATGACGATGATAATCACTCCAAATATTTTTAGATATCGTTCCATATATTTATTTTTTGACCTCCAATATATCCCCCGGCTGACACTCCAGCGCTTTGCAGATGGCTTCAAGGGTCGAGAACCGGACGGCTCTGGCTTTTCCATTTTTCAAAATGGAAATATTGGCCATGGTGATTCCGACCTTCTCCGCGAGTTCGGTGACGCTCATTTTTCTCTTGGCCAGCATTACGTCGATATTGATTATAATTACCATATTATTTTGGTCATACCGTTAGGTCATTCTCTGATTTTATATTCATGATATTTTGCAGAAGTTTCTCCAGGACTGCCGTAAAGACAGCAACCACTAGTGGGGCAAATATAAAGACCAGTCCAATCACTACAGCACCGGGAGCGTCGTCTTTGTCTGCTACATAAATTATGTACGGCATTCCCACGGCATAGAGTACGCTAATCGTGAACGCACAATATTTAATATTCTTTACCGCCTTCACCGACATTTCCGAGAACGCTGTGTTCTTGTCGATGTAATTTAAAAGCTGTAAACCATGATAGAGCCCAATGAAAAACGGTATCGCCGCTACACCCGCAATAAATAGGACGGGAAGAAACATCCCCGCATTTCCGGAAATGCTTACCCCTCCGATAATCACGCAAAGCCCAAGCACGGCAAGCCCGATAAGATAAACCACCACCTTCAGAAATAAAGTTGACCCTTGTTTCATTAATCTAATACTAGTCTATATTTATCGTTTGTCAATATATTATTATCGTTATCTGTGGATAATCACTTAAGAGGCCACCCCGCCGAATAACATCAAAATCCATAGAAAATTCCTATGGGTTACAACTTCAATAAATCCAAGCTTATTCGCTTTCTCTATTTTTTTCAACTTCAAGACTTTAATGACGCCTAATTTGCCCAGATGACGAAGGTAAATATCTTGTTGCCATTACCCAAGTTACGTTCATACAATGCTCCGTGACCATCCGATGATGTTCGGATTTGTTTACCCCATGTAGATGGGCTGGAGTGATCAACCTCCTGCCTGTTTGATAAAGATGTTTGGCTAACTGTGGTTCCTGAATCGAGATGAGAGTAAATAGTCTCGAGCATGTCATAGTCATGCTGATTTGGGTGTTGATTTGTCGACGGATTACTTGTGTAGTCCATACACGTACCGAGGTTGGCGTTATTGAAGTCTTCATCTTGATGATTAAGACCGAAGGTATGTCCGATTTCTTGGCACATAACCAAATTTTTCCATGCAGGAGTGTTGTATTTAGTGGTGTTGAAATATGAGTCGTTCAATTTAACTGTGCCCTGAGTGATGTGTTCTCCACTTGCCCAAATACTTGCAACACCAAGCCAACCATTGTTGCCGTATTTACTGTTGCAGACTTCGACTCGTCCAGATACGGCCCGACAATTCTTTGGGTTAGTACTACCTGGAACTATTAACGTATCAAGTGCACCTGAAAGACTCCAGTCATTTGATGCCCCAATGAGTTGGGTATCCCAATTTGGTGATAGGTTATCTCCAAGTTTAAGAGTAAATGGGTTCGCCGTGCGACCCCAGTGATAGTTGCCCCATGAGTGGTTGGCAAGAACGGGAGTAGCGACAAGCAACAAAAAAAGTGTGATTAAGCCACCGAGAGAAGTCGTGATAATTTTCATCATAACCCTAATGATAGCAGTTTGGACATACATCCACAAGACCATTTTCATCTGAGAGAAATTTCTGTCCTCGATACAACTACTAATGGACTCGGTATTCAATTAACCCCATAGGAATTTCCTATGGGGTTAAAATAAAATGATACTTAATTAAACATAAATTTGTTATTTTTTTATTATATCAACTTCTATACTTTTAACAGTGTTCTTCTGCGATAAACATATTTCCTTATTTCCTCCACAAAAACTATAGAAGTTGCAACTAGTAAGATTATTAACCATTCTGAAAATTCAAGTGGAACAGTACGAAGAATTTTTTGTAAAAATGGTGTGTAGACGGCAGCAATTTGAAGTAGGATTACGATTACAGTTGCTCCAACTAAATATATATTTGAAAACCAATTCATACTAAAAATGGACTTGCTTTCTGAGCGACAATTCCACGCATTGAACCATTGGAATACAGCCAAAACAGTGAGAGATATTGTCCATGCTTTAGCAATATCAGTTTCAAAGTATTGACCAAACAAAAATAAAGTTCCCAACATCATAGGTAATGCCATAACTATCATTCTCTGAACCATGAGTGAGTCAACGATGTATTTTTTAGGACGTTCGAATGTTCCAGATAACAAACCATTCTCTTTTGGTTCCATAGCCAAAGCCACATCAAGAAATCCGTCAGTTACAAAGTTAAGCCAGATGATTTGAGCGGCGAGAATTGGTAAAGGATAGCCTATGAATAGAGCAACAGAAATTGTAAGAACTTCTCCTGTACTTGTTGAAAAGAGATACAAGATTACTTTTTTTATTGTTTTGTATATACTTCTACCTTCTTCAATTGCAGAGATTATACTTCCAAAATTATCATCCAGTAAAACTATGTCTGATGCCTCCTTTGCCACTTCTGTACCTATTTTACCCATTGACACGCCAAGATCAGCCGCAACAAGAGATGGTGCGTCATTAACTCCGTCTCCTGTCATAGCAACAATTTCTCCACGACTTTTGTATGCATTAATAATCTGCATCTTGTGTTCTGGAGTTACTCTGGCAAAAACTGTAGTATTTCCAAGCTTATCTGCAAGCTCAGTGTCGTACATACTCTCAATATCTTCTCCAGTTAAAACAATGTCTCCCTCTTGATATATACCAGCTTCTTTTGCAATAGCTGTAGCGGTTATTTTGTGATCACCTGTAATCATAACCACCCTAATACCAGCTTCTTTCGCACGACTCATGGCGTCCGAGACTTCTGGTCTTAAAGTGTCCTGCATACCAAAAAAACCTACAAAAGAAAGTGAGTGAACTGACTCTGTTTTTAGTTGTCTTGGGGCATCGTTGCGAACTGCAACAGCAATAACACGAAGTCCTTGTTCTGACATATGAACAAACATTGCTTCTACCTCCTCTTTTTCTTTTGCTCTGAATGGGTGATTTTCTCCATCACGTTTAATATGAGTACATAGAGATAGTAATACTTCTGGAGCGCCTACTACAGTCAAAAGATGGTCATTTTCTATTTGACTTACACTTGCGTGATATTTCAATTTATAATCAAAAGGAATTTCTGATATAAGTGGTGACTCCCGTAGAAGGTCGTCTTTGTGAAAACCTAGTTTTTCTCCAAATACCAAAATGGCTGCATCAGTTGGATCACCTGAAATACGCCAATTATTTGTTTCTTCTGCATATAGAAGTCGAGCATTTGCTACAAGTGAAGAAACTCTGCCGAGGTATAGTAACTCATTATTATTCGTTGGAGTTATAATTTCTTCGCCAAGTTTTATTTCTCCTTTTGGTTCATAGCCAATACCTCCAACTTCAAATATTCTGTCATTTATCCATGCTTTACGAATGACAAGTTCATTTTTAGTAAGTGTGCCTGTTTTATCAACCGCAATCACTCGTGCTTGTCCCAGAGCTTCTACCGCTTGAAGTTTTTTAACAAGTGCATTTCGTTTAGACATTCTCCATACACCTGTAGCAAGTACGAGTGTCATGACAATTGGCAGACCTTCTGGAATAATCGAGACTGAAAGAGACACAACAGTTGTAAACATCACTTTAATAGAATGGCCAGAGAGAACACCGACAGTAAAAATGACTGAACCGATAAGAGCAACTGCAACAATAATCGCTCGTGAGAGATAACGAATGTTTGCTTTGAGAGGAATTTCCGTATCAATTGTTGAGATCTGCTTCGCTATTCCACCTATTACCGTTGAAATACCTGTAGCTACAACTATTGCTCTACCATTACCTGAAACAATATTAGTTCCCTTAAAAACCATATTTTTCTGTTCTGCTGTTGCCAAATTATCACCACTCACAGCCTCAGTGATTTTATATATCGGCTCTGATTCTCCAGTAAGGGACGCTTCGTCTATTTTAAGACCTTGAGACGTAACAACTCGTGCATCAGCTGGGATTCTTTCTCCCTCTTGGAGAAGAATAATATCGCCTGGAATTACTTCACGATCAGGAATTATGTATTCTTTTCCATCTCGAAGAACGGTCGCATTTGTTTCAACAAATTTCTTTAGAGCAAGAAGTGTATTCTGGGCTTTACCTTCTTGAATTACTCCAACAACTGCATTAAATAAAAGCACTGCCAGAATAATATAACTATCCATTGTTTCTCCCATGAGAAAAATAACTGCACTTGCCACTAGAAGAATGTATATGAGTGGACTTTGGAATTGATTGAAAAATAGTCTCAACTTAGAATGAGGTTTTTCTTCTGGAAGACTATTTTGACCATATTGTTTGAGGCGGTCTTTCACCACATCAAGAGATAACCCCCGGTCAGAACTTTCAAGTTTATTAAATGTTTTCTCTAATGAAAAAGAGTGCCATGATTGTGACATAACATACATTATATAGAAAATTGTCTATCTTTTCGACTATTGTTTCTTATTTAAATTTAAATGATTCATCCACGCCCCACTTCATATCACCCTCAAATCGAAATATGGTTACATTATCAAATGGAATTACAAAATTTGGCCTTTCAACTGTCGCCACATAATCCCATATCATTTTAATTTCTTCTTCAGATACTCGGTTCATCAGTGTCGCGTGCGGATGCCAAAACGGAAAATTCTCCTGGGTCATTCCTGGAATCTCTTTTATTTTTCTTATCAATTCTTCCGCTGTAGTCCTTACTGAACTATCGGGTTCCGTCCTAGCAAATACGACCTTATCGTCAAAACGGTCAAAATCCGATATGGTAAAATTCCCGGAAACTTTTTTATCCGATATCCAGTTTTTTAAAAAACTTCTAGTGGGTTCAACATCTTCAATATCGGACAGATAAAATATTGTGATATGTGGTGGAAGTTTTTCGTAGATTTTCCATGTGTTAAACTTCTCAGAAATACTTTTAGCAAGGCTACTGTGCCACTTTGCTGCTTCTCCTTGAATTAAGTATCCAATGAAATATTTCATTTGGCTGCGGGACTTGGAATCGAACCAAAATTTTCGCTTTCAGAGAGCGACGTGCTACCTTTACACCATCCCGCAATGAATCTCAGAATAACTCAAAAACCTCAATTTTACAAGAAAATTGAGGTTTTTGAGTCACACCTAAAATCTATATTTATTGAAACTTAACGTATGTAGGCACAGCGAGCATCTTTGGGTCTTTTATCCAATCACGACAATCCCAACCAACACTGTTTAGTCCTGAGCCTATGACGGCACCACTGGTTAAATCTTTAGGAATAACCGACGGAAGGTCTGCGATGGTTCTGATAGGAGTTACTTTGCCGGTTGATTTCCCCTCCTCCCATGTATACAAGTTGTTTGGGTTATATATCATCATAGTGAGAGTGGTATCGTTTGTAGAGGAAGTGCGGAATTCGCCTCTCATCTTGCCGTCCGCTATGTAAACAACATCTGTACTTCTGGTCGTCGGACTGACCGTTTCGTATTTACAGACGTGACTACCGGACTGAGTGAAAATTGCCGGAAACGTGTTAGTTTTATTGACGGAAGTCTGGGTAGAAGGCGACGTTGTCGTATCGCCGACATTATCTACATTTTGCGTCGCTGTGGCCGAAGAGTCGGTCGGAGCGGGGTCTGTTGATGCGTAATAAATTGCCCAAGCGAGCACCAAAGCGCCTACTATCGCAACAATAATCCAAGTTTGTTTACCCATATAATGATATTATCTAATAACTACCTTATAAGACGTACGAGAAAACGAAACATTTCACCTCTGAATTATAGGCTATTTCCCTTTATTTTTTAAGCACGCCTCTACAAATGCATTAAACAAAGGATGTGGATGAAGCGGTCTGGCTTTGAACTCAGGATGAAACTGGGTACCGAGAAAAAACGGATGAACCGGTTTTGGCAGTTCGGCTATTTCCATAAGCCTGCCGTTGGGAGAAGTGCCCGAGAAAACCATCCCTGCTTTTTCTATCTCCCCTATATATTCCGGACTTACTTCGTATCGATGACGGTGCCGTTCGGAAATTTTATTTGTTTTGTAAGCATTTTCGGCGATACTCCCCTTTTTCAATTTTGCTGGATAAGCCCCGAGTCGCATGGTAGCGCCATACCTACCTTCAGCCAACATTTCTTTCTGTTCCGGCATTATATCTATAATGACGTGCGAGGATTTCGGGTTTATTTCTGCGGTATTTGCATCTTTCCAACCCATGACGTTTCGACAAAACTCTATGACTGAAAGTTGCATACCGTAACAGAGACCGAGATACGGAATCTTATTTTCTCTCCCATATTTAATGGCCTTTATAACCCCCTCTATACCGGACTTGCCGAACCCGCCAGGGACGATAATGCCGTCAAAACCTCCCAATTCTTTGACTTTTCTCGGGTCAGATTCGTATTTTCTGGAACTTATCCATGTCAGTTTTATATTTGCCCCTTTCCAGTATGACGAAAACTTTATTGCTTCAATCACCGACAGGTATGCATCGGACAACATGAAATCCCCTGTATCAAAATACTTTCCGACCACGGCCACTTTTAGATTTTTCTTAGCATTCTTTTTCTTCGACAACATATTTCGCCATTCTTTCAAATCTTTTACGCGACTGTTGATTCCGAAATGGGCTAATACGATATCGCCGAGCCTATCTTTCTCGAAATTAACCGGAACATCATAAATACTAGTGACATCAGGCGCCGAAATGACATTCTCGATGGGTACGCCAGTAGCAAAAGCGATTTTTTCTTTCCTTTTATGGTCCAAAGGTCGCTCCCCTCGTGCAATCATCACATCCGCGTTTATTCCGTAAGAGTTCAGTTGTCTTACCGCGTTCTGGGTCGGCTTAGTTTTCATTTCACCGAGATTTTTCGGCACGGGCAAGTAACTAACCATGACGAACATAACATCCTTCGGATATTTGAGTTTCAACATTCTGGCCGCTTCCAGAAATATAGCGTTCTGATACTCACCAATCGTTCCGCCGATTTCAAAAACGGTTATATCGGATTTTGTCTTTTGAACCGAAACTCTAATGCGTCTCAAAATTTCTTCGGTTATATGATAAACAGGCTCAACGCATTTACCGTCATAACCCAGGGCGCGTTCCTTGTCTATAACATGCTTGAAAACCATTCCGTTTGTCATGTAGCTTTCGGTAAAAAGTGACTTATTGAGAAACCTCTCATAATTCCCCATATCCTGATCTGTCTCAAGTCCGGAATCCAAAACAAAAACCTCGCCATGCTCGGCGGGGTTCATTGTTCCTGCATCAACATTGAGATATGGATCGCCTTTTATGAGGTTAACGACAAATCCCTTTGACTGAAGGATGAGTCCAATAGATGAAGTCGTTACTCCCTTGCCCACTCCAGACATCACACCACCAACTACAAATATATATTTGTGACTGTTTTTCTGCTTCATTACCTCCCATCATATACAAATATGCAAATGATGTAAATCGTCTAGATTTTTAATATTGAAAATTGATTCATTGTAAATTCAATGAAAATTGTAAATTGTAAATTGAAAATTAAACCTTCAGATATTTGCGTACGGCCAAAAAGCTAGATATGGCGCCTATGGCCACTCCCGAGCCGACGATTATTAGGAAGATTTGGCCAAAATTCGCGGTGTAATAACGGAAAATGTTAAGGCCGACAAAAAACTGCTCCGTAGTAGAACCTAACCATATGGTGATTGGGTAAAAGAGTATTAGGGTCAATATAGCTGATATAAACCCGTATATAGCACCCGCCACGAAAAACGGCCCGCGGATATAGTTGGCTGAAGCGCCGACAAGACGCATGACGGATATTTCGTCCCGAGACATGTATATAACCAGCCGAAGAGTATTAAATGTAATGAGTATGGAAATGATAATAAGAAAAAATGTCATTATAAACCCGAGCCGGTTTGCCGAGTTTATGATGTTTGTTAGGCGGTCAATCGCGTCTTTGTTTTGGTAATAGTTTACTTTATCGATTATGCCGGTACCGCCAGTAGTAGCCGTAGTTTTGCTATCCAAAAAACGAGCGATGCTTGCATACTGTGACGGATCTTTGGCTTTTATGTTGAGTGTTGCTCCAAGAGGGTTTTGGTCCAGTTCGTCCAAGGCCTGCAATGTAAACTCGTCATTTTCGTGTCGTTTCTTGAACTCGGCCAAGGCATCCTCACGAGAAACATAAACGACGGGAGGGGCGACTTCGACAAGTCCCTCCAAACTTTTTTTTACATCCATAACATCCGCCTCCTCGGCATTGGTGACGAAATAAACATTTATATCAACTTTGTCTTTTATCTGTTGTAGTGTAGAGGTGAGAAGCGCTCCCGATAGTATAGTCGAACCTATGACAAAAAGAGTGACAATCATGACCAGGATGGACGAAAGTGAAATAAAACCGTTACGCCAAAAACCGTAGAACCCGGAACGAATCACTCTTTTTACTTTTATCCACATCATAATGATTGCATTAAATTTTCAATTTCTAATTTTCAATTTTCAAACAAATTACCTAAAAATTCAACACTTCCCCCGTTTGATTCATTGTAACATTGTATCATTGATTGAAAATTGTAAATTGTAAATTGATAATTACGTTATTTGATAACAGTCAAATAACGTACTTACCTTCTTTGTCGTCCCTAATTATCTTCCCATTCTCCATAGTGATAACCCGACGTTTCAGAGAATCGATTACCCCTTTGTTATGTGTCGTCAATATAACCGTAGTCCCCAAGTCATTTATTTTTTTTAAAATTTGGACTATATCGTATGTGTTCAAAGGGTCTAGGTTCCCCGTTGGCTCATCGGCTATGATAACGTCGGGCTGGTTGACGATAGCTCGAGCGATTGATACTCGTTGTTTCTCTCCTCCCGACAACTCGCCGGGGAAATTCCACATTTTTTTGCTCAAATCCACCAGTTCTAGAACGTGAGGAACATCGGCCTCTATCTCCTCGTCTGTCCGTCCGGCTGCTTCCATAGCAAAAGCGATGTTTTCGTAAACATTTCTGTCCGGAAGAAGCTTAAAATCCTGAAATACTACGCCGACCTTGCGACGAAACTCGTTAATCTGCTTTTTATTCAGTTTATGTATATCTATAGACTCAAAGTAGACCTTGCCTTTGGTAGGACGCTCCTCGGCCAGTATCATTTTTATGAGAGTGGTCTTGCCTGCTCCGGAGTGGCCGACAATAGATACAAATTCCTTTGGCTCTATGGAAAATGAGACTTCTTCCAGAGCAACCGATTTATCCGTATAAATCTTTGTAACCTTATCAAAATGAATCATGTTTATCCGCACACTAACTTAAGTATCGTTACTTGTGCTTTATTATTAAATATCTCAGCTTATAATCTTACGCCTATTGTACCACAAGACAATCATATACGTAGTAACCATGAGCGCAATACTTAAGTTAGTGTGCGGACAGGTTATACTGTATTAGACGTACAAGGGCAAAATAATTACTGTTTATTTTTTATATGATATTCCAGTTTTCTACTGCGACAGTGAGATACCATACCAAGATATGAAATTAGAATACCTTGAAATTTGGTTGGGGAGATAATTCCCGATTTGAGTTTTTTGCTGATCAGACTTATATTTTTAAGAACTCGCTTTTTTGTATGAGTCCTCAGCACAATCATATGAGGTAGCATGACATATCCTAGAAAATCGATTCCTTTCTTGACTGAGCGGACTTCTACTTTGTTAGGATGAAGTTCTAATCTAAGATTTTCATAAAGGAACTCCCTTATCCTTTCAATCAATCCGGAAAGAGATTCTGAATCCTCGGAAACAATGATGAAATCGTCACAATACCTGAAATAGTATTTTATTTTCAACGTATGTTTTACAAATTGGTCCAACTCGTTGAGGTAAATGTTGGCAAAGAGTTGACTTGTCACGTTGCCGAGAGGCAAACCTTTGCCTTTTTCCTTTTCAAAACTTCGGAAAAGTAGGTCTATAAGTTGCATCGTTTCATGACATGATACTTTTTTCTCTATGAGACTTCGCAATATAAAATGGTCTATTGAATCAAAAAACTTTCTAACATCACATTTCAAGACATGTATTTTTCTTTTCCAATTCCTGCTTACTTTTCTACAGGCCACAAAAGACCGTTCCACACCGAGATGTGTTCCGTGTAAATCTCGCGACGAATACGAGTCATGTATAAAATGTTTATCAAAAATCGGATAAAGTAGGCGATATATCGCCTGATGTACAATACGGTCATAAACGCTTGCTTTGTGTATATGTCTGCGTTTTGGATCATAAACATAAAAAGCGGAGTATGGCCTATGATGATAATGTCTCGAGGTCAAATCTTCATACAATTGAAAAATATTATCCTCAAGATTCAGTTCAAATCTAGCCACATCTGCCTTTTTTCTTTTACCCTTCTTAAATTCTTTCCACGCTCCAAATAAATTTGATAGACTTATAATATTATGAAACAAATTCCCTTGAACGGTGCCCCCCCCCCGCAGCGATGTTGATATTTCCATCATTCATAGTATTAAACAAGTATACACGATTATTTATCAGACAGGAAAAAAATTACCAAAAAGCGATAAATTAGGTATTCATGCTTACATTGAAGGCTTGGCTCGGAATATACTAGAGCTGCTTATTTCAGCAAGTTTTAGTTATAAAAACAAAAAACCGGAAGTTTTGGAAAAGGCTAGGATACTTCTTGAGGTATTGAAACACTTTGTTAGGGTAGAGTACGAACTCCATATCATCGACGAAAAAGCCTATATAAGGATTGAGTCCGGTATTATAGAAACCTCAAAAATGACAAATGGTTGGATAAAATATCTTTCTCAACAAAATACCCCGACGTAGTCAGAGTATTTGTTAAAACTTCTGGCGAAGACCGTTCGTCGGGTTCGCATTGTCGACGGTACACGCGTTCACGTAGACCCTCGAGGTGTTCGGGAGCCAGTACACGTAGGGGACGTTGCCATCTGTGTAGCGAGAACAGTCTTTCTGTGAATTTTCTTCCGTTTCACCGATTCCCTGTTTCCAAGGTCTCTGGGTTATACCCTCAGGTGCGAGGCACTGTGTTGCATCATCACATCTAGAAAAATCTATGCATAAACACTCACAGGCAGTTTTATTTTTTGGCAAACTATTATGTTTTTTATAAAAAAATAAAAATACACTAGTTTAACAGCCAAATTTAGTATAAGAAATATCCGGCACCAACGCAAAGCGTTAGTGCCGGATACAAGGGTAAAAATTAAAAAGGTTAGAGGGAAAAACTACGCTGCTTGGCGAAGACCGAACGTCGGGTCCGCATCGTCGACGG